>Ga0194128_10001977_pt1 | contig 34236 bp, 29 predicted proteins | sample TA2KigCa65mmetaG_FD_148650 | JGI IMG/M metagenome (GOLD analysis project Ga0194128, IMG submission 148650) | Freshwater microbial communities from Lake Tanganyika, Tanzania - TA2015037 Kigoma Deep Cast 65m | ecosystem: Environmental > Aquatic > Freshwater > Lake | place: Tanzania: Lake...
GCACCCCAAGCTTGCCCCGGCAGCCAATCACAGGGACCCGGCAACAATGCTTCGGTAACATTCCTGGATCAGTGAATCATCTGCCCTTCGGTAACATTCTTGTTTGAGTTGACACGGGGCTTGCGTAACATTTATGGTGACTTTTTGGCGACACGCAGATCCGCGTGGAGACTCCTTTTGAAGCCCTGAAGGGCTTTGCCCAAAATGTCATTCTGAGTCCCGATGCAATCGGGACTCAGGGTGACAATACTTGTATGCAAAACGTTACTGACTATCGAAATCCATACTTTTTGGGCAAGGCCGCCCTGAAGCTTATGAGGATTGTCGGCCGAGACAAAAGACCAGGCTGATTCATTCTCAGTAGGGGCAGACCCGTGTGTCTGCCCCGTGGTAGGGATTCTACCCTGGTCGCTCCTGCTGCCCTGCGAGAATGAATCAACCCCAGACAAAGGACGGGTCGCCATTGTAACGCTTGCAGGCGGCACGTATAATTTGAACGTGATGCCCGGCGTAGTGCAGGTTGCGATGAACCCCGATTTTGATTGGCCGCTGTTGTGAAGTCTCGCATCTTACCAATTTGTGTACTCCTGGGTTTGTTGACCATGGTGACGGCTTGTGGAGTCCTGGCGCGCGGCCAGTCCGGTCTGCCCTTGGGCGGGTTATCGGAAGGACAGCCGGCGGCGGACTTTAGACTGCCATTGTTCAACGGCGGGGAAGTGCGTCTGGACGACTGGAAAGGCAAGAAAGCGGTTGTGGTGAACTTCTGGTTTCCTTCTTGCCCGCCTTGCCGTGAGGAGATGCCAGAGTTTCAGAAGGTCTGGGAGCAGGTGCAAGGCCAGGACGTGGAGTTCCTGGGGGTGTTTGTGCCCCAGGGCCTGGATACGGAAGAAGATGCCCGCAACCTGGTTAGCGAGCTCGGTCTGACTTACGACTTTGCTACAGACAGGGGCGCTAAAGTGGCGTTAGACTACAAGCTCCAATTTTTCCCCACCACTTATTTCATTGGTAAGGATGGGCGGGTGTTCCGCGTGGAGATAAGCACACTCGATGCTCCGGCCCTCTCCCGCCTGGTCAGCGATCTGCTGCGGGGTTAGCAAGATGGCGCTGCGCCGGGCGGGCAGGCGCGCCCAATGAACTTGGCAGACTGGGTTGTGGCTGTTATTCGCTGGGGCCATGCCCTGGCTGCGGTGGCGTGGGTGGGGGGAGGGATGTTCTACGCACTGGTGCTGCGCCCGGCATGGCGCGGGAAGACCGATTCCCCAGAGTTGCGCCGTTCAGTAGCCGAAGAATTTCGCGGCTTGGTGAACACCGCCATTGGGGTGCTGCTCATCACCGGAGTGGTCTTATCTGCGGTGCGTCTGACGGGGGATGGCGTCACCTGGCCTTACGTAGCGGTGCTGGCCGTCAAGATAGTCCTGGCCCTGTACATGTTCTACGTGGCACGGTTCATGAAAGGCTCGCCGCCCGGCCCAGGAGCAATGAAAGCGACAGGCTGGCGGAGGTTCAAGGCCGCCTTTACCGGGACTACGGGCCAGCTAATTACCGGGGTGGTAATAATTGGGCTGGCCGACGTGCTGGATGCCTTGTTTGAGCAGGCCCTGGTCAGGTAGTCAAGACTTTCCCGCAGTGCAGAACGCCCGAGTAATTGATCTTGGAGGTCCAGTGCACAAGGAACTGATGGAGATCCTGGTGTGCCCGGTGTGCAAGGGGGAACTGGAACTGAAAGCCGAGTCAGTGGAAGGGGACGAAGTGGTGCAGGGGTCGCTGGTCTGCCACCAATGCCAGGAAAGCTACCCCATTACCGATTCCATCCCCAACTTGCTGCCGCCCAACCTGCGGGGATAGGGAGTTCGGGGGCCTCTGGAGTTCCCCGGCCAGTCGCGGTGGCAGAGGCCGTACTGTTCTAGAGGTTGTGGGAGAATTACCATAGACACCGCCCGCTCATCCTGAGCTTGTCGAAGGATGAGTAGCTTTTAGCCCGCTCATGGTTCGACAAGCCCCGACCTGGTCGGGATCCCGATACGTCGGGACTCACCACGAGCGGGAATTGTCACACACCCTCTTATGGGGCGGCGCCCTTCGGCAGGCCCAGGGTGAGCGGATTTTCGCCCGTGATGAGTCCTTAGTCTGAAGAATGCGCGTGTCGAACCGCCATAGAGGGTGTCTCCAAAGCCATTGCGATTCCTGATGCAAGTGGGACGAAGCAAGCCCGCTGGCGTTTAGGGATTGCTTCGCTCGCAAGACATTGTGCTGGCACTTTTTAGACACCCTCTCAAACCTAGACGGGCGACGTCTGGGTCGCGCCTACGGTGTGCCAGTAGGGTGCAAAGGACTAGGGCAAGCCGCCGGTGAGCACCCGCGCCACCTGGGAGGCCAATTCTTCGGCCCGCTGGCGGACCTGCTGGCGGGTCAGGTTTTCCACCGGGTGCTGGGTAAAGATGGTGGGATAGTCCGCCGCGCCCCACATGCGGGCCATAGCCGTGGCCGTGGGCACAAACCGGTCGGTGCAGATGGTGGCGGAGGGCACCCCGGCCTTTTCAGCATGAATTCCGTCGTGCACACTGCACGCGCTGCACGACCCTCAATCCCCCACTGCGACAACTATGGCGTCGCATTTTTCCGACAGCTCCTTCATGGCCTCTGGGTCAGCAGGCCGGGAGGCGCTGGGCTTGCGGTGCCAGCGCACCTCGCCGATTTCATAGCGAGTCCGCAGCACCTCGGCCACCTCTTGCAGCAGCACGTCAGCGTTGCGCTTGCTGTCGTCAATCAGCCCAATGCGCGCGCCCGCCAGGGTGAGCAGACGGGGCGCGCCATTGAAATTGGCGGCTTCCGCCTGGGTGGTGGGGTTAACCAGGACGTATTCTTTTGGTTGCTCTGGCATTTCAAGCACCTCCCCAATGAGCGGATGGAATGCGTTACGCCGGGTTCTCCGGCAGACCTGTTCCAGCTAGGGCAGCCGCACTTCCTTAGTGACGGCGGTGGAACCCACCTTTGGCCCCCAGGAAGGTATTACCGAGGACATATTGGCCTCTTCGCCCCCAGCAAACACCAGCAGGATATCCTCTGGTTGAGGCACCAGGGACACGTAGCGCTCGTTGTCCCCCGCCGCCACGGGGCCGGGCAGCACCCTGGCGGTCTTCAAGTCCGCTACCGAGCGGCGGATGCGCTGGTGCAGGTAGCGGCGCACGTCGTCCTTGCTCCAGTCACGCCACAGTCCGCTGTTGCCGGCAATGGTAACCACTATCTGGCCCTGGCGCAGTCCTGCTGCCGAGTCGCCCACCGAGCCGGAGGTGGACATGGAAGTGCCCAGGGATGAAGCCACGTCGGCAATGGAATAGAGAATTGCTTCCGGGTGGCCGGTGGCCCGCACCTGGCGGGGGCCTTCGGCGGCGAAGACGGTGACGGCGCTCTGCCCCGGTGCGAAGCCCCGGTCCACATGCAAGGGCGTCCAGTGGGTCTCGGTTTCCGCCTCGGCGATGCAGTAACTGTATTTGCCCGGATGCCCAATGACACTGCGGTCGAAAAGGCCGGGAATGGCCGCGCAGGCGTTCATCAGAATCAGGCGCACCGCCCGGCCAATGGTGGCGTTGGCCCGGTTGCCCGGCCCAAACAGGTTTGCCCGGCAGTTGATGTTCAACTGCTGCACCACCGGCCCGTTTACGATGACCAGAATGGCTGCGCCGCCCAGGCTGGAGGAGGGCCCTACCAGGTTGAACACCGGGTCCAGCATGGCCTCCGCCGCCGCCAGCACCACGGGGAAATGTTCCGGCAGGCACCCGGCCATCACGGCGTTGGCCGCCACCTTGCCAGCGGTGACGCGGCGGCGGCGTTCCGGCAGTTGCCCCACCTCCTCAGAGGCTTCCCGGCCTGCGCACGCCAGGAACTGGGCCACCCGCTGCTGGGTGGGCGGCGCCACGGGCAGGCCGTCGGTCCAGCCCAGGTCGTAGCACCGTTCGATGGCCTCCAGGGGGTCGGCCCAACGGACGGTGGTGGTTTCGCCGGTGTCTGGCAAGGGGAACATCCTCCGAAGTTAGTGCACCGTAGGGGCGGGTTTCAAACTCGCCCCTACCAACAAGGTTAATTCGTTTCCCGATTGTTCAGGTCAGTTAGCGTACCCGCTCGTACTTGGAGAAGCTGCGCAGTTCCTTGGGCGGGTTCATCTTGGAGCCACGGATGGTGAAGGACACTTCGGAGACATACACGTCGCCGTGGGAGTCCACTGCAATGCCGTGGGGGGCGATGAACTGGCCGGGGCCTTCGCCCTCCTCCTTGGCGCCAAACATGCACACGCGCTTGCCCTGGAGGTCGTAAATGGTGACCCGGTGGCCCAGGCCGGGAGCATCGTCCACGCCGCCCATGCCGTTCAGCTCGCCGATGTAGATGTGGTCTTCCCACAGCACCATGGAGTCTGGGCGGTGGATGTTGCTCCACATGGTGACAAAGTTGCCTTCGGTGTCAAAGAGCTGCACCCGGTGGCACTCCCGGTCCACCACGTACACCCGCTCGTCCTTGTCAATGGCAATGTTGTGGGGGCGGATGAACTGGCCGGCGTCAATGCCCGGCTCGCCCCAGGAGAACTTGTACTCGCCTTCGGGACTGTAAACGTGGATGCGGGAGTTGCCGTAGCCGTCGGAGATGTAGATGTCGCCGTTGCTGGGCCGGATGGCTGCGGAGGTGGGCCGGTTGAAAGGCTGGCCGCTCCACCGGGGCGCCGGGTGATTGCGCTCCCCAATCTCCATCAGCTTCTCGCCGTCGGGACTGAACTTTTGGATGGTGTGAATGCCGTCGTCGGCGGCCAGCAAGGAGTTGTCATAGGGGCTGTAATACAAGCCGTGGGTGCGGTTGCTGAACAGGCCCTCGCCAAAGGAGCGGATAAAGTTGCCACGGCGGTCAAAAACTATGATGGGGTGCTCGCCGCGGGTCAGGACAAACACGCGGTCCTCTGCGTCCACCGCTACGCCGGGGCACTCCAGCAGCTTCATGCCCTGGGGCAGTTTCATCCAGTTGGGCACAAAGCGATAACGGAAGTCTCCCTCACCAAAAGTCTGGCGCGTGGTCATTGAATTCACCTCAATGCACAATTGGGGCCGATGCGGCCCTTGGGTTCGGGGTAATCCTAAGGTCTGATAGGTAGGGTGTCAATGGGGAAGGAGGGGAGATTCATTACTTTGCAGTGTGCCAGTGTCCTGACCGTGCTAATGTGCTACCATACGGGTTGAGGACAGAGCGATGCCAAGCGTATACCTAAGCCATAGTGTGAGTCCATGGGAGCTTGCGCAAGTTTACGTGCTGGCACGGGAAACGGAGCGGCATGGACTTCAGACTTTTATTCCAGACCGCAATTGGCAACCATCCCTGGGAGTGCCTAACCACCTTAAAGGACTCCTACACCAAGCGGACATGGTCTTGGCATTCGTAAGCCTGAACGGACATCACTCGGAATGGGTGAACCAAGAGTTAATAGAGGCGCATTCCAAGACGCTGGTGACTTTAGCAGAGCAGGGAATACAACTTGATGGGCTTGATGAGCAAAATGTTGTTCGGTTCAGTCAAAGTGGTGATATGGCCGTGGCCATTCAGAGGGTGATAGGGCGGCTTCAGGGCCTTGAGTTCCCAAGGTCGGCTAACAATCTGCTTACTGGCTTGATCGTGGGCGGACTAGTTCTCCTGCTGTTGAGGGGACTCGGCGGCAAGGGTGGCCAAAGGTGACGCTTGCACTGCCCAAGTTCCTAGACAAAGGTGAGGATAGGGCATTTCGAAGGGCTGTAAGACAGGTCAACGAGCTCTTGCCGTCACAAGATATCGAAGAAGTATTCAGGCTGTACCGTCCTCCTGAGTCCCAGTGGGTTGAGATTGCCAAGTTTCTCGCAGTCCAACCCCGCTTGGTTTCGGCACTCATGGAAGCAGTTCCATATTTGGAACAGGTCTTCGGCCAGAGGCGGCGATACTTGGAACTGGAGCTGGACCCAGAGGGTGGAGACCCAGAGCTGTTCGGCGTAGTGTTGGTGAAAGAGGAGCCTGAAATCGCCCTGCAGCTCCTATCGCAGTTTGACGCTACCTGGTTTTCCAAGGCTACTACGAGGTACGTCCGCAGACACCTGAACTTTACTGTGGATGCCGAAGATGACCAGCGGGTTTGATTGGCTTCTGTACCTGAATGTAGCGGACCACTTGCAAGGTCAATCCGGTGAGGAGTTTCTGCGCTCTGCTACCAGCCGGGCTTACTATGGAGTATTTTGCAGTATCAGAGACCTCTTAGTGCAATCCACAGGAAGGTCGTTTCCTGCAGAGGGCAGTGTTCACCGGCAGGTAATTGACGCTCTCAGCAACGACTCTCGGCCTGAGGTATCTATGCTCGGGCGGGACTTACTCCGCTTACGGCGTGAGCGTAACCGGGCAGATTACGGTAACGCGCCCTTCGATTTAAATCGTGGCCGTAAGTCGCTGCTGTGGGCCAGGCAAATTCAGAGCCGTCTTGCTCTTCTGGAAAGCGCCTTCCCTACGCGGTGAATTGGGCCGCTCAATGATACCTCGTGTAACTTCATTGGTGGCTAATTCTCCTATTGCACCACGCCGCGCCCTTCCCCCTTGATGTAGTCGGCGGTGCGCAGAGCCAGGGCCTGGATAGTTGGCGTGGGGTTGACGCCCGCGCCAGTGACGAAAATGCTGCCGTCAATAATGAACAGGTTGGGTACGTCGTGGGCGCGGCCCCAGCGGTCCACCACGGAAGTGGCCGGGTCGTTGCCCATGCGGGCGGTGCCCAGCAGGTGCCAGCCGGCGTTGCGCCGTTGGTGCACCGACAGCACCTTCTTGGCCCCAGCGGCCACCATGACTTCTCTGGCCCGGGCTACGCCGTGGTCCAGCAGCTTGTGGCTGTTTTCGCTGAGGGTGTAGCTAATCTTGGGGGCGGGAATGCCGTGGCTGTCGGTGAGCTTGGCATCCAGGGTGACGCGGTTGTGCTCCTCCGGCAGGTCGTCCGTCATAATGGTGATGGCCACCGCGTGGCCGAACCGCTCCTGGAACTCCTTGTGGTGGCCAGCGCCCCAGGCCACCCGCTGGGCCAGCAGGCCGCCCAGGGCCGCCGTCAGCGGGGCGAAGCCGTTGCCCAGCACTTGCAAGTCGTAGCCCCGCAGGAAGCCGCGCCTGGGGTCAGACTCGTAGAACTCCTGGCTCAGCATGGTGCTGCCCCGCACCCCTTCGTCGGTGCCCAGCCACTGGTCAAACAACCCCATAACCATGCTTACCGGGTGGTGCATCAAGTTCTTGCCCACCAGGCCGGTGCTGTTGGCCAGGCCGTCGGGGAACAGGCTGGAGCGGGAGTTCAGCAGCAGCCGGGAGGTGCCCAGGCCGTTGCAGGCCATGACCACCACTTTGGCCCGCTGCTCTTGCAGGTTGCCCTTGGCGTCGTAATACAGTGCGCCAGTGGCCCGGCCTGATTTATCCACCAGAATTTCCCGCACCCGGCAGTGAGTCTTGAGCTTGGCGCCCAGCTGCAGGGCTTTGGGCCAGTAGTTCAGGTCGGCGGAGGCCAGGGAGCGCAGGTACTTGCCGGTGTCAGCCTTGCGCCCATCGTAGTCCACAGAAGAGATGGCGGTATCGGACGACCACCAGTGCCAGCCCAGCTTGTCGAAGCCTTTGGCCAGCACCTGGCCCGCGGGCCGGATGGAGATGGGCGGGCAGGGACGGTCTGGCTTGGGCGGGTAGGCCGGGTCGCCGCGCAACCCGGAGACGCCGGTCATGCGGTCATTGAGGTCGTAGTAAGGTTCCAGTTCTTCATAGGACAGGGGCCAGTCCTCGGCCACGCCGTCCTCGGTCTTGACTCGGAAGTCCGAGGGGTGGAAACGGGGGATGTGAGAGCCCCAGTGAATGGTGCTGCCGCCCACGGCGTTATACAGTAAGGGCGCAATGGGCGTGTCGTCCTCATTTATGGGGTAGTCCTCGGGCAGCTTGCGGAAGTTGGGATTGGGGTGGAACTCGTTCTGCCAATAAAGCTGGGACTGGGGTTCATTGGCGGGGAAGGCGTTCTGGGGCACCCAGCCGCCCTGCTCCAGGCAGACTACTTTGATGCCTGCCTGGCTCAAGCTCCAGGTAAAGGCTGCGCCAGAAGCTCCTGCGCCGATGACCAGCACGTCGGGGATATCCTGGTGACTCGCCATGACTCGCTCCTTTGGACTGTCAACTTCCAGCCATCCGGCAGGGGTGGGGTGGCGCCTGAAAACTGACGGCTGATAGCTGTATGCTTATTTCCGCTCAAAAATGGCGGCTACGCCCTGGCCGCCGCCCACGCACATGGTCTCCAGGCCAAACTGGGCATTGCGGCGTTCCATTTCGTGCAGCAAGGTGGTCAGAATGCGCGCCCCAGTGGCGGCGATGGGGTGTCCCAGGGAAATGCCGGAGCCGTTGACGTTCAGGTTGTCTTCGTTGGGCAGCTTCCACTCCCGCAGCACGGCCAGCACCTGGGAAGCGAAGGCTTCATTCAGTTCAATCAAGTCCATATCTTGCATGGACATGCCCACCTTGCCCATGAGTTTCTTGCAGGCAGGCACCGGGCCGATGCCCATGGTAGCAGGGTGGCAGCCGGTGACCGCCCAACCCTTGAGAAAACCCATAGCCTTGAGGCCCAGCTCTTCCAGCTTGTCCTCAGCCACCACCAGGCAGACCGAAGCGGCGTCGTTCTGGCTGCTGGCGTTGCCCGCGGTAACGCTGCCGCCCTTCATTACCGGCTGGAGGCGGCCCAGAGCTTCCATAGTTGTGTCGGCCCGCGGCCCCTCATCCTTATTAAAGGGCACTGGGTCGCCCCTCCGTTGCGGGATGGGCACCGGCACTACCTCCTGGGCGAACTTGCCTTCCTGGATGGCCTTGACCGCCCGCTGGTGGCTGCGCAGGGCGTACTCGTCCTGCTCTTTCCGGGAAATCTCGTACTCTTTGGCCAGGTTCTCGGCAGTTTCCACCATGCCGGAGATGTAGCCAAACCGCTCTTCCGGGGAGATGGTCTCCCTGGCGCGGGCCAGCCGATCGTGCAGAGTAACGGAGCCGAAGCGGGCTCCCCAGCGGGATTCATTGACATAAAATTCGGCGTTGCTCATGCTTTCTACGCCGCCGGCGATTACTACGTCGGCGTTGTCGGTCTGCACCAGCATGGCGGCGTTGAGAATGGCTTGCAGGCCAGAGGAGCAGCGACGGTCCAGCTGGTATCCGGGCACTTCAATGGGCAGGCCCGCTTTCAAGGAAGCCAGGCGGCCAATGGCGGGGTTCTCTCCGTTGGGGTAGCCGTGGCCCAGGATAACGTCATTAACGTTGGCTGGGTCCAGGCCCGTACGCTCCAGCACTGCCTTAATTACCGTGGACGCCAGATCAGCGGCGGAGACGCCGCGCAGCCCGCCTCCAAAATTGCCCACGGCCGTCCGCATCGGGGAAACAATGGCAACACCTCGCATGGCCCAGTCCTCCTGCTTGCTTTCAGGTTTGAACGGACCGTGCCCCTGATAAGGAGGCAGCGCCTCTTGAGCAGCGGCCCGGAAATCTGGCGTTATGATACCCTTTCGGCACGTCTCTGTCGAATGTCCTTAGTGCCTATCCTAAAAACTCACCGCCGAGTACGCGGAGACCGCCGAGATAAAAGGAATCCAATGGCCTTGCCCCAAAAGTATGGATTTCGATAGTCAGTAACGTTTTGCGGCCAATTATTGTCACCCTGAGTCCCGATGCAATCGGGACTCAGAATGACATTTTGGGCAAAGCCGGAATCCAATACAAATCCTCAGCGCACTTTGCGCTCTCTGCGGTTATGGATAGGCCCTTGACTGAATTGCGCTGGCAGGGCTGATTCATTCTTGGCCCATTTGTAGGGGCGTTGCTTGCTGCGCCCTCGGCGGAATCCCTGACATGTGGGCAGACACATGGGTCTGCCCCTACCCTCACCGAGAATGAATCAGCCCTGTTCCAAGGAAAATGCCTATTGACAACAATGCCATCACAGGTATAATAGGAAGCCGCTCGTCTATGCCTATACCCACGTCATTCTCATTAAACAATTCCCCTCACCCCATTGGGTTTCTGCCCCGCGTTTTCGCCCAGTTCCCCGGTCTCTAGTTCAACTCGGCCGCCATCCCTATTATTAGGAGGACAAAGGTGGTTTTGTCTGCTGCCAACGGCGGGTCCGTACAAGGCCCCAGGCTCAAATCCTACGCCCGCAATCCCCAAGTACTGGATATCCCCAACCTGATTCAAGGCCAGGTGCAGTCTTACGATTGGTTAATGGATGAGGGCCTTAAAGAGGTCTTCTGCGAGATTTCACCCATTGTTGACTACACCGGCAAGAAGTACGAACTGCATTTCCAGGACCATCACTTTATGGAACCCAAGTACTCCCCCAAGGAGTGCAAGGAACGGGAGATTAACTACTCTCAGCCCATGTACGTCAAAACCCGGCTGGTGATGAAGGAAACCGGGGAGATTAAAGAGCAGCAGATTTTTATGGGGGACATCCCGGTGATGACCTCCAACGGCACCTTTATTATCAACGGCGCCGAACGGGTGGTGGTCAGCCAGTTGGTGCGGTCGCCAGGGGTGTATTTCGTTTATGAGAAGAACCCGGCCACCGACCGGAACCTGTGCTTTGGCAAGCTGATTCCCTCCCGGGGCGCCTGGCTGGAGTTTGAGACCAGCACCAAGGACATTCTGTCGGTCAAGGTTGACCGCAAGCGCAAGGTGTCTGCCACGGCTTTCCTACGGGCTTTGGGTATCGCCTCGGACAATGAGATGCTCCAGCTTTTCAAGGGTGTGGATACCGACGAAAATCATCGGTACATCCAAGCTACCCTGGAACGGGACACGCCCTCGGACGAGCGGGAGTTGTCCTTCCGGGAAGATGACCTTAAGGCCACCTGGAACTGGCTCAAGCCCGACCAGCCCTTTGATCGCCCCCAGGCCCGGCGCATTGCCACGGCCCAGATAGATTTTTACCGCCGCCTGCGGCCCGGCGAGCCGCCCAGCTTGGAAAACGCCCGCAACCTTATCAGGAACCTGTTCTTTGATGGCCGCCGCTACGACCTGGGCCGCGTGGGCCGCTACAAGGTCAACCGGCGTCTGGGGCACGGGGAAGACGCAAACTTGCGCACCCTGACGCTCAAAGATGTCATCGCCATCATCAGCACCATGATTAAGGTCAACCAGGGGGAGGGCTACCCCGACGACATTGACCACCTGGGCAACCGCCGCGTGCGCGCAGTGGGTGAACTGGTGCAGAACCAGGTCCGGGTGGGCCTGCTGCGCATGGAGCGCATGGTCAAGGAAAAAATGACCCTGGTGGACCCGGAAACCGCCGCGCCCCAGGGACTGGTGAATATCCGGCCCGTGGTAGCCGCGGTCCGGGAGTTCTTCGGCGGCTCCCAGCTTTCCCAGTTCATGGACCAGACCAACCCGCTGGCCGAGCTGACCCACAAGCGCCGTCTCTCCGCCCTGGGCCCTGGCGGTCTTTCCAGGGAACGGGCTGGGTTCGACGTGCGCGACGTCCACTTTTCCCACTACGGGCGCATCTGCCCCATTGAGACACCGGAAGGCCCCAACATCGGCTTGCTCAGCTCACTGGCGTCATTTGCCCGCACCAACGCCTATGGCTTCATTGAGTCTCCATATCGCCGCATCGTTAAGGCCCTGCCCGCTGCCGACCCGCAGCTGGAAGGCCACACTGCCATGGCGGATGTGCGGGACGCCGCCGGGAAGAAGGTGGTATCCAAGGGCACTGCCATAACCCGGTCTAAACTGCCTGCCTTGCGCCGTTTGCCCGAGGGCACTTTGGTGCCGGTCCGGCCCTTTGTGTCCGGCGGCGCCGATGAGGTGGTGTACCTGTCCGCTGACCAGGAAGAGCGCTTCCGGGTGGCCCAGGCCAACGCCCGCATGGACGAGCAAGGGCAGTTGTTGCAGGACCGGGTGGAAGTCCGGCTGGGCGAGTCTTACGTTGAGGAGCCATCTGAGACCGTTGACCTTATTGACGTCTCGCCCATGCAGATTATGAGCATCTCCGCGGCCCTGATTCCCTTTCTGGAGCACGACGACGCCAACCGCGCCCTGATGGGTTCCAACATGCAGCGCCAGGCGGTGCCCCTGCTCCGGCCCCAGGCCCCGGTAGTGGGCACCGGCGTTGAGGGACGGGTTGCCCGCGACAGCGGCCAGGTGGTGACTGCCAGCGTGGCCGGGGTGGTAAGCTCGGTCTCCGGAGCCAACATTAGTATTGTGGATGACCAGGGACAGGAGCACCCGCACCCGCTGGTAAAGTGTTCCCGCACCAACCAGGGCACCTGCTTTGACCAGCGGCCCATTGTGCAAAAGGGTGACGTGGTGCAGGTGGGTACTCCGCTGGCGGACAGTTCTTCCACCGACCAGGGCGACTTGGCCCTGGGCCAGAACGTGGTGGTGGCCTTCATGTCCTGGGAGGGGTACAACTACGAAGATGCCATCATTCTCAGCGAGCGCCTGGTCAAGGAAGACTATTTCACCTCGGTGCACATTGAGAAGCACGAGATGGAAGCCAGGGAGACTAAGCTGGGGCCGGAAGAGATAACCCGCGACATTCCCAACGTAGGCGAGAACAGCCTGCGGGACCTGGACGAGCGGGGCATTGTCCACGTGGGCGCGGACGTTGGCCCCGGAGATATCCTGGTGGGCAAGGTCACGCCCAAGGGCGAGACTGAGTTGACCGCCGAGGAGAAGCTGCTGCGGGCCATCTTTGGCGAAAAGTCCAGGGATGTGAAGGACACCTCCCTGCGGGTGCCCCACGGCGAGCGCGGCAAGGTTATTGACGTTAAGGTGCTTAACCGCGCCAACCACGACGGGCTGCCCCCCGGCGTCAATGAAGCGGTGCGGGTGTGGATAGCCCAGACCCGGAAAATCTCGGTGGGCGACAAGATGGCCGGGCGTCACGGCAACAAGGGCGTGGTCTCCCGCATCATGCCGGAAGAAGACATGCCCTACCTGGCTGACGGCACTCCTGTGGACATCATCTTGAACCCCATCGGTGTGCCTTCCCGCATGAACCTGGGACAGGTGCTGGAAACCCACCTGGGATGGGCCGCCCGCGGCCTGAACTTCCGGGCGGTGACTCCGGTGTTTGATGGGGCCAAAGACGTGTCTATCGAGGATGCCCTTTCTCGCATGTGGTTTGCTGAGATGGCCCGGGCGGTGGATACAGGCCCGGCCGATTGGTCGCCCAGCATTGACTACTCCTCTGTGGAGAAGTGGCTGACCGAACGCGGCTACGACGCCGCCCGGTTGCTGGATGACACCATCACCGGCGAAGCCCGGGAGGCCTGCCTACGGCTGTGGCTCAAGGAAGTGGCTGGGGAGGACCCCGGCGACGCATCCTTCCACGATATGTTCCAGCGCGCCCTGCAAATTCACCGGCAGCGGTTGATTGCGCCGCCCATATTCGGCAAGTTCCAGTTGGTGGACGGCCGCACCGGGGAACCCTTCGACCAATTGGTGACCGTGGGCACAATTTACATGCTCAAGCTCATCCACCTGGTGGAAGACAAGATTCACGCCCGCTCCACGGGACCCTACTCCATGATTACCCAGCAGCCCCTGGGCGGCAAGGCCCAGTTCGGCGGCCAGCGGTTCGGTGAAATGGAGGTGTGGGCGCTGGAAGCCTATAGCGCCGCCTATAACCTTCAGGAAATGCTGACTGTCAAGTCCGACGACGTGTCCGGGCGCGTCAAGACCTATGAAGCCATCGTCAAGGGTGAACCCATTGGCCAGCCGGGTGTGCCGGAGTCCTTCAACGTCCTGCTGAAAGAGCTGCAAAGCTTGGGTCTCTCGGTGGAGCTGCTCAACGAAGAGGAACGCGCGGCCTTCGGCCACGGCATGTCCGACGAAGCCGAGTTATATCAGCCGCTGGAGGCGAACTAAATGGTGAGAATGTCCGACCGGACGGAGGCCCAGGGCACCAACTTTAACGCAATCCGCATCTCCATTGCCTCTCCGGAACAGATCCTTAACTGGTCCCACGGTGAGGTTACCAAGCCGGAGACCATTAACTACCGGACCCTGCGCCCGGAAAAAGACGGCCTGTTTTGCGAGCGGCTGTTCGGCCCCACCAAGGACTGGGAATGCTTCTGCGGCAAGTACAAGCGCATCCGCTATCGCGGAGTAATTTGTGACCGGTGCGGAGTGGAAGTCACCCGCGCCAAGGTGCGCCGGGAGCGCATGGGCCACATTCGGCTGGCGGCGCCGGTGGCCCATATCTGGTTCAGCAAGACCACGCCCAGCCGCCTGGGACTGCTGTTGGACCTGTCCCCGCGCAACTTGGAGCGCGTGCTTTACTTCGCCCAGCACATTGTGGTGTCGGTGAATGAAGAAGCCCGCAAAGAGATGCAGGAGGGGGAACAGGCCAAGTTTGACCGGGAGTTGAAGAAGCGGCAGGAAGCCGCGGAGCAGCGCACAGCCCCCTTGAAGCAAAAGCTGGACGCCCTGGGTTCGGCGGAGGATGTAGCCGCCGAGGTGGAGCGCCGCGCCATTGAAGAGGAAATGGAGGCGGTGCAAGACCAGCTGGCCAAGGAAGAGGATGAGCTGAATGAACAGCTGCAGGCCGTAACTGACGAGCTGAAAGACCTGCGGGTGCACAAGCTCTTGGCGGAGTCCCGCTACCGCGAGCTGAAAGACCGCTACGGCAACGTCTTTGAGGCGGCTATGGGGGCGGAAGCCATCCTGGCTATCCTCAGGGGCACGGACATGGAAGCCCTGCGAGAGCAGTTGGTCAACGAGATGCGGTCCACCTCCGGCCAGCGCCGTAAGAAAGCCATCAAGCGCCTGCGGGTGGTGGAAGCCTTCCGCCGCAGCGGCAACAAGGTAGAGAACATGATTCTCACCATCCTGCCGGTGCTGCCCCCGGAACTGCGCCCCATGGTGCAGCTGGACGGCGGGCGTTTCGCCACCAGTGACCTCAACGACCTGTACCGCCGGGTAATCAACCGGAACAACCGGCTCAAGCGTCTGATTGACCTGGGCGCGCCGGAGATCATCATCCGCAACGAGAAGCGGATGCTCCAGGAATCGGTGGACGCCCTTATAGACAACGGGCGGCGGGGCCGTCCCATTCAGGGCAGCCACAACCACAAGCTTAAGTCCCTGTCAGACCTGCTGCGGGGCAAGCAAGGCCGGTTCCGGCAGAACCTGCTGGGCAAGCGGGTGGACTATTCGGGCCGCTCGGTCATCGTGGTTGGCCCGGAGCTAAAAATCTACCAGTGCGGCCTGCCCAAGCGCATGGCCTTGGAGTTGTTCAAGCCCTTTGTCATGCACCGTCTGGTGGTTTTGGGCGCGGCCCCCAACATCAAGAGCGCCAAGCGCATGGTGGAACGCGCCCGTCCCGAAGTGTGGGACATCCTTGAGGAAGTCATCAAGGACCGCCCGGTGCTGCTGAACCGCGCGCCCACCCTGCACCGGCTGGGCATTCAGGCATTTATGCCCTTGCTGATTGAAGGCAATGCCATCCAGATTCACCCCCTGGTGTGTTCCGCCTTTAACGCCGACTTTGACGGCGACCAGATGGCAGTGCACGTTCCCCTGTCCCGCATGGCGGTGAACGAAGCCCGTACTGCTATGCTTAGCATGCACAACATGCTGTCCCCGGCCTCCGGTGAACCACTGGTGGCTCCCACTCTGGACATGGTGATGGGCTGCTACTACCTGACCCAGATTCAGGAGAATGCCAAAGGCCAGGGAATGCAGCTCTTCGACGCTGACGAGGCGCGCATCGCCCATGCCTCCGGGTTGCTCGACCTGCGGGCGCGCATCAAGGTGCGGAACGTGCCGGGACGGCCCGACGATGGCAGCCCCTGGCTGGAGACCTCCTTGGGCCGCCTGATTTTCAACGAAATCCTGCCCCCCGCGGTGGGGTTCAAGAACCGGCTGATGGACCGGGCAGGCATCAAGGAAATGACTGCCGAGCTGTGCCGCCACCTGACCAACGAGGAGACTGCGGAGACCCTGGATAAGATTAAGAGGCTGGGGTTCCGCTGCGCCACCACTTCGGGCATCACCATCGGCATCAACGACATCCAGGTATCGCCCAAGAAGGCGACCATCCTGGAAGAAGCCAGCCACGACGTGGACAGCTTTGAGGACCAATACCTCTCCGGGTTAATTTCCGAGGAGGAGCGGTACAACCTGACGGTGCAGGCCTGGACCAAGGCTTCGGACCGCACGGAACAGTTGGTGCGGGAAGAGTTGAGCAACTATGGCGGCATCGCAGTCATGGCTGTGTCCGGCGCCAAAGGCAATATCTCCCAGATTAAGCAGATGGCCGGTATGCGCGGGCTGATGAGCAACCCCAAAGGCCGCATCATTGACCTGCCCATCAAGTCCAGCTTCCGTGAGGGCCTCACCGCCTTGGAGTATTTCATCTCCACCCACGGCGCACGCAAGGGTTTGGCCGATACGGCCCTGCGCACCGCGGACAGCGGTTATCTGACCCGCCGGTTGATAGACGTGGCCCAGGAAGTCATTGTCCTGGAAGACGACTGTGGCACCACCGATGCTTACTGGGTGCGCCCGCGGCCCGATGACCACTCCGGCGCTACAGTGGCTGACCGGGTGCTGGGCAGGCTGGCGGCGGCGCCCATCGTCCACCCGCAGACCGGGGAAATACTGGTGGACCGGAATCAGGAGATTAACGAGGCCCTGTCCAAGAAGCTTGTAGAGGCCGGTATAACCGAGGTGCCGGTACGGTCGCCCATCATCTGTGAAGCCAAGCGCGGCGTCTGCCAGCAGTGCTATGGGCGCTTGCCCGCCACCGGACAGCCGGTGGAGATCGGTCAGGCGGTGGGCATAATTGCCGCCCAGAGCATCGGCGAGCCGGGCACCCAGTTGACCATGCGCACCTTCCACACCGGCGGAATTGCTGGCGTGGACATCACCAGTGGCTTGCCACGGGTTGAAGAGTTGTTTGAGGCGCGGGTGCCCAAGGGCGCTGCCATACTTTCGGACATTGATGGCGTGGTGACCGTCGAAGAATTGGACGAGGGGCGGCGCTTGCGGGTCATCAGCCGGGAGGAGTTTAGGGAGGACTATACCCTGCCTGAAAATGCCCAATTGCTGGTGGAACAGGGGGAACAGGTGGAGCCTGGCACTATCCTGGCCCGGTTGGCCTTGCCTGCGCCTTCCGAAGAGGCCCCCGCCGCAAGCGCCGAAGGTACAGACGCGGGCGAGGAAGGCGGAGAACCGGCCGCTTCAGTGGTGATTGCCGATGTGGGCGGCAAAGTGGAACTTACCACCAGCGGGCTCTCTATTGTGTGGGAAGATGTGGAGGAGCGGGAACACGGTATCCCCGCTGCCGCCTACTTGCTGGTCAACAACAACCAGGAAATCAAGGCAGGTGATGCACTTATCCGGGGGCCGCTGAACCCCCACGACATCCTGCACATTCGGGGCAAGGATGAGTTGCAGCGCTACCTGGTAGATGAGGTTCAATCTGTGTACCGGTCTCAGGGCGTGAGCATCCACGACCGGCACATCGAAATCATCCTGCGGCAGATGCTGCGCCGCGTGCAGGTGGAGTCCACCGGTGATTCGGACTTCATTCCCGGCCAGATGGTAGACAAGACGGAATTCCAAGAGAAGAACGCCAAGGTTCTGGCTGAGGGCGGTGAACCCGCCACCGCCACGCCCATTCTGCTGGGCGTCACCAGGGCCTCCTTGCTCACCGACAGCTTCCTGGCGGCGGCCTCCTTCCAGGAGACCACTCGGGTGCTGACCCAGGCGGCGGTAAGCGGCGCCCATGACTGGCTGCTGGGACTCAAGGAGAACGTTATCATCGGCAGGTTGATCCCCGCCCGCATTGCCTCTCAAGAGATGGAGGCGCTGGCGGAGCCGGAGCCGGTGCCCAGCCTGGCCGGTGCGGCGCCTGCTGGGTGGTCCGAGGGGCTGGAGGCTGCGGCAGGTGAGTTGTTCCCCGAACCCGGCGCGCGCCGGGAGGGCGGCCTGTTTGGCGGGCCTGGGGAAAATGTTTTCCTGGACGAGACCATCAATCAGCTTGGCCAGCGGGCGACAGCCGTAGTGGCGGTGGAGGAAGAAGAGGAGGAAGTTCTGGACGACGACGATGACGAGCTGGACGATGATATGGATGACGAAGAGGATGTAGATGACGAGCCTGAGGCGGCCGAATAGTACCGACGCGGCGGGGGAGTCCGCAGCTTCTTCGGTGGACCTTTCTGTAGATGTGGCGCCGGGCAACCGGCGCCACTTGCGGTTAGCCAACCCGGTGATGATCGCCTCGGGGACATTTGGCTACGACGGCTATGGCAGGGGCATGCCCCAGGACGGCAGCCTAGCCCGCCTGGGCGCCATCATACCCAAGACGGTGACCCGCCAGCCCCGGGAGGGCAATCCGGAACCCCGCTGGTATCCCGCCTCTTTCAGGGAAGGCCGTGCCGCCGGGGAAACCACCTTTCTCAACTCAATAGGACTGGCTAACCCAGGTATCGAGGCCGCCTTGGCCCAGTTGGCCCCCCAATGGGCCAGGTATGGCACCACGGTGGTGCTGAGCCTGTCCGGGGAAAGCGCGGCCCAATTTGGAGAAATGGCGGCCCTGGCCCAGGGGGCGCCGGGGTTTCAGGCCCTGGAGCTAAACCTGAGCTGCCCCAACATTGAAAACGGCGCCCATTTCAGCCACGACCCCAAGCTGGCTGCCGCGGCGGTGGCGGCGGTTCGGGCCAACAGCGACCTGCCGTTGCTGGTGAAGCTCTCGCCCAATGTGCCTGACATAACGGTGATTGCCCGGGCGGTGGTGTCTGCCGGCGCCGATGCCCTCACCCTTTCCAACACCATTCCCGCAATGAAGATTGACCTGGGCGCCCGCAGGCCGGTGCTGGGGGCTGTCACCGGCGGGCTTTCCGGACCCGGCTTGAAGCCGGTGGCGATGGCCCTGGTGTACCGGACTGTGCAGGCAGTGGACGTGCCCGTCATTGGCGTGGGAGGAATCTTCACTGCCGCAGATGCCCTGGAATATCTGATGGCGGGAGCTACCGCGGTGCAGGTGGGCAGCGCCACCCTGGCTGACCCCAGGGCCTCTTTTACCATATTGGATGGAATCAGGGACTATCTATCAACGCATGGGATTGCTAGCGTGCGGGAAGTTGTAGGCGCAGCCCAGGTGAAGACTCGAAAGTGAATAGCCCTGGCTGATAGGACATTCACGAGTAGGGGCGACGCATGTGTCGCTCCTACCTATCGCTCGACGGCGCTACTTCTGGGCCTGCTCCATTTCGCCAGACAAGAATTGCGTCAGTAGTGCATTGAACTCCTCGGACTTCTCCATATGAGGCCAGTGCCCGCACTGGGGCATAGTGTGCACCAGGCTGTGGGGCATGGCCTGGCGCACCGACAGGGCGTGGCCCACCGGCAGCACGTTGTCTTCTTCTCCCCACACCGTCAGCACCGGCACGGGCAGGCGGCTAAGCCCAGGCAAGATGTAGCGGTGAGGCCGCAAACCAAACAGGTTGACGCTGGAGCGCAAAGCTTGCAGGGTGGCGTGCCGGGAACCGGGCAGGCCCCGCACGCGCCGCATCTCATTCAAGACCCGCCTAATCAGTGGAGGCGTGCGGTAGAAAAGCCTGCGGGAAAAGTTTTCATCGCTCAACAACTGGGGCTGGTAAAACATCTCTCCCAAGCCTGGCACAGAAAACAAGCGTAAGAACCAGGCTACCTCCCGCCCCAGGCCGCCGGAAGCTACCAGCACCAGCCGGTCCACCCGCTTGGTGTAATTAAGGGCAAACATGCCTGCAATTAGGCCGCCAGCGGAGTTGCCCACCAGAGAGACCCGCTTGATATCCAGGCGGTCCGCCAGCCGTTGCAGCAGCCGCGCCCCAGCCGAGGGATCGTAGCTGATATCCTTGGGCTTGTCCGAGTCGCCGTGGCCGGGTAAGTCAGGGGCCACCACCTGGTAACCGGCATCAACCAGGGGCTGGATGTTCCGCTCCCAGGTTACCACAGATGCACCCAAACCGTGGACCAGCAGCACCGCCGGGCCGCTGCCGGCCAGCAGGTAATGGACTTTCACACCGTCTATGTAAGTGTAGTTGCTGTTGGACTGATTCATGGGCTTGGCTGCCGGAACCCATCCCGAAATTGCAGTTAGCCAACTGGTCTGCCCTTCGACAAGCTCAGGGCGAGCGGTATATTGGGGATAGGGTTTGAATATGAAAGTTGGGGCGAGCCTGAAGCCCGCCCCAACGCGCGTTACCTTTGACCCAGTATCCCATATCCGGCTTTTTCCAGCAAGGATATGGTCGCCGATTTTCGGAGCAAATTGTGGCCCTGTTCCATCCCTTCCACAACCAAGGCAGGTCTGGAGCCATGTTTACGCCGCAGAAGCCGTAGTTGCCTGCTCCGGCTTGTGGAGCGCCAGTCCTGCCTCCGTGGCATCCACCACCACATGACTGCCTGGAGGGTATTGCCCCGCCAGGATGCCCTTGGACAGGGGGTTCTCCAGGTGACGCTGGATGGCCCGGCGCAGGGGACGCGCCCCATAGACCGGGTCAAATCCTTCCCTGGCCAGCCACTGGGAGGCCGCGGGAGTCAGCTCAAAGGTGATGGCCTGTTCCAGCAGGCGCTGCTGCAATTCCTGGGCCATCAGCCCCACCACCCGCACAATGTGTTCCTGGGCCAAGGGATGGAAGATGATAATCTCATCTATCCGGTTCAGGAACTCGGGCCGGAAATTGTGCTTCAAGGCCTCCTGCACCGACTGCCGCAGCCGCTCCTGCTCCATTGCCCCTCCGCTGCGGCCATCGGTCTGAAAACCGAAGCGCTGGCGGCCAAAATCGCCGGTGCCCAGGTTGCTGGTCATAATGATGACGGTGTTGCGAAAGTCCACCGTGCGGCCATGTCCGTCGGTCAAGCGGCCATCTTCCATAATCTGGAGGAGGACGTTGAAAACCTCCGGGTGGGCCTTTTCGATTTCGTCGAACAGCACGACCCGGTAAGGGCGGCGGCGCACCGCTTCAGTAAGCTGGCCGCCTTCGTCGTAGCCCACATAGCCTGGGGGCGCGCCAATCAGGCGGGACACGGTGTGCTTCTCCATATACTCGGACATGTCAATGCGCACCATGTTGCTCTCGTCGTCAAACAAGAACTCCGCCAAGGCCCTCGCCAGGTGGGTCTTGCCTACGCCGGTGGGCCCCAGGAAGATGAAACTGCCGATGGGCCGCCTGGGGTCCCGCAGACCGGAGCGGGAGCGGCGGATGGCTTCCGAGACGGCGGCAACGGCTTCGTCCTGGCCGACGACACGGGTATGCAGCAGGTCTTCCATATGTACCAGCCGTTCTGACTCGGTCTCCAGCAGGCGGCCGGTGGGAATGCCCGTCCACTTGGCCACCAGTTCAGCGATGTCCTTTTCGTCCACCACCATCGCCACCTTTCGGCTGCCCAGGCTCTGCTGTTTGGCGGCTTCGTGTTCCTGCTCCAGGCGCAGCCTTTCAGTGCGGAGCTGGGCGGCCCGCTCGTACTCAGACCGCTGGGCGGCGGCTTCCTCCTGGTCAGCAAGCTGGCGGATGCGCTCCTCCTGCTGCTTGATGTGGGAGGGCAGGCTCTGGGCGTCCAGCCGGAGTTTGCTGGCGGCCTCATCTATAAAGTCCACGGCCTTGTCCGGCAGCTGCCTGCCGGTGATGTAGCGGTCGCTCAAGCGGGCCGCGGCCACCAGGGCGGAGTCTTCAATTTTGACCTTGTGGTGGGCCTCGTAGCGCGGGCGCAGGGCGCGCAGGATTTCCACGGTATCGTCCACGCTGGGCTCTTCCACGTACACGGGTTGGAAGCGGCGCTCCAGGGCGGCGTCCTTCTCAATATGCTTGCGGTACTCGTCGTTGGTGGTGGCGCCCACGCACTGTAGTTCGCCGCGGGCCAGGGCGGGTTTCAGCAAGTTGCTGGCGTCCAGGCCGCCCTCGGCGGCGCCTGCGCCCACCATGGTGTGGATTTCGTCCAGGAACAGGATTACCTCCCGTTCCGCCTGCTTGACCTCGTCCACCACGGCCTTGAGCCGCTCCTCAAATTCACCCCGGAACTTGGAACCGGCCACCAGCGCGCCCATGTCCAGGGCCAGCACTCGGCGCTCCTTGAGCGAATCGGGCACGTCACCGGCCACAATGCGGGCCGCCAGTCCCTCCACAATGGCGGTCTTGCCCACGCCGGCCTCGCCGATAAGCACCGGGTTGTTCTTGCGGCGGCGGGTGAGGGTCTGCATCACCTGGCGGATTTCATCGTCGCGGCCGACCACCGGGTCCAGCTTGCCCTCCCGGGCCAGCTTGGTCAGGTCAATGCTGTATTTCTCCAGGGAGCGGTACCGGCTTTCCGCCCGCGGGTCATCCACCCGGTGGGCGCCGCGGATTTTCATCAACGCCCGGTAGACTTTCTCCTGGTCAATGCTGAACTCCTTGAGCACCTGGGCGGAGGCCCCTTGGGTCTCCATCACCGCCGCCACAAAGAAGTGCTCGGTGCCGACAAACTCGTCCTTCAGCCGGTCGGCTTCCGCCTTGGCGTTCTCCAGCAGGCGGGTGGCCCGCGGCGTGACATAAATCTGGTCGCTCTGGTAAGCCAGCTTGGGGGCTGAATCCAGGACCCGGGCCATGCGGGCCTTTACCACGTCGGCGGAGATGCCCAGGTCCGCCAGGATTTCACTGGGCAGGCCGCGTTCCAGTTCCAGCAGGGCCATGAGGATGTGCTCCACGTCCCACTGGCTGTGGCGGTGCTTGCGGACCAACTCCTGGGAGTTTTGCAGCACTTCCCGGGCTTGTTCCGTGAACTGTTCTGGATTGAGTGCCATTGGTTATTCTCCTTGCTGCTTTTGGGCGGCTATCTATCCGGCCGGGCCCTGCGCCGGTCCACTTCCGGCACCGGGCGGAGGCGGTTCAATTCCTGGGTGGCTTTGGCCAGCTGCTGTTCCAGCTGCTCGATGCGGTCCATGAGCTTGAGGGCCACTTCTGCGCCGGCCAGGTTGACGCCCATGTCGTCGGTGAGGGTCTTGATGCGGCGCAGACGCTCAATCTCCGCCGGGGAGTAGAGGCGCTGCTTGCCGCCAGACCGGGTGGGCCAGATAAGTCCTACGCGCTCGTAATAACGCAGCGTCTGGGCGTGCAGCCCTACCATGCGAGCGGCCACGCTAATGACAAAACAGGGTTCGTCTTCTAAATGCTGTTGAAAAGTCATTCTATCTTCTCCGGGCGGCGCGCAGCCCCTTCAGTTGCTGGAACAGTTCCCTTTCCTGGGGGCTGAGGCCAGTGGGCAGGCGAACTTTGACGGAAGCGTAAAGGTCGCCTTTCACGTTGGCCTGGTTCAGCACGGGCATCCCCTGGCCGGCCAGGCGGAACCGCTGGCCGTTCTGAGTCTCCGGGGGAATGGTGAGGGCAACACGGCTGCGCAGGGTGGGCACGGCCACTTCCCCGCCCAGCACCGCATCTTCCAAGGGCACGTCTATTTCGCAGTAAAGGTCCCGGCCCTGCCGCTGGAAGCGGGGGTGGACCGCCACAGTGACGTGCAGATGGATGTCTCCCTGGCGGTTGCCGCTGGCGGGGATGCGGACCCTTGAGCCGGTTTCCACCCCAGGGGGAATCTTGACCTCCAGGCGGCGGCCGCCAGGCAGTTCCAGCATCCGGCTGGCGCCGTTAAAGGCCTCCTCCAGGGCAATCTCCACAGGATAGTCAGCAGTGGGCGGGCGGCGCGCCTCTTGGCCCATGGTGCGGAACAGATGTTCAAACATGTCGGCGCCGCCGCCAAATTCAACCCCGGCAAAGGGGTCTGCGCCAGGGGATGCAGTTCCCCGCGACCCGGCCTGGCGGCGGGCCTGGGCTTCGGCCTCCTGGATGCGGTCGGCGTGGGCCCAGTTATCCCCGTATTTGTCGTACTTCCCGCGCTTGGTAGCGTCGGAGAGAACGTCATAAGCTTCATTAATGAGCTTAAACTTTTCTTCCGAACCTTTGTTACCGCGGTTCAGGTCCGGATGGTGCTGCCGGGCAAGTTTGCGGTAGGCGGCGCGGATGTCTTTGTCGCTGGAGTTGCGGGGAACGCCCAGGACTTCGTAATAATTTGGCATGTCGCAGATGCTCGTTTGTAAGTTTGGCTTGCCATATTCTAAGCTATATTGATTAAACACGTCAAGGTTAATTAGTATATCATATCAAGTTAAATGTCTTAAACACTTATAATACTTGATAATATTACATCAAGGTTATAGAATAATACCTGTCAGCTAGGTGGTGCGCCGGTCCAAGAGCGAAATGGCGGACACCGGCGAAGGAGAAGCTAGCTGGGAGGATTAGAGCTATGACGATGCAGCGATGGGACCCCTTTAGCGACCTGCGGAGGATGCATCAGGAAATGGACCTCCTGTGGCGGGGCTTTTCTCCCACCATTGAGCACCCGGAGATGGAGAGTTGGGCCATCCCCCTGGACGTGACCCAGGAGGGCGATAACATTGTGGTACAGGCCTCTCTGCCTGGGGTGAAGCCCGAGGACATCCAGGTTTCCATTGAGAACAATGTGCTGACCATCAAGGGCCAGACCCAGGAGGAAAAGGAAGTCAAGGAGAAGGACTACCTGATGCGGGAGCGCCGGGTGGGCAGTTTCCATCGGGCATTGCGGCTTCCCGATACGGTGGACACCGAGAAGGCCAAGCCCGTTTATGAGGACGGGGTGCTGACTGTTTCCTTCCCCAAGGTGGAGTCCAAGAAGGCCAAGCAGCTCAAAGTTACAGTGGGCAAGGTGCTGGAAGGCGGAAAGAAGTAAGCTCCGTCCTGACCGGCATCTCCTCCCAATGGCAAGGGGGCTTCGGTAGGGAAGCCCCCTTTGCTTTGGCGCCATTGACCTGCCTGCTGACGCTTGAGTGTTTGAAGCCAAGGTGCTACAATTTTCCGGCTATCAGGAAACCTGCCTCAGGTTGCTCTGTAGCGTTCCCCAGTAGCTCAGCGGTAGAGCGGGCGGCTGTTAACCGCTAGGTCACAGGTTCGAATCCTGTCTGGGGAGCCACTCCGCACTGCCACGGGTTGTCCGGAATCAAGCTTGTACTTTATGTATGTGCTCCGTAATCCGGCAGGGCGGCTTTACGTGGGATTCACCACCGACCTGGAACGCCGGTTGCAGCAGCACCAGAATGGCGAAAGCCGGTGGACGCGGGGCCGCGGCCCGTGGGAACTGGTGCAAGTAGAGACCTTCACTCATCGCGTCGAGGCGCTGCGGCGGGAGCGGGCGCTGAAGGGCGGCAAGCACAACCAGGAACTGCGGAAGCGGTATGGGTGAGGAAGGCGGTAGAGCGGGTCCTTCAGCCGAAGGATTAACCGCTAGGTCACAGGTTCGAATCCTGTCTGGGGAGCCACTCACATCCCGCCCCAATTCTCAAGTTCAGCGGCACCCCAATGGCTGAGGCTCTCCGGAGGCCGAGCGGCCTCAGTTACGATGATGCCTCGGCGTTCTCTTCTCTACACCCCCAGGATGCCTGAAGCGCCTATCCTTTGCTGCACCAATCCCTTTAGCCTTGCCACCAGCGCCGATAAAGGTGTGAGCGAGAGCCACCCCCACTAGCCAGCCTTTCCTGGCGCTGGGCGGGTTTAGAAGTTGCCCAAAAATCTTCGTCACACTGGCGAAAGCTGGTATCCAGGCCCTCCGCAGGGCTGCGGCCAAATCTGGGTTCCGGCTTTCGCTGGAACGACGGCATGTCCCTTGGCAATTTTCGGGCAAAGCTCGCAAAGCAGGAGGGCGGAAGATAAGGGCATTTCTGGGGACACCCCACACCCCGGCGAGGGCTAGGCCCCCTGCACCCCCGCTGTTTTCAACAGAGCCATATAAGGCTAGAGACAATTGCTAAGGGGCGCACCGGGCTGCGCCCCTGCAAAGCATATGGGGATAGAGATGGTTAGCGCGCTGCCGGGGCCCGCTGCTGCTTAGCCAGTTCCTGGTCCCAGGGGCCGGGGAACTGGCCGTGGGGCCGGTCGCCATTCATGAACAGCTTTTCCTGGCGGTGCCACTGATGGCGGGGCATTTCATAATAAACTTCCACGCCGTTGCCGTCGGGGTCGTGGAGGTAGATACCCAGGGAGATGCCGTGGTCGGCCACCCGGTCTATGGCCACGTTCTGGGCCTTCAGGTGGTGGTAGAACTCCTTCAGATCTTCCAGGCTGGCCATGCGCCAGGCCATGTGGTTCAAGCCCACCTGCCGGGGCTGAAGCCCGGCGGCATCCTCGCCCACCTCCATCAGCGCCACCTCGTGGGACTCCTCCTTGTTGGCGGACATAAAGGCGGCGCGGCCCGGTGCAAAGTCGTAGGTATGCAAGCCCAGGACATTCTCGTACCACTGCTTGGAGCGTTCCACGTTACGGACGTACAAGTTCACGTGGCCCAGGTACTTGGGAGTGTAACTCATGACCCACCTCCTGGTTCGGGCTGAGTGCCCGCGTTGGCAACACAATACCAGCCAGGGGTAAAGGACGCAAGGGCCTGATTGGGCTGGTATAATCAGGCCAAGCTGGCATTTACCTGGAATTGCAGGCCTGTTCCCCGTGGGAGAAGAATCAATACGATTGGGAGCGCTCCTCAGCTTTGTCCACCCTGCAATGGATGGGGGAGATGTACTTGACCAGGCGCCGGCAGCAATCTTGGAACTGCTAACGAAATGGCCCATGTGTCACCCTGAGCGAAGCGAAGGGTCTGGAGTGGCGGGGCTACTCACCCCACCTGAGATGCTTCGTCGTCCCGATGGAATCGGGACTCCTCAGCATCACGGTTTTCATTTTGATAGGGGCTCTTACCTTATCTACTTACTTTGCTGGGCAAGGAGAACAAGCCATGAAACCGCGCAGGAGCTTCTGGGCATGGGGCCTGGAGTCGGACGAGCCGACGCAGCAGCAACGCCGGGAAATGGCGGAAAAACTTTCCAAGCAGTTTGGGGTGGCCATTCAGGCGCCGCCCATGCCGCGCTCCAGCGACTTGCGCCTCCGCCCGCCGCGCATTTCGCCCCCGGCATCTCTGGCTGCCATTTGCGCCACCGACGACCATGACCGGGCGCTCCACACCTACGGGCGCAATTTTCCAGACCGGGTGCGCGCTTTCAACCTCCAGTTCCCCAACCCGCCGGACGTGGTGGCCTACCCCAGGAACGAGGCAGAGGTGCGGGCGGTGCTGGACTGGTGCTCCGAGGTGGACTATGTGGCCATTCCTTACGGCGCGGGCAGCACAGTGGTGGGAGGAATTGAGCCGCCGGATGGGTACGATGGAGTAGTAACCATTGACCTGTCTGCTCTGGACAAGGTGCTGGAGATTGATCCGGTTTCCCGCGCCGCCCGCATCCAGGCAGGCGTGTTTGGCCCTGCCCTGGAGGACCAGTTACGGCCCCACGGGTTCACCCTGCGCCACTTTCCCCAGAGCTTTGAGTTTTCCACCTTGGGCGGCTGGCTGGCTACCCGCTCCGGCGGCCACTACGCCACCAACCACACCCACATTGACGAGTTTGTGGAGTCGGTGCGGATGGTAACTCCGGCGGGGATTTGGGAGAGCCGCCGCTTGCCGGGCAGCGGGGCGGGCCCCAACCCGGACCGGCTGGTGCTGGGCAGCGAGGGTATTCTGGGCATCATCACTGAAGCCTGGATGCGTATCCAGGCGCGGCCCCGCTTCCGGGCCTCTGCCGGTGTGAAGTTCGCCACTTTTCTGGCCGGGGCAGAGGCTGCCCGCCAAGTTGTGCAGGCCAAGCTGTGGCCCGCCAACTGCCGCCTGTTGGACCCGGGCGAAGCCGCCTACGCCGCAGGCATGGACGGCAGCCATGCCTTGCTGGTGCTGGGCTTTGAGTCGGCGGAAGTGCCCCAGGGGGAGTTCATGCGCCAGGCCATTGCCATCGCCCGGGATGCTGGCGGCTTGATTGATGAAGATGACATAAAAATTGCCGACGACGCGGCAGAAGGCGCGGGACGGCAGGGTTCCGTGGGCGCATGGCGCAATGCGTTTATCCGCGCTCCCTACCAGCGCAACCTTACTGTGGGCCTGGGTCTGGTGGGAGACACCCTGGAGACCGCGGTGACCTGGGACCGCTGGCCGGAGTTGGAGGCCAGCGTGCGCCAAGCGCTGGTGGATACGGTGCAGCGGGTATGCAAGGGAGGCCGGGTGACGTGCCGGTTCACCCACGTCTATCCCGACGGGCCTGCGCCTTACTTCACCTTTGAGGGGTTGGGACGCCGCGGCGCCGAGGTGCAAATGCACCAGGAAATTAAGGAGGCCGCCTCGGCGGCGGTCATGGCCGCCGGCGGGACCATCAGCCACCACCATGCCGTGGGACGGTTGCACCGCCCCTGGTACGACCAGGAGCGTCCCGACCTGTTTGCCGCGGCGCTGAGGGCGGCCAAACGGGAACTGGACCCCAAAGGCGTGCTGAATCCCGGGGTGTTGATTGACCCATAGTCGTGGCTTCACCTGCATATTGCCCAACCTGTACCAGCTTCCCCTGAATGGCTCCAGCGCCTTCGTCATCGCTGAGGAATCCATCACGGTGATTGATGCTGGCTTGCGCATCAGCGGCGGCAAGCTGCTGGAGTGTATCCGCTACCTGGGCCGCTCCCCGGAGGAGATTGGGCACATCGTCTTTACCCACTACCATTTTGACCACGTGGGCGGGGTGGGAGACCTGAAGAAGCGGTCCGATGGCCAGGTGGCGCTGCACCAGGTGGAAGTGCCCTACGTACAGGGAGACGGCGGGGCCAGACCGCCCAACCCCTTTCAGAACCCGGTGCTGGCCCTGCTGGCGGCGCCGCTGCTGGGCACAATTCAGCCCAAGCCCTTTCAGGTGGACTTGCCCCTTCAGGACGGAGACCGCCTTGGCCCTCTGGACGGCATGGAGGTTATCCACACGCCGGGCCATACTCCGGGGAGCATCAGCCTCCACTTTCCGCAACACGGGGTGGTTATTGCGGGGGATGCTCTCCAGTGCCGCAGGGGTCGTCTGGGCCTCCCCATGTCGCTGTTTAGCGAAAATATGCCCCAGGCCAGGGAATCCATCAAACGGTTGGCCCAGTTGGACTTTGAGGTGTTGTGCCTTAGCCACTTTCCGCCGGTTATGGGCAATGCCTCCCAATCTTTGCAGGAGTTTGCCGCCGGGCTGGCGTAACCAATCTGGGGTGGCCCCATAAGGATGCGGCTGCCACCCGCCGCGAATGCAGGGTCTTTCTACTCTCCAATGCGGGTGGGTAGGTGGGTAGTAGGATGCTCTAGGATTCCATTCGTCACACCGGCGAAAGCCAGCGCCCAGATATGGATATGGATGAGGCGCACCACTGGGTTCCGGCTTACGCCGGAACGACGAAGACCGAATTGGCCCACCAGCCCTGTCTAGATTTACCCAGCCGTACCAGAGAAAAATGGTACGGTTTCGGCTTGAAGGAGCGCGGACTACTGCCTAGCATGGTAGGAAGACTTGGCGGCAGGAGGCCAGCGTGGGACCGTCCCTTCACATTGGGGTTGACCCCTATCCGCAACGTGGCAAGCCAGTAAGTGGCCCCGCGCCATGAAGCGCATCAGCCAATGGCTAGGAACTAGCAACGGCCTGCTGCCGGTTTTTTCCTGGGGCCTGTTCGATTTTGCCAACACCATCTTCACGGTCAACGTACTGAACCTATACTTTTACTTGTGGGTGGTGGAGGACAACGGCGCCAGGGATATCTACTACAGCCTGGCCTTGTCTGGCTCCATGCTGGCAGTGGCGCTGGTCTCCCCCATGCTGGGCGCGGTGTCGGACCGGTACGGTCGGCGCATCCCCTTCTTGATTGTCTTCAGCCTGGTTTGCGCTGCCGCCACTGGCCTGATTGGGCGGGTTGGAGGGCTTCCGGTGGCGCTATTGTGTTTTGCGGTGGCCAACTTCGCCTACCAGTCTGGCAATGTTTACTATGACTCTTTGCTCTCCACAGTGAGCCACGAAGGCAACCGCGGCCGGATTTCCGGTTTTGGGGCGTCCCTGGGGTACTTTGGCAACATTGCCGGTATTGGCATGGTGGCGGTGTTTGTGGACCAGTGGGGTCGAGGCGCAGCCTTTCTGCCCACCGCGGCGCTGTTCCTGCTCTTTGCCCTCCCATGCTTCTTGTTGGTGCGGGAGGCTGGCAACGGTACGGCCTGGAACATGCGTCTGCTTAGGGATGGTTACCGGCAGCTTGGGCAAACCCTGCGCCATGCCCGCAGCAACTCAAGGGTGTTCCGTTTCATCGCGGCGAGGTTCCTCTACGTGGATGCGGCCCAGACCCTTTTTGGGGTGATGGCGGTGTATGTGACCAAAGTCATCGGCTTTGCCGACGGCCAAGTACGATGGCTGGTGATTACAGCCACGGTCTCGGCCATTGCCGGGGCGGCCATCCACGGCCGGCTGGTGGATTACATAGGCCCTAAAAAGACCCTGGCCCTGGCCCTATTGCTGTGGATGCTGGTCTTTCTGTCGGCGGCGGTCACGGCACACAAGCCAGCGTTCTGGGCCATTGGCGCGCTGGTGGGGCTGGCCATGGGCGGCACCGGCGCCGCTGACCGGGCGTTCTTGCTGAAACTGGCTCCGGCGGACCGCACTGGGGAGTTTTTTGGCCTTTACGGCCTGGCTGGCAGGTTTGGTTCGGTGGTGGGGCCCCTGGTCTGGGGTGCAACCCTGACCCTGCTGGCAGACTGGGGGTTGTTGGCCTACCGTGTTGCTATTCTGGTTTTGCTGGTAAGCATAGTCCTGGGCTTTCTGGTGCTGCTGGGGGTAAAAGAAGAGGCGAAGGCGGGTTTGGAGTAGCCTGCCATTGCCTTGGCTTCTGCCAGCCCTTCGGTTATATTATGCTGGTGAAGTCCAAGGTGTCGCATTGAGCACAACGTCGCTGCCAACCCGGTTGGCCCGCGGGGAACGGGTCACATTGTCGCTGGTTGCCTGGGGGCGGCTGGGCGAAGCCTTAGCCCAGCATCAGGGTATGGATGTGTTTGTGCTGGGCGGCATCCCCGGCGAAAAGGTGGAAGCCGAGATTGTCCGGGTGCAGCGGAAGTACGCGGCGGCCAGGGTAATACAGGTGCTGGAGCCTTCGCCAGACCGGGTAGCGCCGCCATGCCCGTACTATGGTGAATGCACCGGATGCCAGTGGCAGCACCTTGGCTACGCCAGCCAGTTGAACGCCAAACGGGAGCGGGTGGCCGACGCCCTGCGGCGCGTGGGCGGGTTTATAGACCAGCCGGTGCTGGAGGTAATCCCTTCCCCTGAGCAGTACGGCTACCGCAACCATGCCAGGTTCTCAGTGCGGAGGGAAAGCGGGGCGCTGGGGTTTGTCCACCGGGAGACCCACCGGTTTGTGCGTATTGACCGCTGCATGTTGATGCACAATGGCATTAACCAGCATTTAGCCCAGCTTCAAGACCGGTGCAGCGAGACCAGCCAGCTTTCTTTGCGCATGGGCCAGGACACCGGCGACTTTTTAATACAGCCTGCGCTCAAGAATCCGGCAGTGCCCCTGCCCACTGGCCAGAAGCACTACCGCGATTCGGTGGCTGGGACGGTATTCAGAGTCTCATCGCCGTCCTTCTTCCAGGTAAACACGCGCCAGGCCCAACAAGTGATTGCTGTAGTGCGGGACGCTTTGAAGCTTACCGGCGCCGAAGTCCTAGTGGATGCCTACACTGGCGTGGGCGCCTTTGCGGTGCTGCTGGCCCCTTACGTGCGTCAGGTTGTCGCCGTAGAGGAGTCCAGCGCGGCAGTGGCTGATGCCCGGGAGAACGCCCGGGGCTTGACCAACGTGGACTTTGTGCTGGGCAAGACCGAAGAAGTCTTGGACAACCTGGGAATTCAGCCCGACGCGGTGGTGCTGGACCCGCCCCGTGCAGGCTGCCAGCCCCAGGCACTGGATGCGCTGGCGCGGCTGCGGCCCCGGCGTGTAGCCTACGTCTCCTGCGACCCGGAGACGCTGGCCAGGGACCTGAAGGTCCTGTGCCGGGACGCCTACCACTTGGAACTGGTGCAGCCTCTAGATATGTTCCCCCAGACCTACCACGTGGAGTGTGTGGCCACGCTGGCCGCCCGGCCTTCCGATAACCAGGCGCTCCAGGCAAACCACGGGAAGAGTCTCAAGACCGCCCGCCTGGTGCTGGCCTCTTCCTCGCCGCGCCGCCGGGATCTGATGCAGGGCCTGGGCCTGGAATTCAGCGTGGCGCCTTCCAACATTGCGGAGGACCCGCTGCCAGGCGAGTCTCCGGAACAGATGGTGCGCCGGCTGTCTTTGGAAAAGGCGCTGGCGGTGCGTTCCAGCATTTCGGAAGGTTACATAATCGGTGCGGACAGCACTGTGGTGCTGAATGGACGCGCCATTGGCAAGCCTGCCGATGCTGCGGATGCGCGGCGGATGCTTCTAGAGCTGCGGGGCACCAGGCATCACGTGACCACTGGACTGACGGTGGTGGACGCCGCCTCGGGCCGCTGCCTTACCGACAGCATGACGTGCCCCGTGTTGATGCGCGAGTTCACTGATGCCGAGATGGAGGCGTCCATCGCCAGCGGCACGCCCATGGACAAAGCAGGGGCCTACGCTATTCAGGACCAGGAGTTCCAGCCCGCCAGCTTGCTGAACGGCTGCTACACCAACGTACTGGGACTGCCGCTGTGTCGTTTGGTGGAGCTGCTGGCGGCCTTGGGTTGTCCGCTGCCGTCCAAAGGGGCAATGCCGCTGCCCCAAGGCTGTGGCGCTCAGTGTCCCTTTGCAAAGGGTGGTGCAGGATGAACTTGATGGGAGTGGGACCGGTGGAACTGGTGGTTATCCTGTTGGTGGCCTTTCTGGCGCTGGGGCCGGGCAAGTCCATTGACATGGCGCGGAACGCGGGGAAGTTCATTCGTGACCTGCGCGGCACTTTGAATGATGTGGTGTCCGCTGCGGACCTCAGCGGCGAAGAAGAAAAGAAGAAGCCCGAGCAGCCCCGGCCGTCAGCGCCGCAGCCTGGTGACATTGAGGCCCCGGACTTTAGGGAACGCCGGTGAACGACCGGCACCTAACCCTGGTCCAGCACCTGCAAGAACTGCGAACCCGCCTGGTAATCTCGGTGCTGGCCTTGCTGGTGGCCACTGCCGTTTCCTTTGCCTTCTTCCGGCAGATTATTGAGCTGCTGGTTCGGCCCGCCCGCATGGGCGACCCCAACGTGCAGTTCGTATTTATAGAAGTCACTGAACTGCTCAGCACTAGCTTCAAGGTCTCCATGGTGGCGGGGCTGGTCCTGGCCTTTCCAGTCATCCTGTACCAGGTGGTGCGGTTTGTCGCGCCAGGCCTCAATGCCAGGGAGCGGCGCTACCTCCTTAGCTTTTTGCCGCTGGCCCTTCTGGCTTTTTTAGGCGGAGTGGCTTTCGGCTACTTTGTGCTGGTCCCGCCGGCCCTGCGGTTCTTGCTGACCTTTGGCGGCGACGTGGCCACGCCCATGATCCGCATCAGCAGTGTGGTGGGGTTGATGATGCGCCTCCTGTTCTGGATGGGAGTGGTTTTTGAAACTCCCTTGGTGATGTACCTGTTGGCGCAGTTGGGCATTGTCAATGCCCGGATGTTGTCACGGTTCCGCAAGTTCTGGCTGGTGGCCGCCTTTGCCCTGGGCGCGATCATCACCCCCACTTTTGACCCTGTAAATCAGGCGTTGGTGGCGGTGCCATTGATTGTCCTGTACGAAGTGGGGATTCTACTGGCCCGGCTTGCGGGCTGGAGCCGGAGCCGCGCCCGGCCTGCCGGCACTGCGGAATCAGGAAGATAACAAAGTCGGGACAGCACATAGCCGACCCGACTGTTGATAAACCGGTCAGTTGGGGTTAATGGGTGGACTAATAGGGAGGCTCGTTGTTCTTCTTGGCAGGGACCGCCGTAGGCTGCTCCTCTTGCCGGGAGTGACGGGCTTTTTCATCCTCGCCAGTGACGGAGGATTTGAAAGAACGGATGCCTTTTCCCAAGGAGGAACCTAGTTCCGGCAGCTTCCGGGCACCAAAGAGCAGCAGTATTACCAGGAGTATAACAAGTATCTCCCACAAGCCCAGGCCGAATGGACCTTTCATAGTGCTCCTTTGCCGCAGTACATCTCCAACATCATAGCAAAAACACTCAGGAGACACAATCTCGGCTTTAGGAAACCGTGTCAACTCAAACAAGAATGTTACCGAAGGGCAGATGATTCACTGATCCAGGAATGTTACCGAAGCATTGTTGCCGGGTCCCTGTGATTGGCTGCCGGGGCAAGCTTGGGGTGCTGCCCCAGCCG
>Ga0194128_10001983_pt1 | contig 34189 bp, 31 predicted proteins | sample TA2KigCa65mmetaG_FD_148650 | JGI IMG/M metagenome (GOLD analysis project Ga0194128, IMG submission 148650) | Freshwater microbial communities from Lake Tanganyika, Tanzania - TA2015037 Kigoma Deep Cast 65m | ecosystem: Environmental > Aquatic > Freshwater > Lake | place: Tanzania: Lake...
TCGACGTACTGTTCAAGTACGCCTGCGTCGCCCTCCGGTCCGAGGCTCGCGAATCTTCGGCACTCTCGACCGCCTCGCGACGTGATCTGGTGAGAAATGCAGGCTAGAAAGCGCTCGGCCCGGCCGCCATGACGGATTCTCTCGCCACCAAGCACGACGTCGAGCGCATCGATGCGCGGATCGACGGCCTCGAGAAGCACCTCGACGTCCGGCTCTTCGAGCTCGAGAAGCGCTTCGAGCTGCGACTCGACGGACGCCTCGCCGACCTCGAGCGCCGGCTGACCCTTCGCCTCGGCGGCGTGATGGTCGCCGGGCTCGGCATCTTCTCGACGCTCGTCAGGGTTCTCTGACGAACTTCGGCGGGCGGCCGCGGCGAGAGTGCTCCGCGTCCGCTCAGGCGTTCGTGCCGCGCGGATCGCCGTCGACGTAGAACTGCTTCGCCCAGGCGCGGAACTTCACGATCGGCGCTTCGACCCCGGAGAGCTTCGGATGCGGCACGTGGATCTTGTGATCGAAGATCACGATGTCCTCGGCCTCCTGCTTCTCGAGGTCGCGGATCAGCGCCTCGCCGACGCGCTTCGTGCGTTCGAGATCCTCCGCCGAGTCGCCGAGCTTCCGGATCGAGTAGTGGAAGGACACCTCCGTCGTCTCGAAGTCGATCGGCGTGTTCACCGCGACGAAGAGCGCGTCGATGATCCCCGTGAAGCGCGCGACGCCGAACCCGGCGCCCCACGAGTCCGTGTCGATCCGGCCGGGACGCGGGCCGCGGGGCGTGTCGAACGTCACGCGCGCACGCAGGCGCGCGAGCCAGCCGTCGACCTCGTACGCCTCGAGCTCCGGAACGCGCACCGCGCCGTGCACGGTGCGGAGGTGGACGAAGTCCGGTCCGTTCTCCGCGAGCTCCTGCCACGGCGCGCGTACGCGCCACTTCGCTTCGTGGTACGGCGTCCAGCCGGGATCGCCGTGCTCTGCGACGATCGGGATCTCCCACAGGGGAGCCTCGCCGCGCGGGTGGTACCAGAAAAAGACGAAGCCGTTCCGCTCGACGGTCGGATACGCCGGAATCCGCGCCGAGGAGTTCCGCGTCTCGAGGTACGGGATCTTCGTGTTCCGCCCTTCGCCGTCGAACTGCCACCAGTGGAACGGGCAGACGATCTCGCATCCGGCGACGCGCCCGCCGAAGCCGAGGTGGGCTCCGAGGTGCGGGCAATACGCGTCCATCACGTGCGGTGCACCGTCTTCGCCGCGCCAGACGACGAGGTCGCGGTTCAGGTAGCGAAGCGGCTTCACCGCGCCGGGTGCGAGATCCGCCGACGTGCACGCGCGGTACCACGAGAATGGAAAGCTCGTGTAGTAGGGGAAGCGCTCGATCGAGCGCATCCGCGACGGCTCGCTCGCGGCCGCTCCCGTGCGAGCGAGCACCTGGAGCGGCGTCTCGCCCGACATCACGTCGTCCTTGATCCGGGACCGATCCAAAACAGGAACGCGTTATAATTCCGGTTCCTGAGGCGAGCAAACCCCCCAGCGCAGCCGGCCCTCAGGCGCCGCCGCGGAGGGCGATCGCGTGGACGGGATCGTCGCCGAGCCCGTCCGGGCGCGCGACGTGCACGCTCCCGCCGTCGGCGCGCGCCGCGACCGGTCCGACGCCGAGCCACTCGACGACGGTGCCCGGAGGCACGGCGACGTCCTGCAGCACCACCTCGGGACCGGCGGGCGTGCCGAAGACCAACGCGAAGAGATCGCGGCCCCGCGACGTGAAGCGAACCGAGAGGCCGTCCGAGGTGCGTCCTTCCGCGCGCTTCCACGGCCGCGTCCCGTAGATCGCTTCGCCGTTTCGCTCGAGCCACGCTCCGAGCCACTCGAGCCGGCGGAGCTGCGGCTCCGGGATCTGCGCGTCCTCGCCACGCGGTCCGACGTTCAAGAGGAGGTTACCGTTCTTGGAGACGATGTCGACGAAGCTCCGCACGAGGTCCTCGCGCGAGAGGAAGTCGCTCTCGACGGACGTTCGGTTGAAGCCGAAGCTCCGGTCCATCCCGCGGACGCACTCCCACTTCTTCTCGCGCGCCTCCGGATACACGGTGTACTCGGGCGTGCGCGCGTCGCAGTGCGGCGGGAGCGGCGGCTCGAGCGCGCCGCCGCCACCGCGAATGGTGCGCGCGTAGAGCCAGTCGAAGACCGCGCGGAGCGGCGTGAAGCGAAGGATCCGCCCGAGGCCGAGGAGCGTCAGCCAGCGGTCGTTGACGACGCCGTCCGGCACCGCGTCGTAGTAGTCCGCGAAGAGCGACCAGAGGCGCGCCCGCGACGTCGGCCAGGCGATGTCGTTCCACAGGACCGCCGGCTCGTAGCGCTCGATCAGCTCGCGCACGTGGCGGTCCGCGTAGTCGGGATAGTCGCCGCCGGGTACCGAGGCGACCATGTCGCCCGCGCTCCGGATCGGCGTCGGGTTGAACGTCCAGTCGAGACCGCCCGAGTAGTAGACGCCGAAGCGCATCCCCTCCGCACGAACGGCCGCCGCGAGCTCGCCGACGACGTCGCGCGCGCTCGCGAAGCCGGGGCGATGCGGGTTCGCGACCGCGGTCGGCCAGAGGCAGTAGCCGTCGTGGTGCTTCGTCACGAGGACGACGTAGCGCGCGCCGGTCTTGCGGAAGAGCCTCGCCCATTCGTCGGGGCGCCACTGCGCGAGGGCGGCTTCCCAGTCCGCCTGGAACGCGTGATACGGCCGGTCGCCGTACGTCTCGCGGTGGTACTTCGCGGCCGGGCTCCAGGGAAACTTGGCCGCGTTCTCGTACCACTCCGCGTACGGCGAGAGCGGCGCCATGTCGCGGTGGCGCGTGCGCATGACGTCGCGGATGTCGAGCTCGCGCTGCGCGAAGCCCGGCACCGAGGAGAGGCTCCAGTGGATGAAGATCCCGAGCTTCGCGTCCTCGTACCAGTCGGGTACGGGATGCGTGCGAACGCTCGCGAGCGTCGGCTCGTAGTGCGGTGCGGGCGGCCTCTCGGCCGCGGCCTGCGCCGCGTGCGCGGGCGCTTCGCTCATGAGCCGCGCGCTTCGAGGACCGTCGTCTTCGCCCACCGATAGTCGGGCTTGCCGCTGGGCGAGCGCACGATCTGGTCGACGACGTGCATCTCGCGCGGGATCTTGTAGCCGGCAATCTTCGAGCGGCAGTGATTCTGCACGTCCGCGAGCTCCGGCTTCCGACCTTCGCGGAGCTGCACGACGGCGCACACGCGCTCGCCCCAGCGCTCGTCGGGAACGCCGACGACGGTGCAGTCGAAGACGTCGGGATGCGACTTCACGGCCGCCTCGACCTCCTCGGGGAAGATCTTCTCGCCCCCCGAGTTGATCGAGACCGAGCCGCGTCCGAGGAGCGTGATGCGGCCGTCCTCCTCGATCATCCCGTAGTCGCCGGGCATCGCGTAGCGGACGCCGTCCTTCGTCACGAACGTCTCCGCCGTCTTCTTCGGGTCCTTGTAGTACTCGATCGGGATGTCGCCGACGCGGGCGAGCTTGCCGATCTTCCCGCAGCCCGGCTCGAGCGGCTTCCAGGTCTCCTCGTCGAGGACGACGGTGTTGCCGACCTTCGTCACGGTCGGCCCGCCCTTCATCGCGGTCTCGCCCGCCTTGACCAGGACCATGCCGTTGTTGCCGGTCTCGGAGGAGCCGATCGCGTCGATCATGATGAGGTTCGGGAACCGCTCGAAGAAGGACTCCTTCACCGCCGGCGAGAAGGTCGCGGCGCTCGACGTCAAGGCGAAGAGCGACGACACGTCGCGAGCAGCGCTCGAGGTCTGCAGCGCCTCGATCAGCGGGCGGCCCATCGCGTCGCCCGTGATCATGACGGAGTTGACCTTCTCCTTCTCGACGAGGTCCCAGACGCGGTCCGCCTCGAACTTGCCCATCAGCACGACCTTGCCGCCGACGAAGCTCTGGCCCATCACCGCCCACTGCGTGGCGCCGTGCATCAGCGGCGCGATCGGCAGGAAGGTGAGCTGCATGCCCAGCGCCTTGCCGCGCTCGATCATCTGCTCGGGCTTCTCGGCGCGCACGTTCGTCGTCGGATCGATTCCGCCGCCGAGCGCCATGAAGACGTCCTCGTGCCGCCAGACCACGCCCTTCGGCATGCCGGTCGTGCCGCCGGTGTAGAGAACGTAGCGGTCGTCCGGCGAGCGCGCGCCGAAGTCGCGCTCCGCGGAGCCGCTGGTCGCGACGTCTTCGTAGCGAGCCGCGTCGAGGCCGCTCTGGTCGGCGCCGCTGCCGTCCTCGATCTCGACGAGGTGGCGGAGGAGCTTCAGCGTGTCACGGACGCCGGCGACGCGCGGCGCGAATTCGCGCTGGTAGAAGAGCGCCTTCAGGTCGGCATTGTCGAAGAGGTAGCGGAGCTCGTCCTCGACGTAGCGGTAGTTGATGTTGATCCAGATCGCGCGGAGCTTGAAGACCGCCCAGAGAACCTCGACCCACTCGACGCTGTTGTACGCGTAGATCCCGACGTGGTCGCCCGGGCCGATGCCGCGCTCGGCGAGGTGATGCGCGATGCGGTTCGAGCGCTCCTCCATCTCGCGATAGGTGCGGCGCTTCCCGTCGCAGATCAGGTACTCGCGGTCCCCGAAGTGATCGACGGCGTGCTCGAAGAGATCGGCGAGATTGAATTCCATGGGGCCCCAATAAACACGGGCCGCGTCAGGCGCGCCAGTCGGCCGAGCGCGGCGCACCGACCCGCGTTTTGCGTCCGCTGCCATGGTCGGCCCGCGGGTCCGGGCGTACTTCCGAAGTCGCCGTGAGTGGAGGTAGCCTGTGCAGGCGATGGCGATCGAGACGAGCTTCTGCTCCGAGGATACGTTCTCGCAGGAGGCCTTCCGGCGATGGGTCGAGACCCGGCCACCCTCGGACATCCACCACTACGAGCTCATCCGGGGACGCATCGTCATGAGTCCCCCGGCAGGTGCACGCCATGCCTGCATCGGCAGCCAGCTGAACGCCCTCATTCGAGGCCGTGTGGCGAAGAGGCGCCTCGGCCTCGTTTTCGACGCCAGCGCAGGATTCGAGCTCCCCTCCGGCGACACGCTCGAACCCGACGTCTCCTTCGTCTCACGCCGGTCCTGGTCCTCGACCTGAAGGCAGAAGACTACCGAGGGCCCGGAGGAAGAAGGCAGGCGGCGCGAACGTCCACTACCTCGTTGGGAGCGACACTTTGTGCTCCTCGCGACCCATGGCCACCACCGCTTCTTCGAAGAGGAGCGCGAGAGCGTCTTCGATGTCCGGCGCGCGCCGGTTCGCGTCGGCGGTTGCGCTGTGAGCTTCCGCCAAGGCCACGCCCACGTGCGCCTTGACGAGGAGCGCTACCGCGAGCTCAAGGCCTACTTCCTCGAGCTCGCCACGCACCGGACGGCATCGACGTTGGCCGAGGAGCTCCGCGCGCTTCCGGTCGAGCCGCATGCGCCCGTTCGCCGACAGCTCTTCATCATCTTGCGAGCGGTGAATCGCTCACGGCGTGCAGCCGGCTTTCATCCCGTTCCCTGGACGGCGCTACGACTTCGCCGGCGTATCCGGAGGCCGTTCGAACCGTGCCCGGGCGAGCAGTCGGCTACTTTCGCCGGGCGAGCTTCGGCCGACCAGGCGGCCGCCGCGGGAAAGTCTTCTTGCGCTGATACCCGCCAGTTGGAGGGGGGAACGTCGCTTCGCGCAGAGACGTGCGATAGCGGCCCGGGTTGCCGATCATCACGATGAATTCTGAATCATCGAAGAAGCGAAGCGCCCATACCGAGGCGTACGGCTCTTCATCGAAGAGCTTGTAGGAGTACTCGAAGATTCCACCGATTTTGTGGGGTGTCGCGCGTAGGGAGTTCGACACTTTTCGCACCTGTGCTTGAAGCTCGGCGCCAGAAGCGGCAACGCGCTCGTCGCTGAGCGCGAAGGCCATGGTGTCACGAGGAATCGCGACCCCCGTGTGGTGAAAGTAGAGTCCTTTGCAGTGCGTGAGGCGACCCGGAGAAGCCGCTTCGTGTCGGGGCTGTAGGCCAGCGGTTCCCAGTTTTCGCGTAGCCTCGCTTCATGTCCTCTCGGAAGAGCTCCCGAAGGCCAGCGGCTTCGTCTCTCGTCAGGTCCTTTAGAGCTGCCTTCCAAATCGGCTCGGCGTTCGGGTGTTCTCCTGCGTTTTCGCGGATGGCGACGTTCAACCGAAAATACGCGTCGTCAAGCCCAGCGCCGTTGTTGCAGGGAAAGCACGCGGGGACCGTGATGAGATTTGACGGCCGCGGCTTCGAGAAGAGCAGCTTCGGCGGCACATGGTCGTCTGTAAGCGGTCCGACCGTTTGACAGTAGGTGCACGGCCCCGGCGGTTTCGGCTTCTTCGCCATGGAGAAACGCAACCTGTCTAGAGCAAGCCGGCAACATCGCGCGCGCCGTGCAAAACGCGCACGACCTCGAGCGGCCTCGTCTCGTGGTGGTAGACGATGAGGTAGTTACCCACCGGCCAGAAGCGGTGGGAGCGGTCGGCGAGCTCGTCTCGGAAATGTCCCATCTCAGGCATGATCGCGAGCTTCTTCATCGCTTCCTCGAGCTCGTCGGCGAGGCGGTCTGCGGCATCGATGTTGTCGAGGGCGATATGGTCCCAGATGTCGAGCAGGTCTTGGCGTGCAAGCGGGGAGAGAACGAACCCGTGCGTCATCCCTTTTTCCGGCGACGCTGCCGGCTCTTCTCTCGAATCTCTTCGAAGACGGTCTCGCCGGGGATGCGCTCACCGCGCGCGAGTTGCTCGTTCCCGGCGCGGATGGCGCGGCGCATCTCCTCGACGCGAATCTCTTGCATGCGGTCTCGCTCCTCGAGCAGACGAAGCGCTTCGCGCACGACTTCGCTGGCGGACAGGTAGCGCCCGGTTCCGACCTTGCTGTTTACGAGGTCCTCGAGCTCCTTCGTGAGGGAGACGTTCATGCCGCCATTTTACCGCGGAATAGCCAAGTTTGTCAAAGTTCGCTATTAGCCGACCAGGGAAGCGAGGAGGGGACCGAGCTTATCGAGGGCACCCGAGGCGAGCACATTTCCCGCAGCCCCCTCGAGCACGGTTCGTATGGACCGTGCCGCCTCGCTCCGGATTGCCCGCTTCGGGGCAGGGGACTCGACCTGGGCGATGATGGTCTGCGCGTCGGCCTCGAGCTCCTCGCGGCGCTCGGGGGAAAGTCCGAGTCGTCCGGACGCTGCGAGAAGCTCCCGAAGCGCGCCGGCGACGGCTGCACCGTCGAGCCCCCTAAAAGTTCTGCGGCGCTCCCGGTGAGCCGGCCTGGATGGCCGACCCAGTGATGGCGCCGTAGAAGTTGGTGACGCTGTAATGAATACTTGACGCGGTCTGCTTCTCCTCGGTGGAGAAGCTCATGCCCTGGCCGACGATGCCGTCCTTCTCCAGGCGGAGGGCCCACTCCAAGACGATGTTCTTCACGGAGTTCAGCACACCGATGAGCTGATGAGTTGGAACGTGGAGCGCTGGAGGTTCAGGACACCCGGCACCCTTCATGAGCTGAACCTGCACCTCGGGGGTGTAGGAGATGATGAGTCCCTCGGGATGGGCTTGGACGAGGCTCTCGAGCTCGGCAATCGGTCGAGCGGTGGGCATCCGCGAATAGACCCGGTTCAAGCGCGCGGCGTCGGGCCCGGTGAAGATGACGGGGATGTAGCGGCCAGGAACAGCCGCTCTCACCTCGCCATGAAGAATTCGGTACTCGGGATAGGCGGTGTAGTCATCCGTCGAGGGATAACCGCTCAGCTCTTGGGTGAGCCACCGTTCGAAATCCGCGACGTCGAGCTTCTTTGCAACGACGAGCGCCTTTCGCAGCAGGTCAACGAGCGAGACCTGCGGCGAGAGCGCATCGCGCTGAAGCTCTTCGACGAGGGACGACATCTCGGCGCCTCGCGGTCCTCTACGCCTTGCTGACCGCTCCGCTCTCGAAACCACTGAACGAGCGTGAGGGCGAGGTGCAGCGCGGACTGGGCCTCTTCGAGTGTGACGTTTGCCGGAACGGACTCGTCCGGCGTGCCGTGGCGGTCTTGCGGGAGCGTTTATCACCGTTTCGGCTCCTCGCGTGACGGTCTTGTCGATGCGACGCTCGAGCTTGTCGCCGTACTGGCTGACGCGGAAGGAAAAGCTCGCTTCCGCGAAGGCCTGCTCAAGACGGGCCGGCAGGTCCCTGCCCTGGGTCGTCCACGGGAGCAAGCCGAGCAAGCAGTCCAGGAGGTCGAGCGCGTAGACGGTGCTTCGCTCCATCGGGGCGAGCAAGTCGAAAATCGAGCCTTTGAAGCCTTTGCTTCGGTCCACGTTAATCCGAAGCCGCCGCTCGAGGACGCCGAAGATGTCTGGATGTTGTCCGTGCATGTCGTTTTGGAGCGCCTCCACGGCGTCGACTACCCACTGGAAGAGGGAGGGCAACATCCAGTTGGGAATCTCGTCGAGTAGCGCGTCGTATTCCGCGCGTGTGTGACGAACCCCTTCGGAAGTGCTGCCGGAGCTCGACGTCCGCGTCGAGGAGCTCTTCGCGGACCTCGACTGAGGGAACCGCCTCAGTCGGCGGCGGCCCCCTCCAGCGTCACTTCCTCGGCCTCTTCCTCCGGGATCGTCTGATACGTGGGCGTCAGGCGCGCGAGCGCGTCGGCGGCGCTCTGCCGGCTCGCATCGAGACGCGCGATCTCGTCGCGCAGCGCCTGCAGGTTCGCGAGCTCCTCCTCCGCCGACTCGAAGCGAGAAGCGTTCTCCTTCGAGATTTTGCGCAGGCGCTCGTGCACCTGCCCGGAGACCGCGGCGACGTGGGCGCCGTAGACCTCCCCCGTCACGCGGGCGAGCGTCTCCGCGAAGAAGAGGTCGATCCGCGTGCGGATCGCCTCGCCGAGCGCGACGCGGCCGGCGCCGAGCCGCTTGTGCTTGACCTCGCGCGGGATGCGGCGCGCCGGCGTGTCGTTCGGACCGAACACCGCACGGCGCACGGCGGCCTGGCTCCGGAAGAGCAGCCAGTCGACCCAGCGACGGCGCACCGGGATGAGGCGCGTCGGGATCTCGGGGACGACGGACCGCAACTCCGCGGCCGAGTGCACCGTGCCGCGCAGCTCGCGCGCGATCGCCGCGACCGAAAGGCCGACGTGCTCGAGATCGTCGCTCGTGTCGCGTCGCACCATCGCGCCGCCGACGTCGCTTCCGAGCACGGTCGCGGCCACGTCCGAAGCGTTCGCGACCAGCTCGTCGCGGCACGCCCCGAGGACGCCGCCGAGCTCGTCGCGAAGAAGCGAAACGAAGCTCTCGTCGCCGTCGTACCAGCGGGCGAGCGCGCCCTCCGCGGCTTCCGCGGTCTTGCGCCGCAAATCCCCGCTTCGCTCGCGCGTGATGCGCACGACGTCGTCGCGCATCTTCGCGAGCGTTTCCTCCCAGGGAAACTCCTCGAGACGGCGCGCCGCCTCGAGGACGCTCCGCGAGCGGTCGATCTCCGCCTTGCGGCGCTCGATCTCTCGGCCGAGCTCGACGACCGGCGGAGAGAGGCAGACGCGCTCGAGAGCGGACGTCAGATAGCTCCCCTGTCGCAAGCTGTCGCCGAGGAACGCCGCCAGGTACTCGGTGCTGTTCAGGTAGTGCGTCAGGTCGGTCGTGAACTCGCCGAACGCCGCGAGCGTCGGCGGAAGCGCCTCGCCGTCGACGGCCATCTCCGGGCCGCGCAGACGGCGGCTTGCCGCGCTCAGGAGGTCGATCGGGTAGATCTTGAGCCGCCCCTCCTCCCACGCCGCCTTGAGCTCGGCGTTCATCGCGAGGCTCTCGAACGCCTCGATGATGCGGCCCGGGTCGCGGCCCTCGAGGCTCGGGCCGAGATTGCCGTCCGGCTGCAGGTCCCGCTTCGTCGTGTCGAGGTTGACGATCAGGAAGATGCGGCTGAAGAGGCGAAGCAGGTCGGAGAACTCGTCGAAGACCTGCTCGAGGAACAGGTTGTCCGTCTTCACGACGAAGATCGCGCTCGCGGCGGAGTCGCGGAACTCGCGCGTCATCAGGTCGTAGCCGAACTTCATCCGGCTGTAGAGGCCCGGCGTGTCGACGAGGACCGCACCGGACTCGGCGAGCGGCTCGGCCGGCATCCGCACGTCGACCCGCCGCAGTGCGCGCGGCATGTGCGTCGCCGGGTCGAAGTCCTCGCCGCGTCCCTCGACGTCGCGGATGGCGCGCGCGAGGTCCGCGTGCGCGCGGCCCATCAGGGTCCGCATCGAGTCGAGGTCGCGGAACGGCTCGGAGCTCCCGTCGTACCGCGTGATCTGGAAGGCCGGCTTCGCCGCGTGCGCGACGTAGACCATGCACGGGTACGCCGGAAGCGTCGTCACCTCGCTGACGTAGGCCGCGGAGAGCCCGTTCATGAGCGTCGACTTCCCGCTCTTCAGCGGGCCGAAGATGATCACGTAGGCTTGTTGCCCCGCCACCTTCTCGACGAGGGTCCGGATCTGGTGTCGCAGGTCGATGATCTCGGGAAGAAGCCGCTTGAGCGGCGTACCGCCTTCGAGGCGGGCGAGCTGGTCGGCGAAGCGATCCAACGGCACGAGCAGCGGGCGAACGCGCTCTCCGAACTCTTCGCAAAACTGGCTGAGGATCGTCTTCATCGGGCACACCTTGCCATCCTGCGGGCGGGACCGAAAGGCTGCGCGAGAAAATCGCGAGAGTTTCGCGAGAGTTTCGCGGGACTTCTGCCGCTCAGCGCTCGGTCGGAGAGGTGCCCGAGATCGTTGGCTCCCTCCGTCGCACGATGTGCGCAGCCTGTGGATAGGCTGTGGAAAGGACGTCGGAGAGCGCGGACTGTACGATCGCCGTCAGCCGCTCGGCGAACACCGGGCTCTCGCCCGGGGACTCGCGCTGAAACGCGACCACCTCCGCGAAGCGATCCGTGCGAGCGCGCAGCGCGGCTTCGACGAGCGCGTTCCAGCGCTCGGGGTTTCCGGTGTCGCGCCATTCCCCGCGGCCGCGCCCGAAGTGGGCGACCGCGAGATAGCGAAGGAGCGATTGGCGAAGGAGCTGATCGAGGAACTCGAGCGCCCAGCGCACCTCGGGCGTCTCGTCGCCGCGTACGAACTGGTATCCGCGGCGGAGCCCCATCGCGCCGGCAGCGCCGAGGATCGCGCCGGCGACCGCTCCGCCGCCGAACGAAAGTCCGGCGACCATCACGTCCGCGACGAGACCACCGGCGGCCCCGCCCATCGCGGCGCCGAGGATTCCGGCACGGGCCGAGCTCCATGCCACTTCACCGGGCAGGTCGAAATCCTCCTGCAGGCGCTCGCGAGCGTCGGTCTGATAGCGGCCGACGAGGCCGTGCTCGGCGATGAGATCGTCCATCAGCCGTCGCGTCGCTTCGTCGAGCCGCTCCGCGAGCGTCCGCATCGCGCGGCGCTTGTCGCCCTGCCCGACCCCTTGCCCCGGCACCGGCTCGCGATCGTCGATCGCCCCGGCGAGATACCCGCCGAGAGCGGCGCTGGCGCGCTCGAAGATCGCGAGGTTTCCCTCCTCCCAGGCGCGCGCGAGCGTCGTCGTCACCGCGCGCTTCTCGCCTTCGAGGAGACCCGCGACCCGCTCGAGGAGGACGCCCTCCTGCACCCAGCAGCGCGTGAACGCGTCGAGCGAGAGAACGTCGCGCACGATCGACCATGCGGCGAGCGCCTTCTTCCAGAGGTCGAGGGCGCGCGCGTCGCGTGCCGGATCGCCGTCGCCCGTCTGGTTCAGGAGGACGAGCACGGGCTTTCCGATCCAGCCGAGGAGCTCCATCTCGGGTGAAACGTAGCCGGCCTCCTCGGGATGCTCGGACGCGTTCACCAGATAGAGGACGACGTCCGCCTCGCCGCGGATGTTCCGGATCGCCTGCTGGCTGCAGAAGAGCGGACGGTCGCGGTAGCGGTCCCACACCTGATGGAGGAACCAGCCGAGCGGATTCCCCTCCTGCTTCAAGCGGCGCACGAGGCGCGCGGAGTCACCGAGCCCCGGAGTGTCCCAGAGCCGCAGGCACGCGTCGGGGAGCTTCACGAGGTCGTACGCTTCGCTCACCTCGGTCACGTGCGCCTGGTCGAGCACCTCGCCGACGTCGCTTCGGAGGAGCGTGCGCGCGAGCGTCGTCTTGCCGACGTTCGTGTGCGAGATCAGGCTCAACGTGACGAGCCGCACCTCAGGCTCCGAGGCCCGCGCGCGCAGCGGCGGGATTCGGCCAGAGCGCGGACTCCGCCCGCTCGACGAGACCCGGTGCCGGCGGGTGCGCGAGATCGACGGCGACGACCTGCATGCCGGCGCCGCGCACGACGCGATCCCAGGCGCGCAGCCGCTCGGCGGCGCGCCGATCCTCGTGGTCGCCGAACCGCGCGCGCCACGCGGCCGTGTCGACCAAGGCGAGGAGCTTCAGCCGGCCGCCGCCGATCTCCATCAGCTCTTCGAGATAGCGTCCGTGCACCTCACGCTCCGGGGACTGGTTCACACCGAACACCACGATCACGCACGCCGAGCCGTCCTCGCTCCTGGATTCGTAGTTCGCGTCGCCACCGTACGTCACGGTCGGCCGGACGTCGATCCGGGCTTCGAGGCCAAAGAGGTCGTGCAGGAGCTCGCGCAAGGCGCCCTGGCCCGAGGCGAGCTGGTAGCTGTACGGCTGCACCTCGATCGTGAGCGCCGCGCCGCGCTCCGACGTGAGGAGCGTGCGGAACGAGCCCTCGAGCGGCTCGACGTCGACGTTCCGCGCGAGACGGATCGAGCGCGCGAGCTCCACGAGCGCGAGCGCGAGCCGCGGCACGACGACGATGCCGGCGGTCGTCAACGCCCAGAGGTGTATCCAGATCGCCGCGGGTGCTGATCCGCTCGGCCCGGCCATGGCCTCGAGAGCGTCCGCGTCGGGAAGCGGGAAACCGAAGACCCCGGCTGCGGGTCCGAGGACGAGCCGCAGCAGAGCGGCGACGGTGTCCGCACCGAGGAACGTCGACTCCCAGGTCGCGCGGTACTCGAGGCCGAGCCCGCGGAGGTACATGCCCGCGACGACGCCCGTCGCGAGTGCCGCGGCGCCGAGATGCAGGAAGAGCCGCACGCGCGCGATCGCGAGCGAAGACGTCTTCCGCCACCACGCGTTCCAGTACGCCGCGAGCGCGTGCGAGGCGACGTCCGCCTGTCGGCGGTCGCCCGTGTACGCGCGGCCCTGCGCCCACGCGCCGAGCGACCACGCGAGCGAGCGAAGGGCGCCGCGCGGCGCTTCCTCGGAGCGATTCACGACCGCCTGCGGCGGCGCGTCCGCGTCCTCCGGAGCGGACACGGAGCGGGCGTGCCCGCGCGAGAAGAGCGCCTCGATCGCGAGAGCGAGATAGACGCCGAGATTCCACACGAGGAGCGTGAGGAGAGGAAACGCGAGCAGATTGATCCGCCGCGTCGGCCCGAGCGCGTTCGTCGAGAGACCGACGGCGAAGGCGATGCCGATCACGAGCACCGCGAAGCGCGGCGACACGCGTGTCCAGGCGAGAACGCGATCGATCCCGCCGACGCGCGAGCGGACGCGCTCCAGCAAGAGGGCCGCGCGGTGCCGCGCCTGCTCCTCGTACGGACCGCCCGCGGCGCGCGCCTCCGCGGTCGCGCGCTGTCGCTCGCGCGGCTCGAGAAGCGCGCCCTCCGGATCCGCCTCTTCGAAGGAGCGGGCGAGAAGCACCGCCTGAGCCGCGAGCTCTCGCATGCGCCACTGTAGAACAGGAAAACGTTCGCTGCTGCCACCCGGTCGCCGCCGCAAAGCGGCGTGCGTTCGGCTTGCAACGTCTCGCCCGAGGCGGCACCGTGCCCAGTGCACCGCATGGGGGACGAAGGGAGGTCCGACGTGAGTGTGGGGAAGCCGACGGACTGGGGGGAATGGAAGGCGCTCGAGCGCCATCACGCGGAGATCGCGGACTTGCACCTGCGCGACCTCTTCGCGCGCGAGGCCGACCGCGGCACGCGGCTCTCTCTCGAGGCGCTCGACCTCTACTTCGACTTCTCGAAGAACCGGCTGACGGACGAGACGCTCCGCCTGCTGCGCGCGCTCGCCGTCAAGGCGGATCTGAAACGTGGCATCGACGCGATGTTCTCCGGCGAGAAGATCAACTTCACCGAGAAGCGCGCGGTCCTGCACACCGCCCTGCGTGCGCCGCGCGACGCCGTGATCCGCGTCGATGGCGAGAACGTCGTACCCGGCGTCCACGCGGTCATCGACAAGATGGCCGACTTCGCGAACCGCGTGCGCAGTGGCGCTTGGAAGGGCCACACCGGGAAGCGCATCAAGAACGTGATCAACATCGGCATCGGCGGATCGGATCTCGGCCCGGCGATGGCGTACGAGGCGCTCCGCAAGTTCAGCGAGCGGTCGATGACGTTCCACTTCGTCTCGAACGTCGACGCGACGGACTTCGCCGAAGCCGTCCAGGGGCTCGACCCGGCCGAGACGCTCTTCATCGTCTCCTCGAAGACGTTCACGACGCTCGAGACGCTCGCGAACGCGCACACCGCGCGGAGCTGGGCGCTCGACGCGCTGAAGGACGAGAAGGCGATCGCGAAGCACTTCGTCGCCGTGTCGACGAACGCGAAGGAGGTCTCGAAGTTCGGCATCGACACCGAGAACATGTTCGAGTTCTGGGACTGGGTCGGCGGCCGCTACTCCTACGACTCCGCGATCGGCCTCTCCCTCGTGATCGCGGTCGGTCCCGATCGCTTCCGCGAGATGCTCGCGGGCTTCCACGCGATGGACGAGCACTTCCGCACGGCGCCGATCGAGAAGAACCTCCCGGTGACGCTCGGCCTGATCGGCCTCTGGTACAACGACTTCTTCGGCGCGCAGACGCAGTCGATCCTGCCCTACAACCAATATCTCTGGCGGCTGACCGCGTACCTCCAGCAGCTCGACATGGAGAGCAACGGGAAGTCGACCGATCGGGACGGCAACCCGATCACCGACTACCAGACGGGTCCGATCGTCTGGGGTCAGCCCGGAACGAACGGACAGCACGCGTACTACCAGCTCATCCATCAGGGGACGAAGCTGATCCCGTGCGACTTCATCGGCTTCTCGAAGGCTTCGAACGCGCTCGGCGAGCATCACGAGCTCCTGATGGCGAACTGCCTCGCGCAGACGGAGGCGCTCGCGTTCGGCAAGACCGCCGAGCAGGTGCGCGCGGAAGGCGTCGCCGAGGACGAGGTGCCGCACCGAACGTTCCGGGGCAACCATCCGACGAACACGATCCTCGTCAAGAACGAGCTGACGCCGCACATCCTCGGTCAGATCATCGCGCTCTACGAGCACAAGGTGTTCACGCAGGGCTGGATCTGGCGCATCAACTCGTTCGACCAGTGGGGCGTCGAGCTGGGCAAGGTCCTCGCGAAGCGGATCATCCCCGAGCTGCAGTCGAAGGAGCCGCCGAAGCTCGCGCACGACAGCTCGACGAACCGGCTGATCGAGCTCTTCCGGAAGTATCGCGACGCGTGACCGGCGGCGCACGGTGACGCGAAGGGCGGAAGCGGGCGACGGCGGCGAGCTACCGCCGGGCTGGGCGGGCTGGCGCGAGAGCCTCTTCTCTCTCTCGGCGCTGCGCCGTCACCTGGTGTGGCTCGTCGCCGCTTCGCTGTCGGGCCTCGGCGCCTACCTCTTCAACTTCGCGGAGCACCACGGCGAGGAGTTCCGCGCGTGGCTGATGGACATCTCGCCGTGGCTGCAGGCGGGGCTCGTCAGCATCTCTCTTCTCGTGATCTGCCCGCTGCGCGATCGCGTCTTCCCGGGGACGGAAGGGACCGGAATCCCGCAGACGATCGCGGCGCTGAAGATCGCCGACGGACCGGAGCGGGAGCAGGTCCTTTCGTTCCGGATCCTCCTGGGAAAGGCGATCCTCCTCGTGATGGCCCTCTTCGCGGGACCGACGATCGGCCGCGAGGGGCCGTCCGTGCACGTCGGGGCTTCGTGTCTCTACCTCGCGTCGCGCTTCGCGCGCTTTCCGCATCATCTGGTCGAGCGCGGGCTGATCCTCGGTGGCGGTGCCGCGGGAATCGCGGCGGCGTTCAATGCGCCTCTCGCGGGGATCGTGTTCGCGTTCGAGGAGATCGGGCGGTCCTTCGAAAAGAGCAACGCCGGGACGATCGTGCGGACCGTCTTGATCGCGTGCGTCGTGAACCTCGTCTTCCTCGGCGACTACATCTTCTACGGCCGCATCGGCGGCGGGCTGCATACGCTCGAAGAGTGGCTGCAGACGATCGTGATCGGAGCGGCGGGGGGCCTCCTCGGCGGCTCGTTCTCGCTCGGCGTCGTCGTTCTCAATCGGCGTCTCGCACCGCTTCGCTCGAAGCGGCCGCTCGTCGTGGCGGGCGGGCTCGGGCTGATCCTCGGTGCTCTCGGGATCGCCTCCGGCGGGCTCAGCTACGGCAGCGGCTATCCCGCCGCGGAGGCGATGCTGATGGAGGGACGCCAGTTCCCGCCGTGGCTCGCGCCGTCGGTATCGCTCGGCAACTTCGTCACGCTGTTGAGCGGCATCCCCGGCGGGCTCTTCGATCCGAGCTTGACGACCGGGGCGGCGCTGGGTCAGCTCTCGGTGCCGCTCTTTCCCGACTTCGATCCGCGCGCGCTCCTCCTCTTGTGGATGGTGTCGTACTTCACCGGCGTCGTGCAGTGCCCGATCACGGCCGTCGTCATCCTGATCGAGATGACCGACGCGCGCGCGTTGACGATCCCGCTCGGGATCGCCGCGATCGTCGCGTACGAAGTGTCGCGGCTCGTGTGCCGGACGGCGCTCTACGAGGCGCTGGCGCAAACGTTCCTCGAGCGCATGCGTGCGGGGGGTCCGGTTCGTTAGGCCGCATCTGCACCCAGGCTCAAGTTCGAGCCCCGGTCGAGATACGCCCTAACGAACCGGACCCCCTGCGAACTCGATCGCGAGGCGCGTTCCGTCGGCGAGCACGACCGTCACGGCGGCCGCCGTTCCGCCCTCACGATCGCGGGCGAAGAGCCGGCCGTCCCGCCACGCGAGCGGCTGCGCCGTGTCGCCGTCGAAGGCGATCCGGCCGCGCGCCGGGCGGACGCCGCGGCGCCAAGCGTCGCTCACCCAGACCTCGACCTCGCCGCCTCGTCGAGCTCGACGTGATGGTCGCCGACCATGCCGAGCTGACCGCCGTGGCGGGGCTCGTGATCGGCATGCGCTTCGGCGCGGCCGTCGACGTGCGCGTAGCGGGCGAACGAGATCACACCGAGCAGCAAGCCCGCGACGACGGCGAGAGCGATCCGACGGAAGCTCACCGCGCGCTCGGGCTTCGTGCGACGAGCAGCGTCAGCACCACGAGGGCGACTGCCGGCACGTAGACGCCCGGGAAGTCGATCCACCAGTGCTCGGGCCCGACGGGCCCGCGCGCGGTGTCGAGCACGTGCACGAGAGCGTGCAGCACCGAGAAGCCGGCTGCGGCGGCGCAAGCGGGCACGCGCCATCGTGGCACGAACGCGGACCAGACGAGTCCCGCACCGAGGAGGAAGAAGAAGCGAGAACGAATTTCGCGACCGTCGAGCCGGCTTCCGGCACGACCCGCTCTCAGCGGCGGGCGATCTGCGCGAACGGCACCACCTCGGCGGTCGGCGTCTCGACCTCGCCCTCCGCGAGGAAAAAGCGCCAGAAGACGAGCCCGAACGCCTTCCCTTCCGTGTCGATCCAGTTCGGATGACCGGGATCGCGGTGCGCGAGGACGATCCGGAAGCTTCCGTCCGGGTCGAGCGTCGTCTGCGCCCGGTTCCGCGAAACGGGACGGTTCGCGTAGTCGAGCGTCTGCGTGAAGCGGTTCCAGAGCGACACGTTCGCGAAGCGGCACTTCGGCCACCGCCCCTTCATGACGAGCGCGTCGTCCGGCCCGATCACGTACGGAGCCATCGAGTAGGTCGCGTCGAAGGCCGCGAGGCCGAAGTTGCTCGGCGTGATGGGCTTCGGGAACTGATTCGGAACGATCGAGACGAAGGCAGGCTGCTCGGCCTTCGCCATCGGCGGCTGCTCGAGCGTGCGGCTCTGGACGAACCGCGCCACGCGGCGGATGGCGCGCGCGATCGAAGCATCGCTCGGTGCCGGCGGAGGCGGCGTCTTCGGCTCGACGACCTCGATCTCCATGGCCGCGTGCCGCTTCGGATCGGCTGCCGCGGAGACCTCGTTCTCGTAGTAATGCCGCGTCGTGATGCGCGTCGCGGCCGGCTCGAGACCGAGCCAGTTCCGCGGCTGCTCGGGCCCGCCGAGGCGGATCTCGAAGCGGCCGTCGCGATCGACGTCGAAGCGCGTGTCGTTGATCACGCCGGAGGTGCGGCTCGCCATGTTGCCGGTGGCCGTGTCGCACTCGACGGTGATCGACACGTACACGGCGCCGTCCATCCGCCCGCGGACGACGTAGGTGTGCTCGGGGCTGACCTCGGCGTCGTAGTAGATCGCGTCCGCGTTGTCGCCGGTGAACTTGCGCGTCGGCGCGACGATCCGCTGGAAGCGCGGCCGCGTCGGATCGGCCTCGAAGTACGTCTTGATGCCGCCCTCGATCATGTGCATCAGCGCGCGATGCGCGTCGGCGACGTCGGCTTCGCCGAGCAGGTTCCACTCGGCGCTCGCCCAGCGGCGATCGACCTCGCCGAGGGTGTCGAGAAGCTCGCGGAACGCCCTCCGGCTCTCGGTCTGGATCTCGCTCATGCGGATAACCTCCCCTCGCGCGCCCGGCGCTGTCCGTCCTCTGGCGCTTCGTAGCGATCCTCGCCCGCCTCCGCTCCCGGCGGCGCCCTGCGCAGCTCGACCAGGATCCCGGAGAGATGAGACATCCCGGAAAGCGGCTCGATCGTCTCCGGTCCGTCACCCGCGAGGAGATTCGAATTGACCCCCGGATGCCGGCGCGCGTGCGGCAGGCCGTCCGCCTTCGCATGGCCCCAGCACTGCGGGATCGCGATCGTGCGCGGCATCATCTCGTCCGTCACGCGCGCGGGAATGCGGATACGCCCGTAGGCGGACTCCACCTCGACGAGGTCCTCGTCCGCGACGCCGACCCGCGCCGCGTCGTCCGGGCTCAGGTAGACGTAGTTCGTCCTCTCCCGGACCAGCTCCTCGCAGTTCGCCGAAGAGGTGTTCATGCGCCGGATCTCGCGCTTCCCGATCAGCTTCACCCGGTCCGCGTTGGCGATCTCGTCCTCATGGAGAGCTCCCGCCGTCGACTCGAAGCGCGCGACGATCGGCGGGGGAGCGAGCGCGACCTTGCCGTCGCGCGTGAGAACGCGGTCGGTCCCGAGGAAATCGCCGCCGTGGTGCGGGCAAGAGGATCCCGTGCGGGTGCTCGCGCGCCATCTTCTTCCGGCCCGGCAGGCCGCCCTTCCGCAGCATCCCGTCGAGCAGGAGACGTGTAGTGCGTGCTCGCCATCTCAATCCTCGAGAGCGACGCCGAAGTGCGCGATGTACGGCGCGAGGTCGGCCCGCAGCGACTCCGCCGTGAAGCCCCAGTCCTCCGGTGCGTAGCGATGGACACCGAACTTCCCCTTCGGCTTGTCCCGCAGATACGCGCGGATGCGCTCCGCGTGCTCCCGTCCGAGCTCCCTTCCCATCGCGGCGTAGGCGCGGGAAACCGCCTCGACGGGATCGCGCATCAGCCGGTCGAAGTGCACGTCGACGAACCGGTCCGTGAACGGCCCGCTCGTCCGCAGCTCCACCGTGTGGTTCAGCGCCCAGGAGAACGCCATCTCGATCGCCCCCGCGAGCGGCGCCACGTCGACGTGATCGGTCCGCAGCCACTGCACCATCGCGGTCGTGCTGACGGTCGAGGGCATCGCCTTCGCGGGATCGCGATGCGTCTGCACGATCCACGCGTCCGGATAGGTCGCGAACAGCGACTCGAGCGTCATCAGATGTCCCGGCGTCTTCAAGAGCCAGCTCCGCGGCTCCTCGTCGTGCTGCATCACCTGCAGCAGGCGCCGGTGGAAGTCGTACATCACCTCGATGTCGGGCGACCAGCCCGCGAGCTGCGCGACCATCAGCCAGTGCGAGCCCGCAAACGAGGGGATCGTCAAGGTGACGCACTCGACCGGCAGATCGGAGCGAAGCTCGTGGATCGCGGCGAACTCGGGCTGAACGTCGGCCCAGAGCTCCTGCTCGCACTCGCTCCAGGCATGTCGCTCGCCACGATCGCCGGGCGCCCTTCGCGGGAGCGGATGGATCCCTTCGCACGCGAGCGGAGCGCGCAGCTCCGGGTCGAGCGCCAGGAGCTCGAAGAGGATCGTCGTTCCCGAGCGCGCCGGACCGGTGATGACGACGGGCGCCGCGACCCGCTCTTCCGCGATGCGCGGATGCGCCGCGACCTCGCGCGTCAGGAGGAGCCGCGTGCGCAGCCCGCGCAGGAGCTCCTGTCGCGTCATCAGCCGTCCGACCACGTGCATCGGCGCCGCGTCGAGCGCGGAGACGAGCGCGGTGAAACGCGCGCGCCACTCGGGGTCGCCGAACGAACCGGACGATGCGGAAGACCCGGACGCCACCTCGCCGTCGAGCGAGTGCTCGGCTTCCGCGACGAGCGCCGGTCCGTCGAGAGGGACGATGCGACGGGCTTCGCCGCCGACCGAGTCGGCCATCGCGTTCACGCGACGGACCCAGTCCGGGCGGCGGTAACGCTCCGCCATCGGCCGCAGCGTTGCGGCGGGCTTCTCGTCCATCGCGTTGACACTACGTCACTCGCTGACATATCGTCAACCGGGGAGTCGAGCTTGGCCAGAACGGTGCGCAAGCAGAACGCGGAGCCGATCGAGACGCGGAGCGAGGTCGCTCCCGCGCGGGCTCTCCGGGTGCTTCCCGCGCGCGACGCGCAGGCGAACGAGCGTCGCCGCCAGCTCGTGCACGTCGCGAGCGATCTGATCGAGGAAGGGGGCGTCGACGCCGTCACGCTCCCGGCGGTCACGGAGCGCGCGGGCTGCGCCCGGACTCTCGTCTACCGCTACTTCGCCTCGCGCGAGGAGCTCCTCGTCGCGGTCCTGCGCGACTACTTCGAGCGTCTCGAAGCCCGCATCCCGAAGGCCGAGCTCCGAAGGGCGCTCGCCACGTTCTTCACGCCGAAGGGCCTCTCCGACGTCGAAGCGGCTCGCGGTCTCGTCGCGGTCTTCTGGGACGTGCAGATCGCCGCCGGGCTCGGCGGCGCCATCCTGCGCGTCACGCCGCTCTCGAATCCGCAGGTCCGGTCGCTGGTCGACGACGCGCGCCGGCGCTACGAGCGGCTCATCACGGACCCGATGAGCGCGATCGGGCTCTCCGCAGTGGAACGACAGGTCGCCGTGGACTCGATGATCGCGAGCATCGTCGGCCTCGCGCTGCGCTGGCGCGCCGGCGAGATCGACCGCCAGACGGCGATCGACCTGCAGGCGCGCGTCACGATCGGCCTGATGCGCGGCCTGGTCGACGGCAGGAAGCCGCGCGCCTCGAGAGCCGCTCGGCGGTCGCCGAAGAGCCGGACCAGGGCCTAGGTCCAGGGCTAGGTCCAGGGCTAGGTCCAGGGCCTAGCGTCGCGCGCTGCCGTCGAGCTGCTCGAGCAGCTCTCGCGACTCGACGAGATCGGCCGAATCGTCGGGCTCTCCCTCGAATCCCCCGTACACCCCGAGAAGAAGCTCTCCGCGCCTTCGCGGTCTTCTTTCGCTCGTGCCAGAAGCGGCTCAAGCTCGTCGCCGCGCGAAGCTCGAGCGTCTTCGCGTTCTGGCGGCGCGCGATCTCGAGCGCTTCGACGAAGCACGCTTCCGTCCGGACTTCTGTCCACTGCCGGACGAGCTCCGCGAACCCATGGCAGGCAACGGGCCATGAAAGGCGAAGGGACGCAAGACGGATCGTGCGGCGTAGCTTCGGCGGACTGCTACGCCTGCTCCGGTGACTCGCTCGCGCTACCGACCGGACGCGCCGCCCGACTACAGCCATCGCTTCCACGCCGGCAACGTGGGCGACGTCTGGAAGCACTGCGTGCTCGCCGAAGTCCTCCGCGGCGTCGGCGGGTCGTCGCGGCTCACGTACGTCGAGTCGCACGCGGGCGAAGGCTCCTACCGGCTCGCCTCGACCGGGGAATGGACGGAGGGGATCGGCCGCCTCTGGCGCGTCCGCGACGATCGCGTCGATCGCGTCGCTGCTTCGAGCGGCGGGACCGATGCGGTCTCGCGCTACGTCGATCTCGTCCGCCGCCTCGGCAGCGGCGACGAGCGGCCGGAGACCTACCCGGGCTCGCCCGTCCTCGCGCGCGCTCTCCTCGGATCCGAAGCGCGCCTCGTCCTGCACGAGCAGGAGCCCGACGCCTTCGGTCGGCTCGAGCGCGAGCTCGCAGGGGATCCATACGCGCAGCTCCACTGCGACGACGGGCTCGCTGCGCTCACGAACGACGTGCACGCCGCCGAAGCCGACGGCAGCAACATCGTCGCTCTCGTCGATCCGCCCTACGGGCAGAAGAGGGACTGGCGCGACGTCACCGCGGCGCTGACCGAAGCGGCGACGGCTTCGAAGCGAGCGCGCCTCCTCCTCTGGTATCCCGTCAAGAGCCTGACGCGCCCGAACGCGATGCGTGCGGAGCTCGAGTCCGCGGGCGTCGCCGCGACTCTGCTCGAGCTGATCACGACGCCGCTCGAGCACCAGCGACAACGCCTGAACGGCAGCGGCGTGATCCTCGTCCGTCCGCCGGCGGGCGCCGTCGAGGCGCTCGCGGCCGCCGCGGCCGTGCTCGGACCGCGTTGCGCGACGCGGAGCGACACCTGGTGGCTCCGCGTGCTCGCTTGGGCGGGCCGCTGAAGAGCTACTTCTTCGGTGCGCCGCGCGGGGTCATGTCGAGATCCGGCGGCGGCTCGGAGGGAAGCTTCCAGCGGATGTACGGCTTCTCCTTCAGCTCGTGGTACGCGTTGGCCATGTCGATGGCCTCGTGGAAGAGCTTCTCGAACGTGGCGAAGTCCTCGGCCTTGATCGGCGCCTCGAGCTTTCTCCAGTTCTCTTCGATGTACTGGTTCAGCGCGTCCTGGTGCTTCGGCCGCATGAACGCGCCGAGCTCCATCAGACCCGTGATCTCCTTCCACTGGAACTTCGCCATCGGCCAGTTCTGTGCCTTGGCGGCGTAGTAGAGCTTCCAGGTGCGCGCTCCGATCTCGGGCATGATCCGCGCGAGACCCGGCTGGATCGTCGCCATGTCCTCGATCGTCATCGAGTTCTTGCCGCTCCAGAACGAGAGCGCCTTGATCTTTGCTTCGAGTTCTTCGTCCGTCATCGAGATCCCTCCCGGTTGCAGAGTCGGCCACCCCGCGCACGGCGGGACGGGTCTGCTTATCGAACCCCCGCGACGGCTGCCACGCCGCGCCGCGGTGCTCGGGCTGGTGCTTTGCGCGCTCCTCGCGCCCTGCGCACCTCGCAGCGCCGCCGAGGAACCCAAGCCGACGCACGCCGAGACGATGGTCGTCACGGGCAGCCGAAGTCCGCAGCCGCTCGCGCGCGTGCCCGCTTCGATCAGCGTCGTCCTGGACGAAGCGATTCGAAGGGCGCGCCCCACGATCGGGCTCGACGAGTCCTTGAACCGCGTCCCCGGCGTCTTCGTGCAGAACAGCGGCAACTTCGCCCAGGACTTCCGGCTGCAGATCCGCGGCTTCGGAACACGCGCCGCGTTCGGCATCCGCGAGGTCACGCTGATGGTCGACGGCCTCCCGGAAACGCTTCCGGACGGACAGACGCAGGTCGACACGCTCGAGCTCGCCTCGATCCAGAGCATCGAGGTGCTGCGCGGTCCAGGCGCGGCGCTGTACGGAAACGCGGCCGGCGGCGTGATCCAGATCTCGACGGTCGATCCGCCCGAGACGCCGGGCGTCGATCTGCGCGTCCTGGGCGGGTCGTTCGGGCTCGCAAAGGTCGTCGCGAGCGCCGGCGCGCAGGGCGACACCCTCGGCGGGATCGTCACGGGATCGTACTTCCAGGTCGACGGGTACCGCGATCACAGCGCGGCGCGCGCCGAGACGCTCGTCGGACGGCTCGTCTGGGACGTCGTCGATGGAACGGAGATCCAGCTCCTCGTCGACGCGGTCGACGCTCCTCTCGCCGACGACCCGGGCGGCCTCACGAGCGAGGACGCCAACGCGAATCCGCGTGCAGCACGCGAGCTGAACGTCCTGCTCGACGCCGGCGAGTCCCTCCGTCAAGCACGCGTCGGCGCGACGAGCGAGACCATCTTCGACGAAGGAGTGCTGAACGCGTACGCGTTCCTCCTCTATCGCGACTTCCAGACGCTGCTTCCGACGCCTCCCGAGCTCGGAGACGGCTTCGTCGAGTTCGACCGGCTCGGCCCCGGCGCGGGCGTCCGCTGGACGTGGGAGGAGCCGATCCTCGGCTGGCCGCAAGCGCTGACGATCGGCACGGATCTCCAGCACCAGCGCGACGACCGGCAGCGCTACGCGAACGTCCTCGGCACCAAGGGCGCTCTCGGCCTCGACCAGATCGAGAAGGTGACGGGCGGCGGCGTGTACGCGCGCGAGGTCGTGTCCCTCGGGTCCTCGGTCGAGGTCAGCGGCGCTCTCCGGTACGACGCGGTCCACTACGCGGTCGACGTCGAGTTCCCCGAGGACAGCGGCGACTCCGGCACGCGCTTGATGGACGCATGGAGCCCCGGCGGCGGCATCGCGTACATGCCCGTGGACGGTCTGACCTTCTTCGGCAACGTCGCGACGGCGTTCCAGGTCCCGACGACGACGGAGCTCGTGAACCCGGTCGGCCCCGGCTTCAATCCCGACATCGAGCCGCAGACCGCGCGCAGCTACGAGATCGGGATCCGCGCGAGCGTCTCCCTCCTCGACATCGGCCTCTCGCTCTACCGGATCGACCTGAAGGACGAGCTCGTCCCGTTCGAGATCCCGGGCGGACGCGTCGCGTTCCGCAACGCCGGGGAGTCGCGCCGTTACGGCGTCGAGCTCGAGTGGGAGAGCGAGCTGCCGTGGAGCTTGACGTGGAGCGGCGCCGTCACCGCGCTCGACGCGCACTACCTGCAGTACACGACGGACGTCGGCAACTTCGACGGGAACCGCGAGCCGGGAATCCCGCCTTACCTCGTCTACCAGGAGATCCTCTGGGGCGACGCGACGGGCTTTCACGCCGCGATCGAGTCGTACCTCGTCGGCGGCTACTTCGTCGACGACGCGAACTCGGCGAGCACGCCCGGATACGGTCTGCTGAACCTGCGCTTCGGATGGGTCGGCGAGGTCGGAGGCTGGCTGGTCGCGCCGTTCGTCGGCCTGATGAACCTGACGGACGCGCGGTACGACGGTACCGTCCGCTTGAACGCGATCGGCGGGCGCTACTACGAGCCGGCCCCCGGCTTCAACGTGTTCGGCGGGATCGAGCTGCACCCGCCGAGCTGAGGTGCGCAAAGCTCAGGCGGCGGGCTCGTCCCCGTCGTCGCTCGCCTCCGGGAATCGCGCCTCGAGGAGGCCGACCAGGAGACGGCAGACGTCCGTCGTCGTCAGGATGCCGACGAGCTTCCCGTGCCGCTCGATCAGGACGGACCCGATCTGACGGTCGGCCATCTCGCGCGCGACGACGTCGAGCGGTGTGTCGTCGTCGACGACGAAAGGATCCATCGTGCAGGCGAGCCGCACGGTGCCCGCGGTCGCCGCGGAGCCCGGATGGAGCACGAGGCGCAGGTCGCGCTCCGTCAGGATGCCGACGAGCGCGTCGTTCTCCGTCACCGGCAGGTGTCGGACGTCGTGCTCGAGCATCATCGCCCACGCGTCCGCCAGCGTGGCGTCGATGTCGACCGAGTAGGGGAACGTCGTCATCGCCACCTTCACCGTCGGCATGTGCCGGAGGGACTCGAAGTGCAGCATGGCCCTTCTCTACCACTTCGTGGCCGTCGCGCCGACCCGGCCGCACGACCCTCAAGGGCGAGCGCCGAGCTGCCGATGAGCTTCCAGGCGCGGGGTCGGGGTGTCCCCGCCAGCGGAAGGGCGAGAGCGTGGCTGCCGAGACGACCAAGGTGCTTCTGGTCGAGGACGATCCGAGCGCCGCGACGCGGACGACGCGGTGGCTTCGCGACGGGCCGCGCGGCCGGTACGAGCTCGCCGTCGCTCGCGACCTCGGCTCGGCGCTGGCGCGCCTCCGCGAGGAATCCTTCGACGCGATCCTCCTCGCCCTCCCGATTCCGGACGCGCCGGGACTCGAGGGTCTCGCGCGGATCCAGAACGAGGATCCGAAGGTCCCCGTGATCGTCGTCGTCGAGCCGGACGATTTCGGATCGGCGGAGACCGCCGTCGAGCGCGGCGCCGCGGATTGCCTCCGCAGCGACGAGCGTCGATCGCCCGCGCTCGCGCGCTCGCTGCGCTACGCGGTGGAACGACGCCGCACCGCGGAGCGGCTCGAGTTCCTGACCCGCTGCGATCCGCTCACCGGGCTCACGAACCGCCCGTACTTCCAGGAGCGTCTCCGCGAGTCACTCGCGCGCACGAGCCGCGCCGAGAGGACGCTCGCGCTCTTCTACGTCGAGATCGACGACTTCAAGCGCATCAACAGCACACTCGGCCACGCCGCGGGGGACGCGGTCCTCGCCGAGATCGGCGGGCGCCTCCGGCGCGAGCTCCGTCCGTACGACGTCCTCGCGCGCATCGGTGGGGACGAGTTCGGGATCGTCGCGGAGGACGTCTCGGAAGCCCGCGACGCCGCCCGCCTCGCGCAGAGGCTGTGCGAAGTCCTGCAAGAGCCGCTCTCCTCGAATCGCGCGGGGGCACGCCTCACGGCGAGCGTCGGCATCGCGATCTTCCCCTTCGACGGAAACGATGCCGCGACGCTCCTCCGCAACGCGGAGCTCGCGATGTACCGCGCGAAGCGCGCCGGCGGCGCACAGCCGGCGTTCTTCGCACCCGTGCTCGGCGAGCGGATCCACGAGCAGCTCGCGCTCGAGGGCGAGCTCCGGCGCGCGCTCGCCGCGGGCGAGCTCGTGCTGCACTACCAGCCGCTGATCGACCTGCAGACCGGCCGTCTGAACGGCCTCGAAGCGCTCGTGCGCTGGCAGCATCCGACGCGCGGGCTCCTGCCGCCCGCCGCGTTCCTGCCGCTCGCGGAGAAGACCGGCCTCATCGTCGACGTCGGCGAGTGGATCCTCTGGACCGCGTGCACGCAGCGCCGCGCGTGGCAGCGCGACGGCATCGTCCCGGGACGGGTCGCGGTGAACCTCTCGCCACGCCAGCTCCACGGCGACCGCTTCGTCCCGACCGTCGCGAGCATCCTCGAGCGCACCGGCCTCCCCGGCGCGCTCCTCGAGATGGAGGTCGCGGAAGACCTGCTCGTTCCCGACGACATCGGACGCCGCGCGCTGACCGGGCTCCGCAAGCTCGGAATTCGCCTCTCGATCGACGACTTCGGAACGGGCTACTCGTCGCTCGCGTATCTCCAGAGCCTGCCGGTCGACGCCGTCAAGATCGACCAGCGCTTCGTCGCGGGCCTGGACGGCGATCACGGCAGCCGGGTGATCGTGCGCGCGGTGATCTCGCTCGCGCACGAGCTCGGCCTCGCGGTCGTCGGAGAGGGCGTCGAGACTCCGAAGCAGCTCGAGTTCCTTCGCGAGCACGGCTGCGACACCGCGCAGGGCTTCCTTCTCTGCCCGCCGCTTCCCGCGGACGAGGTTCCGTCCTGGGCTCCGCCGGAGGTGCCCGCGGATCCCGAGCACGGCCCGCGCCGTCCCGCCGAGGTGTAGACCCGATCGGAGTGTCGGCCGCCTCTCCTTCGCGTAAGGAGAGAGCTTGCTCGACCACTCGGCATCCGAAGCCGAAGCGTCGCGACGCGCTTCGCGCGAAGGACCGTTCGACGCCGTCGTCGTCGGCGCGGGCCCGAACGGTCTCGCCGCCGGGATCGAGCTCGCGCGGGCGGGAGCATCGGTCGCGGTGCTCGAGGGCGGCGACACGATCGGCGGCGGAACGCGCGTCGCCGAGCTCACGCTTCCCGGATTCGTCCACGACGTCTGCTCGGGCGCGCATCCGATGGGGATCCTCTCGCCGTTCTTCCGCGAGCTGCCGATGGCGAAGCACGGGCTCGAGTGGGTCCTGCCGGGCGCTTCCGTCGCGCACCCGCGCGAAGGCGCGCCGGCGGTGCTCCTCTGGCGCTCGCTCGAGCGCACGTGCGCGGAGCTCGGCCGCGACGCCGCACGCTACCGTCGCATGATCGAGCCGTTCCTCGTCGAACCGCACGCTCTCCTGCGCGACCTCCTCGGTCCGCTCCGCTTTCCCGAGCGACCCGTCGACTTCGTGCGCTTCGGCGCGCTCGCGCTCTGGCCCGCGACCTGGGTCGCGCGCGCTCTCTTTCGAGAGGAGCCCGCGCGCTCTCTCTTCGCGGGCTGCGCCGCGCACTCGATCCTGCCGCTCTCGCAGCCCGCGACCGCCGCACTCGGTCTGATCTTCGCGATCACGGCGCACGTCGCGGAGTGGCCGGTCGCCCGTGGCGGCTCCGCCGCGATCACGAACGCTCTCGCGCGCTACTTCGAGTCGCTCGGCGGATCGATCCGCACGAGCCATCCGGTGCGAACGGCGGCGGATCTTCCGCCGGCGCGATCGTTCCTCTTCGACACGGACCCACGGCAGCTCGCCGACGTTGCGGGGCCGGCGCTTCCGAGCGGCTACGTCCGTCGGCTGCGCCGCTATCGCTACGGACCCGGTGTCTTCAAGATGGATTTCGCGCTCGACGGGCCGATCCCGTGGTCGGACCCGCGCTGCCTCGAGGCGTCGACGGTGCACGTCGGCGGGACGCTCGCGGAGATCGCTGCGAGCGAGCGCGCGATGTGGCGCGGGGAGCATTCCGAGCGGCCCTTCCTGATCGTCGTCCAGCAGAGCCAGTTCGACGCGAGCCGCGCCCCCGCGGGCAAGCACACCGGCTACGCGTACTGCCACGTCCCGCACGGCTCGACGGTCGACATGAGCGAGCGGATCGAGTCGCAGATCGAGCGCTTCGCGCCGGGCTTTCGCGAGCGCATCCTCGCACGCCATCGGATGACGACGATGGACCTGCAGCGCTCGAACCCGAACTACGTGGGCGGTGCGATCACGGGAGGAGCCGCGGACGTGACGCAGCTCTACACGCGGCCGGTCGCACGGCTCGATCCGTACTCGACGCCGAATCCACGCGTGTGGATCTGCTCGGCGGCGACGCCGCCCGGCGGCGGCGTGCACGGGATGTGCGGTTTTCATGCAGCGCGGAGCGTGCTGCGACGGCTCGATCGTCTGCCGGCCGGTCCGCTCGTCTGATCCGGTGGTCGAGCGGTATCGCGGCGAGGAGAGGCCCCTGCGGCTCGTCAAGTATTACAATCGCACCTCCAGAAGCGAACGAACTCCGGAACACCGCCTTGCCTTCAACCCTACGAAGGGATATGCGAATCCGAACGGTCGATGGGCGACGGCCATCTGGGAAAGGTCCGTAGAGACCCCCTCACGAGTGGCGAACGAGCCGCGCTGCCGGACAGGGCCGCAGAATGAACGACCCTCTTCGAGTCCTCCGAGCGTATTTCGGAATCGGGCTGCTGCTCTGCGTTGGCTGCGGCTCGTCGGGCGGCGGAGGCGCACCGTCGAGCGCGCCGCCGCCGGAGGAGCCCGGACCGGCGGCGCCAGCCGGGGACTCTCTGGGCTTCGTTTTCACGAGCTTCGGCTTCGACTACCCGAGCCACGACGAGGAGCCGTGCCCGCTGGGTTGGAATCTGAGCCCGCGCGAGGAGCAGGTGCAGACCGGGGTGCTGCCGCCGGACGATTGCCAGAACCCCGAGGCGAACCAGGATCCGGATTTCCTCACCCTCGAGGGATCAGGCCGGATACAGGGCTTTGATCTCGACGGGCTCGCTTCGACGAACGGGGCGCCGGTCGCTGGCGAGTGCCGTCACCAAGACTTCACGGGCCCAGCGGGTGAGCCGGGAGTCGACTATCAGCTCTGGCGGGCGATCGGCTGCATCCGCGGATTTCAGAGGGGCGGGATCGTCCAGAACGTACAGGACGATGCCGTGATCAACGGCGAGATGACGATCCTCCTCGAGCTGAGCGATATCGACGACCCGCGCAACGACGACGAGGTCCGGGTCCAGATCTTCGCCAGCACGGACTCTCCGCCGCTCGGGTCGGATGGCAAGGTGCTGCCCTACGGCTCGCTCGACGTGCACGAAGAGGCGCGCTTCCACAGCGAGACTGCGGTGGGACGGCTCGTCGACGGAGTCCTCCAGGCCGGGCCGATCGATCTGCTGCTGCGCCTGAACATCCAGATCGTCGACGCCGAGCTGCCGCTGCACGATGCGTGGGTGCGCGTCGAGCTCTTGCCCGACGGCTCCGCGCGCGGACAGATCCACGGCTACTGGCCGGTCGAAGCCGCCTACGAGGTGTTCGGCTACCAGGCCGGCTACGCCGCAGCCGACGCGCTCGCCTATACCTGTACCGGTCTCTATGCGGCGTTGAAGAGCCACGCCGACGGGGGCTTCGATCCCGCGTCGGGTGCCTGCTCGTCGCTCTCGACGATCTATCAGTTCACGGCGTTGCCGGCCTTCGTCGTCAAGTAGGTCGCGAGGCTGCCGGCCATGGTTGACGAGCGGTTCGCAACGCTGTCCGATCTCGATCTCGATCTCGAGCGGATCACGGCGTCGCGAGTCGCTGATCGTCCAGTGAAGATGCGCATGCAATCGAAGAGAAATCGTACGGCGGCTCTCGTCCTACTCTTCGCGTGGGTGCTGGGCTGCGGCGGCGGATCCGGTGGCTCGGCGACGGGTCCCGCACCGGGCGGGCCTGCCGATCCGCCACCCGGCGCCTCGCCGAACACCCCTCCGGACTTGCTTGCCGACGCCCCTCCCGTGAGCCCCGGGCCGGCCGCCATGCGGCGCCTCACCGAGGCGCAGTACCGCGCCAGCGTCGCGGATGTGCTCGGAGAGGACGTCGAGATCGGTGGGCGCTTCGAGCCGGACAGCCGCCGAGATGGTCTCCTCGCCGTCGGTACCTCGTTCGTGAGCGTCACGCCCGCCGGCTTCGAGCAATATGATGCGATCGCGCGCAGCGTCGCCGAGCAGGCGCTGGCTCCCGAGCGCCGCGCGGCGCTGGTCGCATGTCCCCCGGCCTCCGTTGCGGCGGCCGACGACGCCTGCGCGAGCGACTTCGTGCGCCGGTACGGGCGGCGCCTCCTGCGTCGTTCTCTGGCCGACGACGAGATCGCGCGCGGCGTCGCGGTCGCGCGCGAGACCGCGACGGCTCTCGGCGACTTCTACGCCGGCCTCGAGATGGCGCTCGCGACGCTTCTCCTCTCGCCCGAATTCCTCTTCCGCGTCGAGAACTCCGAGCCCGACCCCGACCATGCTGGACGCCAGCGGTTCACCAGCACGGCCATGGCCTCTCGCCTGAGCTATCTCCTTTGGAACACGGCCCCCGACGAAGACCTTCTCGCGGCCGGCGAGCGCGGTGACCTGGTGGACGACGCGCTGCTCGCCGCCGAGCTCGACCGCCTGCTGGACTCGCCGCGGCTCGAAGACGGCGTGCGCGTCTTCTTCTCGGATCTCTACGGCTTCGATCAAATCCGACAGGGGCTGGTGCGCAAGGACGCGACGCTGTTCCCGGCTTACAGCCAAGCGCTGATCGAGGACGCCGAGGAGCAGACGCTGCGCGTCGTCGCCGAGCACCTGGTGACCGAAGACGAGGACTATCGGGGGCTCTTCACGACGCGCCGGTCGTTCATGTCGCGGGCGCTCGGCGTGGTCTATCGGGTGCCCGTGGTGAGCGGCACGGGCTTCGAGCCCTACGAGTTTCCCGCGGGATCGGATCGCGCGGGGGTGCTGACCCATCTGAGCCTGCTCGCGCTGTACTCACATCCCGGGCGGAGCTCGCCGACGCTGCGCGGCAAGTTCGTACGCGAGGTGCTGCTCTGCCAGGACGTGCCGCCGCCGCCCGGCAACATCGACTTCTCGATGTTCGACGACCCGGCGAGCGGAACGCGCCGTACGGCGCGTGATCGCCTGCAGGCGCACAACGACAATCCCGCTTGTGCCGGCTGTCACGGGCTCATGGATCCGATCGGCCTCGGCCTCGAGAAGATGGACAGCATGGGCGCCTCCCGGGAGACCGAGAACGGCGCCGCGATCGATCCCTCTGGCCAGCTGAACGGGGTCGCCTTCGAAGATGCGATCGGCCTCGGCGAAGCCATGGCGGCGGACGAGCTGGTGGGCCCGTGCTTCGTGCGGAGCTTCCTCCGGTTCGCCGTGGGTCGCGAGGTCGCAGACGGCGAGGGGGAGCTCCTCGACTACGTGAACCAGCGGCTCGGCGAGTCCGGCTATCGGATGCGCGAGCTCATCCGGCTGATCGTCATGAGCGACGCGTTCCGCAGCACGTCGGGGCCGCGGCTCGCGGTCGAGGGCGAGGAGGCATCATGAGCCGCACGATCGATCGACGGACCTTCCTCCGCGGCGTGGCCGGAGGCGCCGCGATCTCGGTCGGGCTGCCGCTGCTCGACTGCTTCTTGAACGATTCTGGGACCGCTCTCGCGCAGGGTGGGCCGCTGCCGGTGCGCTTCGGCACCTGGTTCTGGGGCTGCGGCATGAACCCCCAGCGCTGGATCCCGACGACCGTCGGACCCGACTACGACCTGCCGCCCGAGTTGGCATCCTTGGCCGACGTCAAGCAATACGTGAACGTTCTGAGCGGCATGAACACGATCCTCGACGGTCGGCCCAACTACCCACACCAGACCGGGATCATGACGAACATCACGGGCACGGTGCCGGGTGCGGACGGCGAGGTCTCGGGCACCTCGCTCGACGTCCTGATCTCGCGCGCCATCGGCGGCGGAACTCGCTTTCGCTCGATCGAGATGGCCGCGACGGGTCGGCCGACGCAGACCTACAGCTTCGAGAGCGCGGGGGTGGCCAACCCGAGCGCCGTCTCGCCGCTCGATCTCTACTCGCGAATCTTCGGTGCCGGCTTCGCCGACCCGAACGATCGCGACTTCATGCCGGACCCCCGCCTGGTGCTGCGCCAGAGCGCGCTTTCCGCGATCCGGGACGACGCGGCGCGGCTCGAGCGCCGGCTCGGCAGCCACGACCGCCAGCGTCTCGACCAGTACTTCACGTCGCTCCGCCAGCTCGAGCAGCAGCTCGAGCTCTCACTGAGCGGGCCACCGCCGCTCGACGCCTGCGTCCGCCCGCCCGAGCCCAAGGGCGAGGATCTCGGCACCGATCTGCCGCAGACCGCGAAGACCCATCAGATGATGACCGAGCTGCTCGTGTTCGCGCTGCTCTGCGATCAGACGCGGGTATTCAACATGCTCTTCTCCTGGAGCCTCTCGGAGCTGCGCAACCCCGGCGCCGACATCTCGCACCACCAGCTCACCCACGACGAAGGCGTGGACGAGGAGCTCGGCTATCAGCCGAACGCCACCTTCTTTGCGCTCGCCTCGATGGAGGCATGGGCGGGCTTCGTCACTCGCCTCGCTTCGGAGCCCGAGGGGGCGGGCACGCTTCTCGACAACTGCCTGGTGATGGCGCACTCGGACTCGTCGTTCGCCAAGTCGCACGACGTCAATCTGATCCCGTTCATGACCGCCGGCAGCGCCGGTGGCCGGATCCGCTCCGGGATCCACGTGGCCGCTCCCGGTGATCCGACGACGCGCGTCGGCCTCACCATGCAGCAGGTGATGGGCCTCCCGGTGAGCGAGTTCGGGACCCGCTCGATGCTGACGAGCCAGCCGATCAGCGAGATCCTGACGTAGGACGACGGCGCCGCGCCTCGAGGTCTTCACCGCCGAGGAAAGGCTCGGGGAAGCCGCCCAGGCGGAGGAGATCCCGGATCAGTTCTCCGGCGCGGTTCCGCTCTCGTCCTGCTCGCGCCACCACGCGGAAAGATACGCGGCCGCAGCGAGGTAGAGGTGCTGCTCCTCGGGATCCGCGCGCGCGGCGTCGAGGCACGCGACCGTGTACTTCGCGAGATGCGCGTCGGGGTGGATCGCCGCGCGACTCGCGAGAGCGCCGACGAGGCGCGACTGGTCCTCACGCGACGCGTGCCAGACGCCGGCCGCGGCCTCCGCCGGCGAGCCCCCGAGAGCCTCGACCGGATCGGCGACGGACGGCGTCTCCGGCCGCCAGCGCGGATCGAGCTTGACGCGCCCGAGCACGGAGCGGAATCCGAGGACGTGAGTCGCCGCGACCGCGACGGCGGTGCGCGGATCGCGGCAAGCGCCCGCGATCCCGAGGACCGC
>Ga0194128_10001984_pt1 | contig 34188 bp, 27 predicted proteins | sample TA2KigCa65mmetaG_FD_148650 | JGI IMG/M metagenome (GOLD analysis project Ga0194128, IMG submission 148650) | Freshwater microbial communities from Lake Tanganyika, Tanzania - TA2015037 Kigoma Deep Cast 65m | ecosystem: Environmental > Aquatic > Freshwater > Lake | place: Tanzania: Lake...
CCGCCGGAGAGTCGCTCGGAATCGTCGGGCCGAATGGGTCGGGGAAGTCGACGCTGCTCCGGCTCCTCGCCGGGACGGCGGTACCGACGACGGGCCGGGTGGAGGCTCGGGCGTCGCTCGCTTCGCTCCTCGACCTCGGGGCCGGCATCCAGGTGCTGGAGAGCGGGCGCCAAAATGCCGAAGCCCTGCTCGTGCTCCAGGCTGGACTGTCGCGCCGGGCAGCGCGCGAGCGCGTCCGCGAGGTGGAGGAGTTCGCCGACATCGGTGATTTTTTCGACCGTCCCGTACGGACGTACTCCGACGGCATGCGGCTCCGCCTGGGCTTCGCGTCGATCACGCTGCTCGAGCCCGAGGTCTTGATCACGGACGAGATCATCGTCGTCGGCGACGAGGCGTTTCAGCGGAAGTGTGCCCTCTGGATCGATCGCTTTCTCGCGCGCGGCGGCACGCTCGTCCTCTGCTCGCACGATCTCGCGCAAGTGCAGAGCCTCTGCGCGCGCTCTCTTTGGCTCGACGGCGGACGGCCGATCGAGATCGGCGAGACGCGCGACGTCGTCCGCCACTATCGCGAGGCGATGGGGGCTTCGGCCGCGGGAGGAGAGGAGGGCGGCGGCACTTCGGGCACGCGCCACGCCGTCGGCACGCTCGCGGGATTGCCGTTCGAGGTGGTCGACCTCCACATGCGCGACGGGGCGGGAAACGAGGTCCGTGAGCTCGAAGCTGGCGCGACCATCGTGGTCGAAGCCGACGTGCTCGCGCCGGCCGGGATTCCTCAGATCTTCATCGGAATCACGCGCGCCGATCTCACGCCGGTCTACGGCGTCGCGAGCGACATGGAAAGCGCCGTTCCGACGGCGCTCGGCGGAGGTCGGTATCGCTACCGCCTCCGCTTCGAGAAGCTACCGCTCACGGGAGGACGGTATCGTCTTCGCACGCACGCGCTCGACGAGACCGGAACTCGCCTCTACGATACCGTCGAGATCCCGTTCTCGGTTGCCGGCGACGACGGCGACGACGGCCTCGTCCGACTCGAAGCCGAGTGGCATCCGGACGAGTCATGAAGCTTCTCGCCGTCGTCGGGACGCGACCCGAGGCCATCAAGATGGCGCCGGTGATGCTCGAAGCGCGCCGTCGAGGGAGCGACGTCGAGGTATGCGCGACGGCGCAGCACCGGGGCATGCTCGATCAGGTTTTGCGCGTCTTCGGAATCACGCCGGAGCGCGACCTCGATCTGATGCGCCACGACCAGACGCTCGCGGACTTGAGCGCGCGCGCGCTGGTCGGGCTCGACGCGGTTCTCGCGGAGTCGCGTCCGGACTGGGTCCTCGTCCAGGGCGACACGACGACCGCGATGATCGCCGCGCTCGCCGCATTCTACCGACGAATCCCGGTCGGCCACGTCGAGGCGGGCCTGCGTACGCACGACCTCGATCGACCGTTCCCCGAGGAGCTGAACCGCGTGATCGCGGACGCGGTGAGCCGCGCGCGCTTCGTGCCGACCGAGGGCGCGCGTGAAAACCTCCTTCGCGAGGGCATCGCGGGCGACACGATCTACGTGACCGGCAACACCGTCGTCGACGCGCTCCAGAGCGTGCTCGCGAACGACGACCGCACGGCACCGATCCCGGGCGTGCCGGCGCTCCAAGCGGGCGAGCGGCTCGTCCTCGTGACGGCGCATCGGCGCGAGAGCTTCGGCGAGGGCATGCAATCGATCGCACGCGCGATCGCACGGATCGCCGCTCTACATTCGGACGTGCGCGTCGTGTACCCGGTCCATCCGAATCCGAGCGTGCGTGCCGTGATGGGGCAGGTGCTCGAAGGCTTCGAGCGTGTGCACCTGATCGAGCCGCTCGACTACCTTCCGTTCGTTCGAACGATGTCGCGCGCGCACGTGATCCTGAGCGACTCCGGCGGCGTGCAGGAAGAGGCGCCCTCTCTCGGCGTACCGGCGCTCGTGCTGCGTGAGACGACGGAGCGACCCGAAGCGGTCGCGGCGGGCGCGGTTCGGCTGGTCGGCGTCGACGAGGAGGCGATCGTCGCCTCGGCGGATCTCCTCCTGCGCGACCCGGGCGAGCACGCGCGGATGGCGCGTGCGATGAATCCGTACGGCGACGGGCGCGCTTCGGAGAGGATCCTCGCGATCCTGCGCGGCGAGCCCTGGGAGCCGTATCGGCCCGCCGGCATCGCGCCGAGCGAATGAGCACCGAGGTCCTCTACGCCGGGCAGCTCGTCGTCGTCCTGGTGGGAGGAGTGCTCGGAGGCTTCGCGCCGACTGCGGCGCTCCTCGCGGTCCTGATCGCGGCACCGATTCGCGTCGAGGTCTTCGCCGACGTCCAGATCGCGACTCTTCTCCTTCTCGGCGCCGTCGCCGGGCGAGCGCCTGCGATCGTGCGGGTGCTTCGCGAGGAGCCAGTGCTCCTCTTCGCGACGCTCGCATTCCCGCTCTGGATCGTCGCTTCGAGCGCCTGGGCGCACCAAGCGTGGTTCGTGTTCCCGCTCGCGGCGAAGTGGCTCGTCGTGACGCTTGCGGCCTGGCTCGCCGCGGCGGATCGCACCGCGGATCCGAGAATCCTCGTCGCGGGGGCCTTCGTCGCGATGGTGCCGCACGCCCTCTGGGGTGTCGGCGAGCGGCTGCAGATCATCACGCCGCTCGGCGAGCGCGAGGTTCTCGTAAACCGCGCGATCATCGTCGAGGGCGAGCTGCGCGGACGCGCGCTTTTCTGGCATCCAAACCGACTTGGCGAGTTCGTCGAGCAGATCGGGCTTTTCCTCGCCGGTGCGGGGCTCGGCGGCGTGCTGCCGTGGCTGTGTTCCGCGGGCGTCGCGATCGGCCTTCTCGGCGTGTGGGGCACGGGCTCGAACGGCAGCATGGCGACGCTCGGCGGCGGGATGCTCCTCGTCGCCGCGTGGATGTACGGGGCGCGCGCCTCCCTCCGCGTGAAGCGCGGCGCTCTCTGGCTCGGAGGACTCGCACTTCTCGGCGCAGCGGCGGTCGGCTACTGGGCGCTCCACACGCACGGTGGCCTCGGTCCGCGCACCCGCGTCTTCGCCTTCGCGGCGAACCTCATCCGCGAGCATCCGTGGCTCGGCGTCGGCGGCGGCAACTGGTCGCTGATCGTCGGAGCGGCCGACCTGAAGATGAGCCGCTTCTGGTTCCGGGGTCACGCGCACTCGCTGCCGCTGCACGTCTGGGCGGAGCTCGGCGCAATCGGCCTGGCGCTCGCGGCGGCGCTCTTCGCGGCGCCGCTCTGGTCGGCCGGGCGGCGTTTCGGCGGCGTGTCGCGAGCGTGGTACGGGATCGGAGTCGGCGCGGCGTTCGCGGTGCTCGGCCTCCTCGCGCACAACGTCGTGCACTACTTCCTCCGCGACGCCGTCGACGGGATCGTGATGGGGCTGCTGCTCGGAACGACGGTCGCCGTCGCCCGTCGCGAAGCGACTTCGCCGTGAGCCGTCTCGCGCTCGTCGGACCGGTCCACCCGCTGCGCGGCGGCATCGCGCAGCACACCGCAGGGATCGCGCTCGAAGCGCGACGCCGCGGCCACGACGTTCGCGTCTTCTCGTATCGCCGCCTCTACCCGAAGATTCTCTTCCCCGGGCGAACGCAGCTCGATCCGGGCGCGGCACCGATGGGTGTCCCGCGCGAGGTCGTCTCGGAGTCGATCGACTCGATCGCGCCGCGCTCATGGCTCGAGACCGCGCGCGAGGTCGCGGCGTGCCGGCCGAACGCGGTGTTCCTGCAGCGATGGCACCCGTTCTTCGCGCCGCCGCTCGCGCTCGTCGCTCGCCGTGCGCGCCGCGACCGCATTCCGATCGTCTGGCTCGTGCACAACGCGCGTCCGCACGAAGGAGCCGGCTGGCCCTGGGGCCCGCTCCTGACACTCGGCTTCGATCCGCGCGATACCTGCATCGTCCATGCGGAAGGAGAGCGCGCGACGCTCGCGGCGCTCGGCGTCGACTCCCCGGTGCGGCTCCTTCCCATGCCGACGCCTTCGCGCGTCGCGCGGATCGAGCGCGCCGAAGCGCGGCGCCGATTCGGGCTCGCGGACGACGTCGTGGTCTTTCTGTTCGTCGGCCACGTCCGCCGCTACAAGGGCGTCGACGTCTTGCTCGAGGCGCTCGCCCGCCTTCCCGCCGAGGGACGCGCGTGGTGCGCGATCATCGCCGGGGAGTGGTACGTCGACCGCGAGCCCGCGATCGAGCGAGCGCGCCTGCCGCCGCTCGCGGGCCGCGTACGAATCGACGACCGCTTCCTCCCCGAGCACGATCTGTCCGCGTATCTCTCGGCGGCGGACGCGGTCGTGCTGCCGTACCGCGCCGGGACGCAGTCCGCCGTCGTGCCGCTCGCGTATGCGCACGGACGACCCGTCGTCACCACGCGGGTCGGCGGGATCGCGGAAGCCCTGCGGGAGGGCGAGACCGGGCTTCTCGTGCCGCCGGAGGATCCGGCGGCGCTCGCCGCGGCTCTCGACCGGGTGCGCCGCGGCCATCCGTTCTCGGCGGCGGCGATCGCGGAAGCGCACGCGCGTGCTTCGTTCGAGCCGTTCCTCGACCTCTTCGAGGAGCTTCGTCGCTCCGCACGGCCCGACGCCGAAACTTGACGGTTCCGGCTTCGATTCCATACTTCGGAAGCGTGCGGATCGCTGTCGTGGTGCACGGCTACCCGCCCCTCGAGCGCGGCGGCGTCGAGCGCGTCGCCGCAGAGCAGGCGGAAGCCCTCGCGGCGCGCGGCCATCGCGTCGCGGTCTTCACGCGCGCGGTCGACCCGGCGGCGGCGGAGGGCTCGGTCCGCGTCGAGACGGTCGGCGGGGTCGCGGTGCGGCGGGTCGTCGTCCACGGGCGCTCTCGGTCGCCCTTTCGCGAGTACTACGAAGGCGGGTTTCTCGACGAAGCGTTCCGCGGCTTCCTCGAAGATCTGCGCCCGGACGTCGTCCACGTGCAGCATCTCGTCGGACTTTCGACGCGGCTCGTCTCTCTCGCCCGCGAGGCCGGGATCCCTTGCGTCGTTTCGCTGCACGACGCCTTCTACCTCTGCCATCGGCTCTTCCTGCTCGATCGCCACGGCCAGCGTTGCCCCGGTCCGGATGCCGGGCTTCGCTGCGTCGACTGTCTGGCCGAGCACGGCGTCGGCGAGGCCGTGCGCCAGCGGTACGACGCGATGGCGAAGACGCTTGCCGCGGCCGAAGCCGTCCTCGCACCGTCCCCGTCGCTCGCACGGCGCTACGAGGAAGAGATGCCGTTCCTGGCGGGCCGCATCGAGATCGTCGAGCCGGGTCTGGCGCGCGTGCCGGCGGCGCGCCTGCAGCCCTCGCGCAGCTCGGACGGTCTCCGGCTCCTCTTCATCGGTACGTGGCTTCCGCACAAGGGGCTCGACGTACTGATCGAAGCCGTCGCGCGGCTGCCCGCCGGGCGCGTGCAGCTCGAGATCCGGGGCGCGCCCGTCGCGGGAAGCGAGCGCTGGCTGGCGGATCTCCGCGAGCGGAGCGCGTCTCTGCCCGTCGCGTGGCGCGGCGAGTTTCCGCCGGAGGATCTCGAAGACGTCCTCGCCGCCGCGGACGTGCTCGTTCTACCGTCGCGCTGCGAGGAGTCGTGGTCGCGCGTCGCTCGCGAAGCGCGCGCCGCGGGCCTCGCGGTCATCGCGACGGCGACCGGCGGCCCCGCCGACTGGCTCGAGCACGAGCGCGACGCTCTCCTGACTGCTTCCGCGTCGGTGGAGGAGCTCGCTTCGGCGATCGAGCGGCTCGCGAACGACCGGGCGCTGCTCGAAGCCCTGTCGCGGCCGGTCGACGTCCCGACGGTCGAGGTGACCGCGGGCCGTCTCGAGCGCGTCTTCCACCGCGCGATCCAGCGCTCGTCGGGTCGAGCCCGCGAGCGCCCTCGCGTCACGGTCGCGTACGTGACGAAGAACGGGGAGCCGTGGATCGAGGACTCGCTTGGGGCCGTGCGCGCGCAGCGCGGCGACTTCGAGCTCGCGGAGATCCTCGCGATCGATTCGAGCTCGAGCGACGCGACCGTCTCGACCCTCGAGCGCCACGGCGCCCGCGTCGTGCGGATCCCGGCCGAGGAGTTCGGCCACGGCCGTACCCGAAACCTCGCCGCACGCGAGGCGCGCGGCGACGTCGTCGCGTTCCTGACGCAGGATGCTTCGCCCGCGAACGAGCGCTGGCTGGACGAGCTCGTTCGAGCGCTCGTGGAAGATCCGCTGCGCGCGGGCGTCTGGAGCCGACATCTGCCGCGCCCCGACTGCCATCCGATGGAGCGGCGCGTGATCGCCGAGCATCCGCCCTTCCAGGACGACGCGACGGGCGTGCGCGCGGCGCGCGGCAATCCCGACTACACGCTTCATCCCGAGCAGTACTACGTGTTCTCGAACAACGCCTCCGCGTTTCGCCGCGACGTTCTCTTGCGGTGGCCGTTTCCGGAGGTCGAGTTCGCCGAGGACCAGGCGTGGGCGAGGCGCGTGCTCGAGGCGGGCTGGAGAACGGCTCTCGTGCACGATTCCTTCGTCCGACACTCGCACGCGTACACGGCGTGGCAGAACCTCCGCCGCCACTTCGACCACGCGCGGGCGATGACGGAGGATCTCGGCCAGCGGGACGACTTCGGCCTCCTCGACGGCTGGCGCGCTTCTTTGCGCGAAGCGCGACGCGACCTCGAGTACTGTGCGCGCGACGAGGGCCGGCATCCGATCGCCGTCGGGCTTCGCTGGGGGATTCCGGCGACGCTCTATCATCTCGGTGCATTCGGCGGCCGCTGGCTCGGCGCGCGAGCGGGCGCGCTGCCGCGCCGTCTGCCGGCGTTCCTCTCCTTCCACGAGAGCGCGCGCGGCGCGCGGTGAGTCCTCGGCGACGAGCGATGAGCAGCGAAGTCCAGGTGAGCGTGATCGTGCCGAGCTACGAGCACGTCTCTTACGTCGCGGAAGCGGTGCGCAGCGCGCTCGCACAGGGGGGCGTGTCGCTCGAGGTGATCGCGATCGACGACGGCTCTCGCGACGACAGCCTCGAGGTGCTGCGTGCGATCGAGGACCCGCGGCTCGTGGTCCTCGCGCAGGAGAATCGAGGTCTCTCGCGAACGCTGAATCGCGGCCTCGCGCGGGCGCGCGGGCAATACGTCAAGATGCTTCCCTCCGACGACGCGCTCGTTCCGGGCGCGCTCGCCCGCCAGGTCGCTGTCGCCGCCTCGGAGCAGCTCGCTCTGGTCTTCTCGCTGCCGCTCGTCGTCGACTCGGGGGGACGCCCGCTCGCGGATCCGGCGCCCCAGGCATGGTTCGACGTCGAGGGGCGTGACGAGCGCGCTCTCCTTCGAGCGCTGGTCGAGCGAAATCCGCTCTGCGCGCCGGGAGCGCTCTTCGACCGTGTGGCCGCGCAGGCGGTCGGCGGCTTCGATCCCTCGCTTCGCGTCGCCCAGGACTATGATCTCTGGCTTCGGCTTCTACCGGGCCGCCGGGCTCGCCTTCTTCCCGAGCGGCTCGTGGCCGTGCGCTGGCACGGCGCGAACCAGAGCGCGGTCGCCGACGAGTCGACGGAGAGCGAGCGCGCGTACTCACTGATCGGCGCGATCGGCCGCCTCGGCCTCGACGGCCTCGCGGCGTACTTCGGAACGGGCGAAACGGAGCCTCCTGCGGTCGCCGAGCGCGCGATCGCGCTCGCCCGTGCGTTGCTGCGCTCGAATCTCCGCGAGACGTGGCCGTTCGCCCGCCGTCTTCTCGTCGAAGCCCGCTCGCTCGGCGCTTCGCTTCCCGCTGCGTCCGAGCTCGAGCCGCTCCTTCGTCTCGCGCCGGAGCTCGCACGCGAGGGCGAGTGGAGCGACGTCCGCGGCGGCGGCCGGAGCGACGGAGCGTCGTGAGGACGTCATGAGACGCCGGCGCGCGTTCCTGGCTCGGCTTCTCGGCCGTTCCCGGGGACGCGGCTCGCGAGCCGGCGAGCGCGGTCCTGCCGCGCCGCTCGCTCCGCCGGGACCGCGCGAAGACCACTGGCTCGTCGTGGCGACGGGCGAAGCGGTGACCTCGCGCCGGAGCGTCCGCATCGCCGAAGCGCTCGCCCGCACCGGCGCGCCCGTCGCGTGGGCGGGGCGTGTTGCGACGAACGCGCGAGGCTCCTTCGAAGCGCCTGCCGGTCCGGTCCAGGTGATCGACTCGTGGAGTGTCGCCTCGCTGCGCCTTCGCGTCGCCGCGACGGACGCACGCGTGCGGCTCTTGCTCGCCGGTGCCGACGGCGAGACCGTGGCGATCGCGCGCGAGGGTCGCGCTCGCGGCGCGCGTATCGCGTACGACGCTTCGCTGACGCCCGGCCGCGGTACGTACGAGATCGAAACGGAGCGCGCTCTCGTCTCGGACGCGGATGACTTGATCGCCGCCGACGTCCGGTTGGCGCGACACCTCTCCGGTCTCGCCGGCGGACGCCGGCTCGTGCACGTGCTCGGGGATCCGGGCGGTGATCCCGACGGAGACGGCTGGGACTCGATCGCACGATCGCTCGTGACCATCGGCGCAGCACCGACGACGACCGTCGTGTTCGCCGCCGCTTCCGCTCCGGACGCAACCGTCGCGACCGTCGAAGCCTTCGTAGCCGCACGCGTCGACACGGCGCACCGCATCGCCGTCGTGATCGGAGCCGACGATCCCGTCGACGAGAAGCTCGCCGCGCGCGAGTCCAGCGGTGAGATCCAGATCCTTCGCAGCGCGAGACCCGGCCGCCTCGCGGCGTGGAACCTGGGAGTCGTCGCGACCGGCGGCGAGATCGTCGTCCTCGCCGATTCGAGCGTGCGCCCGCGCGCCAGCGGCTGGCTCGACGCCGCAGTGGCGCGGCTCCGTGCGCACCGGGAGATCGGAGCCGTCGGACTGCGTGCTCTTCGGCCGCCCGGTGCCGGGTCGTCCGGCTTGGACGGCCGCGACGCCGGATCTCGCGTCGCGGCGCTCGATGCGAGCGGCCTCGTCGCGCCGCGCGCCGTGCTCGCGCGTTGCGGCGGCTTCGACGAGGATCTCACTTTCGACCGTCTCGCCGCGGTCGATCTTTCGTTCCGCATCCGTGAGCTCGGGCTCCGGGTCGACGTCTGCGACGCCCTGGGGCTCGAAGCCGTCGCGGCTCCGGCCGAGATCGAGCTCGATCGGCGCGCCGAGAAGGCCTGGCGCGCTCGCTGGGCGCATCGCCCGGCGTACCTCGCCGGCGACGCGACGCCGGAGGTATGAGGCGGTGCCGGAGCTGCCCGACGTCGAGCTCTATTGCGGGACGATCGCCGAGCGCGTTCTCGGAGAGCCGGTCGAGAAGCTCCGGCTCGCGAGCGCGTTCCTCCTTCGCTCGGTCGATCCGCCGGCGTCCGAGGTCATCGGCCGTCGGGTCACCGCCGTGCGCCGTCTCGGAAAGCGCCTCGTGCTGGCGCTCGAGGACGATCTCTTCCTCGTCTTCCATCTGATGATCGCCGGTCGCTTCCGCTGGGAGGCGCGTGGCGCGGAGCTGCCCGCCCGCATCGGCCTCGGTGCGCTCGACTTTCCGAACGGGAGCCTGATCGTCACCGAGGCGAGCAAGAAGAAGCGCGCCTCTCTCCACGTCGTCCGGGGCGCCGAAGCGCTCGCCGAGCACGATCCCGGCGGTCTCGAGGTGCTCGAGAGCGATCTGGCGGCGTTCGCCCGTGCTCTCCGCGAGGAGAACCACACGCTGAAGCGCGCGCTGACCGATCCGCGGCGCTTCTCCGGCATCGGCAACGCGTACTCGGACGAGATCCTGCACGCGGCGCGGCTCTCGCCGATCCAGCAGACGAAGAAGCTCGACGACGAAGAGGTCGCGCGGCTCTACCGCGCGACGCGCGAGACGCTCGTCGGGTGGACCGAGCGCCTGCGCGAGGAGTTCGCCGGCCGTTTTCCCGGCGCCGGCGACGTCACCGCGTTTCGCCCGGACTTCGCCGTGCACGGCCGATACCGCCAGCCCTGTCCGGTCTGCGGCGATCCCGTGCAGCGGATCCGCTACGCGGACAGCGAGACGAACTACTGCGCGACGTGCCAGACGGGCGGGCGCGTCCTGCGCGACCGCGCGCTGTCGCGGCTCCTCAAGGACGACTGGCCGGACTCGCTGTCGTGAGAGGGCTCGCCTTCACGGCTCACGCGGCAGAAGAAGGTCCGGCTTCTCCGGATGCGTCGCCGCAAGGCGCGCCTCGAACGCGCGCCGATCCTCGGCGGCGAGCGGACGATCGCGCACGTGGACGCGAGCGACGACGCCGTTCCGCAGGCGGAACGTCTCGGGAAGGGCGCGCAGGCCTTGCCCGATCGTCGTACCCGCGCGGATCTCCTCGAGAGGAACGACGATCACCTGCTGCTCGCTCGGCGCGAGGTGGGTCTGCGGCGGATCCGCCGTGACGATCACCTCGGCGGCGACGAGCGCCTCGGGGAAGCCGTCGCGGCGATCGACGTGCGAGCCCGTCGCGATTCTCGTCCGCAGATCCGGGATCTCCGGCCGCTCGGGAAGGGACAGGCGCGCGTTTCTCAGGACATCGGGGTTGAGCGTCGGCGAGCTCGCGAGCACGTAGACCGGGCGGCTCTCCGGGCGCACGCTCCCGACGAAGCGCGCGAGACGAGCGACTTCCTCGAGGTCGGCCCGCGCCGCGGGCGTGTAGGCGACTCGCCCGAAGAGCGCTTCGACCGCCGCCCCGTCGCGCTTCGTGAAGCGCCCGAGCTCGCGCGGCAAGAGAACGGCGGAGAAGTTCACCAGGAGCAGCGCGAGCACGACGACGAAGCAGACCGCCCGAGCCGCGCTCGATCGGATCGCCTCGAGCACGCGAACCAGCGCGAGCGACTCGAGCACGAGGAAGAGAGGCAGGAGAAGATAGAAGTGGTTCTCCCCGAACGTCTGCACGGCGTTGAACGCGAGGAGCATCGCCGCCGCCTGGATGGCGAAGAGCGCCGCGAAGACGCGCGTTCCCGGCTCGCGCAGCGCGAAGACGAGCCCGACGGCCGCTCCCGCGAGCGTGAGCGAGCCGAAGTACGTCCAGAGCCGCAGGGCGGCTCCGAAGACGCCCGCCGTCGAGCGGTAGGGCGCTTGCACGAACACGTGGTCGCGGAGGAAGACGCGCTCGCCGACCGCTCCGGTCAGCGGCAGAAGGACGACAGCCGTCGCGCCCGCGAGGAGCGCGAGAAGCGCCCCTCGCGAGCGCAAAGACGAAGCGAAACCGCCTCCGCGCGCTCGCTCGCGCCACGCGGCCCCGAGGAGCGCGACCGCGTAGACGAGGAGGAAGGAGGCCGTGAAGAACGCGTACCAGCGCCGCAGGAGCGGCAGGAGCCCGAGCAGCACGCCGATCGCGAGAGCGCGCCCGTGCGACGGGGCGAGCGGCTCCCGCGCCAGCAACCAGAAGATCGCGAGGATCGGGAGGCAGCCGACGAGATCGAGCCAGCCCTCGACGACGGGGAACCAGAGCTGCGGCAGGAGCGCGCTCGCGACGAGCGGCGCGACGAGGAGCCAGGCGCTCGCGCTCGCTCGAGGAGCGTGTGCCGCACCGGCCTCGTCGAGGCGGCGCACGACCGCGGAGACGAGCAGCACCACCGGCACGCCGTAGAGGATCGTGACGGCGGTCACGTACGCGAGGCGGCTCGTCCCGAGGAGGCCCGCGGGAAGAAGCGGGAGGCAGGCGAGGTCGTTGTAGCGCTCCCGCGTGACCGAGCGGAGCGCGCCTTCCAGTGCGGCGAGCGGCGTGGCCCGGAAGCGCTCGACCAGCTCGACCAGGCGGACCCATTAGTTCGCGTAGTCCCAGAAGTAGATCGTCCGCTCCTGCGCGACGAACCAGGCGACGAAGGCGACCGGGAAGATCGCGAAGAGCGCCGAGGCGGCGCACGCGAGCGGTCTCGAGCCGTCGCGCTCTCTCCTTCCCTTCGACGAGAGGTCTCCTTCCCGGTCCACTTCCGCTACGGCCTCCGCTCCAGCAGCGAGCTTCATGCCATTCCCGGCTCGGCCGGGGAACTTGCTCGCCGACCTCGCCAAGGAGATTGTCCCGAGGCCGCCTCGGCTGGTAGGGAGAGCAGGGGATCGCGGGGTGGCAGCCGGGATGCCGCGGCGCCCCCGACGTGGCCTTGCCTGAATAGGTCGGCGATGATGCCGTCTATGCAGGTCGGGGCGAAGCTCGCCCGCGGGGGCGCCTGACGGAACCAGAAGAATGGCCCAGTTTCAGTACCGCGCTGCGGATGGTGAAGGCAGAGTCCTCGAGGGCCTGATCGAGGCCGCCGAGGTCTCGGGCGCCGTCGCGCGCCTGCAGGAGCGCGGGCTCATTCCGCTGCGGGTCGCCGCACCCGCGCCGAAGCGAAGCGGCCTCGCGAGCATCTCGCTCCCGCAGCTCAGCCTGAAGAAGCGCGTCAAGCGACGCGATCTGCTCGTCTTCACGCACGAGCTGTCGACGCTCCTCGGAGCCGGCCTGCCGCTCGATCGAAGCCTCTCGATCCTGTCCGAGCTCTCCGAGAACCCGGAGATGAAGGCGGTCGTCGCGGACATCCTGCAGTCGGTGCAGCGCGGCAAGTCGCTCGCCGAATCGCTCGCGCAGCATCCCAAGGTCTTCGAGCCGCTCTTCATCAACATGGTGAAGGCGGGCGAGATCGGCGGCGTGCTCGACACCGTGCTGCAGCGGCTGACGGAGTACCTCGAGAGCGCGAGCGAGCTCCGCGACGAGGTCCGCTCCGCGATGATCTATCCCGTGATCCTTCTCCTGACCTCCTTCATCTCGGTCACGATCCTCCTGACCTACGTCTTGCCGAAGTTCGCGACGATCTTCTCGCAGGGCGGCGCGACGCTTCCCTTCACCGCGCGCATGCTGATGGGCGTGTCCGACGCGATGCGGTCGTACTGGTGGCTCGGCATCCTGATCATCGTCGCCGGCGCCGTCGGCGTGACGCACTGGATCCGAACGCCGGCGGGACGCCTGCAGTGGGACCGGACGCGGCTCCGGCTCGTCCTCCTCGGCGATCTGGCGAGGAAGATCGCCGTCGCACGGTTCGCGCGGACGCTCGGCACGTTGCTCCGGAGCGGCGTTCCGATGCTCCAGGCGCTCGACATCGTGCGGGACGTCTCCGGGAACGTCGTGCTCGCCCACGCCGTCGACGAGGTGAAGGTCGGCGTCCGCGGCGGCGCGGGCGTTGCGGGGCCCTTGAGCCACAGCGGCGTCTTCCCGCCGCTCGCGCTCCAGATGATCAGCGTCGGCGAGGAGACGGGCCGTCTCGACGACATGCTCGTGCAGGTCGCCGACTACTTCGATCGCGAGGTCCGGGTCACCGTGAAGCGGCTCACCTCGCTCCTCGAGCCGGTTCTCCTTCTCGTCGGCGGCGTGGTCGTCGCCTTCGTCGTGCTGTCGATGTTCTCGGCGATCTCCAGCGTCAACAACATGCCGCTCTGAGCGAAGCGGTGAAGCCGTGCTTCGGAAGGAGTCTCAGTCGTGACCTCGGAAGATAGGAAGAAGGCTCCCCTCACGGGGCAGGCGGGCTTCACGCTGATCGAGCTGCTCGTCGTGCTCGTCATCATCGGCCTCCTCGCGACACTCGTCGCGCCGAACTTCATCGGCCAGAGCGAGAAGGCGAAGCCAAAGGCGGCGCGCGTGCAGCTCGAGAACCTGCGCAACGCGCTCGACATGTTCCAGCTCGACGTCGGTCGCTATCCGACGACCGACGAGGGGCTCGAAGCACTGATCCTCCGGCCGAGCACGGCTTCGCGGTGGGCGGGCCCCTATCTGCGCGACGAGATGCCCAAGGATCCGTGGGGCAATCCCTACTTCTATCAGAGCCCCGGAGAGAGCGGCTCGAGCTACGACATCGGTAGCCATGGCAGTGACGGTCGCTCGGGTGGTGACGGAACCGGCGTCGACATCGTCGTCTCCGGCTGAGCCGCACCTGCGGCGCGCCGCCGCGGAAACGCGAATGCTCGTGCGAGAAGCGCGAGAGGCTTCCGGCTTCACGCTGATCGAGCTGATCGTCGTGCTGTTCATCATCGCGATGGCGGCGGCGCTCGTCGGACCGGCGATCGACTCCGGCATGCGGACGCGTGAGGTGCGGAGCGCCGTGCGCGCGCTCGCGAGCGCCGTGCGCACGATGCAGGGCGACGCGGTACGGACGGGCAAGGTGCAGACCCTCGTGCTCGATCCCGTGCAGAACCTGATCGGGGTGGACGGAACGGACCGCGCGATCTCGCTCGGCGAGGTCGCGCGCCTCGCGGAGCTGTCGGACGTGTCGGTCGACTCGAGCGGCGTCGCGCGCGTGCGATTCTTCCCGAACGGGAGCAACAGCGGCCTCTCCGTTCTCGTCGACGATCCCGATCGCCCCGAGGACCTCGGCTACGTCGTGCACGTCGACCCGCTGATCGGCTCGGTCATCGTCCTGGACGAGCAGCGCAAATGAGGCGACAGCGCGGCTTCACGCTGATCGAGATCGCGATCGGAATGGCGATCCTCGGTATCGGCGTCGTTTCGGCGCTCGAGGTGTTCGGCAGCGCGGTCCGCGTGGCGCGCATCTCCGCCCGCCGGACGGAAGCGATCATGCACGCGAAGGCGCTGATGGACTCGTCCCTCTGGGCGCCCGAGTTCCAGCACGCGGTCTCGCACGGCGAGATCGGCGACGGGTTCCGGTGGGAGCGCACGATCCGCGTCGCCGGCCCGGACGACGGCGTCGTCGGCGAGATCCGGACGGACGTCCGCCTGTCCGTGGTGACGGTCCTCGTCGAATGGGACGACCCGAACGGCGTCAAGTCCTATCAGCTCGGCACGATGCGGATCGAGCCGAACTACGAGGACCCGACCGCACCGCAGCCGCCGTCATGACGAACCGCACGCCAACCGCAGCTCGCCCGGCCCGGAGCCGGTCCGAAGCCGGCTTCACGCTCCTCGAGCTCTTGATCTCTCTGACGCTCGTGGTCGTGATGGTCGCGATGACCTTCAGCGTCTTCGCGACCGCGATGACGGCGGTGCCCCGCGGCGAGGAGGCCGCGGACCGCTCCGGACGTCTCCGGATGGCGACGGCGCTCCTGACGCGTCAGGTGCGCGCTCTCGTGGACTACCCGGCCGAGACGGAGGAGGAGATCCACTCGTTCTTCATCGGAGACGAGCAGAACTTCAGCTTCATCACCGCGGCGCCGCAGCTCGGCGGCGGCGAGGGCCTCGGCTGGGTCACGTACTCGACCGACGGGAAGCAGCTCAAGATGGCCGAGCGCCTGATCTTTTCGACCGGCGCGGTTTCGGAGAAGGAAGAGGAGGAGGGCACCGTCCAGGAGCCCGAGCAGGAGGTCCCGGCCGCGGAGGCGGTCCTCCTCGACAACCTGAAGAGCGCGCGGTTCCAGTATCTGCGGCTCGACGGCAGCGAGGGCGAGTGGCTCGACGGCTGGGACGGTCTCGAGGAGCAGGGGCCGCCGGCGGCGATCCGTGTCGTGCTCGACGGGGTCGGGATCGGCGACTCGTACTGGGTGCAGGAGATCCCGGTGATGGCCGTGGTCTACGCGCTCGGCGGCTACGACTCCGACACCGGTCTCTACGACAACGACACGGACGAGGTCTTCGGATTCGAAGAAGACGAAGGCGTCTCGGACTTCGAGGAGAGCGAAGAGGAATGAGAGCCGCCGGCAGATCGCCTCGTCGCCCGCGTTCGATTCTCCGGATCCTCCGGGGCGACCGGCGCGGCTTCGCGCTCCTGATCGTCCTCTGGATCTTCATCATCCTCGTCGCCGTCGGCGCCGAGTTCTCCGGCGAGATGCGCGAGGACGCCGGAGCGACCGCAAACTTTGCAGGCGAGACGCAGAGCTACTATCTTGCTACCGCAGCAGCCAACCGCACGTTCTACCGTGCCTTGACCGCCCGGGACGAAGCCAAGCTCGACGTCCCGCCGGAGGAGCTGGAAGAGGGGGAGGAGCCTCTTGTCGTGATCGACGGGGAGTGGCATCGCGACGAGATCTGGGGCGCTCCGGTGTGGGTGAGGATCATCGACGAGACGGGAAAGATCCCGATCAATTTGGTCGAGGAAAATTTGCTGCGGACGATCCTCGGGAACATGGGCCTCGAGCCGGACCACGCTTCCGAGATCGCCGCTTCGCTCCTTGACTGGCGCGACCCCGACGACGAATCGCGGCCGAACGGTGCGGAGAGCGACTACTACCTCGATCAGCCCAAGCCCTACATGGCGAAGAACGCGAAGCTCGACTCTCTCGAGGAGCTGCTCCTCGTGCGCGGCGTGACCTACGACCTCTACCACGGCGGTACCGAGGACTTCCCGATCGGGCTGAAGGAGATCTTCTCCGTCTTCAACCGCAGGCCGTCTCTCAACGTGCGCTCGGCCTCCCCCGAGGTCCTGAAGATCCTCTTCAACCTCGACGACGAGCAGCTCCAGCAGATCATCGATCAGCGAGCGAGCGGTCTCGGCTCGGTCTTCCAGATCCTGCAGACGCTGCTGCCCGATCCGACGCTGGGCGACCTCCTGACGGACGAGACGCCGAACCTCCTCATCGTCGACATCCAGGCGCAGATGCCGGGCTCGCCGGTCCCGGCGCGCGTCGCCGCCGTCGTCGATCTCGGCGAGTCGAACGAGGGCGTCTACATCCTGCGCTGGTACGACCAGCTTCCCGTGGACGAGGAGCTGCACGCGTGAGTCGACCGAGCTCCGCCCGGCTGCTGCGCAGCGTGACCCGTCTCGATTTCCTCGACGGGCTCGGCATCGCGATCGGCCGCCGCAGCGTCGGCTTCGCGCATCTCGTGAAGCGGCTCGCGACCGTCACCCTGCAGCATCACCGGGTCGTCCCGCTGCCGCCGCCGGAGCAGGCCGCCGATCGCCGCATCGCGCTGACGGCCGCGGTGCGGCTCTTTCTCGACGAGTCCGGCGTCAAGACGGATCGCGTGTTCGTCAGCGTGCCGCGGAGCCTCGCGCTCGTGTCGCGTCTCTTCCTGCCTTCCGCCGCGAAGTCGGACCTGAACCAGGTCGTCGAGTTCGAGCTCGATCGTCTGATCCCCCTCGATCGCGGCGAGGTCTACTTCGACTTCCTGAGCCGCGAGGCCGGCGAAAAGGTCGAAGTGCTCGTGATGAGCATGCCGCGGCGTCCTGCTGCCGAGATCCTCGACGCGCTCGAGGAGGGCGGCGCGCGCGTCCGGAGCCTCGTCGTCACGCCGCTCGCGATGCTCGACTGGATGCACTTCGCTCGCGTCTCGTTCGACGGTCCGCTCGCCCTGCTGGTCGACGACGGCGGCAGCGTCGAGCTCGATCTCGTGTCCGGCGGAGAGCTCGTCGCGAGCCACGTCGTCAAGGCCGCGGAGGTCGAGACGGAAGCCGCCGTCGCGAGCCTCGTCGGTCGCGAGGTGTCCGCGCTCGGAGGCGGCGCGGGCGAGGCGCGCTCGTACTCCGTCGCGCTCGCGAGCGCTTCCGCCGAGTTCGGGGCACCCTCGGCGCACACGCTTCCCGAGAACGTCCTCGCGACCGGCCGGGATCTCCTCGCTCTCGGGAAAGGCGTTCTCGCGGCGCCGGACGGCTTCTTCGAGGCCGCGCCCGCCGGGCTGCTCCCCGCGATCGGTGCGGGCCTGGAGGCGGTGCGCGAGGGCGAGACGAGCTTCAACCTCCTTCCCCCCGAAGAGCGCCGCGCGGTGGAAGAGGGCGCCCCGGTCATCACGTTCTTCCTCGCCGCCGTGCTGGTCCTCGTCTCGCTCGTCTGGGTCGTGAGCGCGATGGTCAAGGACCAGGTGATGCTCGCTTCGCTGCGGAACCAGTTCGAGGAGCTCGAGCCCAGGATCCGCGCGGTGCACGCGCACGACGACGAGGCGGACAGGCTCCGCGAGAAGCTCACCGTGCTGACGAGCGACGATCACGTGCGGAACTCGCTCTTCCTCCAGGAGCTGACGCGGGTCATCCCCAAAGGCGCCTACTTGACGGCGTTTCGCGTGCGCAGCGGCCGGGTCGAGGTCGAGGGCTTCGCCGCCTCGGCTTCCGAGCTCGTGCCGCTGCTCGAGAAGTCGCCGCTCTTCCAGAACGCGCAGTTCACCTCGCCGGTGACGAAAGTGCAGAACAACGAGGAGCGCTTTTCTCTCACGACGGAGATCGCGAAGTGAGAGATCTCCTCGCGAACCTGCTCGGACGCTTGCAGGCGACGAATCGTCAGCAGCGTCTGTACCTCCTGCTCGGCGTCGTCGTCTTCGTCTTCGTCGCCCGCTTCGGCGTGTCGTGGTTCCTCGAGTACCGCGAGGACGTCAAGAACGAGATGCGCTTGACGGCACAGCGGCTCGCGGGCGCGCGGCGGCTCCTCGAGCGCGCCCCGGAGACCGAGCGCCAGCTCGAGCGGCTGCGCGAGCGCTACCGTGCGACGGTCGCAGGTCTCGTTCCGGGCGACTCTCCGACCCTTGCCGCGGCCGAGCTGCAGGAGCGTGTCTCCGACCTGGCGGCGGAGAAGAAGGTGCAGATCCAGACGATGCAGGTCCTGAAGGACGAGCCGCTCGGCCCGTTCCGTCAGGTCTCGCTGCGCGTCACGGCCTCGGGCGACCTGCGGAACGTCGCCGACCTGCTCGCGGCGCTCGAGTACGGGGACCTCCGCGTGAGCATCCCGTTCATCGAGCTCAGCAGGCGTGGCGCCGCGATCCGCCGAGCGACGCCGGTGCAGGTTTCTCGCCTCGTCTCGGCGACCCTGCAGATCGCGGGCGTCGTGCGCGTCTCGGCCGAGGGGGAGGGCGTGACCGAGGTCTCGGTCGACGAAGGCGATGCCGAGAAGCCCGACGGAGCACGGCCCGATCCGGCGTCGCCCGAGAGCGCGGCACCGTCCGCGGGAGCGGCTGCTCCGCCGCTGCCCGTCCCGGAGATCGAGACACCGCGCGAGCCGATTCCCGACGATCCGCTCGGCACGGCGGCTCGGGTGACGCAGCCATGAAGCGATTCCGTCTTCTGAACGTCCTTCTCCTCGCTTTGATCGGGCTCGCGACGTGGCGGACGGTGGACGTGTGGCGGAGGACGCCACCGAGCCTCTCCGCGGGAGAGGAGCCGCCGCCGCCGACCGACCTCTCCGTCGCTCCGCGCAAGCCGAGCTTGCCGGAGTTGGTGAACGTGATCGCGAGCCAGGACGTGTTCGATGCGTCGCGCCAGGAGGGCACGAGCGGAGTGGACGAGACGCTGCCGCAGGCGACGCCGGTGCCTCCGCCGACGCTGAAGCTTTCGGGCGTTCTCTTCGTCGGCCTCGAGCCCGAGGCGGTCTTCACCGACACCGCGCAGTCGAACAAGCAGGTCCGCTTGCGGATCGGCGAGGAGATCGCGGGCTACAAGGTCGACCGGATCGAAGCGGAGTTGGTCGCGCTCGTCACGGGAACGGGCGAAGAGGTCGTGCTGCCGCTCCTCATCGACACGACCTCGCGCGGCGGAGCCGTCGCCTTCGGCCCGGGAGGCCGCGCGACGCCGCGGCCGAACGCGACGCTCGTGCGACAAGCGAGCGGCCAGCGACCGGATCAACCCGGAGGGTTCGCGGCGAACGATCCGCAAGGAATCGCGGAGCAGCGGCGCGAGGACGCGCGGCGACGCGCCGAGCGCGCGCGCGAACGTCTGAAGCGCCTTCGTGCCGAGGCCGCACGCAACCGGTGAGGGGAACGAGTTGAGTTTTACAAGCCAGGGCCAACTCGGCTACACCCCGCCGAAGAGGGGAGGAATGGGTCGTCGGGGTTCACGTCGTGGCTCGCGCAGGCGAGTCGAGAGGAAAGGCGCGCTCTTCGCGTTCCTCGTCCGGCGTGCGCCGATGCTGCTTCCTTTCGTGATGGCTCTGGCTCTGCACGCCGACGCGCAGGACGCGCCGCCTCCGCCTCCCGCCGCCGCTCCGGCGGCCGCAGCACCCGGCTCGCTGCCGGCGCCGCAGGCCGCGCCGATGAACGGGGCACCCGCGGAAGACGCGATCGTCTTGAACTTCGAGGCCGCGGACATCCGCGAGGTCGTGCACAGCCTCGCGAGCGCGCTCGAGATCAACTACTTGATCGACCCCCGCGTCGAGGGTCTCGTCACGATCCGCACGACGGGCAAGATCCCGCGCAGCGAGCTCTTCCCGATCTTCAACCAGATCCTGCGCAGCATCGGCGTCGCCGCGGTTCGCGTCGGAGAGGTCTACAACATCGTGCCGATCGCCGACGCGAAGACGCGCGTCGTCGTTTCGCGCGCGGCGTTGGCGGGGATGACGGCGGACGATCTCTTCGTCGTCGAGCTCGTGCGCGTGCACAACATCGCCGCCGAGGAGATGGCGAATCTCCTGCAGCCGTTCATCACGCCCGGCGGGGACGTCATTCCGTACGCGCGCGCGAACTTCCTGATCATCACGGACATCGCGAGCAACGTCGATCGCCTGCGCGAGATGGTCCAGCTCCTCGACCGCGACAGCTTCAAGGACCTGAAGGCGAAGATCTACAAGGTCGAGAACGCGAACATCGAGGACCTCGGCCAGGAGCTGATCGCGGTCCTCGACACGTACGGGATCACCGGCGAAGCCGCGAACGAGCGCGGCGTATACGCGATCCCGCTGATCCGGCTGAACTCGATCGCCGTCCTCGCGTTCAACGAGCAGGCCTTCGCTTCCATCGACTACTGGTTGAAGCTCCTGGACGTGCCGCCGGACGAGTCGTCGACGCGCACGGTGCGGGTCTACAACGTGCAGAACGCGAAGTCCGCCGACCTCGCCGCGGTGCTGAACGAGCTCTACGGCGGCGGCGAGGGTGGCTCCTCGTCGAACCGGCCCGGGTCGGCGGCGGGACAGCCCGGCTTCGGCGGCCTCTTCGGAAGGGCGACCGGCGGGCAGCTCTCCAGCAGCCGGCGCTCCGGCGGCGCGGCCGCGAGCTCTTCGGGCCTCGGCGGCGCCTCGCAGTTCGGCGGCGGTGGCGGCGGTGGTGGCGGCTTCGGAAGCGGCGGCGGTGGCGGCGGTTTTGGCGGTGGACGCTCGGGAGGGGGGTTCGGCGGAGGTGGTTCTGCGCGACCGGCGGGAGTGCTCGGCGGTGCACCCGGCTCTGGGTTTCGCGCCGGAGGGGCGTCCGGCGTCGTCCTCGCCGGAGGTGAAGGACCGCTCTCGCTGTTCAAGGAAGAAGTGCGCATCGTCGCGGACGAGATCTCGAACTCGCTGGTGATCCTCGCGACGAAGCAGGACTTCGAGCAGATCCGAAAAGTCCTCGTCGACCTCGACCGCGTGCCGCGTCAGGTGGTGATCGAGGTGCTGATCGCCGAGATCAGCCTCAACAAGGCGATGGAGATGGGCCTGCAGACGGTCCTCACGAATTCCGGCGCCATCCAGGACGCACCGACGCCCGTTCCGACGGCGACGTCGACGGTGTCGGGCGCCGCCCTCAGCAACGCGCTGCAGGACGTCGCGAACGGCAGCGCGCTGAAGCGTCTCCTCGAGATCACGCCGGGCGTTCAGGGCAACACGTTCACCGCGATCATCACCGATCAGTCGAGCTTCCAGGTGACGCTGACGGCACTCGCCAACGCGAATCGCCTGAAGGTGCTCGCGAGCCCGCACATCTTGACGGCCGACAACCGCGAAGCGGCGATCAACGTCGGTCAGTCGATTCCGATCTTGACGTCGACGCAGCAATCGACGGCGGTGGTCTCGAACATCGTCAACAGCGTCCAGTACCGCGACACCGGCGTGATCCTGAACATCCTGCCGCAGGTGAACGCGGACGGGCTCGTCAACCTGCAGGTGCGGCAAGAGGTCAGCGAGGTCGACGACAACTTCAACAGCACGACCGGCTCGCCCGCGTTCATTCTCCGGGAAGCGGAGACGACCGCGGTCGTGCAGGACGGCGATTCGCTGCTGATCGGCGGCATCATCCAGGAGACGACGTCGCGCGGTCGCTCCGGCGTACCCTACCTCATGGATCTTCCCGTGGTCGGTCGATTCTTCCGGGCCGATACCGACAGCGTCCGTCGCGTCGAGCTGATCATCATGCTCACGCCGCACGTGATCCGGAACCGCGCCGAGTCGATCGAGGTGACACAGACCTACAAGGATCGCTTGTGGGACGTCGTCGACGAGATCGAGCGCACGAAGGGCATGGTCCCGCCGACGCAGGAGCAGCTCCGCAAGCAGCAGCGACTCCGCAGCCGTACGACGACGGCGGAGCGCCCGCGTGAAGGCCTGCTTCCGAACCAGGATTGGGAGGACTGAGCGTCCTTCGCCACGCGGGCGCCGTTCTCGTCCTCGCGGCCCTCGTCGCGGCATCGTACGGCGGGACGATCGGCCACGGCTTCGTCTTCGACGACTGGCACCTCGTCGTCGAGAACCCGGTCGTGCGCTGGCCGCTCGCGCGCGCGCCCGAGCTGCTCGACTTCGGAGCGGGCGGGATCTCGTATCGACCGCTCCGGATGCTGTCGTACATGGTGGACTACCGGGTCGGCGGCCTCGAGCCGGCGGCCTTCCACGCGAGCAATCTCACCTATCACCTGGCCGCGACGCTCGCGCTCTACGCGCTCGCGTTCGCCACGATCGGCTCGCTCGGCGGCGCGCTCTTCGCGGCGGCGCTCTTCGCGGTACATCCGCTCGGGAGCGAAGCGGTGGCGTACGTCTCGGGCCGGCGCGATCTCCTGCTCGCGCTCTTCTCGCTGCTCGCGCTGCTCTGCTGGTGGGGCACGCTCGACGCCGCGGCGAGTATGCCGAAGCGGATTGCGACGTCGCTCCTCGCGTCGCTCTTCGCGGCACTCGCCCTCGCCGCGAAGGAGAACGCCGCGGTGGTCCCCCTCCTCGGTGCGCTGCTCGTCGTCGTTCGTCGGCGACGCGACGGGATCGCGACTTCGGTTGGACGCGCCGGTGGGATCGCGCTCGTGCTCGCCACGGTCGTCCTCGTCATCGTCGCGCGCGAGCTCTATCTCGAGCGCATCTACGAAGCGTTCGAGCGTCTCGGCGGAGCCGCCCTCGCCCCGCAGCCGGCGCTGACGCTGCAGGTTCTCGCCCGCTACGGCGGTCTCGCAGTCTGGCCGATCGACCTGCGTGCCGACTATCGACCGCCCGGATGGCCGCTCCCCGAGTCCCCCTTCGACGCGAGCTCCGTCGTCGCAGCTCTGGGGCTTGCCGCCGTCGTCGCTGGCGGTGTCTGGCTCGCGTGGCGGGGGCACATCGCGGGGGCGGGCCTTCTCTGGTTCGTCGCGGCGCTCCTTCCCGTGGCGCAGATCGTCCCGTACGGGGAGATCGTGGCGGAGCACAACGCCTACCTTCCGCTCGCGGGCCTGTCGCTCGCGGCCGGCGAGGGCGCGGATGCGCTCGCACGCCGTCGTCCGCGCTTCGCGATCGCCGTCTGCGCGATCATCGTCGTGTTGCTGGGCGTGCGCGCACACGCGCGCTCGAGCGACTGGAGCGACGACGAGACGCTCTGGGCCGCGACGATCGAGAGCGTGCCGCGCTCGGCGCGGGCGCGGCAGAACCTCGGCGTCTCGCTGGCGCGACGAGGTCGACTCGAGGCGGCACGCGGTGCGCTCGAGGATTCGCTGGAGCTTGCGCCGCGCGAGGTCGAGGTGATGCACGCTCTCGCGACGATCTCCGGACGTCTCGGTGAGACCGAGCGCGCGCAAAGGCTGGCACGGCGTGCCGTGCAGGTACGGAAGGACGCCGGCACGCTCACGTTCCTCGGCTGGGTGTACCTCGCGGAGGGATCGCCGCGCGCCGCGGAGAAGACGTTCCGGGCGGCGCTGCGTCTGGACCGGAAGAATCGCGAGGCGCGGCGCGGGCTCGAAGAGATCCGCTTCCGCTACCGGAGCGCGCCGGGCATGGGTGGAGGTCGCGGTTGATCTCCCGGCCGATCCGCGAGCTCGGGCGGCAGCGCGAGCTCCTCGGCTCGCTCGTGATGCGCGAGCTTCGCGGACGCTACGTCGGGTCCTCGGCGGGCCTCTTCTGGGCGGTGCTGAGCCCGCTCGCGCAGCTCGTGATCCTGACGACGGTGTTCTCGGCCGTGCTGCAGATACGGCTCGGCGGGCCGGCCGGGGTGCCGTTCGCCGTGACCCTGGCGTGGGGGCTCTTTCCCTGGCTGGCGCTCCAGGAGGGCCTCTCGCGGGCGACGACCTCCCTGGTCGAGGGGGGAATCCTCATCCGGAGGATGGCCTTCAAGCCGGAGATCCTGGTGGTCCAGCCGGTGCTCGCGGCGGTCGTTCTGGAGCTCGTGGCGCTGCTGCTGCTGATCCTGGCGATGCCCCTTCTGGGCCAGGGGCCGGCGTCCTCGGTCGCCCTTTGCGCCATCCCGCTCGTTCTCCAGGTCGCCTTCGGGGTGGGGATCGGTTGGATTCTTGCGGTCCTCCACGTCTATTTCCGCGATACGGCCCAGCTCGTGACGGCCGTTTTGCAGGCATGGTTCTACCTGACGCCGATCGTGTACACGCTGGAGGTCGCTCCGGAGTCGCTCCGCGGGCTCCTCTCGCTGAATCCTCTCTGCGGCATTGTGGAGGGATTCCGGGCATTTGCGATCGGACTGCCGGTCTCCTGGGGAGCCCTGGCATGGAGCACCGGCTGTGCGGTGGCCGCAGTGGCGGTGGGCGCCTTCGCCATCGAGCGGGCGCGCAGCGAGATCGCGGACCTGGTATGACCGCCGTTCGCGCCGCCGGGGTCGGAAAGGCATTCCGCCGCTATTCGCGGCCCGCTGATCGGGCCCGCGAGTGGCTCCGGGGTGGTGTCCGCCACCAGCTCTTCTGGGCGGTGCGCGACGTGTCGTTCGAGATCGAGCGCGGCGACACTCTCGGGATCGTCGGCGACAACGGCGCCGGGAAGACGACCCTTCTCGCCATGCTCGCGGGCGCGGTGACTCCGACCGAGGGGGCGCTCCGCACCGAGGGCCGCGTCGGCTCGATCCTCGAGCTCGGGGCCGGCTTGCACGGGGAGTTCAGTGGGCGCGAGAACGTGTTCCTCGCCGGTCAAGCGCAAGGTCTGACGCGCGAGCAGATTGAGGCCGAGGTGCCCGGCATCCTCGGGTTTTCCGAGCTCGGCGAGTTCATCGACCAGCCCGTCCGCACGTACTCGTCCGGGATGTTCCTCCGCCTCGCCTTCTCCGTCGCCACGGCCGTCCGACCGGACGTGCTCGTCGTCGACGAAGCTCTCGCGGTCGGCGATCAGCGTTTTCAGGCGAAATGCGCCGAGCGCATCGACGGCTTCGTTCGCGACGGCGGCACGTTGATCTTCTGCTCGCACAACCTCTACCAGGTGAAGAAGCTCTGCCGACGCGCGATCTGGCTCGAGCGCGGCCGCGTCGTGCAGCTCGGCTCCGCCGCCGAAGTGTGCGACGACTATGCGGATCGAAGCCGCAATCGCGCGCATTCCGCGCGGCTTGGGCTCACCGAGGGCGCGGCTCCGCTGCTCGAAGTCGTGCGCGTGGAGGCGAGCGACGCGGCAGGACGTCCGCTCCTGCGCGCCGAGACGGGCGACTCGATCGTGCTGCGCGTCTGGCTTCGGCGGATGCCCGGAGCCGAGGTCGAGCCCGGCGTCGCGGTCGGCGTCGTGCGCTCGGACGGGCTCGTCTGCCACTGTGGATCGACCGACGTCGACGGTGCGAGCCTTCTGCCTGTCGGAGTCGACCAGTTCTTCGTTTCTCTACACCTGCAGGAGCTGCCGCTCTTCGGTGGCTCGTACCACTTCAACGTGGCGGCGATCGACAACCGCCGCCCGCTGATCATGCTCGACGTCAAGGAGGGGGAGGCGCCGTTTTCGGTCGTGAACCCGAAGACGGATTGGGGCGTGAGCCGGCTGCCGCATTCCTGGGGCCACGAAGGCGCCGAGATCGCGGAAGTCGCCGCACGCGAGGAACATCGTGCGTAGAGGAGAGCCGATCACCGCATCCCGGTCGGGGTCCGAGCGGTACGCCTTGGGCGGGCTCGCTCTGGCGCTGACCGTCGGGTTCGCGGTTTTCGGCTGCGCACGGGATTCCAACGCGGGCGGTCTCGGGGATCGCGCCCAGAAGTACATGGAGCTCCGCCAGAAAGGCAGCTGGGAGGAGATCTACGAGGGGATGGTGGACCCGGACTCGAAGCCGAAGCTCAGCCGGGATGCCTTCATGGAGCGCCGCAAGTCGGCGTTCGACATCCTCGAGTTCGAGGTCGTTTCGGTCGAGGAAACGGAAGGCCAGGGAGTCGTCCGTGCCCGGATGCAGGCGGTCCTTCCCGTCCTGAAGCCCGGAGGCGGTACCCTGAGCGTCCGCCGCGAGCTCGACGACGCCCAGAAGTGGGTCCAGCGGGATGGCCGCTGGTACATCCAGTTGCGCGGCTGATGGAGGCGGAAACGAGAGGAGAAAAGCGGGCTTGGGCCGGCCGGGACGCCCGCTTCGGAGGGGCAGTCCGGTTGACTCGGCCGGGGCTTGTAAGCTATCCAACCACGTCCCTGTGTGGGGGTGGCGGGACGACAAAGGAGACGTGTTTAAGGGTCCACCTGCGCCTCGTGCCGGGTGAGGGACCGAGAGGACGTAGTTCAGGTTGTTGAGGTTCACAGGGTTTGCCGTTGCCTCACGGCAACCGGTAACCGCTTCGAGCCCGCTGTTACCCAGCGACTGGGCGGTCAATCGAAAGGAGAGAGGGGATTATGAGAGGAATTCTTAGGCTTGGGGTGGCCGCGGTGGCGTTGGCCGTCGTCATGTTCGGGGCTAGCCGCAGCGACGCTTTGGTCGATGACCCGTACACGAGCTTCACCCAGCCGGCGAACGCGCTCGTCATGCCGTTCGACGGCTCGATCGACGAGGAGGATGAGAGCTGGACCTCGTTCGCCATCGTCAGCAACATCGCCGGCACGTCGCCGACGTCCACTGGCGAGATCCTCGGTGTGACGACCCACTGGGCGTGGTGGAGCGATGACTGCGAGCACCTCGTCGACGTGTGGGTCTGCCTCACGCTGAACGACACGATCGTCGTCGACCCGTGCGACGTGAGCTCGGTCGACCTCGGCAACACCCAGATCGGCCCGTCGACGAACCTCTGCGACGAGTCGCGCGCCGGAGTGGGCCGCGGCCACCGTGGCTTCGTCGTCGTGACGGCCTACGAGACGGACGAGATCTGCAGCGACGGCTCGATCCGCGGCAACATCCCGGTCGACAACGCGATCGTCGGAGCGGCAACCCGCGCGAACATCGACCTCGGCTACTCGTTCGGTAACGACGCGATCGGTCTCGGACTCGACTTCACGGGCTCGTACACGCAGCTCCCGAAGAACAAGTCCGAGGACATCGACATCATGACGTTCAACCCGACCACCGTGCAGGACTCGTCGGTCGTCCTGATCTCCCTCGAGGAGCAGAGCGGCAGCGGCAGCACGGCGGACGTGGAAGTCGGCCCGAACACCAGCAGCAAGACGGCCAGCCTCGTGATCTACGACAACCTCGAGATCGCGACGTCGCTCCCGAATCACTCGGTGCGCTGCGCGGACTTCACCACGATGGTTCCGGGTGACGAGGGCAGCCTCATCCCGGCGACGATCGCGGTGGATTCGTCGGGCTTCGTCCGCCTGCTCGGCATCAACGACGATCCGGAAGAGATGGTCTACGCGATCCATGGCCAGTCGGTCGCCAACTTCGGCGGCAGCAACTACGGCAAGTACTTCATGGAGACGCTCGAGTAGTACGCGTCTCCGCGTTTCACTGCGCTGCGAGGCCAGAGCATCGTGCTCTGGCCTCGCGTCGTTTTGGGGGAATGAAGCGCTCGCGCCGAGACCGAGGGATCGCGATGAAAAGCCGTCTGCGCCGTCTGCTGCCCGTTTTTCCGCTCCTCCTGGCCCTGTTGCCCGCCTGCACCCGGGATTCCGGCATGGGGCCGGTGCAGCGCCTGAACGAGGTGGAGGGAGGGGCGGCCTCGTTCTCGTGGGCGTACTACACCTCCATCGTCGCGGCCGGCGATCGCGCCGCAGTCGCGTGGATGAACCAGAACGGCAAGATGAACCGGAACGTCGTCGTGCGGACGACGGGGGATCGCGGTCAGACCTGGTCCGCGGAGACCCCGCTCAACATCGGGGACTACGCCAACACGGTGTCGGTCGTACCGACGCTGGCGATCCTTCCCGGCGACGGGAACATGCTCGCCCTCTGGCAGGCGCGGAGGAACGAGGCCGGGCAGAAGTTCGTACTGACGCGCAAGTCGGCCGACTTCGGATCCACCTGGGGCGAGCCGACCGTCCTCAACACGAAGCTGCAGGCGTTCCTGCCGGTTCTCGCGCAGCGAGGCGACGATCTCGTGGTCGCATGGACGGACGAGCGCAACGTGCTTCGCGACATCTACTCGAACCGGAGCCGCGACGCGGGCACGAAGTGGCTCCCGCGCGACCGTCGGGTCAGCACGCAGCCGAAGAACGAGTCCGGCGGTCCGACCGCCGCGATCGGAGCGGGCGAGCACGCCTACGTCGTCTGGGAGCAACGACCGCACAAGAGCGACGACAGCGGTCCGCATCTGCGCTTCTCGACCTCCCCCGACATGGGTGCGAGCTGGACCGCGCCCGCGGAGATCGACACCGGAGAGTCGAAGGTGAGCCCGATCTGGCCGCAGCTCGTCTGGTCCGAGGGCCGTCTCACGCTCGCGTGGTCGGGCGGGATCACGGGCGAAGGGGAGCAGAGCTGGCTCTGGCTTTCCTCGTCGACGGACGACGGCAAGACGTGGGCGCCGCCGACGCAGGTCTACAATGGACCGACGCAGCCGTTCTTCCACCTGCGTGCCGTCGGGCCGCAGGTCTACTTCGCCTGGCACGGTGGAACCGCCGAGGCAGCGGGTGGAATCTACTGGAACGCTTCCGACGACGGCGGCAAGACGTGGCGGCACGCCTGGGACGCGGCCGAGCGCCTCGACTCGGGGGCGAAAGGCTCGGCGATGCATCCGCGAATCGGTTTTCAGGGAGACGTCGTCGGCGTGACCTGGCACGACGGCTACGAGCGCGTGCTCGTCTCGGCGTCGCGCGATCGTGGCCGCACCTGGCCGCTCTCGAACGCGACCGTGACCGAGCGCGAGGATCCGAGCGATCAGCTCCGCAATCCGCAGGTCGCGGTCTCCGAGAACGCGGCCTACGTTCTCTGGGAGCGCTGGCCCGACAAGAAGAAATTCATCAAGACCTTCGCGGACGTCGACAAGACTCTTCCGAAGGACGCATACGTTCGGCGGGTGGATCTCCCCTGAGCACGCGGAGCGGGAGTGGCCGGGCGGCCCTCGCGCTCGGTTTGATTCTCGCGCTCGCGGTCCTGCTCCGACTTCTCTGGCTCGACGCGGGCTGGTTCGGCGTCGACCAGGCACGCGATCTCACCTTCGCGTCCGAGATCGCGTCCGGTCGCGCGCTTCCCCTCGTCGGGCCGCCCATGCGGAACCGCTTCCACCTGGGAGCGACCTACTACTACTTCTGGACGCTCCCGTTCCTCGCGAGCACGGAGCCGCTCGCCGCGTACGCCTTCGCTGGGCTGCTCGGCGTCCTCGCCGTCGGCCTGACCTGGCTTCTCGCCCGTCGGATCGCCGGCTCGTCCGCCGGAGTGGCCGCTGCGCTGCTCCTCGCGACGAGCCCGATCGCCGTCATCGACTCGCGCGTCGCGTGGGCCCCCGCGGCTCTGCCGCCACTCTCGGCTGGACTGCTTCTCGCTCTCTTCGCGGTGCTAGAGCGGCCCAGCGCCGGAGCGGCGCTTGCGGTGGCACTGCTCTCGGCGCTGGCGCTCCAGCTCCACCTCGCGGCTGCGCCTCTCGTTCTCGTCGCTGCCGCCACGCTTTTCGTGCGACGACGGGCTCTCGGAGCGCGCAGCCTCGGCTCGGCGGCTCTCGTCGGGCTGATCGCGTTTTCGCCCGCCCTTGCCGCTCTCGCCGTCCCGACGGCGCCGGCGGGCCTCGCAGCGCCGCGCGCGCCGACGGTCGATACGTGGTCGGACCGGCTGGGCGACCTTCTCCGGGTCGGCGCGCGGACGCTCGACGGCCTCCTTCCGCCGGAGCGGCCGTCCTGGATCGACCTCGTGTCGGGTGCGGAAGCCGCCTGGATCGGCTTCGTCCTCCTCTGTGCGGTCGCGATCCTCGTCCGCGGGGGACGCTCGCCGGCGGGAATCCGACTCGTCGTCGCGACGTTCGTCGCGACCCTCGTATCGGTAGCCGTGCTCCCGTGGGAGGCGTGGTATTATTATCTCGACGGTGGGCTCGTTCCGGCGGCCGTGATCGCCGGCGTGGCTTTCGCGTCGCTCGGTCGGATCGGCGGCATCCTCGTCTTCGCGATCGCGGTGGTTCGAACGGCTCTGCTCCTCTGGTGGATGCACGCCGTCCACGCGTCGGGGTTCCTTTCGACGGATCTCGCCTTGCTCCGGGTCGGGAGCGGAGCGCAGACGAGCACTTCGCAGCGTGCGCGCGTCTTGACGGTTGCCTCCCGGAGGGACGGCTTCACCGCGCTGACGCGCGCGCTCGGGTCCGTTCCCGAGGAGGTCCGGTCGCGAGCGCACGGCCCGGGGTTCGCGGATCTCGACAGCGACAACGGCTACTTCCTCGGGCTCGCCGCCGCCTCCCAACCAGCCTCGAGCGGCGATCGGGCGGCAGTCGTCGTCTATGCGAACGAGGTTCCCGACTCCTGGCGCAGCGCGATGGCGCGTCCGATCGCCGCGGGCCCTCTCGAGATCGTCGTCGACGAGTCTCGGCTGGGCGCCGCCGTCGTGGACGGCTGCGGCACGGAGCGCTCGCCGCTACCGACGCATCCTCCGACGTCGCCGCTCGCGTACGGGACCGGCGGGTCGCCGCGCGCGACGTGGCCGTGCGATTCGCCGATCGTCACGGCGACGGTCCGAGCGAGGTCCGGGGAGCCACGCGAGGGGGCGCACGAGGTGGTACGCGTCTTCGCGCGCGTCGACGGTGCGGGACGGGTCGCTCGACTCGAGTCCGAGCCGCCGGGCATCGGCATCGCTGCGAGCGCGACGGGACGTCTCGGGGCCGGCATCGAGCTCCGCGAGCTCCCCGCTACGGTGCGTGTGCACCTCGAGCTGCAGGGTCCGGCGACGCTGGACCTGTTCGAGCTGCGCGGCGAATGATCCCGATCGGGTTGCCGCCCCCGAAGCGGGAAAGTAAGGACGCAGACGAGCGCGCCGCGCACCGGTCCGGCGCAAGGCATCGATGAAGCTTTCGATTCCGCGATCCCTTTCCGGACTGCTGCTCGCTGCCGCGCTCGCGCTCGGCGCACGGTCCGGGCGCGCCGCAGGTCCGGGCTACGACGAAGCGCTCGCGATGTATCGCGCGGGCGACTTCGCCGGCGTCGTCGCGAAGCTCGAGGCGGGCTCGAAGGCGCCACCCGTCGACATCGACGCCTCTCTTCTGCTCGGACTCGCCTACCTGCGCCTGGATCGCCCGGACCGCGCCGCACGGGCTTGGTCGGACTACGTCAAGGAAGCGGATCCGACGCGCTCCGCGAAGCTGGCCCGCTTGCGGACGCTCGTCATCCGCGAAGGCAACGTGCGCGCCGCACGTGCTGCGGTCGAGCTGGAGAAGCAGGAGCCGCCGCGCGGCGTCGCGGGCATCCTCGCGGTCTTTCCACTTCGCAACACCGGCGGCGCGGAGAACGGCGCGCTCGTGACGGCGCTCTCCGCGATGCTCTCGGCGAACCTCTCCGGCTTGCCGACCGAGGAGGTGATCGGACGCGATCGCGTCGAGCGCTTCGTCGCCGCGGCCGGTGGCCTGAAGCTCGACGACACGGAGCAGGTGGCGCGTATCGGTCGCTTGCTTCGCGCCGCCAACGTCGTCGTCGGGACGATCGAGGTCTCGTCGACGACGCCCGCGACGGTCGACCTCGACACGGCGCTGATCGAGACCGCGAGCGGGCGGCGCGTCGAGTCCGCCTCCTTCGTCGGACCGATCGATCGGTTCTACGCGCCCGTCCGCGACACGGCCGTCATTCTCTCGAACGAGCTCGGGTGGCCGGTCAGCGTCCTGCCCCAAGCGCCGGCAGCGCGTGTGCAGGCGACGCACACCAAGAGCCTTCCGGCGGCGACGGCGTACGGGCGCGGTCTCGACCTCGAGGCGCACGGCGATTTCGACGGCGCGCGAGCCGAGCTCCAGGCGGCCCTGCGCGAGGATCCTTCCTTCGAGCTCGCCCGCCGGCAGCTCGCCACCTTGCCGGAGGCGCCGATGACGCTCGGCGCGGTGGCGGACACGGTCGAGGTAGAGCTTCTCGACGCGTCGCCGGCGTCGCGCGGGGGAGTACCGGGGGTCTTCGACCCCTCGCTCGCCGTTCCGCTGCCCCCACCACAGCCCTGATCGGGTCCTCCATCGGCTCGTCCGTGCGGAGCGCGCCAGGAAGCCCTCTTGCCAGCGATTCTCGCTTGCGCGGCACGCAGCGCCCGGGATACCTGTGATCGCTGAACCGGCGGGAGCAGCCGACTCCGCGATCTTCCCCGACAGAGCGCCCGTCCACGCGACATCTCGACTCGTAGGAGTGCATGGAGACGCCTGGCCGAAGAGGGCTCGTCGGCGCCGTTGCGGCGCTGCTCGCCATCGTTCCCCTTTCCCTCGCGAGCGCCGAGAAGCCCGACCGGAAAGTCGAGAGGAAGAGCGGCGCGCTCGCATGCGGGGACGAGGTCGCCGGTGCCGTTCGCCTGTCCGCCGATCTACGCGACTGCGGCAAGAACGGGCTCCGGCTGGAGGCCGGTGCCGTGCTCGACTGCGACGGGCACGAGATCCGCGGCCGCGGACCGGAGACCTCCGACACGGGCGTTCGGCTCGACGGCGTGCGCGGCGCGGAGGTGCGCAACTGCCGCATCGTCGGATTCAAGCGCGGCGTGCGGATTCGCGGCGGCCAGGACAACCGCGTGATCGCGAACCGGCTCGACGAGAACGTCTACGGAGTCGACGTCGCGGGAGCGACGAAGGCCGGGACGAGCTCCGGACACCTGATCGCCCGGAATCGCATCCGGAAGAGCGGCATGGACGGCATCCACCTCGGGACGGGAACCGAGAAGACGACGCTCGCGGAAAACGTGATCCAGTCGAGCGGCCAGGAGGGCCTCTACTTCCAGTGGTGCGACGAGTGCCGCGCGATCGCGAACACCGTGGAAGGAAGCGGCTCGGCGGCTCTCTACGTCAAGCACTCGAGCAACGGCCTCTTCGCGGACAACGAGGTCGAGGGGTCGCTCGTTCAGGTGCGCGGCGATTCGAGTCACAACGTGTTCGCGCGGAACGAGCTGATCGGCTCGGGCTTCGTCTTCGAGGGATACGTCGGCCGCGACGAGGGCCGTGACCCGAGCTGGATCGGCATCCCGCACGACAACCAGATCGTCGGCGGCGCGATCGTCGGGCGGAAGGTCTGCTTTCGCTTCAACGGGGCGCACGACAACCGCGTCGACGACGTCCTCGTGCGCGACTGCAAAGGTGTGCAGGAGAGGAGCTTCGGGGACGAGCCGGCCTCCGGAAACGTGCTTTCGCTGCGCCGCTCGAACGGCGACCTCGACGGCGATCGGATCGACGACGCCGTCGACCCGTGTACCGACGCCGATCGCGACGGCTTCGGCGAAGCCGGCTTCTCGGCGCGCACGTGTGTGCGCGACAACTGCGCGCAGCGCTGGAACCCCGATCAGGCGGACGCGGACGCCGACGGCGTCGGCGACGCGTGCGACGTCTGCCCGCTCACCGACGATCCCGCGCAGCGCGACGCCGATGGTGACGGCGACGGGGACGCGTGCGACGGCTGCAACGACCCCGACGGCGACGGGCACGGCCTCGCCGGCGAGATCTGTCCCACCGACAACTGTCCCGAGATCGCGAACGCCGACCAGGGCGACCTCGACCTCGACGGCAAAGGCGACGCCTGCGACGCGTGCCCGGCCTTCGCCGACGCGGACGTCGATCCCGAGAGCGAGGCGGCGTGCGCACCGGAGGCGTTCGCGTCGCTGACCGACGCGGAGCGGTCCCGCTTCGACGACGGACTCTTCTCGTTCACGCGCACGGTGACGCCGGCGGGCGGGCTCGGTCCCGTCTTCAACGGCGAGAGCTGCGCCGAGTGTCACTCGGACCCGACGATCGGCGGCGAAAGTCGCCGCACGGTGACGCTCTTCGGCAGCGCGCGCGACGGACGCTTCGACTCGCTCGCGGCGCACGGCGGGCCGCTCCTGCAATCGCAGGGCGTGCGCACCGCGAGCTGCTCCGCGACGGGCGAAGCCGTTCCGCAGGGCGCGGCGGTGCGGCGACGCCGGAGCCCCGCGCTCTACGGCGTCGGCCTCGTCGACGCAATCCCGGAGGAGGCGATCCTCGCGCGCGCCGATCCGGACGACCGCGACGGCGACGGCATCTCGGGCCGCGCGAACCGCGTCGGCGGCCGC
>Ga0194128_10001986_pt1 | contig 34152 bp, 34 predicted proteins | sample TA2KigCa65mmetaG_FD_148650 | JGI IMG/M metagenome (GOLD analysis project Ga0194128, IMG submission 148650) | Freshwater microbial communities from Lake Tanganyika, Tanzania - TA2015037 Kigoma Deep Cast 65m | ecosystem: Environmental > Aquatic > Freshwater > Lake | place: Tanzania: Lake...
GACTGAAACTTCTCCGCGCGGGCGAGTTATCGCATCGCGCTTCTACGGGCACGACGGCGAGATTGACGTGCGCCTACCGAATGACGAAGTGGTCGTTGCTCGTTTGCATGCGCGACTGCTGCCACCGATTGGTACTGATGTCGCTCTGCGTGTCAACGGTCAGGCGTTGGCCTTCGCCTGAAGCAACGCCGTGACGGCTTTGCCGTCGGCCTTGCCCTTTGACGACTTCATTACGGCGCCGACCAGGGCCCCCATCGCCTTTTGTTCTCCCGCCTTGAACTTCGCCCATGCGTCGGGGTCGGCGGCGATGGCTGCATCGACGAGTGCCTCCAGCGCGCTGGTATCCATCGCTTCGAAACCCTTCGACTTCGCCAGCGCGATCACATCGCCGCCACCTTTGGCGACCAGTTCGGCGAGCAACGTCTTGGCCTGCGTCGCGGTGATCTTGGCGTTCTTCTCCATCAGCGTGAGGGCGGCCAGGTCGCCGGCCGGCACACGCGGCGACGCTGCTTCTTCAGCGAAGGCCTGCTGCACATACACGAGTGCCCGCGCCGCATCGCCGCCGACCTTGGCGACTTCCGCGAGATACGCGTCTTGTCCGCGCTCGACCACGACGGCGACGGCTTCGCTCTCCTTTGATTGACCGGTCAACTTGGCAAGTGTCTCGCGACGTACAGCCGGAAGTGGTGGCAAGGCAGACCGCACTTGCTCGACCCACGCCGTGTCGGGTGCGAGCGGCACGAGGTCGGGCTCCAAGAAGTAGCGGTAGTCGTCGGCATCTTCTTTGGTGCGCAACACATTGGTGCGACCGGCGGCGTCATCCCAATGCAGTGTCTGCTGTTTGATGCTGCCGCCACTCGTGATGATGTCGATCTGGCGACGCGCCTCGTAGTCGATTGCGCGGCCGACCGCACGGATCGAGTTGACGTTCTTGATTTCGCAACGCGTGCCGAACGGCGTACCCGGTTTGTGCACCGACACGTTCACGTCGCAACGCATCGAGCCTTCCTCCATCTTGGCGTCGCTTGCACCGACGGCGAGCAGGATTGCCCGCAACTCCGACACGTACTGTTTGGCCTGTTCGCTGGTGCGAATGTCGGGACGTGAAACGATCTCCACCAACGGCACCCCGGCACGGTTGAAGTCAATGAGCGAGTACTCACTGCCGTGAATACGACCCTCTGCCCCGCCGAAGTGCGTCGACTTGCCCGTGTCTTCTTCGAGGTGAGCCCGCTCGATACCGATGCGCACTTCACCCGGCAACATGAGGAAGCCATCGACGTTGAGTGGCTGGTCGTATTGACTGATTTGGTAGGCCTTCGGCAAGTCGGGATAAAAGTAGTTCTTGCGGTGGAACGTGCACGGTTGCACGCGGCAGTTGAGTGCGAGTCCGAGTCGCATTGCGAGCTCGACGGCATGACGATTCAACACCGGAAGTGCGCCGGGCAAACCGAGGGTTACCGGATCGATGTGCGTGTTCGGCTCGTCACCAAACCGGTTGGCGCTCGCACTGAACAACTTGGTCTTGGTGGCGAGTTCGACGTGCACCTCGAGACCGACGACGAGTTCCCACCCGTCGATGAGCTGCTTGGCGGTGCTCATGCGTTGCGCTCCAGTTCGGCGGCGACACGGAACATCGGGGCTTCGCCGAGCGCTGGCGCGAGCACCTGCACTCCAACGGGAAGACCCGCCTCACCCATACCGAACGGCACGCTCATCGCTGCGTGACCCGCCAAATTGGTGGGGATCGTGAATACGTCGCAGAGATACATCGCCAACGGGTTGCTCGTCTTGTCGCCGAACTTGAATGCCACCGTCGGTGATGTTGGGGTGAGCATGGCGTCGCACTTTTCGTATGCCTTCGCGAAGTCGTCGGCGATGAGGCGACGCACCTTTAGCGCTTTGCCGTAGTACGCGTCGTAGTAACCGGCCGACAGCGCGTATGTTCCGAGCATGATGCGTCGCTTCACTTCGTCGCCGAAGCCCGCGGCGCGGGTGGCGCCATACATGAGGTTCAGATCCTTCGCGTCGACGCGCAACCCGTAGCGCACACCATCGAAACGTGCGAGGTTGCTGCTCGCTTCTGCGGGTGCCACCAGGTAATACGCGGTGAGACCGAACGACATCGATGGCATCTGCACATCCACGATCTGTGCGCCGGCACTGCGCAGTGCATCGAACGCTGCTTCGAGTCGTGCGAGAACGTCCGGCGACGAGCCTTCAGGCATGTCGGTGATGCGTCCGATGCGCATGCCCTTCACGCCCTGGTCGAGAACGTTCAGCAACGTCGGCGCTGGTTGGGGAATCGACGTGGAATCGAGCGGGTCGTGGCCGGCGATGACTTCCATCAACAATGCGGAGTCAGCGACGGTGCTGCTCAACGGCCCGATTTGATCGAGGCTGCTGCCGAACGCAACGAGACCTTGGCGCGACACCGTGCCGTACGTGGGCTTCACGCCGACCACACCGCACAACGCGGCCGGTTGACGAATGCTGCCGCCGGTGTCGCTGCCGAATGACGCCGCAGCAAAACCTGCCGCCACGGCGGCGGCACTGCCACCACTCGAACCTCCGGGCACTCGCGAAGTATCGAGCGGGTTGCGCGTCGGACCAAACGCCGAGTTCTCGGTGCTCGACCCCATCGCGAACTCATCGAGGTTGGTCTTACCGACGAACACTGCACCCTCGTCGGCGAGTCGGCGAACCACGGTGGCGTCGTATGGCGGCTTCCAGCCAGCCAGAATCTTCGACGAACATGTGGTCTCAACGCCGCGCGTGCACATGTTGTCTTTCAGCGCGATGGTGACGCCAGCGAGGCGACCGACCTTCCTCCCTACTTTTACATCCGTATCGATCTGCGCGGCACGTTCACGGGCACGCTCGGCCGTAACGAGGTTGAACGCGTGAATCTCCTGCTCGCGAGCATCGACGGCAGCCAGGTTTTCTTCGAGTACCGCCGATGCCGACAATGCGCCACTCGATACTCCGGCGGCAATGTCGATGACCGTGCGACGCGTGGCCACGACTATTCCTCAAACCCGATGATCGGTGGCACGCGGAACCGGCCGTCTTGCGCGGCTGGTGCCGATGCGAGCACTTCGTCGCGGTCGAGCGAGGGTGCAACGACGTCGTCGCGCAGCACATTGTTGAGCGGAATCGGCTGGTTCATCGGCTCGACTTTCGACAAATCCAGTGCATCGACGTCGCGAAAGTGGTCGAGCATGCCGGCCAACTGGCTCGTCATGCGCTCTATCTCTGCATCCGTCAAGTCGAGGCGAGCCAGACGCGCCACTTTGGCGACGGTCTCGCGTGAAATTGCCTCGGGCACGAGGTTGAAGGCTACGAGGCGAGATGCACGAGCATGCCTGATTCGGGCCACATGCTCGGGGGCTGCAGACCCACCACCGCAAGTTCGCGACCCGTGCAGCGAAGCGGCGAGTTCATCCAATCAGGCAGCGTGTGGCCGATGCCGCCGAGGCGCCCAAGCGGGAGATGCACAACCGTGTACGTGCGCTCCGGGTCGAGACCATTGATGCGCCAGCGTGGCGCAACCAGCCAGGGTGACGTCGTCATCTGCACGTAGGCCAACAGCGCCTCGCTTGCGTCGTGCGACATCACACCGTGAACAAGCGCAGTGTCGTCGTCGAGATCGAAGCGCACGGTGAGACCGCCGTGCAGCAATTCGCGATGCTGTTTGTGCAGCGCAATTGCTTGACGCAGCACGTCTCGTTCGCGATCGTCGAGTTTGCGCGGGTCGCACTCCACACCCATCCACCCGAACATCGCGGTGATCGCACGCATCTCGATGCTTTGCGAGCGACCCGTGGTGTGTGAGACGCGCGCACCTACATGCATGCCGAGTATCTCGTTGGGTACCCACATGCCGACACCACGCTGTATGCGTTGACGCTCGAGTGGGTCGTTGCAGTCGCTCGTCCACGCGCGCACGGTGCGTGACAGCACCGCATGGTCGATGCGTCCACCGCCCGAGGCGCACGACTCGAACTCCACTCGCGGGTGCGCGGCACGAAGCGCGTCGAGCAAGCGGTAGAACGCCAGCGTCTGGCGGTGAGCACCGGCTACCCCATCGGCCGCACTGGCGTGGATGAGCGGTCGATTCATGTCCCACTTCACGAAGGCAATGTCGTGGTCGCGCAGCAATGCGTCGAGCTGACCATATATATGTGCAAACGCCGCTTCGTTCGTGAGGTCGAGCAGCAACTGATGCCGCGCCATCACTGGTTCGTAGTCGGGCGAATGTAACACCCACTCCGGGTGGGCCCGCACCAAGTCGCTGTCACGATTCACCATCTCTGGTTCGATCCAGATGCCGAAATCCATCCCGCGCGCGCGAACGTGCGCAATCAGTGGGGCCAACCCTTGCGGATACACCTCGCGTGACACCACCCAATCGCCGAGACCGGCGCGGTCGTTGCGCCGCGCACCAAACCAACCATCGTCAAGCACGAATCGTTCGATGCCGATGTTGGCGGCTGCGTCGGCGAGTGCCTTCAGTTTCTCGGTGTCGTGGTCGAAGTACGTGGCCTCCCAGGTGTTGAGCAGCACCTTGCGGACGGTCGGTGGCGCACCCCGCGCGGCGTCGCGCGCATGGGCATGCATCACCCACGACGATGGCGTGAAACCCCCCGACGAATAGGCACCGACCACGACGGGGGTGGCGTACGACGAACCTGGATCGAGACACACTTCGCCGGGCATCAGCAACTCACCAAGTTGGGCATAGCGACGACCATCAGGCATCACTTCGGCCAGCAACGAGTGATTGCCGCTCCAGGCGAGATGGCATCCCCACGCTTCACCCGACCACTCGCGGGCATCTACGGTGCTCCACCACAATGTCGGTGGGTATTCGTGCGACGTACGACCCGAGCGGTTTTCGGTCGTCCACGCGCCGTGATCGATGGTCTGGCGATGCGTGGATGACTCCCGCGACCAGCGACCCGAATACGTGGTCAGATCACGCGCACTCGACGGCACCGGCAATGAAATAGTCAGCGCGTCGAGCAAGAACCGCGTGTCGCCCTCGTTGGTAATCGATGCGCTGGCGCGCAACGCGCCCGACTCGGTGAGTTCGATGCTGGTCTCGAGGCGAAGTTTGGCGACCCGGTCGTGCGACACCGTTGTCACCGAACGACTGGTTGAGTGCACTTCGCATTCAGAGAATCGTGGTGCCCAGTCACGGCCACCGGGTCGGTGCCCTTGCAACCCTGGACGCGCCTGCACACCCAGTGAATGCTGCGGCACGATCTGCAGCGGCGGCACCGAGTCGAGCGAACCGTGCGTCAGTGGCCGCGCAGTCATCGTCGCAAGCGTTGCGGCATCAGGGCTCGACAGAGGCGCACCCCAATGCACGAGCGATGGCACGCCGCCAGACACGTCGATCACCACCGATACGTGTTTGTGCACGAGGTGCACCATGCGACTCACCCTTTCGTCGAGCCGAGCGTCAACCCTGAGACGAATTGCTTGCGCAAGACGAAGAACACGATCAGCGTCGGAAGCACTGCGATGATCGCGCCGGCGGCGAGCAGGTTGTAGTCGGTCACGTACTCTCCAGTCAACCGCCCCAACGCTGACGTGATTGGTCGTTTGCGATCCGTCGACATCAGCACCAACGCCCAGAAGAAATCGTTGTAGATCCACGTGGTCATCAGCACTGCCAACGACGCAAGTGGCGGACGCAGCAGCGGCAGCATCACGCTGCGATAGTGGCGGAACACCGAGGCCCCGTCGACCAATGCCGACTCGGAGATTTCTTTGGGGATTGTCTTCATGTAACTGGAGAGAACGAACGTCGCAAAACCCATCTGAAATGCCACATGGATGAGCACTACGCCCCACGGAGAGTCGAAGAGAAACCGGCGGTCACCGACCAGGTCCCCGATGTTGAGGTACATCTTGAACACCGGAATGAACACCAGCTGCGCCGGAAGCAGGTTGCCGGCAGTGAACAGCAGCAACATGCCGACGTTGAACCTGAACGAATAGCGCGAGACGACGAAGGCGATCAGACTGCCGAACAGCAGTGTGAGAAAGACGGCCGGCACCGTGATGATGAACGAATTCCACAAGTACGTCGGCAGTTCCATGCGGTCGATTGCGTCGGTGTAGTTGAACAGCCCGAAGCGCTCAGGTATCGAGAATGTTCCGCGGGCACGGATCTCCTTGTACGGGCGGAACGAACTCCACAGCGTCCATGCGATCGGGAACAGCCACAACATCGCAAAGACACCGATGAACACCGTGATGACGCGGTCTTTCACTACCTGCGCACTACCGCGCGCCACGACAGTCACGAGTCGACCCACGTGCAGTACGTCATGACACGTCCTCGCGGAATTGTTGACGCAGATAGGCGATGATCGGCCCGATTGACAACACGAACAGAATCACCGCGTATGCCGCACCCTTCATTGACGCACCCTCACCGGCGATGTTCTGGAACACGAGCACGCCGAGAATCGGCAGACCGGCACTGGTGCCGTAGATCACGTAGATGATGTCGAACGCTCGCAGCGACTCGATGATGGTGATCACGACGATGATGATGTTCACCGGTCGCATCGCAGGCAGGATCACCTTGCGGAATGTCCCCCACTCGGTGGCACCGTCAATGGCGGCTGCTTCGCGCAGCGTGGGGTCGATCGCCTTCAAACCTGCCAGGTACAACAACATGATGTAACCGACGTGCCGCCACGAAGCGATCACCATGATCACATAGATGTTGATGTCGTAGTTGCCGAAGAACGAGATTGCGTTATCGATGTCGCGCCCGATAATGCCGTTGATGAAGCCGTCGGAACGCAGCATGAAGTTCCAGATGATGCCGGTGACGGCGAGCGACAAGACGACCGGGAAGTAGTACGCCGATTGATAGAAACGGTGACCGCGAATCTGGCGGTCGATTTGATAGGCCAGCAACACGCCGGCAGGTGTGGCGAGCAAGGCAAACCACACCAACCAAATCACGTTGTTGCGCAGCGCGTCGTAGAACGCCGGTGTCTTGGTGAAGATGTTGGTGTAGTTGGCGGTACCCGCCCACTTGATGTCACCGAAGTTGATGCCCGTCCAGTACGTGAACGACAAGACGATGGTGAGAACCGCGGGAATCCACACCAACAACAGATGCAAGACCGTCGGCACACCGACGAAGACGCCGAGCGTGAGCCGATCACTCCGGGAAAAGGCACGTCGGCGACGAGACCGCGATGGCCTCGTCGCCGACGAACTCATGATCCAATCAGGTCGCGTCGCTAAGTGCTAGCGACGTTGCGGACGAAACCTCAGAGCGGCGGGAGCGCATCCCACTGCGACTGGAGGCTCTCGAGGATCTTGTTGACGTCCTTCGGATTCTTGAACCAGCTCTGGAGGGCGGGGCCCACCACTGGTCCGGCGAAGTCCGGACGGGTGTCGCGGTCGAGGAATTGCGTGATGTACTTCGCCTCGCCCATCACCGCCAACTGTTGCTTCTGGAACGCGTCGTAGGTCGACGTGTCCTGACCCTTGTTGGCTGACGTCATCGGAACGCCCGTGTCGAGCATCGCCTGCACGCCTTCCATATCGCCGGCGAAGGCGAGGAAGTCAGCACCGCCCTCATTGTTCGAGCCGTTCTTGGCGGCGCAGAAGCCGTCGATCGGCGCGTCGATGGTGTCGCGCTTGTGCTCGGGGTTGATCTCCGGGAACGGAATGATCCAGAGGTCTTCGTAGTCGGCATCCGACTGTTCCTTGAAGTTGCCACCGAACCACGAACCCATGAGCATGGCGCCGGCCTTGCGCTGCAGCAGCAACTGCATCGCGCCGTCCCATTCGAGGTCGAGCACGTTGTCATTCATGTACGGCACCAGTTGCTCCCAGTACCCGAACACTTCTGCCGTGCGCGGGTCGGTCCACTTTTCACGCCCGGCCATGAGGTCGACGTGGTACTGGTAGCCGTTGACGCGCGCGTTGATGATGTCGAACGTGCCCATCGCTTCCCAACCGCCCTTGTCGGCAGCCGCGAAACCAACGAGGCCCTTCGACTTCATGCCGTCGAGCATCTTCAGGAAGTCGTCCCAGTTGTACACGCCGTCAACATCGATGCCGAGCTCGGCGAGCATCGACTTGCGGAAGTGCAAGCCCCACGGGTACCACGACTGCGGAACGAAGTACTGCTTGCCATCGAGACCCGTCGAGGCGATCTTGTACGACTCGGCGTACTGGTTGCCGATCTTGTCCCACACGTCGGAGAGATCGACGAGCAAACCTTGCTGCGCAAAGAACTGCATGCGGTAGCCGGCCATCCACTGGAAAGCATCATCCGGAGTGCCCTGCAGGTACTGCGACAGGTTGTTCTGGAACGCATTCGACTCGGTCGCGTTGTAGGTGACCGTGTTGCCGGTCTTTGCCTCGTACGCGGCGACGAGTGCCTTCAATTGCTTGGTCGGTGATTCGTCGACCGTGCGCGCACCGAAAGTGAGCGGACCGACTTCGCCTCCGCCGCACGCCGCGAGCAAGGCGCCCGCACCGGCGACACCGGCTGCGCCGGCGATTAGTTGACGACGGTTCATGCGGAATCCGAGATCGGAATCACGAACCACTGGATTCTCTGCTGACATGTAATTACCCCCTTGCTCGTCGTGCATCGCACGACGAGTTGAACTGATGGTGACAGTCTGACGAGCAAGTTAGGGTCTTGTCAAGCGTCATCTGTGCGGTTCTGTGGGATTCCGTGCGCTTGCGTGTGATGCCGTCCCGCGACCAGCACCATATCTGGTGAATTCACGCCAAACCACGCTCATACGGCGGATTCGCACAGCCAGATTGTGTGATTTTGTGCGAACCACCCTGAACCTGTAAGGCTGAGTTGCGTGACGGACCTGGACCGACGACCTGCCGACATCACCGGTCAAACGGTGCGCGCCCTTGCCGCCCAACGCCATGAGTTCATCACCGCACAACTCCGGTTGCACGGTGCCGTACGCGTCGGCGATTTGGCCACGCTGCTTGACGTGTCGGAGATGACGGTGCGGCGCGACCTTGATGTGCTGTCGGAGTTGGGTGTGCTCGACAAGGTGCACGGCGGCGCCACCCTCCGTGACGACCGCAGTGCATTCGAACCGGGCTTCGACACCAAGTCGCGCCGCAACCTCGAAGAAAAGATCGCAATTGGTCGGACGGCGGCCAGCCTCGTGCGTGCCGGCACGTCGATTGGACTCACTGCAGGCACGACCACGTATCACATGGCGATGTCGTTGCTCGATGTCGTCGATCTCACGGTCGTGACCAACTGCATTCACATCGCCGAGTACCTGCATCAGTTTCCGCGTGCCGACCGCACGGTGTTGCTGATCGGCGGCACACGCACACCGAGCGATGCCCTGGTCGGGCCGACGGCAGTGCAGACGCTCTCGCAGTTGCAACTCGACCTTGTTTTCATGGGAGTGCACGGCATGTCGGCGAAAGGTTTCACGACGCCGAATCTCTCCGAGGCAGAGACCAACAGGGCGTTTGCCGCCACGACGAGTGATGTCGTGGTGCTCGCTGATCACTCGAAGTGGAATCTCAACGGTTTGTGCACGATCATGCCCCTCTCGGATGCCGCGATGGTGATCACCGATTCGTCGTTGCGCAACGATGCGCGGGGTGTGCTGTCACGCGAGTGTCGCAATCTGCGAATCGTCGAGGCGCAAGCGGAGTCAACGGTCGCGGATGCCACGGTAACCGCAGCGAATGCAAGTCAGCGAAGATAGATCAGGTCAACAGAGCAACTCAGGTCAGCACTAACGGAGCCAACATGTCATCGGTCCAACTCACCAAGGCCACCCGACACTTCGTCGGCATGAACCATCCCGCCGTCGACGCCGTCGACCTGCAGGTTGAGAACGGTCAGTTTCTCGTGCTCGTCGGGCCATCTGGTTGTGGCAAGTCGACGATGTTGCGCATGATTGCGGGGCTCGAGTCGGTCGACTCCGGTTCCATCAGCATCGGCGACCGCGACGTCACCGATCTCGCCCCGAAGGACCGCAACATCGCGATGGTGTTCCAGAGTTACGCGCTGTATCCGCACATGACGGTGGCCGAAAACATCGGCTTCAACCTGAAGATCAACAACGTCGACAAGGCGGAAATCAAACGGCGCGTCGAAGAGACCGCGCGCATGCTCGACCTCGCCGACCTGCTCGAACGCAAGCCGGCGAAACTTTCCGGCGGTCAGCGCCAGCGCGTCGCGATGGGGCGCGCCATCGTGCGCAAGCCCGAGGTGTTCCTCATGGATGAGCCGCTCTCCAACCTTGACGCAAAACTGCGCGTGCAGACGCGCACACAGGTGGCCGAACTGCAGCGCCAACTCGGTGTCACCACCATCTATGTCACCCACGACCAAGTCGAAGCGATGACGATGGGCCACCGCATTGCCGTGCTGAAGGACGGCGTCCTGCAACAGGTTGCACCGCCACAAGAACTGTTCTCGAAGCCCGTGAATCTGTTCGTCGCCGGGTTCATCGGTTCGCCTTCGATGAACTTGATCGAGAGCGTCCCGACGAACGGCTCGGCGTCGTTCGCCGGCGCAAGCGTTGCCGTCACTGGTTCGCCAGCGAAGGTGATCGTTGGTGTGCGACCCGAAGGGCTCGAGGTCGCTAGCGGTGGTCAGGCGGGCATCGTGGAGTTCGTCGAAGAACTCGGCAGCGATTCGTTCGTACACTGCACGCTCGACACGCCGAACAAGGAACGCGTAATTGCCCGGGCACCGGGCCTTTCGCGCATCACGAGTGGTTCACGCATCTCGCTGCGCGCCAAGCCGGGCTCACTGCACGCATTCGACGCAGCGAGCGGCCTGCGGGTTTCGGCGTGAGTGACTCGTTGATGACGAGCACTCGTATCGCGCAGTGTGGCCGATATGACTGACAACGTACGCACCGACCCGTGGCTCGGCACATTGACGCACGTGGTTGCGTCGCGCCAGAACCGCCCGAATCTTCCGTCGACGGGTTGCCCGTTTTGTGTCGGCGGGCTCGAGGCACCCGAACCGTACACGGTGAAGGTGATTCCCAACCGCTGGCCGCCGATGCCCGATGGTCGTTGCGAAGTGGTGCTGTACACGAGTGATCACGATGCGCGTCTCAGCACTCTCGGGGCCGACAACGTGCGGGAGTTGGTCGATGTGTGGGCCGAGCGCACGCATGTGCTCGGCGCGCGAAACGACATCGACTTCGTGCTCATCTTCGAGAACTCCGGTCGTGCAGTGGGCGCCACGATCGATCATCCGCACGGGCAGATCTACGCGTTCGACCATGTTCCTGATCGTCCGCGCAAGCGCATCGCAGCCGGATGGAAACCCGACCCGACGAGTGATCGGTTGATCGTCGAACATGCAGGATGGGCCGCGACGGTTCCGTATGTTTCGGCGTATCCGCTGGCGGTGGAGATTGCACCGAGCGAACGCGTGCCTGATTTGATTGCGATGTCGGCGGCCCAGCGCCGTGGGTTCGGCGAGATTCTGCAGAATGTGCTGCGACGCATCGAGACACTGCACGGCGAACCCACGCCGACGATGATGTGGTTCAACCAGCGCCCGACTGTCAACGGCAGCAAGGCCCGCGAGATCGACGGCATCAACGACTCGTGGTTCAATGTAGAAATCGTGTCGCCGTGGCGTGCACCAAACATGATGCGCTACATCGCCGCCGCGGAGGTCGCGACGAACGAGTACTTCATTCCCTTGGTGCCCGAGGATCTGGCGTCGCGTTTACGCGACGCTACGTAGTCTCGGGCGCAGTATCACTCGGCTTGGGCGACGAACTCTCTCGCGAGCGCGACATCGCAAGCATCGCGACGGCCAGCGTGAAGACAACGATCGACACCCACTGATTGAGCCGCAACCCACCTGCCGACTTCGCAGTGTCGATGCGCAACCACTCGACAAGAAAGCGCAGCAGTGAGTAGCCCGCCACATACACGGCGAACAACCGCCCAGGCGCCATGGCCACACGACGCTCAACCTGCAGCAAGATGGCGACGAGCAACAAGCAACCAAGCGACTCGTACAAGAACGTCGGATGAAACAAGGTGCCGAGCTCGTAACCCTTCGGCAGGTGACCGGCGTCGATCTCCAGACCCCACGGCAGCGTGGTGGGACGACCGAACAGTTCTTGGTTGAACCAGTTGCCCCACCGACCAATCGCTTGCGCGAGGGGTACCGCCGGCGCAGCAATCGTCAGCACTTGCGCCGCGTTCAATCCGCGACGCTTGGCAACCCACATGCCAACCACGGTGCCGAGCGCGAGGCCACCGTAAATGCCGAGACCGCCCTGCCAGATCTTGAATGCGTCGAGGAATCGGCCATTGAATCGTTCCCAATCGGTGATCACGTGATACACCCGTGAGCCAACGACGCCCGCCGGCACCGCCCAGATTGCGATGCTGCTCGCATCGTCACGCGTGCCCCACTTGCGCGATTCGAGTCGCCGACCCATCAACCATGTAGCGGCGATGGCGCCGAGTGCAATCATCAACCCGTACGCGTTCAACCGCAACGGACCAATCTCGAGCGAACCCGACGACGGACTTGGAATCGAGGCGAGCCAATTCATTGTCCTCACGCTAGGTTCAGCAAGTGTGACCAGTCGTTCACAGAGCATTGATTGGTCCGCATTCACCGGTTTGACGGGCATCATCGCTCTCATCCCCGCCTGGTTGCTCACCACCACGGTGTTGTGGTTGCCGTTCTGGTGGTGGGGCGACGTGCGCTACTGGCTGTTCGTGCTGTCGTTCTTTTCCCTGTTCATTGTGTTGTTCTCGCGACCCGTGCAGCGCTTCGTCTTGCTGCGACTGCTCGGGGCGCGCTTGCCGAACTTCCGCGAGCGGGCGGTACTCGACGAAGCGTGGCGCCCCATAGTGTCGCGCAACTCACTCGACCGTCGCCGATTCATGCTCGCCGTCGTCGACACCGACTCGTTGAACGCATTCGCCTGTGGCGGGCATCTCGTCATCGTGTCGTCGCAGGCGATCGAACAGCTCGATTCGACACGGCTGTCGGGGGTGATGGCACACGAATTGAGCCATCATCTCGGCCTGCACACCGTCACGCTCACGATTGCGCAGTGGATGATTCTCCCGATCACATTGCTGGCTCGTGCGGGCATGAGGTTGCGCGCAATCGCCGAGGCGGCGACGGTCGCCTTCGTTCGTCGCGTTCCCCTGCTGCACGCACTGGGGCTCTTCGTGGCGGCGTTCTTGCATGTGGTGTCGTGGTTGTTGATGTTGAACGTGTCGCTGGCAACGTCACTAGGCAACGCCGCCAGTCGAGCCACTGAATTCCACGCCGATCGCCGTGCTGCCCAGCTCGGATTCGGCAATCAGTTGCTCGCCGCGATGCGCGAGTGGGAGTCCGCGTCTCCACAACGCGAACGGTCGAGCGTGTGGGAGCGCGTGCTTGCCTCACACCCGCCGATGCGCGTGCGCATCAACAAGTTGGCTGCGTACTTGCGGTCGCGCGGAGCAGTGCGATGAGTGCGGTGTCGCCTAACCCGACGAATGCCGTGTGCGTCACCGCGCAGTATGCACTCGTGTCGCTCGCCGGCGTGCTGATCTCCGTCGGGTTGCCACCGCTCGGATGGTGGCCGACGATGCTCATCGGCATCGCGCTCTATGTGGTCGTGACCGAGCGTGCAGGTCGCAGCGCTCGCACACAATTCGGCTTGGCTCTCGTCTTTGCATGGTCGTGGCTGGCACCAGCCATGGGATGGATGTGGCACTTGGTGCCGGGCGGTTTCGTCGTGGCGCCGTTGCTCTTTGCGCTAGCCCACGGGACAGCGGCGGTCATCGCCGTGCGAATCGTGCCGAGTACCGCCGCCCGAGTCACGAGGAGTACCGCCGCAGGGCGGACATCTACCACGTTCGCTCGGGTCGTGGTGCGCATGGCATGCCATGCAGTGGTCGAGTGCGTGCGTGTCGTCGTGCCGTTCGGTGGCGTGCCATTGGCAGGTCTCGCACTCGGCGTCGCCGATACTCGGCTTGCACACTTCGTGCGGCTCGTCGGCCCGCTCGGGTTGTCCCTGTGGCTCTTGGTCGCCGGTGGCGTCATCGCCGAATTGTGGTTGCAGCGCACCTTGGTTGGTTGGCGAATACGCCGAGGTGTGTTGCTCGTACTCACAGTGCTGGTTGCTACACAAGCGATTGCGCAACTCGTGCCGCACGGTCGCGATACGGGTCAGTCGATGCGCATCGCCGTAGTGCAAGGTGGTGGACCACAAGGGGTGTTGGCAATCAATACGAATCCGCGCGACGTGACCCTGCGGCATCTTGCCGCCAGCGCACTGCTACAACCTGATGACGATCTCGATCTCGTGCTCTGGCCGGAAAACACGATTGATGTCGCCGACTTCACCACCAGCAAGGTGCGTGACGACATCGCCGCCGAGGCACGACGATTGGGTGCGCCAATCGTAGTTGGCGTCACCGAGGATGCCGGCGAAAATTTCACCAACGCCCAGATCGTGGTGGATGGTGCCGGTAACGAACTCAGTCGGTACGACAAGGTGCGCCGCGTGCCGTACGGCGAGTACATCCCGCTGCGATCAGTGCTGGATGCACTCGGCGCACCGGTGAATCGCATTCCGCGTGACGCCGTCGCGGGTTCGACGGCGGCAATCATCGAGGTGCCAACGACGGTCGACGCAGCAGCAACAGCGGTCGACGCAACGCCACCGACTGATGTAGTGCCGCTCGTCGTTGCCATCTCTTGGGAGGTATTTTTTGCCTCCCGCGTCAATGACGGTGTGGCGAACGGCGGCCAAGCGGTGCTCAACCCCACGAATGGCTCCAGTTACACGGGTGAGATTCTGCATCGCCAACAGGTTGCGAGTTCGCGGTTGCGCGCGCTCGAGTCGGGGCGGTTTCTCGTGCAGGCGGCCACCACTGGTTACAGCATCGTGGTGGACAGCGATGGTCACGTTCTGCAGCGGATTCCGATCGGTAAACAGGCGGTGATCTTCCACGATGTGCCGCTGCGCACCGGACGCACTCCGTATTCATACCTTGGCGACATGCCGATCGTGATCTTCATTGTCGGTCTGATCATCGCGATCACCGTTCGCACACGACGACGCGCGGTTGCTGCTGCCAGCAGTAGCGCAGTATGAGCAACGATCTACATCTCGGGAACGGAGCATTCGGCTGTTCGATCGATGCGCTGCGCGGCGCACGCCTTTCGTCGGTGTGCGTCGCATCGCGCGAACGACTGCTCACCTACACGCGCGGTGCGGCTGCCACGTCGTGGGGTGCGTACCCGATGGTGCCGTACGCAGGGCGGGTGCGCGGCGGTCGCTTCTCGCACGGCGGTGTGCAGCACCAGTTGCCGCGCAACTTCGGTGAACACGCGATTCACGGCACGGTGTTTGACACCAGTTGGTTGACGATCGACCACTCGCCCACTCGCGCGGTGCTGGTTGCCCAACTCGGGTCACGCTGGCCATACGCCGGCCAAGTGATGCACGAGGTCGAGGTCGACACAAACGAGCGCACCATCACGTGCACGCTCACCGTGACTACCAGCAGCGAGTCGATGCCGGCACAGGTTGGTTGGCACCCGTGGTTCGTGCGGCCCGCAACGCTCGACGTCGACTTCGCGGAGATGTACGTGCGCGACGACCACTACATCCCCGACGGTCGTCGCATTGCACCGACTCCCGGGCCGTGGGATGATTGCTTCATCGGCGCGCGTCGTGCGCCGTCGGTGAGCTTCCACGATGGTGCACGCATCACCATCGAGAGCGACTGCGACCACTGGGTGATCTACGACATACCGAAGCATGCGTTGTGCGTCGAGCCGCAGTCGGGGCCGCCCGATGGTTTCACCTTGGCACCACTGCTCGTAACGCCGCAAACACCACTGCGTCGCACGATGAAATTGGTCGTCGGATAAGTTCGCAGCGATAGCGTCATGTTGCATGTCGGGGGGCGACGTGCAGCGCGAACTCGACCGTTTGCGGGAAGGTCCGCTGCGATTGGCGTATCTCACCTACCGAGGCAAGCCGCATGTCGGAGGCCAAGGCGTGTACACGCGACATCTCACGAAGGCACTCGTCGACCTCGGTCACCACGTGGAGGTGTACGGCGGTCAGCCGTATCCGGTGCTCGACTCGCGCATCGCACTGCACAAATTGCCGAGCCTCGACATCTTCAACGATCAGTACCCGGGTCGCTTTCCGGCGTACTGGGAGTTAAACAACTGGCCGAACGCCCTCGAAGCGCTCTACTTCTTGAAGGGAACCTTCGCCGAGCCGCTCACCTTCAGCCTGCGCGCCTACCGCGCCTTGCGTGAACGCACCAACGACTTTGATCTCGTGCACGACAACCAATGTCTCGGCAAGCACATTCTCTCCATCGAGAAGATGATCCCCACCATCGTCACGCTGCATCACCCGATCACCAAGGACCGCAAACTGGAGATGCAGCACAGCAAGACGTTGTGGATGCGCCTAGGCATCTCGCGTTGGTATTCGTTCGTGAAGATGCAGGGCAAAGTGGCGAGTCGTCTGCCGCGCATCGTGGTAGTGAGCGAGAACTCCATCAACGACATTCACACCGACATGGGTGTGTCGCTTGATCGGATGCGACTCGTGCCGGTGGGTGTCGACCCCGACCTGTTCAAGCCGCTGCCGAATATCGCGCGCAAGCCGCACCTCCTCATCACCACCGCATCGGCGGATGTCGCACTGAAGGGTCTTGCGTATCTGCTCGAGGCAGTCGCCAAGCTGCGCACTGAACGCGACATTCACCTCACGATCATCGGCAAGCCGCGCGCCGGTGCCAGCGCCGACCTCATCGAATCGCTCGGTTTGCACGATTGCATCAGTTATGTCTCGGGTGTAAGCGACGAACGCATCGTGGAGTTGTACGCCGAGAGCACGCTGGCGGTCGTGCCGAGTCTCTACGAAGGTTTCAGCCTGCCGGCGGTCGAGGCGATGAGCACCGGCATCTGTCTCGTTGCCACCACAGGTGGCGCCCTGCCTGAAGTCACTGGTCGCGATGGTGACACCGTGTTGTCGTGCCCGCCGGCCGACGCCGATGCGCTTGCTGCCGCAATCCGCCGTGGGTTGGATGACGAATCGCTGCGCACCCGCATCGGCTTGGCCGGGCGTCAGCGCGTGGTGGAACGTTGGTCGTGGCGATACTGCGCTTCGTTGACCGTCGACCAATACCGCGAGGTGCTCGCGATGCCGCACAACGTGGAGAAACTGCGACGCCGCCTGCAGCAGGGCACGAAGTAGCGAGCGCCATGCTGACGATTCGCTTCGATCGTCTGCCGATTGGTGCCAACACGCTCTTTCTCGACGCCGGAGCCGGCTTCGGTCGACACGCGTACGAAGCGGCGCGACGCGGTGCCACCGTCGTTGCCCTCGACTACGGCCACGACGAAGTCACGGCCACGCGCAACATGTTCGCGGCAATGGCGATGGGGGGCGAAGTCGATGTCGCTCGGTTTGCCGGCGCGATTCGCGGCGATGCCACTCGGCTGCCGTTCGCCGATGCCGTATTCGACTGCGTCGTCACCAGCGAAGTACTCGAGCACATACACGATGACGAATCTGCCTTGCGCGAACTCGTACGCGTGCTGAAACCAGGCGGCACGTTCGCCGCGACGGTGCCGTCGTGGTTTCCGGAGAAGATCAACTGGATGCTTTCCGATGAATACCACGCCCCGTTCGTGGTGGGCGGGCATGTGCGCATCTACGACAAGGACGAATTGCACGCCAAGATCGAGCGGGATGGGCTCACGATCACCAGCACACACCGCTCACACGGGTTGCACTCACCGTATTGGTGGTTGCGCTGTGCGGTCGGCCCCGCGCGCGAGGACCACCCGCTCGTCAACGCATACAAGAAGTTGTTGGAGTGGGACATCATGCGCGCGCCAGTCCTCACACGCGCACTCGATGCGGCATTGAGCCCGCTCATCGGCAAGTCGTACGTGGTGTACGCGAACAAGCCGCACGTTGACTACGCCTCGGTTGGCGAAGGCACGGTGCGTCCGCGTACGTCGTCCACAGTGCGATCGCTTGCCTCGTCCACTGCGCAATCGCTGCCATCGCACGATCAACTGCGCACCACCGCGCAGTGGATCGCCTCGTTGCAACTCCCGAGCGGGATGATTCCGTGGTTCGTCGGCGGGCACTGCGACCCGTGGAACCACGTCGAAACCGCGATGGCACTCGACGTGATGGGCCTGCATGACGAAGCATGCCGCGCCTACGAATGGCTGATGCACACGCAGCGCGCCGACGGGTCATGGTACAACTACTACAACTCAGACGGCTCGGTGAAGGAGTCAAAGCTGGATTCGAATGTGTGTGCCTACGTGGGGGCAGGCGTCTGGCACCACTGGCAGTGCGCCGACGATCTCTCGACCGTGGAGCGCTTCTGGCCGATGGTGGAACGAGCAACTGAGTTCGTGCTCAACATGCGGCGCAAAGACGGCACCGTGCTGTGGGCCAAGGAAGTCGGTGCAGAGCCGTGGTCGTATGCCTTGCTCACCGGGAGCAGTTCGATTCGTCATTCGTTGCACTGCGCAGCCAATGTCGCTGCCCTCCTCGGTGAGCCGCGTCCGCTGTGGCGGGCCGCTGCCGATGCGATCGATGCGGTGATCAACTACTCCCCCCACTCATTCGAACCGAAGGAACGTTGGGCGATGGACTGGTACTACCCCGTGCTTGCCGGCGCGCTGATCGAGGATGCCGCCAAACTGCGACTCGGCAACGGTTGGGAGACGTTCTATTTGTCTGACCACGGCATCCGTTGCGTCAGCGACGAACCGTGGGTGACGGCTTCAGAGACCGCGGAGTGTGCAATCGCCTACAGCGCAATCGGTGACGATGCGACCGCGCACGAGTTGCTGGCGCTCACCACACAGCATCGCAACGACGATGGTTCGTATCTGACGGGACTCGTGTACCCGCAGCGCATGGCCTTCCCCGCGATGGAAGTCACCGCCTACACGGGTGCGGTGGTGATTCTCGCGGCGGATGCACAGATGGCGATTTCGGCCGCGCACAAGTTGTTCACGCACCACTAGACGGCAACCTAGACGGTCGCACGGCGCGAAGCCTGCGCCCTACAGCGAAACGCGCCGCAACACCCGCAACGAACCATGGCGTGACACCTCGACGAACTTCTCCGACGCAAGTGCCGCGAGGTAGATCTCTTCGTACGGCGCTTGTCCACCGTCTGCCGCATTCTCGAACACGTCATGAATGACGAGAACACCATGCACGGCGACATGCGGTGACCACGCCTGATAGTCACCGCGTGCAACATCACGCCCGTGTCCACCGTCGAAAAAGACGAGCGCCAACGGCTTGCTCCACGCGCGTCCGATTTGGTGCGAGTCACCCACACATTCGTGCACGACATCGGTCAAAGCAGCACGATGCATTGTTTCGCGAAAGAACGGCAACGTGTCGATTCGACCCGCGGAGTTGACGACTTCCGTGTCGTGCCATTCCCACCCTTGCTGGTTCTCTTCCGACCCGCCGTGGTGATCGACCGCATACAACGCCACGCCGCACTTCCGTGCTGCCGCACCAAGCCACACCGTGGAGCGACCGCAATACGAACCAATCTCTGCCATCGGCAAACCAGGAACCGTCGCTCCCGCGGCCAGCGCTGCCTCGTGCAACGCGTCGCCTTCGTCTGGCGGCATGAATCCCTTCGTTGCGAGTGCAATGGTGCGCAACGTGGCATCAAGCATGATGAGCGTGACGAACGCTAGCGAGCCGTGTTCTGCCAACATGGAGGGGTGGCGCACGACGAGCAACCACTCAAGGATCTCGTCGCCCTCCTCGACGTCGAGCCGATTGAGGTCAACATCTTTCGTGGTCGCAGTCCTGACGAAAACCGCCAGCGCGTCTTCGGCGGACAAGTCGCCGGTCAGGCTCTCGTCGCTGCTGCACGCACGATCGACCTCGGTAACCGTGAAGTGCATTCGCTGCACGCATACTTCCTGCGACCTGGCGACCCCAACGTGCCGATCCTCTACGAGGTCGACCGCTTGCGCGACGGCAAGAGTTTCTCCACGCGTCGTGTCGTTGCGATTCAGCACGGGCAGGTTATCTTCAACCTGCAGGCGAGCTTTCATGCCGAAGAACCGGGGCTCGACTACCAACTGACGATGCCGACCGACGTGCCCGACCCGGAGTCGCTGCCCGACTTCAAAACGAGAATGGAGCCATACAAGGAACAACTCGGCGAGTGGTACGACCGACCGCGACCAATCGACATTCGCTATGTGGACGCCGACCCCATCTCCCGCGAGAATCACCGGCGCTCTGGCCAGCGTGTGTGGATGCGTGCTGACGGCAAACTGCCCGCTGATCACGTGCTGCACACTTGCATCGTTACCTACGCCAGCGACATGACGTTGCTCGACACGGCGCTGCTGCCGCACGGCATCCGCTGGACGGACGGCAAGGTGCAAATGGCAAGCCTCGATCATGCGATGTGGTTTCACCGTGCGTTCAAAGCCGACGAGTGGATGCTGTACGACCAGACGTCGCTCTCCACCTCAAGTTCGCGCGGGCTCGCTGGTGGTGCGATCTTCTCGCAAGACGGCGAACTCGTGGTGTCGGTCGTGCAAGAAGGTCTCATACGCTTGATCGGCAACAAGTAGCCGTCATCATGGACTTCCCCGCATTCGACACCGCGCTGCCGATGTTCCTGATTTGCGTCGGGTTTTTCGGCATGGAGGTCGTCACCTACGTGGTGCACAGATTCGTGATGCACGGTCTGTTCGAGGGAATGCACCTGAGTCACCATCGCAACGCCGCAGCCGAGTTTGCCCAGAAATCGCCGGAGCCCAATGATGTCTTCCCACTCGCATTTTCCGTCGTGGTGATCGGTGCGATGTGGGCTGGGTTCAACATCGCGGGGTTCTCCTGGCTGTTGCCACTCTTCGTCGGGGTCACCGCGTATGGCGTCGTCTACACGGTGATTCACGACGGCATCATCCATGGTCGCGTGCGTTGGATGAAGCACGGTGGCTCCGGCTTGGCAACGAACCTTGCAATTGCCCATCGGGCACACCACCGCAACAACGGTGAACCTTACGGGATGTTGTTCCCCTGGCTCACGATGTCGCGCAACGGGTCACGCCCGTCCCACGTGCCTGCCGACCAATAGGGCACGAAGCGCGCGAACATCTCCTCGCCGTACCAGCCTTCGCTGCGGGTGCGACGAACGACGCGCCCATGTTCTGGCTGACGATGAGCGAAACTGGCCATCGCTTCTACGTTTCGCCAAAGGCTGAACGTGCCCAACCGCAAGATTGGTGCCTCGCCGATACCGATTACCGCAAGCAAACCATCGCTGCGATGGAGTTCGTCGTCCACGACATGAGCAGCGCGGGCGAACGCCCGCCACGATCGCGCTCGCACGTCTGCGCGGGTGATGATCGCAAGTGGTGCTGCGTCAATTTGGGTTGATGCGGCATCACCAAGCAGCTGCGGAATGTTGTTGCCACGCCACGATCCGTGACCGCCAGCGCCGCGTAACCTTACGTGCCACGCCTCGCGAATGCCGCGGCGTCGTTGTAGGCGGGCAACGAACTGATCGGCACTCGGCTCATCGACGAACAAGCAAAACAGTGCCGTACGTCCGAACTGGGTGCCCGGTGCGGTGCTGTTCCCCTTGCCTGTGCCGAGCACGCGCAAGAACTGCAGACCCGTCACGCGTCGATAGCGCAGGCGGTCGAACGCGAGCGCCGACACCATGCCGACGACGCTCCGCCACTTCAGCACGTGGAACGTCGCGACCGCACTCATCTCCGGCTTACAGTGTGTCTGCGTGATTGCGCCACTGCTTGCCGTATTGATTGGCTACCTCCTCGGTTCGTTGCCGGTAGCTGATTTCGCGGCCCGCCGGGCTGGTGTACCCGACCTGCGGGATGTCGGTGACAAGAACCCCGGATTCTGGAATTCGCGCTCGGTGCTCAGCCGCAATCAGTCGCTTTTGATCTTCGTCGGCGACTTGCTGAAAGGTGCCGTCGCTGTCGTCGCGGCCCAGGAGCTCTCGACCGACTGGCGCGTGTGGTTTCTTGGTGCCGGGGCGGCGATGATCGGGCATGCGTGGCCGCTCTTTGCAAGATTCCGCGGTGGCCGCAGCGTGCTCACCTGGGTGGGTGCGGCCATCGTGTTGAGCCCACTGCCGGCCGCATTCTGCGTGTTGTTGTGCGTCTTGTTCTGGGCGGCGACGCGCGACTTCAGCCACGGCGTGAAGATCGGCGCGGTGTTGTATCCGTTTGCGCAGTGGTACGCCGATGGCATCTGGTTCGCCGCCGCCACGGGCGGGCTGATGAGCATCATCGGTGTGCGGTTTGCAATGGCGTGGGGAATCGACTCAATACTTGCGGCCACGCCACTCGCGCGATGGCGCAATCACGCCGCGCACGACGACGAACCACACGAGTAAGTCGGCAAACGGCGAGAGCCAATAGCCAAGGCCGCGACGTTCGTAGGCGCGTGCGGTGCCGACCAACGTGCCGAGTCGCATCAGTGCGAGCAACGCAGTGATCGGTGTGGCGATGCCGGCGAGCAGCAACCACAAAGGTGCCGCGAGCGTCAGCGCGGTCGTCAGCGCATCCAGCCACTGACGCACAGTGCGATCGACACCGGTGAGCGCGAGCGAACGACCCCAGCCGCGAAACGTGTCGACGAAACCTTCGTACATCTGCACAACGAGCAGACGAGTGCCGTCGAACATTCGCACATCTTCGTCGTTATGTACCAACCAACGCACGAGCGCGACGTCTTCGATGGTGGCGCTGCGCACATTCGCGCACCAGTCGCCTTGCACTGCATCACTTCGACGAAACACCATGCACTGCCCGTTGGCGACGGCGTCGTGCGTTGCGCGACCGGCACCGGCACCGTGGCGATACACCAACGATGTGAGCATTGCCGCGTGCAACCACCGTGCCGCATGCGAGGTGGTGCGAAAACGCGGAGCCACGGTGGCCAGTGCCGCACCCGACGACAGCAGTTGCTCGGCGGCAGCACTCGGCAATGATGCACTCGGGCGGGCGTCGGCATCCAGCGTGACGATCACATCACCCTTGGCGGCGGCAATACCTTGCTGCAGCGCCCAGATCTTCCCTACCCACCCTGGTGGCAAAGGTTGACCCGATAGCACGGTGGCGCCGAGTTCGCGCGCGATTGTTGCCGTTGCATCAGTGCTCTCGTCGTCGACGACGATGACCTCAAGAACACCGGGTGCCTCGCGCAGCGGTGCAAGACATTCGCTGATGCGCGCCGCTTCGTTTCGCGCCGGCACGATGACACTGATTGTCGGGCCCGCGCGAGACGAAGTCGCGAGCACCTGCCCTCCACGACCCGACCGCCACAGTCGCGGAACGACAATGACGAATGCAACGAGTTCAGCGACAACCAGCAGCCACAGCAACGAGTTGCTCACGCATGCACGGTCGGGCGACGCGATGCCCACGGCGCAGCCGACTCGAGCTGTGCGGCCAGGCGAATGAGTACGTCTTCGCGATACGGCGCACCGACGAACTGCACGCCCATCGGCAAACCGTCTTTGCTCATGTGCAGCGGCAGGCTGATGCCCGGCTGACCGGTCATGTTGAACTGCGCGGTGTACTGCATGATCTCGCGGATTCGCTCGGTGGAATCGTCACCAGACAATGCACCAATCTTGGGTGGTGGCCCCGCCAACGTCGGGGTGACGAGCACATCGAATGCTGGCTTGCCGTCGCGCGGTAACCACCACGAGACCACGCGACGACTCCACGAGTGCATCCATGTGACTGCGCTGAGATACGCGACCACGTTCGTGGCGTTGCCGAACTGCGCCATCAGATGATTACCGGGCTCGATGTCGTCGGTGGTGAACGTGACGCCGAAGGACTTTTCCAGCGTGGCAACGTCGTTGGCGATGTGTGCGATCACGATCACCAGGAACATGTCACCGAATTCGGCCTCGTTCAGTGCCGCCGGGTGCGCAATCTCGACGTGGTGTCCGAGCCCCTCCAGCAACTTGCCGGTTGCCGACACCGACTCGCGCGTCTCCGGGTGATCGAGACCGCCGGGGAATAGCGCGCCCGACAACAACCCGATACGCAATTCCTCGACCTTGGCACCAACTTCATTCGCGTACGGTCGCGCGGGTGGCGGTGGAGTATTCGGGTCGCCCGACTCGTAACCCGCCAACACATCCATCACTGCAGCGGTGTCGCGCACCGAGCGAGTGACGCAACCTTCGACGACTCCACCAATCCACGATTCACCGAGGGCCGGGCCGAGACTCACGCGGCCTCTGCTCGGCTTCAAACCGACGAGACCGCACTCGCTGGCCGGAATTCGGATGGATCCGCCGCCGTCGTTGGCATGACCGACTGCAACGCACCCGGCTGCCACCGTCGCTGCGCTGCCGCCGCTGCTGCCACCGGTGGAGTGCTCGGTGTTCCACGGATTTCGTGCCGGGCCGTACGCCAGCGGTTCGGTCGTGATCGTGCTGCCGAATTCCGGGGTATTCGTGCGACCAATCGTGATGAAACCGGCACGACACAGCCGCTCATAGAGATATGAATCTTCGGTCGCCACGAACTTGCGGTTCTTCAAGAACCGTGTGCCGAGGTGGTACGGCTCACCTTTGGTCTGACAGTTGAGGTCCTTCACCACGATCGGCACGCCGACGAACGCGCCACTGCCCGCCACGTCGGACGTATTGCGCGCCGCGTCGGCTTCGGCGCGGGCTCGCTCGTACCGCGGATGAATGACCGCATTGATCTGCGGGTTCACACGTTCGACTGCGGCAATCGCTGCGTCAACAAGTTCGCGGGCTGAAATCTGTTTGTTGTGCACGAGTTCTGCTTGTGCGGTGGCGTCAAGGTGCAGTGGGTTGCTCATGTTCCGCCACACTAGAAGCCGTGCGGGTCTTGGCGGCAGTCGACAAGTTCCGCGGCACGGCCACCGCCCACGAGGCAACCCGTGCGATTGCTGACGCTTGCTGGACCACCGGTCATGAGTGCGTTGAACTGCCCCTCGCCGACGGCGGCGAGGGCACACTTGCAGTGCTCGGCGGGCCGAACCGCACGCTGCAGGTGGAAGGCCCACTCGGTCATCCAGTCGAGGCACCGTGGCGCTTGCATCGCGGCACGGCGATCATCGAGATGGCGCTCGCCTCCGGAATTCAACTCATCGGGGGTGCCAAGAACAACGATCCGCTTGCAGCCTCAACGATCGGCACCGGGCAGTTGATCGATGCGGCGCTCAATCTCGGGGCCGAGCGGATCATCGTGTGTCTCGGTGGCTCGGCGACGACCGACGGCGGTCTCGGCGCGGTGCAGGCGATCAGCACACCGACGCGGCTCAAGCGAGTCGAGTTTCTCGTGGCATGCGACGTGGAGACGTTGTTCTTGGATGCTGCCGACGTATTCGCGCCGCAGAAGGGCGCCACCGCTGCACAGACCAAGTTTCTCGCCGTACGACTTGCCGGCACCGCGGCTCGCTATCGCGATCGCTTCGGTGTCGATGTCACACGGGTCGAGGGTGGCGGTGCGGCAGGTGGGTTGGCAGGCGGGCTCTTTGCGCTTGGTGCAGAACTTGTACCCGGGTTTGCGCTCGTCGCTGATGAACTCGGTCTGCACCAAGCAGTCACGAACTGCGATGTCGTGGTGACAGGAGAAGGCCGTCTCGATGAATCGAGTTTTTCCGGCAAGGTCGTCGGCAGTGTCGCAGCACTCGCACGCAAGCACCACAAGCCCGTGCTCGCCATCTGTGGCGAGATTGCGAGTAGTGCGGGAGATCAGGCAAAGAAATTCGGCATCACGGCGGTGAGCCTGCGCCAGATGTTCGGCGACGACACCATTACTTTCACCACGCGCTGCATGCGCGAGGCTGCCGAGCAGTTGCTCAGCCGGTGGTCGTCGTAACGATGACCGGGGCGATGGCCGCACCACCAGCGATGATGGCCAGCGGTTTGCCCGCCAGGTCGGTACCCAACAGGATCAACACACTTGCCTCACCAAGGCTGCCGGTTTCGGTGGGGATCGGGGTCGGCATCGGGGAGATCCCAACGCCGCCGAGTTCTTGCGCAACACGTGCGGCTGCCGCCTCGCTACCAAGCAGGTAGTACACCACCGTCACTGTCTGCTTCGGAGTGATTTCACTCTTGTTGATGGCTGGCTGCACGATGTAGCCCTTGCCTTGCATCTCGGTGGTGAGCAGACCAGCGCTGCCACCCACTCCCGACGCATTGGCGATTTGCACTTTGAATGCCGTCAACTGCACTGAGACGACCGTCGTCTCGACAGGAATCACCTCAACGGTGGTATCGGTTGCCGCATCTCCGACCGAAGCCCCCTCTCCTGCAACCGCAACCCCCGAGTCGTTGCGCAAATCGCGCAGGATGAAAAGGCCCAACAACACCGCCAAGACCGCCACCGCAATCGACAGCACCGAGTTGACATTGGTTGCTCGGGGCTCGGGGGCGGGGCGCGGACGACGTTGCTCTTGACTCATGTCATCCAGAGTAGTCACGCACCATGCGCGGAGAGTTCAATGAGCCGAGGGTGGGGATTGAACCCACGACCTGCCGCTTACAAGGCGGCTGCTCTGCCACTGAGCTACCTCGGCATGTCGCATCGCGACGACGTTCAATACTACGAGCGACGCTCTCTGCGACAGCAGTCAGCATCGTGCGCGACTATGCATCGCGTCGCGCCCGCACGACTTCATACGTAGCGAGTGCCGCGGCAGCAGAGACATTCAACGCCGACAACGCACCGCGCATCGGAATCGAAACGAGCAAGTCACAACGCTCGCGCACGAGTCGCGACAATCCGGGGCCCTCCGCGCCGAGCACGAGACACACATGCTCGCATGCCAGGTCACCGAGACCAAACACCGGCTTGTCTGCCGCATCGTCAAGCCCCACCACCCACACGTTGTTGTCGCGCAGTTGTTGAATCGCCGTCGGCAACCCGGGCACGACGCACATCGTGAGGTATTCCACTGCACCGGCTGCCGCCTTGGCGGCACTCGGTGTGATGTGCACGGCGCGATGCCGCGGAAGAATCACTGCATCTACTCCAGCGCCTTCGCACGACCGCAAGATTGCACCGAGATTGCCCGGGTCGGTAACACCATCAATCGCAACGAGGAACAGTTTCTCGGTCGTAGCGGCCAACACTTCGTCGAGCAACACTTCTTCGAGTGGTTCAGCAAACGCAATGACGCCCTGCGGTGCCTCACTGCGGGCCTGTTCGTCGATGTCACGACGGTCGACGTGTCGCACCACTACTCGTTGCGAACGAGCGAGATCGATGATCTCGTTGATCACCGGGTTGCGATCGCTGTCATCGGCAATCAGAATCTCGCGCACTGTGCGGCGGGAAGCAATCAACAACTCGCGAACGGCTTGACGACCTTCGATTTGTTCGCCGCCGAGCGTGCGATCGTCGTTGCGTGGTCGCGCCGGTCGACCACCACCTCGGGTATCAGTGCGTGGGCCGCGACGCGAACCGTTCGGTCGTCCGCGTTGTGGTCGACGGCGCGTCATGCGGTGAGCAGCGCAATAGCCAGACACATGATGCCCTCCCCGCGACCGATGCTGCCCAATTGTTCAGCGCGACGCCCCTTCACGCTCGCTGGTGCTCCGAGCGCGGTAGTGAGATTCGTCTGCATCGCATCGCGATGCGGGGAAATCTTGGGGCGTTCACACACCACATTCACATCCACGTTGCTGATGCTCCAGCCCGCGGCACGCACCATTTCCACGACGGCGCGCAGAATCTGCATCGAGTCGGCACCCTTCCACTTCGCATCGGTATCCGGAAAGTGCTGGCCGATGTCGCCAAGACCGGCCGCACCGAGCAACGCGTCGCTCACCGCGTGCGCGACGGCATCGGCATCGCTATGCCCGAGAAGGCCTCGCTCGCCCGAGAAGTGCACGCCGGCGAGTACGAGAGGTCGGTCATCTTCGGCGAAACGGTGAATGTCGAAACCCTGGCCGATGCGCAGGGTGGTCATACGTGCGCCGAATTCTTGTCGCGCTGCATCACTGCTCGCCTCGCTGTTGGGCGCGAGCCCACTCGAGATCATCACGCGTGGTGATTTTGCGGTTGAACACGTCGCCATCGACGACCACCACCTTGCCGCCTTCGGCTTCGACGAGTGCGGCATCGTCGGTGCTTTCACCACGAGAAGCGTGGGCCCGACGCAACATCTCGGCGCGGAAGGCCTGCGGTGTCTGCACGGCACGCAACGACCCGCGCGAAGGTGTACGAATCACCTGACCGGTGTCGTCCACCACCTTGATGGTGTCGGCAACCGGGATCGCCGGCACTGCACCGTCAGCACCATCGGTAATCGCATCAATCACACGGGCGAAGTCGTCCTCGTTGGCGAACGGTCGTGCAGCATCGTGCACGCAGATGATGGTTGCATTCTTGGGCACCGCTGTCAGCCCTCGGCGAACCGATTCGCTGCGGGTAGCCCCACCGGCGACACCGCCCTCCTTCTCCGCCGCATCTGGCGGAAGAACGACTACTACGCCGTCGCTCGCCTCACGAGCAACGGCAACCGACCAATCCATGACGCGACGATGGCCCAACGTTTCGAATTGCTTCGGGCCACCGAATCGCGTGCCGGCACCGGCCGCAACGACGATCGTCCAAATTACTTCGCCTGATCTGCGAAGTTCTCCCGTGGGCATCGCCATTCAGGGTAGTACCGTGATGTTCATGACTCACGAAGAACTTCTCGGCAAGAATGCATTCTTCGCTGCAACACCGGCCGCATCGTTGAAGAAGATTGCGGCAGCGGGTGTCGTGCGCACACTGCAACGCGGCGACGTGTTGTTCAACGAAGGCGAAGTTCCGGATGCGATGTTCGTCGTACTCTCCGGACGCATCGCGATTGCGATCGGTAACCGTCCGCTTGACTCCCGCGAGAGCATGCTCGCCCTGATGGAGGGCGGCGACTTGTTCGGCGAACTCGGTCTCTTGGACGACGGCGCACGTAGTGCCCTCGCACGCGCGCTGGAGCCATCGAGCGTGCTGCAGATTCCCTACGCCGCGGTCAAGGCGGAGTTGCAATCCACCCCCTCGATGTTGTGGGGCGTCACCAAGTTGCTCGCCAGCCGTCTGCGTGTGATGGATGAAGTGCTCTCTGACAGCGTGTTCCTCGACGTCACCGGTCGCACCGCCAAGCGACTGCTTGAACTGTCGGATGGCCACGATGAGTTCGTCTTGCCAGTGACGCAGGAAGAACTCGCCGGCATGGTGGGTGCCTCTCGCGAACGCGTCAACAAGGCGATCGCGAGCTTCATTCGACTCGGTTGGCTCGAGCAGTCTGACCGGCGCTACCGCATCAAGGAGCGGGCGAAGATGAGCGCCCGCTCGTCGTAAACGCCTTCACTCGCCGCGTAGCCACGCCCGCGCCCGCGCGAACGCATCGGCGGCATCGTCTTTACGATGCGCGGGCCGTGAGGCGTCGTGCGCAAACGCGTGCTCTGCACCTTCGTACTCCACGACGTTGCAACCACGTTCACGCAACTCGGCCACATCTGCTGCAGGCGTGTACGGGTCCTTCGTGCCAACGATGGCAAGCACCCTTGTCGCATCACCACGCGCCAGAAGATCGAGTGGTTCACCTTGCGTGGCAGAGCGCCAGTTGGCCGGAACCCGAATCATCCCGTAAAAGCTCGCAATGCGTGCGAAGCGATCGCTCACCGATGACTTGAAGCAATACATCCCGCCGAGACAAAAACCCATCAGCCCGACGCGTGCCGTGCCAAGCGCGTCGGCAGCCTCGTGCAGGTCGCGCAGATGCGTCGCATCATCGAGCGCGGGCACCGCCGCCATGCGTGGCTCCATCTCCTGTGGGATCGTGCGCCCGGGGAACGGTTCCACAGCGCACACCGCCATGTTCCATTCGCGGGCGAGCCGCGCCACCATGTCGTCGTAGAGCGGGCGCAGCGACCAGATGTCTGGCGCGATCACCAAACCCATCGTGGGTGACGGCACTGATGTGTCCATTTCGGCCGGCGTTCCCGACGGAAGAACGATGCGCATTCACCAAGTCTTGCCGACGATGACGGGTCTTGCCGACGATGACGGCGCGGTGAGGGTAGCGGTGAGGTCGATTCCCACGCTCGGGTGGCATGACCACTTACGACCGAGCCATCGCCGTCCGCTGCAACCCGATCACACTCCTGCGGGACGAGTGGCGGCGAATCAACTATTGCCAGCGCAGCCTGCGCAACGTCAACTCCTGGAAACTTCGTAGCCAGCGCTTTCACTCACTTGATGAGGTGTTGAAGGCGGCCGGGTTCGACGGCAACAAGTGCGACCACCAAGCCGACCAGGTGCTCGCTGCGATCGTGCGACGGGCGGCGACCGATCAACTCGCTGCACGCATCGTGCTGCAACGGGTGTTTCCGCCGATGCTCGCGATCGCCAAGCGACGCGGCAAGATTCGTACGCTCGGCTTTGACGACGCATTCAGCCTGGTGCTCTCACACGCTTGGGAAGTGATTCGTACCTACCCGATCGAGCGACGACCTCGCAAGATCGCCGCAAACATCGTGCGCGACATCGAATACTTCGCCTTCGTACGTCGCGAACGTCGCCGACCGACCCACGAGCGCATTGACGACTGTCTCGACCTCGTCGTCGACTGCTGCACCACCGACTCACGGGGCACGGCGCTCGATCGCGGGGCGCGGGAGGCCGAGCCGTACGCCGAAGACTTTCTACGCGAGCTACTGAACGACGCACGCGCAGACCGAGTTTCACCGCACACGCTCGCCGTGCTCGAATCACTGAGCAGCCGCAGCATCAAGGAGTTCGCCGAACACCATGGCATCAGCGTGCGTACCGCCCGCTTGTGGCGACGCGATGCGATCAACGAGTTGCGTGCACGAATGCGGTGTGTGGCGTAAGTTTCGTGGTGCGCAAGCGCAGGCTGTTCAGCACCACGAACACACTCGAGAATGCCATCGCCAGCCCGGCCCACATCGGGTTGAGTAATCCGAGCGCCGCAATCGGGATCGCCGCCGTGTTGTAGACGAACGCCCAGAACACGTTGGCGCTGATCGTGCGCAGGGTGGCGCGCGAGAGCAGTATCGCATCAGACACGAGTCGCAAGTCGCCACTCACGATGGTGAGATCGCTGGCGTTCATTGCCACATCCGTGCCGGTGCCCATCGCAATGCCCACATTGGCTTGCGCGAGTGCCGCAGCATCGTTGACGCCGTCACCCACCATCGCCACTGCGTAACCGCGTTGCTGCAGGTCGGCGACGACCCGCACCTTTTCTTCGGGCAGCACACCCGCAATCACGTGTTGCTCATCTGGCTCTATACCGACTTGTTTGGCCACGGCAACCGCAGTCACCCGATTGTCGCCAGTGAGCAGAACCGGACGCAAGCCGAGGTCGCGCAACGCCGCAACGGCAGCCGCACTATTCGCCTTCGGACGATCGGCCACAATGCACACACCATGCACGGTGCCGTTGATTGCAACCAAGACGCCGATGTTGCCGTCGGCGCGAGCGGAGTCGATGGCATTCGACATCGCGGCCGGAATCAGCACAAGTTTGCGACGTAACAATGTTTCGTTGCCGACAAGCACACTCGCCCCCTGCACCGTGCCGATGGTGCCCATGCCGGGCAGGTTCTCGAACGATTCGACTGCGGCGAGTGAGCCGAGTTCGGCACGCGCGGCAGATGCAATCGACCGCGCCACCGGGTGCTCACTCGCGTGCTCGAGGGCGCCGGCATACGACAACACTTCTTGTCGTCGACGGCCATCGGCGCACACGACATCCACCAATTGCATCGAGCCCGTCGTGATCGTGCCCGTCTTGTCGAACACCACCGTGTCGACACGACGGGTGCCCTGCAAGACGTCGGCACCCTTGATCACGATGCCCATCTGGGCAGCGCGACCACTGCCAACCATCAGCGCAGTGGGCGTCGCCAACCCGAGTGCGCACGGGCAGGCGATGATCAACACCGCAACCGCGGCGGTGAACGCCTGCGAGAGATCCCCGCGCCACCACCACCATGCAGCGAAGGTGGCGAGGGCAGTAGCAATCACCGTCGGCACGAACACACTGCTGACACGATCCGCGAGTTTCTGCACCGGTGCCTTGGTCGCTTGGGCGTCGCGCACGAGTCGCGTCATCTGGGCGAACGTCGACTCGGCCCCGACATGCGTGGCTTGCACCACGAGTCGCCCGGTGAGGTTGACGGTCGTGCCGGTTACGTTCATGCCGATGGTGACATCAACGGGCACGCTTTCGCCGGTGAGCATCGACGCATCAAGCGACGAACTTCCCTCGCGTACGACGCCGTCGGCGGCAATGATCTCACCGGGTCGCACGACGAACACATCGCCGACACGAATCTGTGCGGCGTCGACCAACACCTCCTCGCCGTCGCGCAACACGGTCGCATGGCGGGCGCCGAGGGCCAACAGCGAGCGCAATGCGTCACCTGCGCGCCGCTTGGCACGGGCCTCGAAGTAGCGACCCGCAAGCAAGAAGATGGTGACGGCGACGGCGACCTCCATATATATGTGGTCGACATCCATCGAGACCATGTCCATCTCGTCGTGGTCCGCGGCATTCCCCCATACCAAGGCCCACACCGACCAACCCATCGCGGCGATGATGCCGAGTGAGATCAGCGTGTCCATCGTCGTGGCGCGGTGACGTGCGTTCATTGCCGCGGCTTTATGGAACGGTGCCGCCGACCACACCACGACCGGCAACGAGAGCGCGAGCGCCCACCACTTCCAATTGTTGAACTGCAGCGCCGAGATCATCGACAGCGCAACGACCGGAAGCCCGGCGACGATCGACACCGCCAGGCGAGCGCGCAGCATCGCGACACGTTCGAGCGTTTCTTTGTCGAGCATCTCGGGCGTGGTGTCTTGCAACAGACGCGCCCGATAGCCGGCCTCCTCGACCGCTGCAATTATTTCGTTGGTGGAGACGGTGTCGGTCATCGTCACACGCGCCGACTCCGTAGCGAAGTTCACCGTGGCGGTGACGCCCTCCAAGTGATTCAGCGCCTTTTCGATCTTGGTCGCGCACGCACCGCAGGTCATCCCAGATACGGCAAGATCAACTTGTTCAAGGGTGGTCATGTGGGTCGCCCGGGGCTCGAACCCGGGACCTGCGGATTAAAAGTCCGTTGCTCTACCAACTGAGCTAGCGACCCCAGGGCGAAGCCGAAGTTAGAGCAGAAGTCAGCTCGCCCAGCGGTTTCGCCTTCAGGACAGGCTACGAGGGTGGTCGGCGACGAGAATCACCCGAGAAATCACCGTTATTGACGCTTCGTAACGGCGTGAGGTTACGAGGGTGCGAGTTTCACCCTCGCTTGTGTCGTTTTGTTGAGGAGCCTTACGCCGCCAGTGGCGGTCCCGGGTCTACTCCACGACGGCGGCAGTACACCATGTAGGCGCGGTAGTTCTTTCGGTGGACGAATCGCAGCGCGTCAAGCCACACGCGGGACGGTTCGTTGGAACGTGCGCGCTGACCCTTCATCAAACCGCCCGAAATGAGCGAATTGAGCGACTCGGCGGAGTTTCGTCGCCCGTACATGCTCATCCACTTGGCTCCCCCCGGTGCGATTGGTCGCACGTGTTCGCCGCGATACCGTTCGCTGCCGGCGGCACTCGTCATTGGCACCCTGAATTCGTCGCCCCAGAATTCCGTGTTGCAATTCGTCCCCTCGGCAATCCTGTAGATGGCTTTGACGGAGCGACCCTTCTTCCGGCGAACGTCGTAGATGCTCGCGGCGTCAAGTTTGATGAGTCGTCCGTCGGTGCCGGTGATGCAGGCGGCACCTTGCCACGCGGTGACCTTGATGCTCCGCTTGTTGTTCTTCAGCTTGTATTCCCCGAGCGGGATCCTCTCGGTCGTCTTGCCGGTCTTGTCATGGACGTTGACGAGGGGGTGCAGCCCGAGTTGCCATTCAAACGGACTTGACAAGTTCGGGGTTGCCATTAATCCAATCAAAATCGTCCCTGTTGTCACGCACAGTCCGCTGTGTCCGCGAAAGTTGTGCAACGCAGAGTGCAATACAGGTGTACGACGATTGTCTATTCAGAGCTTTGCGAAAGCTCTTGACCGT
>Ga0194128_10001987_pt1 | contig 34147 bp, 29 predicted proteins | sample TA2KigCa65mmetaG_FD_148650 | JGI IMG/M metagenome (GOLD analysis project Ga0194128, IMG submission 148650) | Freshwater microbial communities from Lake Tanganyika, Tanzania - TA2015037 Kigoma Deep Cast 65m | ecosystem: Environmental > Aquatic > Freshwater > Lake | place: Tanzania: Lake...
CGACCACGCGCTGACCGAGTCTGCCTACGCCTTCGAGCTGCGGGGACCGCGCTTCGCCCAGGCGTGGGAGAACCTCAAGAAAGTCCGCGCCCTGCTCAGGCGGCTGCAGAATCGGGGATACGCGACGCTGGCGCGCCTGGCGGCGCATCTCGATCGACTCGCGCTCGGAGACGACGCCAACGCGGTGGTCGACGCCGACGATGCGGTCCACCTGATGACCGTCCATGCATCGAAGGGCCTCGAGTTCCCGATCGTCTTCGTCGTCAATCTGGCGCGCGGCACGGCGAGCCGGCGCGATCCGGTGCGGTGGTCGCGGGAGGGGACGGCCGTGGCCGTGGGCGATTTCGACAGCGAGGTGGACGAGCAACGCGCGGCGCGCGAGCTGGAGGAGACCAAGCGGCTCCTGTATGTGGCCATCACGCGCGCGCGCGATCGTCTGTATCTGTCAACCGCCCTCAGGAACGGAGAGGTGGTTCCGGCGCGCGGCAGCCTGGCAGACGTGCTCCCGGCGTCGCTCCGACGCCGGCTGGCGGGTACGCAGGGCGCGGCGTACGTCGAGTGGCAGGCCTCGTCCGGCGCCTCCCACCGGTTCCGCGTGTGCGCCCCTGACGCCGCCGGCGCCGAGGAGGGATCGACCGACGCGGCGGCGAGCATCCCGGCCGCCGACTTCGAACCGCTGTCCGCCGGCCCGCGCGCCGCCGGGCCGGCCGTCGAGGCGAAGGAGCCGGAGAGTGGCGGCGAGGTGGAACGTCTTGTCGGGCGGCTCGTGCATCGGCTGCTTCAGCGTCATGGCTTCGACCGACCGGACGACCGCGCGCTGTCGGAGTTGGCCCTGGGCATGCTCCGGACCGACGAGGCGAGCGCGGCGTCGGCGGAGGCATTGCCCGACCTCGCGGCGCGGGCGGCCGCTGCCTTCCGCGCGATCCGTCGTCACGCCGAGGTTCGCCGCCTGTATGCCGCGGGGGAGCGTCTGCACGAGGTGCCGTTCACGATGCGCCTCGGCCGGGCGTCGGTGCGGGGCACGATCGACTGCCTCATCCGTACCGCGCCCGACCGGCTGACCGTGCTCGAGTTCAAGACCGGGATTCCGCGCGACGCGCATCGCGCGCAGCTCGACACGTATCGCCGCGCCGCCGAGCGGTTGTTTCCCGGCTGCACGGTCGAGGCGCGCCTCGTCTACGCGAACGGTGCTGAGGCCTGAGGCCTGAGCCCTGAGGCCTGAGAAGAGATGATTTGCACCATCGGCCACTCGACCCGCACGGCCGACGCGTTTCTCGCTCTCCTCCGGGCCCATGGCCTGACCGGCGTCGCGGATGTGCGCACGGTCCCGCGCTCCCGCCGGCACCCGCATTTCTCGCGTGAGGCGCTGGCCGCCTTCCTCGCGCCGCACGGCGTGGCCTACGTCCATCTGCCGGGCCTTGGCGGCCTGCGGAAACCGCAGCCCGACTCGCCCAACGGCGGGTGGCGGCATGAGGGGTTCCGCGGCTATGCCGATCACATGGGCACGCGCGAGTTCGCCGACGCGCTCGAGGCCCTGATCGCGTTTGCTGAAGGGCGCCGCGCCGCGGTGATGTGCGCCGAGGCGAAATGGTGGCAGTGCCACCGCCGGCTCGTGGCGGACGCGCTGGTGGCGCTGGGCATGGAGGTCCGCCATGTCATGTCGGCGCACGACGCCCCCCGCCACGAGCTCACGCCCTTTGCACGGGTGGCCGGCTCGACGGTCCACTATCCGGCGCTGATTTGACGAAAAACTGCGCAATTTCAATGGTCCAGCTGTCGGTCGGGGTCGTGACTTTCTGCATTGCGCTGGGCTGATCCCATCCCCTACAATCGACGTGAAAGAACGCGCCCGGGGCGCTCGCGAAGGGAGAGGCTGTTGACGACTAAAGAGGAGACACGCGTGGCGCTGACCTGTCCCAATTGCGGGAACGACCGGAATTTTCTCGTGAAAACGTTGCAGATGCACGTGGTTCATCTGGACGAGGCCCGCGTCGAGGTCTCCGAAGAGGGCCGGCCGCAGGTTCTGGAGATCCTCTGTGACGAGTGCGAGAACGCCCTGAAGCTCGAGGAAATGGACGAAGCGCTCCGCAAGGAGCTGCTGCTGACCCTCGGCGCGCGCTAAGCCGTTCCCCTTCATCAAGTTGACTTCTCGTTCAGGGGCCCATAAGGTACGCAGTTCATGGGCGGCCCCCCCCAGTCCTTCGCCGAGTGCTTTGCCGACGAGGTGGGCATCGACTTTCCCTCGGTGGCCCCGGCCGTCGACCGCATCCGGCGATCCTTCCTGGCCCACGAGCACGCGGCGGCGCTGAGCGCCACGATTCACCTGTCTCGCCGCGAGGCCCGGGAGGGTGCGCTCATCCCGCTGGACGTGTCGGTCTCCTCCACCTGCGACGGCTGCGGTGGACGCGGCGAGTCGTGGACCGAGCCGTGCGGCCGCTGTCAGGGGAGCGGCGCCGAGCTGCGCCGGCACCGGCTGCAGGTCGTCGTGCCGGCCGGCGTGCTCGACGGCGCGCGCGTCAACTTCACGGTGACCTCCCGCCACGATCCGCCGACCCGCGTCGAACTTCGCGTGCTCGTTGCGTGAGGCGCAGGCGATCCGTGCCGAGCCGACCGCTTCGTCCGCGGCTCGTGGTGAATCCAGCTCCACGCCGGTGAGCCAGTCCAGCAGTGATCGTCACGTCCGGCTCCTCGCCATTCTGGCGACCCTGTGGGGGGCGCTGGCGACGCTCGTCGGCGTGTCGCTGCTGTTGCTCGCGACGGGCGCGCTCGCGATTCTGCTCGGTCCGGAAGGCGCGGCGGTCGGCCTGGCCGCCGGTCTCACGGCGGCGCTCTTCGCCTCGATCGGCGCCTTCACGCTGATCTGGGGGGTCGTGCACATGTGGGTGGCCGCCAGGCTGCGCCGCTTCCATCCCCTCGGCCGGGCGGTGATGCTCGGGCTCGCCGTCGTCAACCTGCTCGTGTTTCCGTTCGGCAGCGCGCTCGGCATCTACGCGCTCTGGATTCTGCTGGCCAACGAGGGGCGGCGCCTGTTCGAGCCGTCCCACCACGAGGCGATAAGATAGGCAGGATGTCCTCCGGTATCCACCGCGACGCCGTGCTGACCGCCCTCAAAGTGGTCGTCGATCCCGATCTGCGGCGCGATATCGTGTCGCTGGGATTCGTCAAGAACCTGACGATCGACGGCGGGCGCGTCGCGTTCACCGTCGAGCTGACCACGCCTGCCTGCCCGGTCAAGGACCAGCTGCGGGACCAGGCGATCGCCGCCGTGCGCGGGCTCGCCGGCGTCACCGACGTCGACGTGCAGATGACCGCGAACGTCCGGTCGGTGTCGGCGCCCGAGACGGGTCGCACACCGCTGCCGGGCGTCAAGAACGTCATCGCGGTGGGCGCCGGCAAGGGGGGCGTGGGCAAGACGACGGTGGCCGTCAACTTGGCGCTCGCGCTGGCGCGGTGCGGGGGCCGCGTCGGCATCCTCGACGGCGACATCTACGGGCCGAACGTGCCGATCATGCTGGGCCTCCAGCAGACGCAGCTCGCGACCGACGGCAAGCAGATCCTGCCGGCCGAGAAGTACGGCCTGCAGGTCGTCTCGATCGGCTTTCTCACCGGCGACGACGCGCCCGTGATCTGGCGCGGCCCGATGCTCCACGGCGCCATTCAGCAGTTCGTTCGCGACGTCGCGTGGAAGAATCTCGATTACCTCATCGTCGACATGCCGCCGGGCACCGGCGACGTCGCGCTGAGCCTGAGCCAGACCGTTCCGGTGGCCGGGTCGATCCTGGTCACGACGCCGCAGCAGGTATCGCTGGCGGATACACGGCGCGCCGTCCGGATGTACGAGAAGCTCAACGTCAAGCCGATTGGCGTGATCGAGAACATGAGCTACTACACGTGCCCGAACTGCCACCACGAGACCGACATCTTCGGATACGGAGGCGGCGAGGAGCTGGCGCGCGCGATGGAGGTGCCCTTCCTGGGCCGTCTGCCCGTCTATCAGCCGATCCGGGAAGGGAGCGACACGGGCGTGCCGCTCGTCGTGAGCGAGCCGGGATCGGCCGCGGGCCGCGCCTTCATGGCCGTCGCCGAACGGACGGCGGCGCAGGTCTCGATCGAGGCCCACAAGGCCGCCGAGGCGAACAAGGGGAAGATCCCGCTCATCCCCGTCCGATGATTCTCAGTGACACTGGCCGAGGCCGAAATCGCGGAACGCTGCACCTGGAATGGGCACGAACTCCCATTCGTAGCTGTCGGCGTGGAGCGTGAATTTCAACACGCCGAACGTGCTGCTTCTCACCTCGCTGTTCGGCTGAACGGCGCGGACCTCGTACAACGGAGCGCCGCCGGTGCCGGCGATGAACTGGCGAATACCCGCGGCGTCCCGTCGGCCGTCCGGGTCTTGTGGCGCGAAGCGCTCGTACAAATGGTTGTCACCGTTCACCACAATCTCCGTCCCGAACGCGTAGAGGATCCGCCATATCTCTCGCATGTGGCTTTGGCTGCCGTTGGGACCCGAGCTGAAGAGCGGGTTGTGCCAGTAGGCCAATGTGCACCGGCCCGAATTCTCTGCGAGATCGTGACGAAGCCACGCCGCCTGGCGCGAGCGGCCGCTTGTCCCAGTCACGCTGTTCAGCGACACGATGTGCCACGCGCCCAGGTCATAGCTGTAGTAGCCCGCACCGCTTGGGCCGGCGTTCGCCCCGAAGTATGCGAAGTACGGCCGCGCGCCCGGTGTCTCATAGTCGTGGTTTCCCGGCGCCGGACGCGTGCGCAGGCGGTGACGGCCCCAGGTCGGATGGTAACAGTCGATGAACTGTGCTGCGGTTCCGGAGAGGTACGCGTTATCGCCCGTCGTAAACACGACACCGCTGATGCCATCGAGCAGGGCGGCCGTCGCACGGGTCCCGTCTGATCCGCACCACCCGATGTCGCCCGCTCCGACGAACACGGCGCTTTGCTGAAACGCCGACGGCTGTCCGTCAGGCCGAGTGACCGGCCTGGACGGTTCTGTGGGGGAGCGGCTGCACGTCGCGGTGCCCACCGCGACGACGACGATCGCGCTGCGAACGACACTCCTCATGTACCCTCGGCCGCGAGAATACGCCGCTGGGCGATGCGCGCGGCCATGGTGGCAGGGTCAATGGGGCTCGCGGCCGATGGTTGCGGCTGCGGCGCGGACTTCGAGTCGCACGTACGCATCGCCGAGCATCTCCACGAGCTGGGCGTATTCGCGCTGGCTGAACGTCAGCGTCACGTTCTGCAGCCGCACGTGCACGCACCCGTTGGTGCACTGATACACCGCCCACTTCGCCCTTCTGGAGAGTGCAGCGTCGCCTGATTCGTGCGCGTCGTTCATCCAGGTGTGCTCCTTCGGCCCATCGTCAGGCCCGCTCGATCCCGCCAAACGAGATGAGCAGAGTGAAAGACCGACAAGGACCCGAGAGACTGCAGAATGCCCCGACACGTCTGGTTCCACCCGGAACCGTGCGTTCGACAGGCCCGTCAAGACAGTACCTGACGGGCTCTCTTCGTTAACTCACCCCGATCGCCGTGCCGGATGTCGGTACGTGTAGGCGAGTCCCAACGCACCGAGCAGTGTCATCGTTCCCGGCGCGAGCGAGGGCGTCGCGCCCTTGAGCGACTCCCAGAACAGCTCCCACCCCGAGCCCTCGGGATTCAGCTCCAGTTCGAAGGCGACATTCCCCTGGTAGTGGAGCAGGACGCCGATGAGTCCACTCGCCACGAACAGCCACATCGTGAGCTGGAACGCGCGCAGCCCGGCGGTGGCCGGCCGGATCGCCAGCACGCCGAGCGCGAGGCAGCCGAGACCGACGAGCGCGAGCGGCAGGTTCTGCCAGATCCCTTCGGTGTGCTCGAGCAGGAGCAGCTCGAGAGCCGTCCCAATCGAGCCGAAGAGAAAGATCGCGGCGAGCATGCGGCGGATTGTCGTCAGTTCCGGCACGTCTGTATAGGAGCGCGACCGGTGCAGTCAGTTCAACGTGACGTAGCGCTCGAGCCGGGCGACCTCTTTGTCGTCGACATACTTGCCGATCTCTCGCCGGAACTGCTGGATCGCTTTGTAGGGCCGGTACTCCTTGAACTCCGCCAGCATCCGCTGACCGATGCCGGGGATGCTCAGAATGTCCACATCACTCGCGGTGTTCAGATTGATCGGGACGAACACGTACTGCTCCAGGCGCGCGAGCTCCTTGTCGTCCACATACTTGCCGATCTCACGCCGGAACTGCGCGAGCGCGCGGTAGGGACGGTACTCCTTGAACTCCTCGAGCATGCGATTGCCGATGCTCGGAATCAGCAGGATCTCCGCGTCGGACGCAGTGTTGAGATTGATCTGAACGAACAGGCGGCGGTAGACCTCGGCCCGCCGTTCGCGGCTGAGCGACTGTCCGAGCAGCGCATCGAAGTCGCTCGTCGTCAGGAACGGCCGCTGCGTGACGATGCCCTTTGCGAGCGCCGGCGTGATGCCGGGCACGGTGAGGAGTTGCTTCTCCGACGCGGTGTTCGCGTCCAGCACGTCGCCGCGCCGTCCGGCCTGCCCCCGCACGCCTGCGGGAAGCATGAGAACGAGCATAACGGCCACGATAAGCAGCGTCAGCCGATTCATGTCGCGCCTCCGTTCGATCAGAATCCGACCTTGATACCGGCCTGGAGCAGACGAGGGCTGCCCGGCAGGATCCCTCGCGTACGGTCCACGATGAACAGCTCGTCGAGGAGATTCTTGACGGTCACGAACAACGTGCCGCGGGCGACCGTATAGTTCACGGCGGCATTCCACACGGTGTAGCCCGGAAGCAGCCCGCGCTGACCATCGGCCGTGAGCGCAACGGTGTTGAGGTCGTCGCCGAACTGGTCGCTGGTGCGCACCGCCTCGATCCGCGCATCGAAGGTGCTGTGGGAATAGCCGACCCCAATCGATGCGACCTGTTCCGGCGCATATGGCAGGCGATTGCCGCTCACGCTCACCGTGCCGAAGCCCGAAATGTTGCTGAATCGCCGGCCGGTGAACTCCGCGACCGGGAGGTAGGTGTAGGCGACGCGCAGATAGATGTCGTGCGCGGATCCGGTAATCGGCGCGCTGTCGATCTGCGCCCGCAGCTCGAGCCCCTGGTGCCGCGTCTCGCCGCCGTTCGTCAACGTCGCCCCGACGCCGCCGGCCAGGCTGGCCGGCACGATCTGGTTCTCGTAGTCCATGCGGAAGAACGTGGCATCGACGCTGACGCCGGGACGCATCGCCGTACGGAGGCCCGTCTCGTAGTTCCAGCTCAGCTCCGGGTCGAGATCGATGACGCCGCCGGTGTTGGAAATGATGTCCTCTGTGCGCGGCGGCGCGAAGCCGCGGTGCACGCCGCCGAAGATCGTGATGCGCTCGCCGGCCGTGTGGGACACCCCCAGGCCGGGAATGATGCGCGTGAGGTCCGTGTCGCCGGTGACGCCCGCGCCGGCGTTGGCCAGCCGGTTGGTGCGTTCGTACTGGACGTGCTCGAGCCGTACGCCGGGCGTCACGGTCCATCCGCCGAACAGGAACGCGTTCTGCGCGAAGCTGGAGTACGCGGCATTGGACCGCACGTTGCTCTCGACGAGCACGCCCGCGCGCGCGGTCGGCGTGTCGCCGTTCTGCTGGAGCCGGTCCTGGTTCTCGAAATGTGCGCGCACGCCGAAATCGGCTTCGCTCGCCACGCCGAATGCCCGATGGTGGACGCTGACGCGCGGCTCGATGCCCCAGGCGTAGTACTCGCGCAGACGCCCTTCGTTGCCGCACGTCGTGTGCAGGTTCGCCATCCCGCCGCAGCGCGGATCCGCAGCGTCATTCGGCCGCTGGGCGGAGTTGCTCGACTGCCGCCACCAGTGGCGGCGGAACGAGCTCCAATATAGATTGGTCGTCATCGCCACGTCGCCGCTCAGCGCGAACGCGTGCGTCGCGGAGGCGCCGTATCGATCGGCGTAGAAGAAGTCGTTGCTGAACGGGTTGGCGCGCTGATTCGCGAGGTACTCATCGAGGCGCAACCCCGAGTACGTGACGTTGGAGTCCTCGCTGTAGTAGTTGCCGCGGAACGTCAGCGTCTGGCTGTTGCCAAGGCCCTGCACCACCTTGCCATTGATGTCGTTCAGCTTGAAGTTGAGATTTTCCCGGGAGCCATCGCCCTGCTTGCGCATGTAGTCGACGACAAAGCCGGTGCGGCCGACCGTGGCGCCGTAGGAGGCGTGGCCGTTGAAGTAGTCGCGGTTGCCTCCCGTCAGCGTCAACGAGCCGCTCCGCTGCGCCGGGGGCCGCGGCGTCAGGTAGTTGATGACTCCGCCGACTGTCTGAGGGCCATAAACGATCTGGGCTCCGCCCTTGAGCACTTCGAGCCGCTCGAATCGATCGATGGGCGGATGGTAATAGGACGCATTGTCGCCGTATGGCGCATACGTCAGCGGGATGCCGTCTTCGAGCAGCAGTATTTTGTTCGAGCGCGTCGGGTTCAGTCCGCGAATGCCGATGTTCGGCCGCAACCCGAACCCCTCCTCGTCGCGCACGTGCACGCCCGACACCTTCCGAAGCGCCTCGCTCGTCGTCATCACGTGGCTCTTCTCGAGCGTTTCCCGCTCGACGATGTCGACCGACCCCGGGAGGCGCCGCAGCCGCTCGTGGCTCCCGGCAATCTCGCCCGCGACCACGACTACGTCCTCGGTCAGACCGCCGACGCGGAGCTGCAGGGGCACCCGGCTCGTCTCGCCGGGACGCAGGGTCACACGCTGCACGGCGACCGCGAACCCGTCGCTGGTTGCCGTGACCTCGTAATCGCCCGGCGCCAGATCGGCGAGCGTGAACGTGCCGTCCGCATTCGCGGCAACCCGGCTCTCAAAGCCGGCCGCCGAACGCCGGACGGTGATCGACGCCTGCGGAATCACCGCGCCACTCTGATCGGCGACTTGGCCTACGAGAGACGCGGTTCGACCTTGTGCCCGGGCCGGGGCGCCGACGAACAGGGACGCAAGTACAGCGAGAGTACTGACGGCGCGAACAGCGCGACGAATCATCGGAGCAGCTCCTGAGTCTGAAGATGAGATCGAAATGAGACTGAGTCTCACTTTCAGATTGGGAGTCTATATCCGACTTCTTTGGTCGGTCAAGAAGAAAGAAATCGCCGCGCGCGGAACGGATACGATGCGGACGTGGACCCGGTCGCCCTCCCCTTCGAGAAACGCGCGCTCGCCAACGGCCTCGACGTCATCGTCCACGAGGACCACCACGTGCCAATCGTGGCGGTCAACATCTGGTACCACGTCGGCTCGAAGAACGAGCGTCCGGGGCAGACGGGATTCGCGCACCTGTTCGAGCACCTGATGTTCGAAGGATCGGCGCACCACGACAGCGGGTACTTTCCGCCGCTGCAGCGCGCGGGCGGCGTCCTGAACGGGTCGACGAACGCCGATCGCACCAACTACTGGGAGGTGGTGCCGACGAGCGCGATCGACCTCGCGCTCTGGCTCGAGTCCGACCGCATGGGCTACCTGCTTCCGGCGCTGACCGAGCAGCGCTTTCAGACGCAGCGCGACGTCGTCCTGAACGAGCGGCGGCAGAACTACGAAAACCGGCCGTACGGACTCGCCGTGATGGCGATCATGATGGCGCTCTATCCCGAGGATCACCCGTATCACTGGATGACGATCGGCGCGGCCGATGACTTGCGCGCCATGCGCCTGGAAGATGTCCAGTCGTTTTTCAGGACCTACTACCATCCCGCCAACGCGTCGCTCGCGCTCGCCGGCGACATCGACCGAGCGCGGGCATTCGAACTGGCCGAGCGGTACTTCGGCGAACTGCCGGCCGGCGCGCGGCCGGCGCCCGTGCGCGCCGCCGCAGCCATCGACCGCGAGGTGCGGCTCATGCTGGAAGACCGCGTCGAGCTGCCGCGGATTTACATGGCGTGGCACTCGCCGGCGATGTTCGCGGATGACGATGCGGAGATGGACCTGCTCGCCGACCTGCTGGCCAACGGCAAGACGTCGCGCCTGTATCGCACCCTCGTGTATGAGCGCCGCATCGCCCTTGACGTGTCGGCGTATCAGAATTCGCGCGAGCTGTCGGGCTTCTTCCTGCTGGTCGCTACTGCCGCGCCGGGGCAGCATCCTGCCGATCTGGCGGCGCTCATCGATGTCGCGCTCCAGGAGGTGAGCGACGAGGGACCGTCCGAGGCCGAGATGGAGCGCGCCCTTGCCCAGGCCGAGGCGCATTTCATGTACCGGCTCCAGACGGTCGGCGGCTTCGGCGGCAAGTCGGATCAACTCAACGCGTACAACGTCTTTCGCGGCGATCCCGGGTTCTTCGCCGCGGATCTCGGGCGCTACCGCGCCGCGACGCGCGACTCGGTGCGCGAGGCGGCGCGCCGCGTGCTCCAGGCCGATCGCCGGGTCGCGCTGAGCGTCGTGCCCCGCGGCCAGCCGGCGCTCGCCCTGGCCGGCTCCGAGCCCGTATCGGTTTCCTGATGCCGGTCGACCGCTCACGTCTGCCCGAGGTCGAGCCGGATCCGCCGTTCCGTTTTCCGCGCGTCGCCCGCCACACGCTGGCCAACGGGCTCGACGTCCGGACCGTCGAGCATTACACGGTTCCGGTGGTGGCGTGCGCGCTCCTGGTGCAGGGGGGCGCGGGCGCCGATCCGCCCGGCGCCGAGGGGCTTGCCGCGCTGACCGCCGACATGCTCGACGAGGGCACCGGCGATTTGAGCGCCATCGACGTGTCCGAAGGCTTCGCCCGGGTCGGCGCCGAATACGACGTCGACGTCGGCCCCGACGGGGCCCAGTTCGGCCTGACGGTGTTGGCCCGCTTCCTCGAGCCCAGCCTGTCGCTGCTGGCCGACACCGTGGTGCACCCGAGCCTGCGCGCCGCCGATTTCGAGCGGGTGCGGAAGCTGCGGCTCGATCGGCTCCGCCAGCTGAAGGATCAGCCGCCGGCGGTGGCGGAGCGTACGTTTCTCCGGCTGCTCTACGGCGCGCATCCGTACGGCCACCTGCCGATCGGCACCGAGCGTGCGCTCGGCGGCTGCCGCCTCGAACGCGTGGCGGAGTTCCACGCCGCGGTCTTCCGGCCGGCGCGCGCGACCCTCGTCCTCGCCGGTCCCCTCCCGCACGAGCGCCTCGTGCACGTTGCGGAGGCGGCGTTCGCGCAGTGGACCGGCGGCGCCGCGGACGAGGGATGGCGTGCCGGCGACATCGATCCAGCCCACGCGCCGCCCCGCATCGCGGTGGTTCCGCGCGCGGGCGCTGCGCAGTCGGAGCTTCGCATCGGGCATTTGTCGGCGACGCGCACGACGCCCGACTATCCGGCGCTGCTCGTGATGAACGCGCTGCTCGGCGGCCAGTTCGTCAGCCGCCTGAACCTGCGCCTGCGCGAAGAGAAGGGGTACACCTACGGCGCGCGAACGGGCTTCGACTGGCGCAAGCGGCTCGGCCCGTTCGCCATGCAGGCGAGCGTGGATACCGCCGCCACGGCCGAGTCGATCCGCGACACGCTCGCCGAGCTCGCGGCGATTGGCGACGATCGGCCGCCGTCGGACGAGGAGATGGCGCTCGCCCGGGCCTCGCTCACGCGCGGATACCCGCGCAGCTTCGAGACCGCGCCCCAGGTGGCGCGCGGCGTCGCGCAGCTGGCGCTCTTCGATTTGCCGGATTCGTACTTCGAGGAGTTCGTTCCGAAGATCATGGCCGTCGAGCGCGCCGACGTGGTGCGGGCGGCGCGGCGCTACGTCGACCCGGGGCGTGCGGTGACGCTCGTCGTGGGCGACCATGCCGTCATCGGCGAATCGCTCGTCGCCCTCGGTCTCGGCGAGCCGCAGCTTGTGCCCGCTACAGATTCCGCATCAGGAACCGAATGAGGACATACCCGTCGAGGAACTTGAAGGGAGCGGCGCCGGTGCTGTAGTGGCCGCATGGCAGGACCGTGACCCGGTGCGGCAGGTTCCGCCGCCGGAACTCGTCGACGAGCCGGCGCGACAGATCGACGGGGAACGACAGATCGTATCGCGCATACACGAGGAGCGTGCGCACGGCGCGCACGCGGTCGAGGTACGAGAGCGGGCTGATCGGCCGCCACAGCTCCCGGAGCCGGTCCAGGTCGATGTGTCCGTCGAGCCCGGCGCGCACGTGCGCCGTCGACAGCCCGCGCCAGACGACGTCGGCAAACCAGGGCGACACGTGGTTGAGGGCCTGCACGCGGATCTGCGGCTCGTGCGCCGCGGTCAACATGGCCAGGCAGGAGCCGAGGCTCGTGCCGAGGATGCCGATCCGCTCGTACCCCTGTTGGGCGAGCCAGGCGGACGCGCGCCGCGCGTCGAGCACGGCCTGGCGGCACACCTGGATCGTGCGCGCGACGTTCGAGCTGACGATGTAGTCGGCCCGGGTCAGCTCCGGCGGCATGCGCGCGTCGTGGTAGGGCAGGCTCATCCGCAGCGCGCTGATCCCGACGCGGGCCAGAACCCGAGCGAGGGCGATGTGGCCCTCGACGTCGGCGTTCCACTGGGGCAGGACGAGCACCGCCCGCCGGCGTCCGCCCGATCGCCGGCGGCGCTCGCCCCGGTCCGCGTGCGCGGGGAACCACCTGGCGTGCACGAGATTGTTCTGGGCGTGCGGCGTCGTCAGCGCGCTCGGGAATCGCAGCGTCCCGGCCTCGCCGCGCCGCCGCCGCTCGGCCGGAGCCGGCTCGAATTCGTAGTCGCGCGTCGTCGGCGCCTCGAAAAACGCGTCCGTGTCGCGCATCACCTCGTCCACCCAGCCCCCGACGTGCTCGAGCGGGCTGCTGGTGTGGCCGTTCGGCGGGATCCAGTCGAGGCCCCACTCGAACGGCCTCACGACGCGGGTGGTCGTCGCCGACGCCAGGGCGCGCTCCCACGCGTGGAACAGCGGTGCAATCATGCAGGGCCGCCGAGATGGGTTTCGAGCGCGCGCGCGGCCGACAGCAGATCGAGATCGCGGCCCGGCCGGCCCACCAGCTGCGCCCCGACGGGAAGTCCGGCGGGCGTCGCACCGCAGGGCACCGTGATCGCCGGGTGGCCCGTGATGTTGAAGAGCTGCGTCAACCGCAGCATGACGTTGCGCACCGGCTCGTCGGCGCCGTCGATGCGCACGGTGTCGGCGCCGATCGTCGGCGCCGGAATCGCGAGCGCGGGGAGGAGCAGCGCGTCGACGTCGGCGAGCGCCGCGTCGACGTCGGCCGTCAGGACGTCGCGCCCGCGCAGGGCGCGCACGTAGTCCTCGGCGAGGATGTACCGGCCCATCTCGAGCCGCAGCCGGACGTTCGGCGTGTACACCTCCGCGCGGTGCTCCAGCGTGACCGCATGATAGGCGGCCGCCTCCGACAGCACGATGTGCAGGTAGATCGGGGCGATATCGCCCGCGTGCGGGATCGAGGCCTCCACGATGTCGGTGCCCGCGTGACGCAGGCGCGCGCAGGCCGACTCGAATGCCGCGGCGACATCCGGATCGAGCCGCGCCATGAAATGGGAGCGGAGCAGCCCGAGCCGGACGCCGCGCGCCTCGCGCGGCGCCGCCGCGGCGGGCGCGGCGCCGCGCAGGACGTCGAAGAGCAGCTGGGCGTCGTCAACCGACCGGCAGATCGGCCCGACGTGATCCATCGTCGGGCTGAGCGGCACGACGCCGTCGGTCGGCACGGCGCCGATCGTCGGCTTGAAGCCGACCAGGCCGCAGGCCGCCGACGGAATGCGGATGGAGCCGCCGGTGTCGCTCCCGACCGACGCGTACGCCATGCCGGCCGCGACCGACGCGGCGGATCCGCCGGACGACCCGCCCGGCGAGCGGGTCGGGTCGAGCGGATGCCGGGCCGGCCCGAAGGCGGAGTCTTCGTTGGTCGTCCCGAGCGCGAACTCGTGCAGGTTGGTCTTGCCGACGATCACCGCGCCCGCCGCCCGCAGCCGGCTGACGACCGTCGCGTCGGCGGCGGCGACGTGTCCCTCGCGCACCCGCGACGCGGCGGTCGTGGCGACGCCGCGCATGTCGAACAGGTCCTTCAGCGAGATCGGCACCCCGTGCAGCGCGCCGCCCACCCGCCCGGCGGCGAGGTCGGCGTCGGCGCGGCGCGCCTCGGCCAGCGCCTCGTCGGCGAGGACGCAGATGAAGGCGTTGAGTCCGGGGTTGTGCGCCTCGATGGCCTCGATGCACCGCGTCACGGCCTGCTCGGCGGTCAGGCGCCGGGCGGCCAGCGCCCGTCCGAGCGCCCCAATGGTGCGAATCTCAACCATCACTTCTCTCGCCCGGTCGCGTCGGGGTTCCAGTCGGCGCTGCGCAGGGCAGACGTGGCACGCGCCAGCGCCTCGAGCAGGGGCCGCAGCGCCGGCAGGGCCCGGCGGTCGGCGTCCAGGAGCGCCTGTTCCAGCCACTGCGTGATGGTCATGCGGGAGAAAGCGTACAAGTCACAAGTCACAAAGCACAAGTCACAATGCACAATGCACCGGTCACGAGTCACAATGTGTGGCAGGGCTTCTGACTTCTGACTTCTGACTTCTGACTTCTGACTTGTGACTTCTGACTTGTGACTTGTGACTTGTGACTTGTGACTGGTAGGGTGCCGAGGATGCGCAGAACGAAGATCATCGCGACCATCGGCCCCGCCACCGCCGGACCCGAGGCCATCGGCGAGCTGGTTGCCGCGGGCGTCGACGTCTGCCGGCTCAACTTCTCGCACGGTGCCCGCGAGACCCACGCGGCCGCGATCGATCGCGTGCGGGACGCGGCCGGCCGGCACGGGCGCAGCGTCGCCATCCTGCAGGATCTCTCGGGCCCGAAGATTCGCACCGGACCGCTCCGCGGCGGCGCGCCGCTGACGCTTCGTCCCGGCGACGCGCTGCGCATTGTCACGGGCGACGTGGTCGGCGAGGACGGCCGCGTGGGGACCACCTATGCGGACCTGCCGGGCCTGCTGCGGGCCGGCGACATGCTGCTGCTGGACGACGGGCGCATCCAGCTGACGGTCGACGAGGTGCAGGGCGGCGAGGTGCGCACGACGGTCGTCGACGGCGGCCAGCTCGGGGAGTTCAAGGGCATCAACGCTCCGGGCGTGCGCCTTCCGCGCGTCGGCCTGACGGCAAAGGATCGGGTCGACCTGGAGTTCGGCGTCTCGCGCGGCGTCGACCTCATGGCGCTCAGCTTCGTCCAGACGCCGACCGATCTGGAGGAGGCGCGCGAGCGCCTGCGCGCGGCCGGGGCGCCGCAGGTCCCGCTCGTCGCGAAGCTGGAGCGTCCAGAGGCCGTCGAGCGGCTCGATGAGATTCTCAAGGAGGCGGACGCCGTGATGGTGGCGCGCGGCGATCTCGGGCTCGAGCTGCCGCTCGAGCGCGTGCCGCGCGTCCAGCAGGACGCGACGGATCGCGCCCGCGCGCTCGGCATCCCGGTCATCGTGGCGACGCAGGTGCTCGAGTCGATGCGGACCGAGCCGCGCCCGACGCGCGCCGAGGTGAGCGATGCGGCGAGCGCCGTTCGCGCGGGCGTCGACGCGATCATGCTCGCCGGCGAGACCGCCGTCGGCCTGTTTCCCATCCGCGCCGTCCAGACGCTCGACGCGATCATTCGCGAGGCGGAGGCCGCGGCCTCCGAATCGTTGCTGCTCGATCGCCGTCAGCCGTTCGCGCGGGGCCCGCACCCGGCCGATGCGGTGCGATGGGGGGCGCTCGGGGGGCACGGGCGCGCCATCTGCGAGGCGGCCGTGACGCTCGCCGCCCGCAGCGACGCGACGGCCATCGTCGCGATTACGAGAGGCGGCAAGACGGCGCGGCTCCTGTCGGCGCTGCGGCCGCGGGTGCCGATCTACGCCGTCACCGACGATCCCGCGATCGCGCGGCGGCTCACGCTCTGCTGGGGTGTGGTGCCGGTGGTGGCCCGGCTCCACGGCGACGTGAGCGAGTCGGCGACGCGCTTCGGGAGCCTGCTCGTGGCGCGCGGCGAGATCCCGGCCGCGGCGACCCTCGTGCTCGTGAGCATCACCCCCGACCTGGCGCCGGGGCCGTCGAACTTCCTCAAGCTGCAGCGCGTGTAGCGGCGGGGCAGCTCACGCGGCCGCCGGGGCCTCAGCCCTCGGGAAAGCGCCGCTCGAGGTAGCGCTTCAGCCCGTGGAGCGCGGAGAGCCAGCCGCTGGACATCACGTCGTAATAGCGCGTCCACCGTGCGTTGGCGTCGTCGTGCCCCGACTGGCGCACGTGGAGCACCGTCCCGGCAACCTCCCGGCGGCAGCGCGCTTCGAGCGCCATCGGTCCAATCGGGTCGCCGTCGGGCGGTTGCCAGTAGAGATCGGCCAGGAAGAAGTCCTGTCCGGGCGTGAACTCGACGACCGTGCCGTGCAACACGCCGCCCAGACGGCCGAGCAGCTCGTCGCGCCACTCGGTCGGCGCCCACTCGACCGCGTAGCTGCCGAACGGCCGGGGGACACAGATGGCGCGCGACACGTCCCACCACACGGCGAGCGCCTCGGCGTCGAAGAAGGCGTCGAGCACCGCGGTCGGCGGAGCCTTGATCAGCAGGCTATGAACGAATTCGCGCATGGGGACCGCGCGCTGCCCCGCGGCCGCGCAGCGGGGGCCCGACCGGCGGCTGGTTGGAGCCTATCGCATTGTGCCTCGATAATCGTGGCATGCAGCCTGTGGCCTATCGGGATCGCGAGTTTCTCGACAGCGAGGAGGCGCGCCCGCTGCGGATCCTCGCGGAATACATCGAGCCGCTCCGCCGGTTCGAGGCGGAGAACATCCAGGATACCGTCGTGTTCTTCGGGTCCGCGCGCGTCCACAGCCGGGAGCATGCCGAGCAGGCGCTGCAGCACATCATGAGCCGTCTCGCCGGCCGGCATCCGTCGGAGCCCGACGAGCATCTGATACGCGGGCGCAAGGCCGTCGAGTGGTCCCGCTACTACGAGGACGCGCGCGAGCTCGCGCGGCAGCTGACCGAGTGGTCGCTCGGCCTCGGCGCGGCCCGCCATCGGTTCGTCGTCGCCTCGGGCGGCGGCGCCGGCATCATGGAGGCCGCCAATCGCGGCGCCAAGGAGGCGGGCGGGAAGACCGTCGGCCTCAACATCCGGCTGCCGTTCGAGCAGGGCCCGAACCCGTACATCACGCAGGGGCTGCACTTCGAGTTCCATTACTTCTTCATGCGGAAGTTCTGGTTCGCCTACCTGGCCAAGGCGCTCGTGGTGTTCCCCGGCGGGTTCGGCACGCTCGACGAGATGTTCGAGATTCTCACGCTGATGCAGACCGAGAAGCTGGCCAAACAGATCCAGATCATCCTGTACGGGACCGACTACTGGAGCCGCATCCTCGATCTCGAACCGATGGTCGAGTGGGGGGCCATCAGCCCCGGCGATCTGCAACTGCTGCGGCGCGCCGATACGCCGGCGGAGGCATTCGAACTGCTGAAGGCGCACCTGACCGAGCACCACCTGGCGCCCGCCACGCCCCAGGAGGCCAAGGCGCCGGGGATCGCGAAAACGCGGTCGTAGCGGCGAAGCCCGTAGCCGGCCGGCGGCCGCCAGTAGGACGGTTCCTGGTGCCTGCTATCAGCTACCGGCTACCGCCTACCGGCCCGACTCAATACAGCAGAGACGCCGTTCGCAGCCGCGCGAACGCCTGCTCGTCCTCGCGCCAGCCGGCCGCGATCTCCTCGGGGGCCGTACCGCCTTCGATCTGCCGCCGCAGCGCGTCGGACCCGGCGAGGATGTCGATCGGGAGCTTGTCGCGCTCGTACTCGTAGGGCGGCGGGCGCCAGCCGAATCCGGCGGGGTCGAACCGGCGGAACATCGCCAGGAGCGCCACGCCCGTGCGCACCGGACGGAACGCCTCGCGGTTGAGGACGTGAATCTGGCAGCCGCCGCAGGTTCGCTGCGCGTGCTTCTGGAAGGTCGGCTCGAACACCGCCGGACGGAAGTGGACGCCCGGCAGCTCGAGCGCGTTCAACGCGTCGGTGAAGGGCTCGGCGTCGATGCCGGGTGCGCCCACCAGCTCGAACGGACGCGTCGTCCCGCGGCCTTCCGACAGCAGCGTCCCCTCGACGAGCACCGTCCCCGGATAGACGACGGCCGTGTCGAGCGTCGGCATGTTCGGCGACGGCATGACCCACGGCAGCCCCGTGCGGTCGGCGTACATCGTGCGCCGCCACCGCTCCATCCGGACGATTTCGAGCGACGCGCCGAGCCCCCAGTGGTCGTTGAAGAGCGCCGCCAGTTCGCCGATCGTCAGTCCGTGCCGCATCGGGATCGGAAACTGGCCGACGAACGACTCGTACCCCGGCACGAGGCACGCCCCCTCGATCTGCACGCCGCCGATCGGATTCGGCCGATCGCAGACGACGACCGGGATGCCGTGCCGCCCTGCGGCGCGCAGGCAGTTCGCCATCGTGTAGATGAAGGTGTAGATGCGCGCGCCGATGTCCTGCAGGTCGACGACCAGCACGTCGACGTTGCGCAGCATCTCCGCCGTCGGCTCGCGCGTCTCGCTGTACAGCGAATAGACCGGCACGCGCCGCGACGCGTCCCGGGCGTGCGGCGTCTCGACCATGTTGTCCTGGACGTCGGAGCGAAATCCGTGCTGCGGACCGAAGAGGGCCGTCAGCCGCACGCCGTCCGCCGACGCGAGGCGCTCGACGATGTGGCGGAAGGCGTGGTCGACCGACGCGTGATTGCAGACGACGCCGACGCGGGCGCCGCGCAGGCGGCCCGAGGCCATCAGGACATCCGAGCCGAGGCGGACGACGCCGGGAAGCGTGGCGCGCATCGGCCCATTATGGTTGAGCTCGCCCCCTATCGTCGCGCCGGGCCTCGACCGATACGGCCGCCATGCCTCGCATGTGGTCTCCCTCGTGGTGTCTGCTGGCCGCCGCGCTCGTCATCGTGCCTGGATGGCCGACGTCCGCGGCGGCACAGGCACGCGATGGTGGCCTGACGCTTCCGAGCATGGCCGCCAGCGCGGCGGCGGCGGCCGACTGGGCGTCCACCTACCATGCGCTGAAGTACTACCGCGTTCGCGAGACGAATCCGCTGCTGCGGCCGATCGATCACTCGCCGGCGTCGCTGGTCACGATGGGGGCGCTCATCGACGCGGGGGCGTTCAGCGCCTGGAATCTCGCCGTCGGCCGCCGGCACGAGCGGGTCGCCGCCGCCGGTCTCTGGGCGATGGCGGCGTTTCGGACCTACCTCGTCATCCACAACATCCGGACGACGCGGCGCGCCGAACGCCGCTAGGCCGGCGGGTCCGCCCCGGATCGGCGCTCGACACGACCGAATGCCGCACGAGGCGTGACGAGCCGCTCGCAGCCGATACAATGGGCGCCGGATCATGAGCGACGCGCGGCCGGTTGCCCGGCTCTGGCGGCTGGTTCTGAACGACGACCTCCTCTCCTGCCGCGTCTACCGGCGTCCCGACGGGTTCGAGCTGCGTCTCGAGTCGCGAACCGCGGTCATTCTGTCCGAGCGCTTCGACCTGCAGCCCCGGATGCTCGCGCGAACGGAGGCGCTGCGCGCCTCGCTCACGCGGCGCGGCTGGCGCGAGCCCCCGCAGGACTGAGAAAGGGGCCCCCAGGCCCAAAGCCTGACGCGCACGTGGATGAGATGAAGATTGCGGTGATGGGATCGGGCGGTCTCGGCGGCCTCTACGGCGGCCGCCTCGCGCATGCGGGATGCGACGTCACGTTCATCGCGCGCGGCGCGCACCTGGCGGCCATGCGGCAGCACGGCCTCGCCATCGAGAGCGAGCCGCACGGGACCATCCACCTGTCGCCCGTGCGCGCGACCGACGATCCGGCGGCGGTCGGGCCCGCCGATCTCGTGCTCGTCGCCGTCAAGCTCTGGGACACGGAAGACGCCGTGCGCGCGATTCGGCCGCTGGTCGGACCGCACACGGCGGTCATGTCGCTCCAGAACGGCGTGATCAGGGACGACACGCTGCGGAGCGCGTTCGGCGCGGCCGCCGTCATGGGCGGCGTCGCCTACGTGGCGACACAGCTGGCGCGCCCCGGCGTCATCCGCCAGACCGGGCCGATGCAGCGTCTCGTCTTCGGCGAGTACGATGGCCGACGGTCCGCGCGGGCCGAACGGCTCCTCGACGTGCTCGTGCGCGCCGGCATCCAGGCCGAGATCTCCGACGACATCCGCCGGACGCTCTGGGAGAAATTCGTCTTCCTCGTCGGGCTGTCCGGGACCACGGCGACCATGCGATCGACGATCGGGCCGATTCGCAGCCATCCTCGCAGCCGCGCCTTCCTCCGCGCGCTGCTCGAGGAGACGGTCGCGGTCGGGCGCGCGCACGGCGTGCGCCTGCCGGAGCGCTACGGGGACGACCGGCTGGCGTTCCTCGACACCGTGCCGCCCGACATGACCTCGTCGATGCACCACGATCTCGAGCGCGGCAATCGGCTCGAGGTGGCCTGGCTGTCGGGCGGGGTGGTCCAGCTCGGCGAGGCGGTTCATGTCGCGACGCCGGCGAATCGCGCCGTGTGCGACATCCTCGCGATCCATGCCAACGGCCCTCCTCCCGGCAAGTCACAAGTCACAAGTCACAAGTCAGAAGTCAGAAGTCACAAAGACGACGTGACTTTGTGACTTTGTGACTTTGTGACTTTGTGACTTTGTGACTTCTGACTTGTGACTTGTGACTTGTGACTTCACCCGTCCCCCGGCTCACCGTGAGGGCTCTTCGCGCGGTGCCCGTGCTGGTGCCGATGCGTCATGCGCTGGGCACGAGCGCCGCCACGGTGCGAGCGGCCCCGCTGCTGCTCGTCGATCTCGAGACGCACGAAGGCGTGGTCGGCCGCGCCTACCAGTTCTGCTACCGTCCGGCGGCGGCGCCTGCCATCGTCCGGTTTCTCGACGACATCCTCGAGGCGATTGCCGGCGCCCCGGTCGTGCCCGCGGATCTCTGGGCGGCGCTGTCCACGCGCTACAGGCTGATCGGCGTACAGGGGATCGTGCGCATGGCGATGTCGCTCGTCGACGTCGCCGGCTGGGACGCGCTGGCGCAGGCCGCGGAGCTGCCGCTCGTGCGGCTGCTCGGCGGCGAGCCGCGCCCCATTCCCGCCTACAACAGCAACGGCCTGGGCCTCATGCCGCCGGACGCGCTCGCCGACGAGGCCGACGCGCTCGTCGCCGGCGGCTTCCGGGGCGTGAAGCTGCGGCTCGGCTATCCAACGCTCGAGGAGGACCGCGTCGCCGTGCGCACCGTCCGGGCACGGATTCCCGACGAGGTCGCGCTGATGGTCGACTACAACCAGGCGCTATCGGCGGAAGAAGGCCTCCGGCGCGCGCGGGCCCTGGACGGCGAAGGCCTGTACTGGATCGAAGAGCCGATCCGGCACGACGACTACCGCGGCTGTGCGGCGATTGCGGCCGCGGTCGCCACGCCGGTACAGATCGGCGAGAACTTCTCGCAGGTCTACGACATGGAGAAGGCGCTCGCCGTCCGCGCGTGCGACTCGGTGATGCCGGATCTCGAGCGGATTGGCGGCGTCACCGGATGGCGCCGCGCCGCCGCCCTCGCGGCGGGCGCCTCGATGCCGATGTCGTCGCATCTCTATCCCGAGGCGAGCGTGCACCTGCTGGCGGCCACACCGACCGCCCACTGGCTCGAGTACGTCGACTGGATGAACCCGCTGCTGGCCGAACCGCTGCGGCTGGTGGACGGCCACGCGCTCGCCGCCGATCGGCCGGGCCTCGGTCTGGCGTGGAACGACGAGGCGGTGCGCCGGCACGCGATGGCGTGAACTACTGTCCGGCGCCCACAGCCGGGCGCCCGAGGCCTGTGGTATAAGGGCGGCCATGCGCTCCAGCCGACTGGCGCTGCTGGCGCTCGCGCTGGCTCCGACGGCGCTCGCCCAGTCGCCCACCGACCCGTTCCCCGCACCGATTCCGGCGGCCGAGGGTGTCGTCCGCGTCCGCGTGGCGGAGTTCGCCTCGGTGCCGGACGTGGACGGGGGCGCCGCGCGCATGATGCTGCTCGTCGACGAGCCGGGCACGCGGCGGCTCTTCGTCAACGACATGCGCGGGCTGCTCTACGCCGTCAGCTATGACGGCCGCACGGTCGCGCCGTATCTCGACCTGAACCGGCAGGGCGTACCCGTGCAGGCGGCAGGCCGCGAGCGCGGCTTCCAGAGCTTCGCGATCCATCCGCAGTTCGGGCAGCCCGGGACGCCCGGGTTCGGCAAGCTGTACGCGTGGACCGATACGACCAATACGGCGCCGGCGCCCGATTTCCAGCCCGGCGGCGGCAACCGGACGCACCACACGGTGCTCGTGGAGTTCACGGCCAAGACGCCCGGCGCCCCGACCTACGACGGCGGCCCGCCGCGCGAACTGCTGCGGCTCGAGCAGCCGTTCGCCAATCACAACGCCGGGCACATGAGCTTCCACCCGCAGGCAAAGCCGGGCACGCCCGAGTTCGGCCTCCTCTACGTGGCGGTCGCCGACGGCGGGAGCGGCGGTGATCCGCTCGACCTCGCGCAGAACCTCGGGTCGCCCTTCGGCAAGCTCCTGCGTCTCGATCCGCTGGGCTCCACCAGCGCGAACCGCAAGTACGGGATTCCGGCGGGCAATCCGTTCGTGGGCAAGCCCGGCGTGCTCGGCGAGATCTATGCGGCCGGCGTGCGGAACCCGCAGCGCTTCGGCTGGGATCCGCGCAACGGCAACCTCTTTCTCGCCGACATCGGCCAGAACATCGTCGAGGAGCTGAGTCTGGTGCGTCCCGGGGCCAATCTCGGCTGGAACCGGTGGGAGGGGAGCTTCGGCTACGTCAGCCGGCAGGCGGTGGATCTCGCGCGCCGGCGCGCGGATCCGTCGATGACGTATCCCGTCGCGGAGTACGACCATCGGGATCCGGTGCTGCTGGAGGGCGACGCGGCGATCACCGGCGTGCATGTGTATCGCGACATGCAGCTCCCGCAGCTCGCCAACCTGGTGCTGTTCGGCGACTTCCCGAGCGGCGAGATCTTCTACGTTCCGGCCGACACGCTGCCGGGCGGCGGCCAACAGGCGATTCGCCGCGTGCTGCTCCACGAAGGCGGTGCGTCGAAGACGCTGCTGCAGTTGATTCGAGAGAAGAACGCCCGACAGGGCAAGCCGCCCGCCTCGCGCGCCGATCTGCGGTTTGGCTCGGCGCAGGACGGCCGGGTCTTCCTGCTCAACAAGCACGACGGCACGATCCGCCTGCTCGTCCCGGACGGCGTGTCATCACGATGAGGAGACGTACCATGCACTTCATGACCATGCACACACCACCCAAGACGATCGTCGCGGGCCTGCTCATGGCGGGGCTCGTGGTGGCCGCGGCGTGCTCGTCGCCTCAGCCCGCGCCAGCGCCCGAGGCGACCGGCGTGACCGCGTTCGAGGGGGCCCGCGTCATCGTGGGCGACGGCAGCGCGCCGATCGAGAATGCCACGATTCTCGTTCGCGAGTCGCAGATCGAGCAGGTCGGCCCCGCGGGCCAGGTCCAGGTGCCGGAAGGCGCCGCGCGGGTCAATCTCGCGGGCAAGACCGTGATGCCGGGCATCCTCGACGCCCATGTGCACCTGCGCTCCCAGTCGCGCGACACGCTCATCGAGGACCTCGAGCGCCGCGCCTACTACGGCGTGGTCGCGGCGGTGAGCATGGGCCAGGACCAGGGCGACATTCCGTACCAGGTGCGCAACGAGAGCATGACGGGGCCGAACATGGCGCGGTTCCAGACGGCCGGGCGCGGCATCACGGCGCCGGAGCCCGGACGGACCGAGGTGCCGTTCTGGGTCTCCACGCCGGAGGAGGCGCGGGCCGCCGTGCAGGACAACGCCCAGCGGAAGGTCGACATCATCAAGCTCTGGGTCGACGACCGCGACAACAAGTACAAGAAGCTCACGCCCGCGCTGTACGGCGCCGCCATCGAGGAGGCGCACAAGCACGGCATCCGCGTCACGGCGCACATCTTCGAGCTGGACGACGCCAAGGGGCTCCTGAAGGCCGGCCTCGACGCGTTCGCCCACGGCGTCCGCGACCGCGACATCGACGAGGAGTTCGTGGCGATGTGGAAGGCGCGGCCGGAGGTGATCCTGGTGCCGAACCTGCCCGGGCGCGGCGTCACGATGGATCTGAGCTGGGTGAGCGACACCGTGCAGCCCTCCGAGCTCGAGAAGCTCCAGGCCGCGGCGGCCAAGGAGGATCCGGAGGCGCAGAAGCTCTACGGGATCCAGGCGCGCAACCTGGCCAAGCTGTCCGCGGCCGGCATCAAGATCGCCATGGGCACCGACGGCAACACGCCGTACGGGCCGCACATCGAGATGGCCGACATGGTGGCGGCCGGCATGTCGCCGCACGACGTCATCGTCGCGGCCACGCGCAACTCGGCGGAGGTGATGGGGTTCGGCGATCTTGGCACGATCGCGGCCGGCAAGACCGCCGACTTCGTCGTCCTCGACGCCAACCCGATCGACGACATCGCCAACACGCGGCGGATCAACGCCGTCTACATCCGCGGCGAGGCCGTCGATCGCGCCGGCCTGCGCCAGAAATTCATGGCCGCGAAGCCGACGACCGAGTGACGGACGCCGGGGATCGGGGATTCGGGATCGGGGAGTGGAAAACGGGATTACCGCTTTCCAGGCCCCAATCTCCAATCCTCAATCCCCAGTCCCGAGCTCCAATGCCAGCCCTTCGCTTCTGGCTCGCTGCCGCGGTGCTCCTGTTGTGTGCCAAGGGCGCCTCCGCGCAGCTCGTCACGTTCCCGGTCGGCGGCGTGATGCGCCAGGCGTTCGTCTTCGCACCGGCGGCCCCGCCCGCGGGCGCGACGCTGCCGGTCGTGCTCGCGTTTCATGGCCGCGGCGACACGATCCGCGACTTCCAGTACGTCAACCTGCACGTCGCCTGGCGCGATGCGATCGTCGTGTACTTCCAGGCGCTCGATCGCGACGGGTTGTCGGGCTGGCAGGTGGAGCGCGGGCAGGACGGCGACCGCGACCTGACGCTCGTCGACGCCGCGCTCGCCACGCTCCGCAAGACGTACGCCGTGGACGATGACCGGATCTATGCGACCGGCTTCTCCAACGGCGCCGCGTTCACGTATCTCCTGTGGGCGGAGCGTCCGGACGTCTTCGCCGCATACGCGGTGGTGGCGGGCCGCCTCCGCCCGTCGGTACGCCTGAAGGCGCCCAAGCCGCTCCTGGCCGTGGCGGGCGAACGCGATCCGCAGATCCTGTTCAGCGACCAGAAGGCGGCGATCGATGCCGCGGCGGCGGTCAACGGCACCCGCGCGCCGGTGATCACCTGGATCCATCCAGGCGGGCACAGCTATCCGCGCGGCACATCCGAGCGGATCGTTGCGTTTTTCACGGAGCACCCTCGCACGCGGTGACCGCGGGCCAGCCGGCGGCCGGCGACCCACGACCAGCGACCAGCGACCAGCTAAATCTAGAGTGGAGGAACCATGCGACGTCATCTGAAGTCCATCGCCCTTGCCGCCGGCCTCGTGCTCGTGGGCCTCATCGGCGGTTTCCAGCTTGCCGCGCAGGCGCCTGCGCCACAGGCGCCCGCCGCCCAGCCCCCGGCGGGGCCTCCGCCGCCCGACACCGCGGAGCTCCGCGCGGCCTATGAGAAGTGGCGCACGGAGTTCAAGACGTGGGGCCGGTGGGGCAACGAGGACAACAAGGGCGCCTCGAACCTGATCACGCCGCAGAAGGTGCTCGAGGCGGTCAAGCTCGTGCGCAGCGGGATCGTGGTGTCGCTCGCGCCGCCGGTGCCGCAGGTCGCGGCAGCCGACGTGCAGCCGGCCGGACTCTTCCGGCGGACGACGAACAACATCACCGAGGGCGGCACGTCCGACAACTATCAGGTCAGCTACCACGGGCTCACCGTCGCCCACATGGACACGTGGTGCCACTTCTTCGAGAACGGGATGATGTACAACGGCATTCCGGTCAAGGGGAACCTGTCGCCGGAGACCGGCTGCGCGAAAGGGAGCGTGATGAACTGGAAGGACGGCGTCTTCACGCGCGCCGTGCTCTACGACATCGCGCAGCTCAAGGGCGTCGACTGGGTGGAGCCCGGCACGCCGATCCGCCGCGCCGATCTCGAGGCGTGGGAGCAGAAGATGGGCGTGAAGGCGGGCCCCGGCGACGTCGTGCTCCTCTATATCGGGCGCTGGAAGCGGCGGGCGGCGGTCGGCCCGTGGGCAGGGCAGGTGGCCGGCTACTACGCGGACACGATCCCCTGGATGCACGAGCGGATGCCGGCGTTCCTCGGCCACGACTTCAACATCGACTGGAACCCGCGTCCCGGCTGGGAGGGGATGCGCAACCCGATCCACGTGGCCGTGCTCAACTGGATGGGCATCAATATCGTCGAGTGTCTCGATCTCGAGCAGGCGGTGGCCACCGCGCGCAAGCTGAAGCGGTACGAGTTCCTGATCTCGTTCGCGCCGCTGCCGGTCGAGGGAGGCACCGGATCGCCGCTCAATCCGATCGCGATCTTCTAGCGTTCGGATCGTTCGGATCGTTCGGGAGGTTCGGGTCGTTCCGTTCGGGGCGTTCACTGAACGACCCGAACCCGAACGACCCGAACCCGAACGACCCGAACCCGAACGACCCGAACCCGAACGACCCGAACCCGAACGACCCGAACGATCCGAACGCCCGAACGATCCGAACGCTTGTTGTTCCGACCGCTCGTTGTTCCGTTCAGAAATCCAGCTTGACCACGAGCTGCACGAGCCGCGGGTCGGTGCTGGTCTCGCTGATCCGTCCGAACGTCGGGCTGTTGATGTCGTAGTCGAAGACCGAAGACCGAGGACGATCCCCGGCGAGAAAGTTCACCGTGTTGAACACGTTGAAGATGTCGGCCCGCACCTGCAGCCCCCACCGGCCCCGCAGCCGCAGCCGCTTGACGATGGCCAGATCCGTCACGAACTGGGCGGGACCGTCGAACTCCAGCAGCTCCAGGCTCCCCACTTCGCCCGCCATCGGGTTGAAGAAGACCTGGCCGCCGAAGCCGGGGGCGTTCGTCAGCGTGTCGGGTCCGACGGCACGCCCGGTCGTGGGGTCGATCACGGTCGGATCGATCCAGTAGATCTGGCCGTCGACTTCGCGCACGCCGAGGAGCTTGCGGATCTCGCGCGCGCTGAGCGTGGTACGGGCCGTCTGAATCCCGGATCGCCCGGTCCGGTTGAACGTGCCCCGCCGCGCCAGGAGCGAGATCGGCGACCCGCTCTGCCAGTGCACGATCGCGCTGGCCTGCCACCCGCCGGCGATCCATTCGGCGAGCCCGCCCTGGTTGAGCCACCGCTTGCCCTGGCCGAACGGCAGCTCGGCAATCACGTTGGCGTTGATGATGTGCGTGGCGTGGTACGGCGAGCGGCCCTCGTTGAGCTCCGGTCTCGCGTTGTCGAGGAACGGCTCGAAGCGCGCCTGGGTCGTGCCGAACGAGTTCGCGCGGCTGTCGGCGAGGGTGTAATTGACCTGGCCGAGCAGCCCGCCCCGCAGCTGCCGGCGCAGCTCGAGCTGCAGCGCGTGATAGTCGGTGAAGCCGCCGTTGTAGACGAGGTCTGCGACGTAGATGCCCGGGTTGGGCAGGAAGCTGTCGCGCGCGAGCGCCGCAATCGCCGGGCCGGCGCTCGTCATGTAGAGGTCGGCCAGCCCCGCCACCTGGCCCGTCTGAATCAGGTTGCGGACGACCGCCGCCGTCAGGAAGCCGCCGCCGAACCGCGGAATGACCGTGAGCGGCTGGCTGCCCGCGATGGCCGGATTGAACGCCGGATTGAAGACGCCCGTGGCGTCGAGGGCGAGGAACCCGTTGGTCCGGGCCCGCAGGAAGTCGTCCTGGAACGCCCCGCGGGGGTTCATCTGGTTCAGGTCGATGCCCCGCCACAGGCCGCGGCCGAAGGTGCCGACGTACCGGGCCTCGCCCGTGAGCGCCCACGGCAGCTCGCGCGCCACGCCGAGGCTGACCTGATGCACCCGGGGCTGCTGGATCTCCGGATCGATGGCGAAGGCCGCGGACGTCAGCGACACGTCGAGCTGGTCGGCGTAGGTCCGGACGGGCGCGAACGCCGGCGTCGGCACCCGCGGCACGCCGGCGGCGAGCGGCGTGTACAGGTTCGCGAGCTCGGCGTCGGCCTCGAGCCCGACGTTGGCGGTGGTCGCGTTGATGCCGACGGTGAACGTCTCCTCGTTGACGAACGTCAGCGCGTAGCCGCCGCGGACCGACGTCCGCCCGCTGCGGAACGGATCCCAGGCGAAGCCGACCGACGGCGCGACGTTGTCGCGATCGGGGCCGTAGAAGCCGCCGCCGACGAACGACACGCGGCCGTTGGGATCGAGCAGCGCGTCGCGCACCGGGCGGCCGGCGACGACCGGCAGCAGCGCCAGGTTGTCGTCTTCACGCAGCGGACTGTAGTACTCCCACTTCAACCCGGCGCGCACGGTGAAATTTGGCCTGAGGCGCCAGTGGTCCTGAAAGTACGCGGACGTGTTGTTCAGCCTGTAATTCGCGTCGAACGGCGCGCCCGGCCGGAATCCGGACGCCCGGTCGCGCACGCGGAACGTCTGGACGACGTCGCTGACCGTGCCCGAGAGCAGCGCCAGCCACGCGTTCGCGGAGGCGAGGTCGGCGGCGCTGATGCCGCCGGGAAACTGGCCGGCAGTCAGCTGCACGTCCGCCGGGGCCGCCGCGCTGAACCCGAACCCGACGTCGGGCAGGCGTCCGAAGGCGTCGAACACGTTCACGCGGACCTGCTGGAGCTGGCCGCCGAACTGCAGCTCGTGGCTGCCGCGCAGCCATGAGCCGGCGCTGCTGTAGTGATAGGTGCGCGTGTCGCGCTCCTGCGGCTGGACGCGGACGACCGGATTGGTCACCAGCGGGAGCGTGAACAACGCTGCGCCGAAGTCCTCGCCGCTCTCGAAGGCGACGGGCGCGCGATTGCCGCCGCCGCGCACCTCGTGCGTCAGCGTCGACCGGCTCCAGCGCCAGGCGCCGACGTACCGCTTCACCGTCGAGTCGGTGAAGACGAGCGGCCGCTCGTGGACCGGGTCGAGGTCGCTGCGGTCGTCGGTCTCGTGGAACCACGCGTAGTTCGCCTCGAAGCGGTGGGCCGGCGTGGGGGCGTAGTCGAGGCGGAGCCCCCACTGGTCTCGCCGCGTGTGGTTCTGCTGGAGGAAGCGGTAGCCGGCGGTGTTGAGGCGCCGCGCGTCGGTCGAGCCCCCCACGTCGAAGTTGTTCACGAGCCGCGGCGGCGGCAGCCGGCTCAGGATGTCGCGCTGCACGATCGGATCCGGCCGAAGGCCCGACAGCTGCAGCACGTTGGCCGCGCGGATCTGGCCGTCCGCCCCCACGTAGCGGAAGACGCCCTGCGGCAGGTCGTCGTGCAGCGGGATGACGCTGTTCTGGCTGGCGTCGGTCGTGCGCCGGAAGCCCTCGTAGTAGCCGTAGAAGAACAGCCGGTTCCGCACGACCGGCCCGCCGAGCGTGCCGCCGAACTGGTTACGCCGCAGCGTGGGCGCGGGCAGGCCGGTCCGCTCGTTGAAGAACGAGTTCGCGCCGCGCGCGTTCGTGCGGTTGAACCCGAACACGTTGCCGCGGAACATGTTCGTGCCCGAGGGCGTCACGAGCCGTACCGACGTCGCCCCGCCCGCCGCCTCCGCGCCCGGGAGCGCCGTCGTGATCGTGAACTCCGCCACCGTGTCGGCGGTGGGCCGGTTCGGCACGAAGTCGAGCGCGTTGATCCGGATGAAGTTGTCCTGGACGTTCACCCCGTCGATCGTCACCTGCGTCCACGTCGCGCGCCCGCCGTTGATCGCCGTGGTCGTCCGCGTCGGGATGCCCGGCACGCCCGCCTGCAGGCGGATCAGCTCGATCGGGTTGCGGCCGTCGAGCGGGAGGTCGACGATCTGCCGCTCGACGACCGTCTGCGTCACCTCGGGCGTCGTCGTCTGGACGGGCGGTCCGCCTCCGACGACGGTCACCGCCTCGGTGAGCGGCCCGACCTCGAGGTGCACCGTGAGCGAGCGCTCGACGCCCACGTTGACCTCGACATCGGTGAAGGTCGCCGGCCGGAAGCCGGCGAGCGTCACGGTCACGGTGTAGACGCCCGGTTGGAGCTGCGGAAAGACGAACGCGCCCACCTCGCCCGTGGTCGTCGTCTGCGTCTGGCTCGTGAGGGCGTTCTCCAGCATGACGGTCGCGCCCGGCACGACCGCGCCGGTGTGGTCGAAGACGGTGCCCGCAAGGCGGCCGGAGGCCGACTGCGCCGACGCGACGCCGCAGACGGAGGCGGACGCGAGGACGAGCGCCTGCCCGCAAACCGCCAACCGCACCTGAACACGAACCGAGAAGCGAGCACCGAGCAGTGTGAACAGCACGGTCGTCAGTGCCCCAGCACGAGCGCAAAAAGGAGCGGCGCCACGATCGTGGCATCCGACTCGATGATGAACCGCGGCGTGTCGACGTCGATCTTCCCCCACGTGATCTTCTCGGTCGGCACCGCCCCCGAGTACGACCCGTAGCTCGTGGTCGAGTCGCTGATCTGGCAGAAGTAGCGCCAGCGCGGGACGGTCCGGCCCAGATCCTGCGACAGCATCGGGACGACGCAGATGGCGAAGTCGCCGGCAATGCCGCCGCCGATCTGGAAGAACCCGGTCGGGCGGCCGTCGGCCTCGCGCATGTACCACTCGGCGAGCGCCAGCATGTACTCGACGCCGGTGCGCACCGTGTGCGGATTGCTGACGTCGCCACGCATCAGCCGCGCGGCGAACGCATTGCCGAGCGTCGAGTCCTCCCAGCCGGGGACGAACACGGGGATGTTGCGCCCGGCGGCGGCGACGACCCAGCTCTCGGCCGCGTCGATCGCGTAGAGCGGCGCCAGCCGCTGCTCGCGGATCACGCGGTAGGCGTATTCGTGCGGAAACCAGCGTTCGCCCTGCCGATCGGCCTCGACCCACAGGTCGTGGAACGCGCGCTCGACGGTGGTGGCGGCTGTCGTCATCGGCACGCAGACGTCGGTGATGCGGCTCAGCCCCTGCTCCGCGAGGCGGCGCTCGTCCTGCGGCGTGAGATCGCGGTAGCCGGGCGTCGGCACGTACTGCGGGCGGCCCACGAGGCCGAACAGATCCTCCTCCAGATTGGCGCCCGTGCACGTCACCGCGTGCACCTTGTCGCAGCGGATCATCTCGGCCAGCGACAGGCCGAGTTCGGCCGTACTCATGGCGCCGGCCAGCGTCACCATCATGCGCCCGCCCTCGTCCAGCAGCGCGCTCCAGGCATCGGCTGCCTCGATGACCACCGCCGCGTTGAAGTGCCTGAAGTGGCGCCGGAGGTAGGCGGACACAGGGCCGTATCCCATGACGGTGACATCATACCGGCGTCCGCACCGGCTCGCGCTGCGAACCGGCGCGCGTGCGGCCGGGCGAGTCCGGTCAGACCTGTTCCGGCGTCCGGCCGACGAGGGTCGAGACCGTGTGCGCGAGCGCGTCGGGGTCGACCGGCTTCGGCAGGTGGCAGTCGTAGCCGGCCGCGATCGCCAGCTGCCGATCGCGGAGGCTCGCATACGCGGTGACCGCCAGCGCGGGGATCCTTCGATCGCGTCCGCGTTCGAGGGCGCGGAGGCGTCGAATCAGCGTGTACCCGTCCTCCACGGGCATGCCGATGTCGGCGATCAGCACGTCGTGGCAGCCCCCCCGCAGCTCGGTCAGCGCGCTGGCGGCCGACCCGACCGCGGAGACCGATGCGCCCACGCGCTGCAGCGCGAGCGTGAGCAGCTCGCGCGTGTCCGCGTCGTCGTCGACGACCAGGATCGCGACGCCGGCGAGCGGCTGACCCGCGTGGCGGACCTTCAGGGCGGACCCGGGCCCGTCGGCCTGCGGCGCAGCGGGGCCGGCCATCCGGACCGGCAGGTCCACCGTGAAGGTGGTGCCCAGGCCGGGCCCGGCGCTCGCCGCATGGACCGTGCCCCCGTGCGCCTCCACCGGCTCGCGCACGATCGCCAGACCCAGCCCGAGGCCGCCGTGCTGCCGCGAGGGGCTGCTGTCCTGCTGGCGGAACCGATCGAACACGTGCGGCAGGAAGTCCGCGCTGATGCCCTCGCCGGTGTCGGCCACGCGGATCTGCACGCGATCGGCGATCGACTCGATGCCGATCGAGACCCGTCCGCCGCGCGGCGTGAACTTCACGGCATTCGACAGCAGGTTCCAGACGATCTGCTGCATCCGGTCCGCGTCGACCACGACGGGCTGGAGCGCCGGCGGCAGCGTTGCGTCGATGGCCACCCCGCGGCTGTCGGCCGCGGGACGGACGACCTCGATTGCCGCCCGGACCACGGCGGGGAGGTCGGCGGCGGCGAGACTCAGGCGGAGCTTGCCGCTCATGATGGCCGACAGGTCGAGCAGATCCTCGGTGAGCTGGGCCTGGATCCGCGCGTTCCGTTCGATGGCGTCCAGCGCGTGCTGCAGCCGTTCCGGCGAGAGCCGCGTGTCGCGCATCATCCGGGCCCAGCCGAGGATGGAATTGAGCGGGGTGCGCAGTTCGTGCGACAGGACCGCCAGGAACTCGTCTTTCAGACGGCTCGCCGCCTCGGCCTGTGCCCGCGCGCCCTTTTCCAGCTCCAGCAGCTGCTCGCGCTCCCGCTCGATTCGCTTCCGATCCGTGATGTCGACGACGACCCCCATGAGGCCCTGGTACTCGCCGGCGGCGCCGCGCACCCCGTTGACGCTGCTGCTGGCCCAGAGCGTCGATCCGTCCTTGCGGAGGTAGCGCGTCTCGAGGACGGCGTCCGACTCGTGGCCGGCGAGCCGGGTGATGGCCTCGAGCACGGCCGGCAGGCTCTCGCGGTGGGTCACGTCGGTGAGATGCATGCCGACGAGCTCGGCCTCCGTGTACCCGAGCATGTCGCACAGGCTGCAGTTGACGAGCGTGATGCGCCCGGCGGCGTCGAGCTGCACGACTCCGGTCGTCGTCTGGTTGACGATGGTGCGGAAGCGGCGCTCGCTCTCGCGCAGCGCGCGCTCCGTGTGCGTCCGCTCCGCGATCTCCGCCTGCGCCTGCTCGTACAGCCGGGCGTTGTCGATGGCGAGCGCCGCGGCGGCCGCGATGCCGACGGTGAGGCGCTCGGCGCGGTCGGTGAAGACGCCGGTCTTCGAATGGCCGAAGAACAGTCCCCCCAGCACCTCGCCCGATCGCGACGTCACCGGCACCGCCAGGTAGCTCCGGACCGGCAGATGCCCGCGCGGCATGCCGTGGTGCGGAGGGTTCTGCCCGTAGCGCGGATCGTCGCGAAGATACGCGTCCTCCCAGGTGCGGACCTCGAGCTGCCCGCTCTGCTCCGTGGCGCCGACGTCGATCCCGTGGTGCTGGCACGCCTGCAGGTGCTCGTCGCGCCGGCGGCCGTCGACGACATGAAACACCTTCTCGTGGCGATCGATGCCTTCCTTGAAAAACGGCATCAGCACTCGGTTCTGCTCGTCGGCCGAATGAAAGAACGCGCAGATGTGCCGGGTGTTCTTGAGCGTGCGCCCGGCAAGGCGCACGGGTGCCGGTGTCTCCGTTATGTGTGTCCTCCTGATGGTGCCGTGAACCTTCCCCATGCTCGAATCGCGGCGGGAGCCGAGTCGGCGCGCGCGCCGCCCGGCCTGCGCAGACTTCGATTATGTTGCTGCACGCGGGCGTCGTCCAGCACAACAGCGGCTGAGCTGCCGCCAGCTCAGCAACGGTGTAGAATACGACCCGCTTTCAGTCCTTCACCTTCGGCAGCGATGGAGGTTGACGTGGCATCACGACAGACGTTTCTCGTTCTCGCGCTCGCGCTGGCCGTCAGCGCATCGGATCGCGCGGGCGCACAGGGAGGCGCGGCCGTCCCGTTCAAGCTGGGCACGTTCGAGCAGAGCGGGCGCGCGTTCGTCGGCATGGTTCTCCGCGATACCCAGGTCGTCGACATCGGACGCGGGAATGCCGCGTACGAGGCGTCCAACAGTTCGGCGCCGCGGCTGACCGCGCCCACCGACATGAAGCAGCTGATTGTGCGCTACGACGCCGAGTGGCGGCAGCGGCTCCAGGCAATCGCCAAGGTGGTCTCGAGCGCGGGCAGCCCGCCCGCGTACGTAATGCCCGTGAGCGCCCTGCGGGTGCTGCCGCCGGTGCGGCCGTCCGTGCAGCTCAACGCCGGCGGCA
>Ga0194128_10001994_pt1 | contig 34086 bp, 26 predicted proteins | sample TA2KigCa65mmetaG_FD_148650 | JGI IMG/M metagenome (GOLD analysis project Ga0194128, IMG submission 148650) | Freshwater microbial communities from Lake Tanganyika, Tanzania - TA2015037 Kigoma Deep Cast 65m | ecosystem: Environmental > Aquatic > Freshwater > Lake | place: Tanzania: Lake...
GGGTAAAGGCGATGGAATGGGATTCAGTACTCTGCTGGAGACCTGAGGGTGTCGAGCCTTCAGGCGGACCCAGCCACCCTCAACTCCGCTCACGGGTAACAGTTACTTTTGGCGCACGGCGACGCGACTTGGCTCGGCGCAGGCAACAAAAAGGGCGGAGGACAAATCCTCCGCCCTGATGCAGTGCCGGACTGGTTGGGTGGCTCAGTCGAAGGCGTGCCCGGCACAGCACAGCACGTTGCGAAGCTTGTGACGGACAAGCTCCTTCACGGCCTTGCGGGCAGGAGCCAGATACTTCCGGGGATCGAATTCCTTCGGCTTGGTCGCGAACACCTCGCGGATCGCCGCTGTCATGGCCAGGCGGAGGTCGGTGTCGATGTTGACCTTGGTGCAACCGGTACGGCGGGCCACTTCGATGTCAGCCTCGGGCACGCCGGCGGTCTCCTCACCGAGATCGCCGCCGAACTGGTTGATCTTCTGGGCAAGCTCCTTGGGCACCGACGAGGCCCCGTGAAGGACGAGAGGATAGTCGCCAAGGCCGGCATCCATCAGGGCCTTCTTGATGGCCTTGAGGCGCTCGAGGTCGAGGTGCTGCTCGCCCTTGAACTTGTAGGCTCCGTGGCTGTTACCGATGGCAACGGCGAGCGAATCGACACCCGACTGCTTTACGAACTCGACAGCCTCGTCGGGGTGCGTGTAGGCTCCACCCTTGGAGTAGCTGCCACCCTCCTCGCCATCGTCATGCTGGGCGCCGACCAGCATGCCCAGCTCGCCCTCGACGACGCAGTTGTACTTGTGTGCGTAGTCCACGACCTTGCGGCAGATCTCGACGTTCTTCTCGAACGGATCGTGGGAGGCGTCGATCATGACGCTGGTGAAGCCTTCGTCGATGCACTGCTTGCAGAGCTCGAAGCTGTCACCGTGGTCGAGATGCACCGCGATGGGGATCGTGCTGAGGCTGACCGCGGCCTCGATCAGTTTCTTGAGGTACACGGGATGGGCATAGTCCCGGGCACCCTTGGAAATCTGGAGCATCACCGGAGCCTTTTCCTCCTCGCAGGCCTCGATGATCGCCTGCAGGAGCTCCATGTTGTTCACGTTGAAGGCGCCGAGGGCGTACTTACCCTTGAGGGCCTTGGCGAACAGGTCTGTGGTGTGTGTCAGTGGCATAGTTCAACGATGCGTTGGAGTGCAGTGGTCATCGGGTGGACGACCAAGGGCCGAAGTTAGGGAGGCCCCCGGTTGGAGGAAACAGGTTTTTTGGTGCCCAACATCCACAGGAAGGTCACACGCTGCCGGCCCAACCGACGGATGCAACCATCCCTCCTGAACTCCACCCACTGGAGGAGCCGCCTGCCCTCCATGGAATCCAAGCGCCCAGAGACACCGGATTTCCTCAGGAATTCGGCGAGGGAATCGAAATCCTGAACCACGCCCAGGAGCTTCAGAACCCCTTGCAGACAATTGCCTCCTGGCGATCGACCGGGGCATCGAACCACCGAGTCGATGACGAACCTCAGACGCCTGAGAGACACTCTCCATCGATGCCAGGCTCGGGCTCGTAACGAGCCCGATTTAGGCTCCTGACGCAGCGCCACGACGGAGAGCCGACGAATCCACATCGGGGACGGAGAGCGGGCTCGGATTCCCTGGGAAAGTGGAGTGAGCCGGCGGATTCGCAGTGGAATGTCACGGCAGAACCACCCCACCGGGAAGCGGCACGTCTGCCGAACGCGGTCTGACAACACCGACTCCTCTGCACGAAGACATCGAAGAACGGTCTTGGCAACCGGCTGAAGCCGGATGGGAACGTGCTCCAACAGAGCCTGGTGGGCCTGGCAGTCGCGTATCCGGGAGAGGCCGTGGAGGAGAGACCTGAGCCTCCTGCGGGCCCTGGGCGGCGACTCGCTCGGATCCAGCGCGACGAGCCAGTCCGACCAGACCCCGAGCCGACGGGGCACGACCCGAAGTTCGTGGACGCCCTCCGGTGAGCTTTGGCGGCGACAGCGGTGGAGCTGCTTTCTGAACCGCCTGAGATCACGGTGCACCGCAGCGCTGACCGCTCCCCACCAACGGAGAAACCGGAGTGTCGGCGCAAGATCCCTGGCCCGTGGAATCTCGTGTGTGCTGCGGTCTGACGGGGCAGCCACGACAACTCGGGGCCGCAACCGGTGTAGGGGACTTTTTCGGGGATTCGCCACGGTTCAGTACCGCGACGGTCCGCCGGAGGAATTCTCCCTTCCTTCCGACCCATCGCGCCGGGCAATCCCACGCCCGTCGGACTATCGGCACTGGGCCTGGTGGCGCAAGGCGTGGTCGACAAGGACGAGGGCCGTCATCGACTCCACCATCGGGACCGCTCGGGGCAGGACGCAGGGGTCGTGACGCCCACGGCCCTTCAGAGTGGCATTCCGACCGCCGGCATCGACTGTGTTCTGTTCATGCATCACGGTGGCGACCGGCTTGAACGCCACCCGGAAGTAGAGGGTCTCCCCGTTCGAGATACCCCCTTGGACGCCCCCGCTGCGGTTGGTGACGGTCCGGACGCGACCCTCGACACTCCGGAACGGATCGTTGTGCTCCGTCCCCTTGAGGCCAACGGCGTCAAAGCCACTCCCGATGTCGAATCCTTTGGTGGCGGGGAGCGACAGCATCGCCTTCGCGAGATCCGCCTCAAGGCGGTCGAACACCGGGGATCCCCAGCCCACAGGGACGCCGCGGGCGATGCCGGTGACGATTCCGCCGACGCTATCCCCCTCGCCTCTCACGGTCTCGATGAGACGAATCATCTCGTCGGCAACCCGGGAGTCGGGACACCGGACGATGTTGGACTCGATCTCACCGGAAGTGACCCGCTCGATGTCGATCTGTGCCCGGAGATGCTTCACCTGGGTCACGGCGGCCAAAACCTCCACGCCCCAGCGTTCCCGGAGCAGCTTTCTGGCGATGGCGCCCGCGGCCACCCTCCCGATCGTCTCACGCGCACTGCTGCGCCCCCCCCCGGGCCATGCCCGGATGCCATACTTGGTCTGGTAGGTGTAATCCGCATGGGACGGCCGGAAGGTCGTTGCCATCTCGGAGTAGGCCTGGGGTCGGTAATCCTCGTTCCTCACCCACATCGAGATGGGGGTGCCAAGAGTCCTCCCCTCGAAGGTTCCGCTGAGGATCTGGACCGTGTCGGATTCCTTTCGCGGCGTGGTGATCCTCGATTGGCCGGGACGACGACGATCCAGGTCCGGCTGGATGTCCGCCTCGGTCAATGCCAGCAGCGGAGGACAACCATCGACGACGACCCCGACGCCGCCACCGTGGGATTCGCCCCAGGTCGTTATGCGGAACAGCTGTCCAAAGACGTTGCCCATGTCCCCGAGAGTCTGAGCGAAACACCGTCGAGGAAAAAGCCGGAATCAACCCGCCACGGCGCGCGAGTGGGTCATCGACCGGACGACGGGGATCCGGCGCGGGGGCGGAGGGCGGCCCGGCGAATACCAAAGACCCATCCCATGGCCCCAAGGACCCCTGCCCCCACAATCCACGCGGGAGACGAGGGCACACCCGTCCACCATAGGGCTCCCGCACTGATCGCTGGACCTCCGCCCAGTCCAAGGCCGATCAGGGCCTCATGGAATCCTCCCTGCTCGGCATGCGATTTGGTCTGGTCCATCGAGTAGTACAGGGAGGAGTAGTAGAGAAGTGCGGAAGCCCAGCCGAAACCCACCTGGGACACCACCAGACCCCAGACAGTCGGTGCAACCATGGTTCCCACAAAACCGAGAAACAGGAACAGGAAGCCACACAGAAACCAGTCGAAGCGATAATGCCATCCACTCCACCACCAGAGCTTCAGGAAGGCGAGGGCCCGGACGTAGAACCACGCCGAAAGCACGAGGCCCGCCTCGGCAATCGAGAGCCCGAGCCTGGAGGCGATTCCAGGGGCCATCACCAGGATGGTGTTGATGGCCATGTAGTTGAAAGGGTTTGCGATCCAGGCGAGGCGGACAAAATACCCCGGCTGATACCGGTGGTCCCCCTGGCGATCTTGCCCCCGAGCCTGGGGAAGGGAGGCAATCCAACGGGCACGCTGCCGCTCGAGTGGCCAGGTGGCGACCCACTGGATCCCATGGATGCCAAGGGGCAGCCAGTAGAGGCTCGTCGGACCCAGCCTTTCGAAGATCCACCCTCCGGTCGACAGCCCCACGGCCGCCATCGTGGCCCAGACGACGTTGTAGAGTCCGACCCGGTCCGGCAGTCGCTTCGGATCCTCATGCTCGCTGACAAGGGCCTCCAGGATCGGCCAGGTGAAACACAGGGCCACGGTCCAGATCCCCAGGCAGAGCAGCTGTCCCCATTGGGTCGGGAGGGACCACCCCACCGCGAGCGCGATGGACATCCCGCCAAAGCCGATCCGCAGGGATGGGAAAAGCCCATGTCGCTGGCCAATGCGACCCGCCTGCCATGAGGCGATGCCATAGACGAAGCCATGAACGGCTCCAACGACGAGATTGTTGAGGTTGCTGAAGCCGTAGTCCTCCCGAAGCAGGAACATCAGGAAGTTGACGTAATAGGCCGTGGCGAAGGAGTTGGATCCCTCAAGCACAAAAAGGGGGAGTCGGGAACGCGACACGCAGGCGAACGGGACGCCCCTTGAAACCCCTCCGTCAACGGTTTTGTCCGGCACAAAGCAGCCTGACCGATGACCCTCCAGTCGGTTTCCCACTCGGGTTGAATCACGTCCGCGGGTGATCGCAGCCCTCGGCATAGGGCCTACGACGCCAATTGCCTGCAGATGTGCATGTCCGGGATCCGGACTCTTTCTCGCCGCTGTGAATGGCCCGAAGGATGCGACTCCCAATTTGAGAAAGGGGAAAAACCCCAGAACACAGCGTTATGAACATTCATCGTAGCAAGCCACTCGTGGCGGCGATCGTTGCCGTCGCCGGAAGCGTCCTGCCGGCCTTCGCAGGAATCACCCAGGTCACCAGCCCCTCCAACCTGTTGGCCAACAGCACCGTCTCGATCGGATCCCTCGGATCGAGCGGCACCATCGTCGCAAGCGGATCCTCCGCCACGACGTCCTCGGGAACGAGTGCGACGTTCACCTCCAGCACCTCCCTGTACAGCATGGAGCAGGGCGTGAACTGGTCCGGCAATTTCTCGGCAGGCGACGACCTGCTCTACTCCTGGGGCAACACCTCCATCACCATCAATCCCAGCGAGCTCGTGCAGGGTGCGGGCATCCAGATCCAGTCCGGGACTCTCGGCACCTACTACGCTCAATTCTCGGCCATCGACTCCGCCGGCAACACACTGGGGTCGGTCACCGGCAGCGGGACGTCGACGACGGCAGGAGATGGTTCCGCCCTGTACCTAGGCCTCCTCAGCAATGGCTACGACATCGACAAGCTCGTGGTGCAGTTGCTGTCGCCGACCCCCAAGCTCGGGAAATTCTCGATCGGCAACATCGGTCTCGTCGAGGGCGCCTACAGCCACGCGGCGTCCGGTTCGTCGGGCGGTGGAGTGAACAGTCCGGCCAGTCCGGCACCGGAGTCGACCAGCGCCGGATTCCTTGGAGGAGTCTCACTGGTGATCCTGGGAATGTGGAAGCGAGCCCGCAGCCGCAAGGACTGAACGCAGGCAGGCCACCTGGACGATCCCGGGCACATCCGTGACCCGGGACCGCCTCGACCGGTTCCGAAACCAATCCCTATCGATGGCCCACATGACGCGCGCCCTCAAGGAATGGGCCATCGTTGTGGACGCTCTCGGGAGAGGCGACCAGATCCTGGTGCTCCGGAGCGGGGGCATCTCCGAGAAGAACCGCCACTTCCGGATCGACCGGAGGGATTTCCTCCTGTTCCCAACCCATCATCACCAGCACCGGGACGGGGTGACCGATCACATCCATTCCCGGTTCGATGCGCTCCATCCGACCCTGGACGGAGGACAGCAGGTGCGGCTCGAATATGTCGCCTCTGCCGCCGGCTGGTGGAAGGTCTCCTCATTCGAGGAGGTGCGTCAGCTGAAGGACCAGCACATCTGGCGCGAGGAAGCCGTCGCCCGCCGCTTCAACTCAGGGCATGACGAGGGCCTCTATGTCCTCGCACTGAGGGTCTCCCGACTTCCAAAGCCGACCGAGGTGCCGCTCGAGGATGCCCTCGGAGGCTGCCGATCCTGGCTCGACCTTTCCGCAACCATCCCGACACGGGGTGCTCGTCCCGTGCTTTCCGACGGAGCCTTCGCCCGTCGAATGGCAGAGCTCATCCGACGCTTCGAGCCCGTTGGGACCCGCGTCATCGCCTAGGAGTCACCGCGACGATCCATTCCGATTCTGTCCCGGACCAACCCTCGCCTACCAACTCTCCAGTTGTCCCTCGGGTCGCCCCCCTCCATCCTCATCGACAGATGAGCACCATGACCGGCCCAGTCTATGTCGTCCGGGACAACATCGACACCGACCAGATCATCCCTGCGCAGTACCTCAACCTCGTGCCCACCATCGCCGAGGAGTACGAGAAGCTCGGCAGCTATGCCCTGTGTGGTCTGCCGGATTCCCTCTACCCCGAGCGTTTTGTGCCGGAGGGCAAGACGGACACCGTCTACCCGATCGTCATCGCCGGGCGGAATTTTGGCTGCGGCAGCTCCCGGGAGCATGCCCCCATCGCCATGGGTTCGGCCGACTGCCGTTGCGTCGTGGCCGAGAGCTTTGCCCGGATCTTCTTCCGGAACTGCGTCGCCACCGGGGAGCTTTACCCCATCGAATGTGGGGAACGCCTCTGCGACCTCTTCAAGACCGGGGATGTGGCGACGGTCGACATCGATGCCAACACCGTCCGTCACCACGGCACGGGAAAGGTCTACTCCCTGAAACCGCTCGGCGAGGTCCGCCCCGTCATCGATGCGGGTGGGATCTTTGAGTACGCGCGAGCGACCGGAATGATGTCCGCCTGATCGTCCTCTATGGGCTCCCAATCGTCCATGTGGGGTCGGAGGGCGTTCACCTTGGTTGAATTGCTGGTGGTCTGCGCGGTGATAGCGATCCTGGCCGCACTGCTGGTTCCCGCTCTGGGACGCGCCAAGGAGGCGGGTAAGGCGGCCCAGTGCCAGTCCAATCTCCGTCAGCTCGTCCTCGTCACCCAGCTGTATTGGGATGATCATGGAAGGACGTTCTCCGAGCGCACGGTCCGCACCAACGGGGGCTGGCGCTACTGGTTCGGGTGGCTGGGCAATGGAACCGAGGGCGCCCGCGCATTCAGGCCCGAGGAGGGAGTGCTCTGGCCCTACCTTCGAGGACGCGGCATCGACCGCTGCCCGTCTCTGAATCGCAGCCGGGCCTATTTCAAGGCCAAGAGCCTGGAGGCCGCCCACGGATACGCCTACAATCTGGTCCTGGGCCCCCGGGGGACTCCAGGAATCGCCCCCACCAGCTTCAGGAATCCGTCCGGGCTCGCCGTCTTCACCGACGGAGGTCAGATCAACGATTTCCTCGCCCCGGCAACCCCCGAGCGCCCCATGCTCGAGGAGTTCTACTTCTTCGATACCAACCGGCTCAGCGCCACGGTGCATTTCCGCCATGGCCAACGCGCCCAGTCGGCCTTCGCTGACGGACATGTCGCCCAGGTGCGGCCCACCCCGGACAGCGAGGATCGCCGGCTTCCTCCGGAGCTCTGCGGCCGTCTCCCCGACGATATGATCCTGCCCTGATAGGTCAGTCGTGGCGGAGCAGAAACCGGTCGATCTCGTCCCGACGGGGAGCGGAATCCATGGCACCCTGACACTGGACGGAAAGCGCCGCCGCTGCCTGTCCGAAAGACACCGCCTCGGCCAATCCCCTGCCCTCGGACCACGCCACGGCGAATGCCCCGTTGAAGACATCCCCGGCGGCGACGGTGTCCACGGCACGGACGCGAAAACCAGGGACCATGGAATGGATTCCATCGCCCGACACGAACACTCCGGCCGACCCCATCGTGATCAACACACATGCGGGGCCCTGGTCCCTGAGCTTCTGCGCAGCCCGTGCTGCCGACCGGGGTGAAGTGATCCGAACCCCGGACAACATGGAAGCCTCCGCCTCATTGGGGGTCAGGCAGGTGATCCGACCGAGGATCCAGGGGTCCAAACTCCGGGCTGGTGCGGGGTTCAAGAGGACAGGAACCCGGTGACGTTCCGCCAATCGGACCGTTTCCCGAACCGCCGCATCCGAGACCTCGAGTTGGATCAACACCACATCGGCCTTCTTGAAGGCCTCCTCGGCACGTCGTACCCCGGCGGTTCCGAGTCGGGCATTGGCCCCCGGGGAAACTGCGATGGAGTTCTGTCCGGACGTCTCCACAAGGATCAGTGCGGATCCCGACGGGGTCCTGGGATCGCGGCCGAGATACCGAACCCCCAAGCCCTCCCCGCGACATCGCCGGGAAAGCTGTGTCCCGAAGTCATCCGATCCGATCCGGCCCACGAACTCGACTCGTCCTCCCGATCGGGCAGCCGCCACCGCCTGGTTGGCACCCTTGCCACCGGGAAGACTCTCGAACCCCTCCGCCATCCGGGTCTCGCCCGCCACGGGAAGACGATCCAGGCGAGCCACCAGATCCATGTTGGCGCTGCCCACAACCACCACCCTCGGACCCGATCGCCTTCCACCGTCCCGCGTCGTCAGGGCCATACGCCATCCCGGTCACGCAAGGATTTCCGACAGCACCTCGCCATGCACATCGGTCAGCCGGCGCTCGATGCCGTTGTGATAGAAGGTAAGCCGCTCGTGATCCAATCCCATGAGCTCGAGGATGGTGGCGTGGAAATCGTAGACCGTCGTCACTTTCTCTACCGCGCGATATCCGAACTCGTCCGTCGCGCCGTAGCTGAACGGAGCACGCACCCCGGCACCGGCAAACCAGCCGGTGAACCCGCTGGGGTTGTGGTCCCGTCCGCTGGCCCCCGCCTGGAAGGTCGGCATCCGACCAAACTCCGTGCACCAGACCACCAGGGTGTTCTCGAGGAGACCCCGCTGCTTGAGATCAAGGATCAGGGCCGCCGTCGGCTGGTCGAAGATCTCGCCATGCACCGTGTACTGGTCCTTCAGGACCTTGTGCCCATCCCAGTTGCTGGTGCCTTCGCCGCCCACCTGATAGGCCCCGTTGAACAGCTGCACGAACCGGACTCCCTGTTCGATGAGCCGTCGGGCCAGGATGCAGTTCCGCGCATAGCCCGCCTTGATGTCCTGGGTCCGATCGCCTTTTGCATCGGCTCCGTAGAGGCGGAGGACATGTTCCGGTTCGGTCGACAGATCGCAGACCTCCGGAACGGACAGCTGCATCCGTGCCGCGAGCTCGTAGCTGGAGATCCGGGCGGCCAGTTCGGTGTCGCCCGGGTACCCCTCGAGTTGGTGACGATTGATCTTTGCGATGAACTCCCGGGTGGCCCTGTCCGTCCCGAGATCGATCCGGGACGGTCGAGCCAGGTTCCGCAGGGGCTTGGTCGCATTGAAGTCCGTCCCCTGGAATGCCGCGGGCAGGAACCCGGGGTTCCAGCAGTTTCCACTGGTCTGTGGCGCTCCTCGTGGATCCGGGATGGCGACATAGGCCGGCAGGTTCTCATTGGCGCTGCCCAGCGCGTAGGTCGTCCACGCGCCGAGGCTCGGGAAGCCATCCAGCGTGAATCCCGTGTTCATGAAGTTCTCCCCCGGACCATGGGTGTTGGTCTTGCCGGTGAGGGAATGAACAAAGCAGAGATCATCCGCCAACGCCCCCACCCTGGGAACCAGGTCGGAGATCATCTTTCCGCTCTGACCCCGAGGACGGAACTCCCAGGGACTCCGGTTCAGTGCGCCCTGCGCGCCCTGGAAGGTCACGAGCTTCTCGCCGCCCGGCATCGGCTGCCCGTGGCGGCGGATCAGCTCCGGCTTGTAGTCGAAGGTGTCGACCTGGCTGCAGGCCCCCGCACAGAAGATCATCAGGACCTGCTGCGCCTTCGGACGGAAATGCGTTGCCCGGACGGCGTTCGGGTTGGCTGGGTCGATGGACGGCCGAATCGGTGACTTGGAACTCACGCCCGCGGCGAGGAGACCATCACGATTCAGGAGCTGGCTGAGGGCCATACCACTGAGAGCGGTGGCGCTGTGGCCGAGGAACGCCCGTCGGTTCAGCAAGGGATGGGGTCGCTCGGGAAGTTCCATGAGCTAGAAGACGAACAGGAATTCACTGGTGTTGAACAAGGCTCGGCACAGGGCCGGCAGTCCCAACTGGTTCACCAAGGCCACCGAAGCCTTCTGCTCCAGACGATCCGGCACCCGCCCGTAGGCATGACGGAACGCAAGGTCCACCTGCCGGACAGGCTCCGGTCCCGCCTCGATGCGAAGCCGCTCTGCGAGCAGGTCCGCCTGCTGCAGGACGAAGGTGCTGTTGAACAGGTTGAGGGCCTGGAGCGGCGTGTTCGACCGGGTCCTCCGGGAGATTGCCTGGTTGCCGCTCGGACAGTCGAAGGACCCGAAGACGGAGTCCTGCTCCTGACGGATCCGCGCCAGGTAGACCATGCGACGGAACTCCGGCTGGCTGAAGGACTCCTTGGGGAAGTACCGGTAGACGTTGTCCTCCTCGACGATCTGCAGGTGAAACCCCGCCCCCCCCATGCGGAGATCGAGTGCACCCGAGACGGCGAGGATGCTGTCCCGGATCGCCTCGGCCTCGAGTCGCCTCGGCGGGAACCGCCACAGGAGCCGGGCTCCGGCATCCGCCCGCAACCCGTCGTCACGCGGCGACGACGACTGCTGGAACGCCCGGCTCAAAAGGATCTGCCGCTGGAGCCGCTTGATCGACCAGCCGTTGCGGACGAAGTCATCCGCCAACCAGTCGAGGAGCTCCGGGTGGGTGGGTCGTTCCCCATTCGCGCCAAAGTCGCTCGGGGTATCCACCAACCCGGTTCCGAACAGGTAGTGCCACACGCGATTGACCAGGACCCGGGCGACCAGTGGGTTGCCAGGACGCGTCAGCCACTCCGCCAGGCGGAGTCGTCGCTCCCGCTCAGGAGCATCCGCCTGCAACCCGAGGCTGCCCAGGACGGCGACGGCATCCGGACCCACAACCTCCCGGGGCTGGAGCGGCTCCCCGCGATAGAGGCGATGGACGTTCGTGGGCTGGCTGAAGGTCCCCAGCCATACCGATGGACCGGAGGTCAGCTGCCGGATCCGATCCTGTCCCCCCTGCACGACCTCGAGCAGGCCACGGGCGCGGATCTGATCCTCCGGAGAAAGCCGAGTGATGAAGGCGTTGGGATCCTCACTGACCAGGGGCTTCCGGTCGGCCGATGAGGCCAGTGGCTTCCACACAGCGCCGTCCCGGGATCCCTCGATCACGTAGTCCGTGGCGATGCGATCCTTGAACTGCCCGCCCCGGTCCCGGCTCCACACGATCCGCTGGATCTTCCGAGGGGTGGGGAACTCAAGCTTCACCCATCCCCTGCCCGGCGTATCGGAAATCCAGCTGTGCTGGTTGCCCGGATGCCCGTCGTTCAGGTGTTCGAGCTTGTGGATGGCATACCCGGGCAGGGTCCCCGAGGCGCTCACACGCACACCGGGGGCAGCCAATCCGACATTGGTCCCCCGCGTATCGAAGATCTCGAGCTCGTCGATGCCGGGCTCGCTGCCCGAGGACGAAGCCAGGATCTGGAACCGGACCGCCATCACCTCCTGGACCGGGAATTCCTCCACGTTGAGCTCGGCACTGACCGAAGGTCGGGCCGACTTCGTGGATACAGCCCCCTCCTGACGGGCCCGCAGAGCATCGACCTCCTTCCGGGCCGAGGCCACTTCGCTCCGGACTCGGACCAACTCCATCTCCTGTTCCGGCGTCAGGGAAACCGGGAGGGTACGATCTCCAAACCCAACCCCAGCGAACACCGCCTGAAGGGCGTAGTAGTCCTTCTGCGAGACGGGGTCGAACTTGTGGTCATGACACCGGGCGCATCCAAGGGTCAGACCGAGGAAGGCCGTTCCCGTGGTGTTGATGATGTCGGCCAGCTCGTCCTGACGCTGCATGAGCGTCAGGTTGATGTCGGGGCTCTTCACCAGGTCGAAGGCCCCGGCGACGAGGAAGCCCGTGCCCAGATCCGCACCCAGTGCGTCCCCAGCGATCTGTTCCCGGACAAACCGGTCGTACGGGACATCCTCGTTGAAACAACGGATGACGTAGTCCCGGTAGGGATAGGCGGTCTTCCGCTCCCGATTTGTCTCAAAGCCGTTGGAATCGGCGTAGCGAACCACATCGAGCCAATGACGGCCCCACCGTTCGCCATACCGCGGATTCGACAGGATCCGATCCACCAACAATTCCACCGCGCGGGGACGCGGATCCCGGACGAAGGCCTCCACCTCGCTGTCGCTGGGTGGCAGTCCCAGAACCACCTGATACATCCGCCGGATCAGAACCCTGCGTTCTGCCGGTGGATTCATCGCCAACCGGGACTCGCCAAGGGACCTGAGAAGAAAGGCATCGACCGGTGTGGAGGGTTCGGGGACGTCGACCGGGGCCCCTGGTACCGCAGGTTGGATCACGGGTCTGAGAGCCCAGTGTTGGTGGACCTCCTCCCCCGGCCAGAGGGCTCCCTGATCGATCCATGCCCGGACCAGGGCCATCTCTGAAGGCGTGAGCCGCTCCCCTTTGGGCGGCATCTGGAGGTCGGGAATCTGACCGGCAACGGCCCGGAGCAGGACACTGTCGGCTCCCTTTCCCGGCACCACGGCAGGCCCGTGGTTCTCGCCGCCCTTGAGGAGAAAGGTGCGCGCCTCCAGTCGAAGTCCGCCACGCTGCTTGTCGGCTCCGTGACACTCCAGACACCGGGCCTGGAAGATCGGTCGGATGTCGCGCTCGAAATCCACCGACCGATCGACCGCAGGCGGAAGGTCGACCGCCTGGGACAGGATCGCGCTCGACCCCAATGCACCGACGACCACACATCGGAGGAGATGCCCCATCACGTTGCGGATGGGCCAGTCGTTGGACGGTGTTGGTTTCATCCGGTTTGGACAGGAGCCCAACGCAATACTCACTGGGGGATCCGTCCCAGAAGCTGATGAAAAACAGAGGGTTCGTCCACGGCGACCTTCACTCCGAACTGGGCGAAGTGTCGCCTCTCCACGTGGCAAACCTAGCCGAGCCCCACCGCGGCAAAGCGATTGCGGACCTCTCGGAAGTGGAAGTCGGGTGAGCAGAGGCGCTCGAGCTCACCAGACTGGAAATGGCGGGCCACCTCAGCGTCGGAAAGCAGCTGTCGGAGGAAGTCCGCATCATCGCGACCGGCATGCTTCACCTCCCAGGTCTTCATCGCATTGCGCTGGACCAGCTCGTAGGCCTGCTCACGGGTCAGCCCCTTCCGGATCAGGGCCAGCAATACGGTCTGGGAATTCCACATGCCGAGGCTGAGACCCAGGTTCTTCTTCATGTTCTCCGGATACACGAGGAGCCCGTTCATCAGACGAAGCAGCAGGCCCAGCATGTAGTCGAGGAGCGTGCAGGAGTCCGGGAAGATGATGCGCTCGACGCTCGAATGGCTGATGTCCCGCTCATGCCACAGCGCCACGTTCTCAAGGGCCGCAACCGCATTGCCCCGCAGCACCCGGGCGAGACCGGTCAACCGCTCCCACGTGATGGGATTCCGCTTGTGCGGCATGGCGCTGCTGCCCTTCTGGCCCTTGGTGAAGGGTTCCTCGGCCTCCAGGACCTCGGTTCGCTGAAGGTGTCGGAACTCGACCGCCCACCGCTCAAGACTCGCCCCGGTGAGTGCGAGGACGTTCATGAATTCGGCATGGATGTCCCGTTGGATGACCTGGGTCGCCAAGGGTGTCGGCTTCAACCCAAGCCGCTCGCAGACCCGGGACTCCACGGCGCTCGACAGGTGGGCACTGGTGCCCACGGCCCCGCTCAGCTTGCCCACGGCCACCGAGGCCCGAGCCTGACGCAACCGCTGGAGAGCCCGGCCCAATTCATCATACAGAAGCGCCAGCTTCAGGCCGAAGGTCGTCGGCTCCGCATGGATGCCGTGGCTCCTGCCGATGCAGGGTGTGAACTGATGTTCCTTGGCCCGGACTGCGATCGCCTCGCGAACCACCTCAACATCGCGGATCAGCAGGTCGGCACTCTGGGTGAGCTGCACGCCGAAGGCCGTGTCGACGATATCGCTGGAGGTGAGACCGAAATGGAGCCATCGGGAGGCGGGATCGTTGATCTTCTCCGTGACCGCAGTCGTGAAGCCGATGACGTCATGGTTCAGCGTCTTCTCGAGTTCCTTCTGTCGCTCCACCAAACCCTTGAGGTCGTCGAACCAGAGCTTCGCCCCTGCCTCGAGCTTCGAGTGGTCTGCAGCAGGGACGACGCCCTCATCCACCAAGGCCTCGCTCGCCAGAAGCTCGATCTGCAGCCAGATCCTCAGCTTGTTCTCGTCGGTCCAGATCGCCCGCATTTCGGGCCGTGAATAGCGCGGAATCACGGGCCAACGATGACGGCGGCCCCGGAGGGATTGAAGCCGGAAAGCGGTGGATCGCTTCGCGGGGGTCCAGGGTGGATTCCGGACCGGGGCCTCGGTCAGATCTGGTAGTCGACAGCAACGATCCGTTCCCGCTTCGGCATCACCCGAACCTTGATGTCCTCCATCAGGACAAGGCTCTCGGGGGGGATGCTGTGCATGAGGAACACGTTGGCCCCGACGGTGGAACCAGCCCCAATGACGGTATCGCCACCGACAATGGTGGCGTTGGCATAGATGGTCACCCGGTCCTCGAGAGTCGGATGCCGCTTCTGTCCGCGGAGGGCCTGTCCTGCAGCAAGCGAGCGGGCCACCAGGCCCACACCTTGGTAGAGCTTCACATGATTGCCGATCTCGGCGGTCTCTCCGATGACCGTGCCCGTGCAGTGATCGACAAAGAAATGGGAACCGATCCGCGCCCCGGGATGGATATCCATGCCGGTCCGGCTGTGGGCCCACTCGCTCATGATGCGAGGCAACAGGGGGGCATTCCGTCCGTGGAGCTCATGCGCAAGGCGATGGACCGTGATCGCCTCGATGAAGGGATAGGCCAGGATGACCTCCTCACGATTCCGGGCCGCAGGGTCACCCTGGAAGGCCGCCTCGACATCGGTCTGCAACATCTCCCGGACCTGGGGGAGCTGACGCAGGAACTCCGACACCAGGGAGTGGGCCGTCCTCCGGGCATCCTTGGCCTTTTCGCCCGACGCACCGAAAGACTGGAAAGCCTTGTCGAGCTCGTCCTCCAGGCGCCCCGCAACCGAATCGAGCAGCAGCGCGGTCTCGGCAGGCAGCTCCGACGAATGGATGATCCGGTCGTCGAAGAACCCCGGAAAGACGAGTCGAAGCAGGTCCTTGGTGATGTCCTCGACGCGCGCCCGCGACGGAAGGTTCACACCGTCCAGGTGGTTGATTCCACCGTGGCGACGGTAGCTCCCCAGCAGCGCCTGGGTCATTTCGGTGACCGGATAGTTCACGACGTGAGGTTCGAGGTCTGGCCCGGAGGTCGAGGTTACTAAGGCCTCCTAGGCGAGATCGCCCAGACCGGCGAGCTCCCCCGTGCTGTCAGCCCAGGAACGTGTCGGCACACCCATCCGGTTCAGCAGGGCGAGATGCAGGTTCGCCATCGGGTGATCCTTCTCGAACGACAGGTGACGCCCGGGACGGAGAGTTCCACCCCCCCCTCCCGCTAGAACCAATGGGAGATTGTGGGGGCTGTGGGCATTTCCATCGCTCATGCCGGCCCCGAACAGGACCATCGAGTTGTCGAGGACGTTCCCGTCACCTTCGGTGTAGGACTTCAGCCTGCCGAGGAAGTAGGCCGTCTGCTCGACGTGCCATTGGTTGATCCTCTGGTAGCGCGCCTTCTTGTCGGCCTTGTTCTCGTGATGGCTGTTCTCGTGATGGGATCCGAGTCCGGCCTCGAGAAACGAGAAGTTCCGACTGCTTACCGAGTTGCCGAACATGAACGTCCCGACCCGCGTGGAATCGGTCCAGAACGCCAGCGCCAGGATGTCCAGCATCAGCCGGACCTGTTCGGCGTGGTTGTCCCGCCGCTCACTGACCCGGGCCGGGTCGTGATAGAGATCGACCGCATTGCCCAACCGGTCGATCTCAGCCCGGACCAACGGGTCCTCCAGGTTCTCCTCCCGCTTGCGTCGACGGTCGAATTCGATGCGCCGCTCGACCGCACGGACGCTCTCGAAATACTCGTTGAGCTTCTTGCGGTCCGCCTCGCCCACCCGTTTCCTCAGTCGCCTCGCCTCCTCGGCCACAAGATCCAGGACGCTCTGATCATCCCCGAAACGTGCGGTGCGGCCCGCTGCGCCAGAACGGAACACCCGATCGAAGGCGAGCCTCGGATTGATCTCCTTCGCCACCGGAGTGGTCGGCGTGCTGTAGGCGATGTGGGCTCCGTATAACCGGGTGAATCCGACATTCACATCCACCCCGGTCGAGGGAGGTTCGATGCCCAGTTCCAGGGATGGCAACGGTGTGAGGTTGCCCACCTTGCGGGCCATCGCCTGATCGATCGAGAGATTGCCGGCGCATAGATTGCTCCCGGTGGTCCGGGTGATGGCAGTGCCCGTCAGCCAGGCCCCGGTCTTGACGTAATGCCCGTCCCCGAACTTGGCGGCTTGGTTCCAGAGGTTGCTCAGGACCAGGATGTCATCCTTGTATCCCCCCAATGGGGACAGGGTGGGAGACAGCTCAAAGTCCTTCCCCAACCCCTTCGGCGTCCAGGAGTCCATGAGGGCACCATTTGCCATGTACAGGGCGGCGAAGCGGACGGGCCTTCCGGTCCCGGGTCCTGCCAGGGATTTTTCCGGAAGGGTCCCCATGGCTTCCAGCCAGGGCAGGGCCATTGAGACACCCAGCCCCTTGAGCGCGGCACGGCGTGAGAGTTGGACCGGTTTCATGACGCTTCAGGCAGTCTCAGCGCGGCAGGACCCATTCGCAAGCAGAGTCCCCATCCCCCATCACCGACATCTCAGGAGGACAGGTTCTCGAGGCTGGAAAGGACCTGCCGCTCCTTCGCCTGCCAGTCCAGGAGTCGCTGCCGGTGCTCCTCGAGGACCTTAGCCGGGACCTTCTCGGTGAACGCGGGATTCGACAGCTTGGCCTCCACCTTGGCGATCTCCGCACGGACTTTCTCGAGTTCCTTGCCCAGGCGGGCCCTCTCGGCTGCCACATCGACCAACCCCTCCAGAGGCAGAAACAGTTCGCCAAGGGGATTCGCGGCCATCGGGGTTCCCTTGGGCGGTGCAAAACCCGGTGTCACCTCGAGCGTCTCGGCGTTGAGCAGCAGGCGGATCACCTCCGCCTCGGCCGCCGGGAGTTCCCCGGAAGGGCGCAGTACGAACTTCACCCGTTTGGCGGGATCGATCTTGCAGTCCCGACGCAACCCGCGACCCAACGTGATGAGATCGTACTTGGCCTGCGCCACCCGGTCGGCGGTGTCATCCAGACCGAAGTAGTCCCGCTCCTCCGTCGTGAACGGCTTGGGCCAGGAGGCCGACAGCAGGGTCTTGCCACCCCGATCCTCCGGAAGGTCCTGATGGAATCCCATACCATGCCAGAGTTCCTCGCTGATGAAGGGCAGGAACGGATGGAACAGCCGGAGCAGCGATCCGAGGACTAGATCCATGACGGCCAGCTTGTTGGCCGCCAAGGCCTCCTGCTGGGGGGTTCGGACGACACCCTCCGGTCGGACCAAGGCCGCCTTGGAGGCCTCCACATACCAGTCGCAATACTCGCTCCAGAAAAACCGGTAGAGCGTGGCCGTGGCATCGCTGAACTTGTAGTCGGCGAATGCCTGGGTGACCTCCCGAACCGCCTGGTCCAGCCGGATCAGGATCCACCGGTCATCGCTGGTCAGCAGGTCCGGATGGATCTCCCCCTCCATGGCTCCGCCCTGCATCTGACGGAACCGACAGGCGTTCCAAAGCTTGTTGCAGAAGTTGCGGCCCAGCTCGACCGACTGTTCGTCGAACAGCACATCCTGTCCCAGCGGCGCCGCCCGCATCACCCCGAACCTGAGGGCGTCGGCACCATATTTGGCGATGAGGTCCAGCGGGTCGGGAGAGTTGCCGAGGGACTTCGACATCTTGCGCCCCTGTTTGTCCCGGATGATGCCCGTGAAATAGACGTTCCGGAATGGCATGTCCCCGCAGTACTCGTATCCCGCCATGATCATGCGGGCCACCCAGAAGAAGATGATGTCCGGGCCCGTCACCAGGTCGGTCGTCGGATAGAACGCCCGGAGGGCAGGATTTTGGGCATCCACCGATCGATCCCCCGTCCACCCCATGGTGGCAAAAGGCCAGAGCCACGAGCTGAACCACGTGTCCAACACATCGGGATCCTGTTCCCAGTTGGCGACATCAGCCGGCGGTTCCAGATCCACATGGATCTCGGTGCCGCCCTTCCGATACCAGACCGGGATGCGGTGGCCCCACCAGAGCTGACGGCTGATGCACCAGTCCTGGATCCCGTTGAGCCAGTGGTCATAGACCTTGGCCCAGCGGTCCGGAAAGAACCGGAGGTTCCCTTCCGCCACGCAGGCCTTGGCCTCCTGGACGCTGGGGTACTTCAGGAACCACTGTTCGCTCAGGCGGGGTTCGATGGGCACATCCGCCCGCTCGCTGAAGCCGACATTGTTGGAATAGGGCTCCACCGCCGCGAGGGCCCCGGCAGACTCGAGGATCTCCGCCGCCTTCTTGCGCCCCACGAAACGGTCCAGTCCCGAGAGCTCCGGCCCGGCCTCGGCCGTCAGCCTGCCGTCCGGCGTGAGGAGGTCAATCACGGGCAATCCATGTCGTAGGCCGATTTCATAATCGGCCTTGTCGTGGGCCGGGGTGACCTTCAGGACTCCGGTGCCGAACTCGAAGTCGACATGTTCGTCGGCAATGATCGGGATCCGGCGCTGCTCCTTGGGGGTTTCGACCGGCAAGGCCCGATAGACATGGCAGCCGATCAGATGCTGATAGCGGGGATCCTTGGGGTTCACCGCGACAGCCGTGTCGGCAGGGATGGTCTCGGGGCGGGTGGTTGCAATCGTCAGGAAAGTCCCAGGCTTCTCGGCGACCTCGACCCGGAAGTGGTACATGGAGCCCTTCTGCTCCTTCATGATCACCTCCTCGTCCGAGAGGGCGGTCAGCGAGGCTGGACACCAGTTGACCATCCGCTTGCCACGGTAGATCAGGCCTTTCCGGTGTAGGTCGACGAACACATTCTGGACACACCGGGAGTATTCCGGATCCATCGTGAACCGAGTGCGGCTCCAGTCGCACGAGGCTCCCAGGGCCCGGAGTTGCTGGAGGATGATGCCGCCGTATTTCTCCTTCCACTGCCAGATCCGCTCCACAAGATCATCGCGCCCAAGATCGTCCCGGTGGCGGATTTCCCCGGCCTTCTTGAGGGTCTTCTCCACGACGTTCTGGGTGGCAATGCCGGCGTGGTCCGTCCCCGGAAGCCAGAGGACTTCCTTGCCGTCCATGCGCGCCTTGCGGGCCAGGATGTCCTGGATCGTGTTGTTGAGCACATGGCCCAGAGTCAGCACCCCTGTGACGTTCGGAGGCGGAATGACGATCGAGTAGGCGGGACGCCTTTCAGAGACACGCCCTGGATCGGCTGTAAAACAGCCCTGGTCCAACCAGAACTGGTACCACTTTGCCTCAACAGACTGCGGCTCATAGGCCTTGGGGATCTCGATCATGGCGCGAAGGACGACCCTAGCCGGCTCGGGCCCGGCGGGGCAACTGGGAGCCTGCCTGTGATATGCCCTTCTCATCCCACGTTCCGCCTGAAAAGATTTCTGCATCACGTTCCCATGAACTTCCATTCCCTTCGCCTCGCCCTGTCCGCGGCATGCCTCCTCGCCTGCGCCCCAGCCACCCTCCGGGCCCATGATATCCAACCGCCCGACTCCAAGGGCGGCCATGCACAGCCCGCGGAGGTCAAGCCGGTCGCCCTTCCCTACCACATCGAGCGCACCGGCCCGGTGAATAGGCCGAAGCCTGGGTCCCTAAAACCCGGCACCAAGGTGACCGGACAAGGCTTCTGGACCTTCGCGGATGCCCCCGGACTCGTCCCCATCCCGGCCGCAGCCGCTCCCCACGTCGCCGGTGCTCATGGCACGGTGATGTTCGACCCCGCGAAGGACACTGTGTACTGGGGCCTTCGGGGCGTTGGCTTCGTCGCCTTCAGCAACGGCCTGACCAAATCATGGGTCGTTCAAGGCCATCCCGCCCTTGCCAAAGGAAACATCCACGGAGCCGACCTTCTCCAACGCTCCGGCAAGACACCATTGGTTGTGGCGGCCGACAACGAGGAGGGGCAGGTCCATGTGACCGACGGCGCGTTTCAGAAGGTCGACAGCCTCGGCATCCCGCCCTTCCCCCAGTACGCCGACCGGAAGGGTTTCGCGCCGACCGACGCCATATTCCTGAACAGGAACGAGCTCTGGGTCACCGATGGCTACGGCAAGGCGTACTTCATGCCGGCGACACTTGCCCCGCTCGCCTATGGCAAGGACATCTACGGCGGTAAGTCGATGTCCGAAACCCCGCATGGAATCACCTACGACCGGGCTCACGGAACCCTCCTCATCTCCGCGCGCGCGGAGGGACGCATCATCACGTGGGACCTCAAGAAGAAGATCTTCCAGGCCATCGATGGCCTGCCCTCTGGGAGCACCGTGTGCGACGTCGACATCTGGGGGGACTACGTCGTGGCTCCCTGTCTGCATGATCACGACAAAACCAAGGCCGGCCCGATCTTCATCGTGAACCTGAAGAAGAAGGCGATCGTCGCCACGCTCCGCCCGAAGGATGATCTAGGCATTACCGGCGCCCAGAGCATCCACGGCGCCTGCTGGTACTTCACCGGCAGGGGCAAATCCCGGGAGGTCTACATTGTGCACACCCCTTGGAATCCCGGTGGCATCGGGGCTCTCAAGCTCGTCGGGCCGACGAAGTAGTGTAGGTCACCCCACCCGTCCGTCGCCGATCCTTGCCGGGAGCCTCCTTCGGACGACGGTCGCGGAGATAGGTGTGGCATCCGACACAGCTCCGGGTCAGCTCCTAATAGGACCGGAGAACAGCCTCGGTGTCCTTCGCCAAGGCCGCCTCACCCGGGGATTCCGAGGCGATCCGGAACCGGGTTGTGAACAACTCGTAGTCCGGGGTCTGGAGAGCCGCCCAGCCCCGTTGGGCACTCCGGGTCGTCAACGTCGCCGCTTGGGTGTGGATCGCCCCGAAATCCGCGAGGGCGATCCCTGCCAGAACCTTCTGTGACGCGGCCACCTTGGCGCGCATCACAGCGTCCGTGCCCGGGTCGGGTCCAGCCTGGCCCCTGGATCCCAACATCACTCCCAGAAGTGCCACCCCGAGGACGAGCCCGATCGTCGTTCTCCAACTGAATCCATCGCTCTTCATGCCCGGGAGCCTGGATCTCGACTTCATCCACCGCTCTCCGAGCTGTGGCCAAAACGGCCCTCTTTTTGGTTGGAATGCATCGGCACCTACCGACGACCGCTTCAAAAACGTCACGGGATCCCGCGTTGCAGGGAGGCTCAGATCTGGAATCCTTCCAGAGGTCAGGGTCCGGGTGAACACCGACCTGCGGCGGGTGCCGGCGGTGTATTTCCGTGTGTCATCCCGGCACCCGCCGCTACCCCTTCAATACCCTCCCTGTCCGAGGGTTCCCGTCTTGGATTCCTTCGGAAGAGTCCCGGAGGCCTCCCGCCGCCGGAATTCATCCAGCATGGCCGCGGTGGCCGTCGCCCCACACCGGGACGCCCCCAGCTGATGGACCCGGATCAACCCGTCGAGGTCGCGCACGCCTCCCGCGGCCTTGACTTCGACCTTGGGGGACACACTGGACCGCATGAGCGCCAGATCCTCGACCGTGGCTCCCTTGTAGCCGTAGGACCCATCGGATTGCTTCACAAACCCGTATCCCGTCGAGGTCTTCACCCAATCAGCACCGGCCCGTTCACCGATCTCGCAGAGACGCCGCTTAAGGGAATCCCCATCGAGGCCTCCTCCACCTTGGGACAGGAAGTCGTTCTCGAGGATGACCTTGACCTTAGCCCCGTGCCGATGGGCCTCCAGGCATAGGATGCGGATTTCCTCCTCGACGTAGTCCCAGTCCCCACTCAGGGCCTTGCCGATGTTGAGGACCATGTCGATTTCCTGCGCCCCATCCCGGCAGGCCAATTCTGTCTCGTGACGCTTCGATTCCGTTGTGGAGCTCCCATGGGGAAACCCGACCACGGCACCAACGAGCACTCCGCTACCCTTCAACCACTCCACTGCCTTACGGACCGCGTAGGGCTTGATGCAGACAGAGGCCACTCCATACCGGGCCGCCAACCGGCACCCCTCCTCCAGTTCCCGATCCGTGAGCGTCGGATGCAGCAGCGAATGATCGATCATCTTCGCCAGCGTTTTGTAAGACAGTTCCATGATGTCCGGACACTGGGGTAAGTATTTTGAACGTCCACCGTGCCCAAACCCGCCGTCAAGGTTTACTTCCAAATCCGCTCAGAATCTCAGGGTGAGCTGGAGATAGGTGAAGCTGCTCACAGGAGCAGGGCCGGTATTCGCGACAAAACTGCCGGGAAGGAACAACGCATAGACCGCCTCGGCCTCCAGCCAGCGGAATAACGTGTAGGAAAACCGCATATCGATTTCCTGGCCGACAAAATCCCCATCCTGGCCGTTAGGATCACCCCGGAGTCCACGCACCCAGCGGGCCCTGCTGCTCTCCAGCCAGATCGTCCGGTAGATGAGTTCAGCGCGGATGCGACTCGTGGGCCGGACGCTGAAGTGCAAGGACGGGTTGATGAGGTTGTTCCAGATGAAATATCCCGTGTACCCGTAGAACGCGAAGGTGGCCCCATAGAGTGGATCGAAACTCTGGGTGGTCCCATCGCCAGGCTCCTGATCTCCGCTGGCTGCGTTGACCCAGAGGCCAACACGCGGGTTCCAAGCCGTGTCCCACGTGTACCCAATTTCCCCATGCACGGCCCAGGCAGCAACGGAGTCGCTGCCGCGCACTCCCAATTGCCCCGCCACGCTTAGGTCGTAGTCCCAACGGGAGTGGTCCCATTGCCCAAAGGCATGGACGCCAAACGTGTGCTGGTTGTCGCTCAGGCTCACACCCGGGCCCGGGGTGCGATCCGTGAGCAGCCAAAAGGGTTCTACCTGGATCCCCGGTGACCCACGACGCCAATACCCGGTCACGCCGAAGAGCAGGGAGTTGTTGCTGGAACGGTCAAAACCATCCGCATCCCGGGTGACCGGTCGCAGGGCGAAGGTGTCCAACTCCCAGGGCCCTTTGTCGGCTCCCAGCCGCAGGCGGACTCCATCGAACGAATTGATCACATTGCGGAACCGGTTGCGCGCGATGAGCCGACGGTCCACGGCATCAAACGTCATCCGGCCCACCATCGCAGTGAAGGGTTGATCGTCGACCACATCCCTCACGTGGAGATCGACATGAGCCTGGAGCAGATCCGTGGAGTTCATGTCGGTTGGGACCACCGCCCGATCCGAGACGGCTCTCTGGCTATCCTGGAACTCCACGGCCAATCGGACAGGGTCGATCACATTCTGAATACCCACGTAGACGAGGGTTCGGCTGAAGAACGCGTCATCGCTGACCAGTGTCGGCGTCCGGTAGTCATTCTCCCTCAGTTCGTAGCGGAGGCGCGCATCCACCCCCGCATCCAGCCAGCTGAGCCTCTCTCCGCCGGGCCATCCATAGTCCCGAGCCGCCTGATGCCAGAGGCGAGAATATTCCGGGCGGTCCGACACGCGATTCGCGGCCACGGCCCGGGTTGCGACCGCGGGCAGACTCTCCGATTCCAATGACGCCGCGGAAAGCGGTCCGACAAGGGCGAAAGCCACGCCCGACAACGGGATGAACCTCGAGAACATTGATGCTTTCAATCCGTCCGAAACTCAACCTAGACCCACATCAACGCGACGAGAGTCATCGGATCCGGAGACCCAGAAACCCGTGGGGGAGGAGGTCGACCTGTTCCCCCGACCGACGAGCCCAACCCTCGAGCCAGGAACGGTGTCCCTCATGGGTCATCACATAGGTGTCGCCCTGACGACGCCCCATCCACTCTTCTGCGTTCGTGACCGGAACCACCTGCGGGGGCCACGTGGAGTCCCGACGGAGCTTGTAGAGGGCGTAGTTGCTGGTGAGTTCATCACCGTCCTCCGTGATCAGAACCCCGGTCCGACGCAGGTAGAATGGAAGGCCATTGGGGAAACATCGGTAGAAGACGAGCTGCGTTTCAGGATTCAGCCGGGGCATTCCAGCTGCGACCGCCTGGGCCGACTTCTGGTCGAAAACATGGTGGAAGACACCCCCGCCCAGAAGGATCAGAAGGACCGGGAACAGGGCGAAACCGGCGATGTACCCGATCACCCATCGGCGGGTCAGCCCAGCCACCAGAACACCACCCACAGCAACCAAGAGGATCAGCAGCTGCGGAACGAATGGCGCAAATTCGGAGGCGTCGAACTTCTTGATCCGCAGAGGTGAAGGGAGAATTCCCGATTGGGGCGCTGCCACTAAGACGGCGGCCATCAAGACAAGGACAACCCCCAACAGAGCCCAGGCCGCTCCTCGAAGCGCCGCGCAGGACCGGCTTCCGGGGTTCACGAGTGCGCGGTCGAGCACCTGACCCGCAAGGATTCCAGAGGGAACCGAAACACTGAGGATGTATCCGGGTAGCTTGGATTGGGACAGTGAGAAGAATCCAAGGACTACCACACCCCACAGAAGCAGGAGCCGATTCAGCGGACTGAGTCGGTGGTGCTGGCGCGCAACAGTGTAGCCCAGCCAAAGGCCTCCCGGGAGGAGGAGGCTCCATGGGAGGAATGTCGCTGGCATCACCAGGGCGTAGTAGTAGGCCGGGCCTTTACGGTGGAATTGGCCTGTGGTGAACCGCTTGAAGGATTCCTGGACCAGTCCGTAGTCCGGAAAATCCGGGTGGTGCAGAGTCACCCCAAGAAACCACGGGAGCACGACCACCACGTAGGCCAAGGCATTCAGAGGATGGAATAGTCGGCCGATGGCGGACCATTGCCTTGAGACAGCGTGAAATATCGCGAGAACCAGCAGCGGCAGGATGAGTCCGACCGGGCCCTTGATCAGTGTGGCCACCCCGGCGCACCCGGCCGCCAGGATCAATCCTCGACGCCGGTGTTCCAGCGGACCCGTCTCCGCAAGAAAACCAGCGAAGATTGCCCCGGAGACGAACAAGCAAAGGGACATGTCGAAGATCACAATCCGGGCTTGGCTGATGAAAAGCGGCGTCGTGGCCGTCACCAGCACCGCCAACGCCGCAGGTCGGGGACCGTGGAAACGCTGGGTCACCTTCCAGACCATCACCAGCACCGCCACCGCGAAGAGTGCCGAAGGTATTCTGGCCCCCACATGGTTGTCTCCAAAAACAGCCAGCGAGAGAGCCACCGTCCGAAAATAGAAGGCAGGCTTGTCGAGGTATGGCAGCTGGTTGTAGGTCGGAACCAGCCAAGCTCCCGACTCCTTCATCTCCCGGGCAACCTCGGCATTGCGCCCCTCGTCTGGACTCAGGAGCGGAAGACTCCACATCCGGTGCCCAATCACGATCAGGGTCGCTATCGAGGCCACCAGAAGCCAACCCCACGCCCGATGCTTGCCGGGAACCCGATGAACCTCACCCATGCCCAATCGTCCTCCAACAGCACCCGCAAGGGCAATCGGAGAAGCGAAGCAGGGGCATAGAGCATGAAAGCTGTCATTCCACGTCGCCACCAGCGGACGCATGGCACCCGCCAAGACTGGATTTTACTATCGTTGATCTCCTGCATAGGCGCCGCTATCGAAGGGGGTGCCCAAGGAATCCAAATCCGACCGTTCCAGTCGTTGTGGACGCATTACCCGTCTGCTGGAGTCGACCTATCCAGATGCCCACTGCGAGCTCATCTTCTCGAATCCTCTGGAACTCTTGGTGGCCACGATCCTCTCGGCGCAGTGTACCGACAAGCAGGTCAACAAGGTGACCGAGGACCTCTTCAAGACGTTCCGCACCCCAGCCGACTATGCGGACGCTGACCCGCAGAGATTTGCCGAGGCCATCCGCCGTATTGGGCTCTACAAGAACAAGGCGAAGAACATCCAGGCGGCCTGCCGAAAAATCCTCATCGATCACGGTGGAGAGGTCCCATCGACAATTGAGGCCCTGACGGCACTGCCTGGAGTCGGGCGCAAAACCGCCAATGTGGTTCTCGGGAATGCGTTTGGGATCAACGTGGGGGTTGTTGTCGACACTCACGTGGGCCGGCTGGCCCAGAGGCTGCGACTAAGCCATGCGAAGGATCCGATCGGAATCGAATCCGACCTCATGGAACTCGTACCGCGTGCGAGCTGGACCCTGTTCAGTCACTGGCTGATCTGGCACGGGCGACGGTGCTGTCGCGCTCGGAATCCCGAGTGCACGGTCTGCCCAATTCGTGACCTTTGCCCCTCCGTCGACAAGGTGTGACGGAACGGTCTTGTCCCAGCCCGGCGCACCCCACAGCCTCTCCGCCATGACAACCGACGAGGCACTCGCCCTGTTCCGTTCCACTGGAGCCCTTCTGGATGGCCACTTCATCCTTCGAAGCGGTCTGCACAGTCGCCAGTTCTTCCAGTGCGCTCTCGCACTCCAGCAAATGCCGTTGGTGGAACGGTTCGGTGCCGGCTTGGCTGCCAAGGTGCGCCATTTGGGGGCACAGACGGTGATCGCTCCGGCAATGGGGGGACTTGTGATCGGTCAGGAGGTAGCCCGACAGCTCAAGACCCGGTTCATATTCGCTGAAAAGGAGGAAGGTCGACTGGTGCTGCGTCGGGGGTTCAAGATTGCAGCGGGGGAGCCTTGCCTCGTGGTCGAGGATGTCGTGACCAAGGGAGGGCGTGTCCAGGAGACGATCGATATCGTCCGCAGCCAGGGTGGTACCGTTTCCGGTGTGGCGATGGTTGTGGACCGATCCGATGGAACCGTGAACTTGGGGGTGCCCACATTCAGCCTCATACGGCTTCAAGTGGAGGCATTTGCCCCCGACGCCTTGCCCGCAGATCTGGCGGCCATCCTGGCATCCAAGCCGGGCAGCAAATAGCCACGCTCAGGTCGCCGGAAGGCATTGGAGGATCCGGTCCAATTGGGCCTCGTGGCTTGACAGGCCTCCTTCGGTCCATACCACAAATCGGGCACGTTCCATCTTCACAGAGACGGGCAACTGGGCTGCGTTGCGTGCGTCGATTTGGGTTTGAGACCAACCGCGATCCAACAGGCGGCGACGCTGTGTGGCAGGGGTACAGGCGATGGTCAGGACGCAGGTGAATTCCGACTCATACTGACGTTCGAACAGAAGCGGAATCAGGACAACCACCTTTGATTCACCTTCCCTCTCGTAACGTCTGATCTCGTCTCGCCACCGTCTGGCAATCCGGGGATGAAGGATCGATTCCAGCCGCTGCCGATCCGCTGCATCGGAGAAGACGCGGTCAGCGAGTCGCTTGCGGTCGATGGCTCCATCAAACGAGAGGATTTCAGGACCAAACGCTTCGACGATTTCGAGGAACCCCTCGGAACCCACCCGGCTTTCCTCCCTCGCCAATCCGTCTGTGTCGACAACCGGAATACCGCGAGCAGACAACGAGGACCCTGCGGTCGACTTCCCCATCCCAATTCCTCCCGTGATGCCTATCTTGACCATCCGGAAAGTAAACAGCCGCCTTTCGGCGGCCGTTGAGTTAGAATTTCAGGATCACCCTATAGGCCTTGAACCCATCACCGGGATCAATCGATTCGCGGACTGACATCCGTTCAGTTGCAGCTGAAGAACTGGTGAGAGTCCTGACAGAGACCCATTTGCCGTGGGCAAGATCCTTGGTGGATTGGATCTCATAGGACTGACCAGGAATTGCATCCCACTGGACTTCGATCTCACGTGCCGGAGTACCAACGAGTTTGGTGGATCCGACGGCCACAACATCAAACGGAGACGGATCCTCAGCATTCGAGATCCCATCGCCATCAGAGTCCAGCACAGAGCTGTAGCGCACCCCCTGAGGTACTTCCACGGTACGCCCATCACCGTTGACGACGGATACGAAACCAGTTGGCAGAGGCAGATAGACCAACTTCCCACCACCAGGAGTCACGAGACCGTCAAGTATGGCAGGTGTCGTATTGGTGCTGGTACTACTGAAATAAAGAGTCATTCCCCTACCGAGTGAAATACCGTCATCCGACGGGATCGTGTTGGTGAGCGTCGAGAGGATTCGAGCCCCAAGCGAGAGAGTCCCGACGTAGAGCGCATTGTTGCCACCCACCGGATCAAAGACAGCTACACCACCCGTTCGGACCTCCAACTTCAACGTGCCGAGAGCCATGTTGTTGGTGAATCCTTCAGCAGTTTTTCCATAGTCGGAAGCAGGCCAAAGGCTGGTTGCCCGGGTGTAGGAAGGAACATTGATCTCGACTGTCGTGCCGCGGAGGTCAGAAGTTTTTGGTGCGGTCGACGAGGTGACTCCGTATTGGGTTGCAATCAACGAAGGCGCTTCATTGCCTCCGTCAATGATTGAGTCAGACACCTCAAAGGAGAACCGCCCACCGACTTGAACGTTCAACCCGGAGAAGTTTGCGGTTTTGGCTTGGACTTCAGCGTTGTTGCCGCCTGTCAAGATACCACCCTGGCTCAAAAAATCATCAGCTAAAACCGCTATGCTACCTCCTTCTGCATAGATTTCTCCAAACAATTCCAATCTACTCGCACCCAATTTTACTGATGCCGATGCAATAAGACCCTCGTTCCTTAAAACGTCGATTAAGTTGGTCCTTGCCAGCGTATATCCAAAATTGATGGTTGATTCGACAGCAACAATACCAGTGTTCGTCCAATTTCGAAGGTTGGGAGCGCTTAGCTTGGTGAGATTCGTTAAACCTCCAAGAAGCAAGGGTCCGCGAGTTGTTAGATGCTCAGCAGTCGTGAAGAATTTACCATCCACGTACATTTGATCTTGGATATCAACGTCTTTGGAACGAAGGATTAGGTCGTTGACGAGAGTATCTCGCTGGGTATCCAAAGAATTTCTGACCACGGTTACGTGATAAATGGCCACAAGTTGGACCAAGTTGGTCGTTGGCGAACCGCTAGGATCTGTCGGCGGAGTCACAACTTCTGTTTCAGTCGAGTTGGTAAACGTAGTCGAATAGACTGCAAATTGACCACCAAATCGCGAAGCAGATCCTTTGGCCAAATCACGCACTTGCAGAGGTCCGTTAGTGGAGCCCAAATCGTAACTAAGCACAGGCGCATCAATTACTGCTCCTTGAGATCCTTCTAGATTGTTTGCCCGAATCGTAACTACCCCCTGCCCTTGAATCCTTGCACCAGTCAAGTCGAGATTGTTTGCGTCAATGGAAACCCTGCCCGCCAGATTGGTTATGGACGCCCCATCGATTGGCGTAGGAGCAAGGAGATCGTAAATTGTTGTTCCGTCCAACTCAGCAGTTTGGACAAACGTAATATCGTTTATGGCTTGGGATGGCAGGCGAACCAATTCGCCAGCCCATGTTGCGTAAAGATTGGTAGTAATTTGATTGGTCATCTGCAGCCCATTGGTAAGGGTCATGTCGTACCAATGGGTGAACAGAAGTGGCGAGAACGAGGAATTCGTCTTAATACGCCCAATTGGCTGGAAAGCCACCGTCCCTGGCGGATTGTAGGAGGGGGGATAGGCACGAAAGGCGTAGAGATTTGTCGGAGCTTGAGAATCCCGGGTCAGCGCATTGAGTAGCAGTTGCGGCAAGGGCTGAGATCCGAAGGTGTCGGCAATAACAAATTGCGTAGCTACCGTGTCAGATCCCTGACGAACAAGGTCGGGCTGGATTGCAGTGAAACGTACATATGCGGTCTTTGCGGGGTAATCAACCGGGTTTGGGCCATTCGCCCAGCTAACATCAACCACGACATTGGTATCATCATTGCTGACAAACACGATTTCTATCTGTTTGTTTGTTGCAGAAGGTTGATTAGTATAAACAAATGCTTTGGCATTATCTAATAGCAACCTAGCGGTTGGCGAGTCCGTTGATTCAGGAGTTACGTTATCGCGGACAGTCCGATCAATGAAAAATCTTCCAGTATCAACAGCTACATTCGTGCGCCCTGGACCTGGCACCAAAGTGGAGAAACCGTTTGGGTCAAGGGCAGCGTAGCCATACCGCCACCACTGGTCTTGGACATCCGTCTCGGGAGCGAAGGAAGTAGGTGTAACAACGGAAGCTGTAGCCTGAAAACTGAGGGGGTCTGGAACGAAGCGAGCAGTTCGAAAGGTGGAGAAATCGATCGGGGTTGATCCTACCTTGCTATTGCGCAAATCTACGTTTTGGCCAACAAGCCGGATTTCACCGGCATAGAATCCTTGAATCGTTCCTCGATTTACTATGTTGGTTGCGGTTAAGGTTACGAGACCACCATAAAGCGGAAATAGAGCACTTGGATATCCTTGGCGAGTAATATTAGCTGCAAGGTTCCCGAATTCACCTCTAATAGTGGCTCCTTCATAATTAAAGATGAGATTGGAAGGACGACGGTTTCCATTGTCGTCGATATACTGCAAATTGAAGCCCGGTACTGCAGACATCACGTTGTGGTTATAATAGAACAACGTGTTCTGAGTCTCATATGGCACTACTGGATTCAGTATACCACTTCCAAATAGCCCGGTCGGATCTTGTCCAATTGTGAATGTGCCCGTATTCGAGAATTCAACAGCGTCCACCATGACCGGATTCGGATTCACTCCTTCATTTGAGTAAACGGGCAGGGTTTGCGCGAATGTCTCCACCACGGCTCCCAAAAGGAGCGCCGATACGACAATCTTATTCTTCATACGGGAAGACAAGGTGTTGAATTGAAATTTCATGGAAACAACCGTGATTCGAGTTCTTGTATTTGTACACCTTGAGGATACACAATAGGTGCGTTGGTTGTTCCATCAAAGGAACCCCATACAAAGCCCTTGATTGCAGCCACCTGGTCCGTATTGCGAATATTAAGATTCCAAGGACCGACTTTGTTTAGAACAACTTGGATTCCAGGCTGCTGGATTCCAGGGCCGTCTGCTGGAAACGCGGTACTGACTCCTGGATTGATGGCTCGCTCAAATGCGGTTCCATTCACGGAGTAGACATAGGGTTGAGCGGTGTTTGCGGCGGCCCCAATATCTGCAGCGCTGAACAGAATATCGGGCTGTGTGATGGTTCTAGAGGCAACTTGGCCAACGGGGGCTCCATTTGTGCCAATGACGATTTCTGGATAATTGATCGTCACTGGATTCAGGTACTGGCCGAGAAGAGGATCTGTGTCGACGCGGACAAAACTGATCTTGCCAGGTCCTTGGCGCCCACCCACAGCGACAAAGTTTGTCGAAGCTGCGGAAAGCGCTGCATTTGTTAGGGAAGTACCACCATAAAAGGACCACGGTGAATTGGCATTCGGTATAGACACCGAGAATCCTGCGTAGGACCAAGGCGAGACTGTCGATCCAGCACCAGAGCCAATGGTTCCGGTTGGTACGGATTGCCAATTCACGTTCTGCGGACGGTACATATATCGGATTGCCCCAACATCGTCCCGGGTTAGACCCGTGTAGAAGAGACCAAAACCCGATTGGACCAAGTCAGCGGTCCCATAGACCTGCTGCATCACCCGCGGATCCACCACACCGGACTGTAGACCAGCTGTCGCTATCACGCTGACATTTGGGTTGGCGACATCTACCGCAAGCTCCTGACAGTCCCAGGTATCTGGTGCAGTTCCAATTTGGAGAATTTGATACGTGTAAAGGGTGTTGTTGACGTAAGAAGTTGGCCTAAATGAAACCGGGTCAAAATTTCTTTGAATGATCGAGTAGATGTATTGTTGCGGGGTTGTTCCTTCAATAGGAACCTGCCTATATATCGTCCAAGCGTACCTTTCGGGGCAAGCAAGCCCCATCGCTTGCAGCAGTGTGGAGAGCATGATCGACTTGATATCACGCAGACGTAACTGTTGGGCTATGTAGTTATACCGTGAGGCACTGAGGGGATATTCGGTTAGACCAGCACTCATTGCCGAGGTAGACGGAAGATCGTTTAGGATTTTCACGGCAGCCTCAACCGCTGCAACACCCTGCGACCCGAAGTATTCGACAAAACTCGAGTCAAACCCATAAACCAAGACTGGACTCCCCCAGCGGTATTCCTCACCAAGATTCATAGGCCCACCCAAATCCCCTTCCACTTGGATTGAGGTGAAAGGGCTGTCGTAGTTGAGTGTGGCCGTTTGGTAGGTGGCATAGGGTCCCAGCAACGAGAAAGCCAGCGACTTCCCGTTTCCACCAGCAAACAACGCGACCAGCAAAAAACAGTTCAGGAAATTGCGCATGGTTCAGCGGAGAAGGTTGACACGATAATAGGTATTGCCGGATTGGCTTCCGACAGGGATGGAGTCGATCTCCCCAGAGGCGAAACGCGCTGTTCCGAGATCCGACCAATCATTGAGATTGGCTGAGGTTTGGACTTGGTAAAATGCCCCGGGCCGGCTGTTCCACGAAAGTGTGGTTCCTTGAGTCGTTTTGGTCAGGAATGTTTTGAGGACGCTGGTGGATGATTTCGGGTCGGTACCAGCGAGGAACTCGTCTTTGTCGGAGACCCCATCTCCATCGGTATCTGCACTGGGTGCCGCCCAGGCAGTAGGATCGTTTCCATATGTTTTGGCCTGCCAATCGTCGGGCATGCCATCGAGGTTTCCGTCCTCACCCCAGGTTCGCCCGTAAGCGGGAGCCGACAGAGGGGAAACGCGGCCATCGAAGAGCCGATAGCCAAGCCGGAAGGCGTGGTTTGACGCAGGGGCAAGACCGGAGATCGTATGGCGACCGTCTTTTAGGACCACTGGGACTTCAGATCCATCGACGTAAAGCTCATATTGAGAGATCGAGAGTCCCGAGAGTTCTGGGAACGTAATAGAGAGCCGTGATGAGGAAGCAGCGAAGACATAAGGAGGTTCGGGAGCAGTCAATGCCGGCGCGGACATCGCAAATCGCTGCGAGGCAATGTCCATGCCATTGGATAGTCCCGCATAAGTACTCCAAACGGCAACAATCCGGCCCTCTCCATCGGAGGCAATGCTCGGATTGATTTGGTCTCCTGCGGTCTTGGTATTGACGACAAATTCGTCGTCAAGAGTTTGACCTTCCGAATTGATCCATTGCCCAACGACAGACTCTCCGTATCCGTCACCACCCTGACTTCGGTAAACGATCATCGCCTCATCCTGAACAACGGCGATCTTTGGTAACCCTTGGAATCCGAGGCGGCGGGTGTTAACAAGCGAGGAGGGTCCGTTCGGAATTCCCTTTTGAAAGGTGCGGGCGGCCACATCCCATACGGCGCCTGGAGTGGTGTGATCGTGTTCGGACCACGCCACCACATATCCACCGTTGGAAAAAGCAGCCACTGATGGCGTTGCACAAGGCCTACTTCCGGAGCTGACGAGAAACTCGTCGCCGTCTAGGGATCCATTGGAGGAGACGCGCCTGGCGTAGACGTCAACGGTGTTCAGACCTCTCTGCTGTTCGGAGATCCAGACCGTGACGAACGAGCCATCACGGAGCGCGGCAACGCTCGGGTTCCGTTGATGGAACTGGGTGAACTGATTGAGACGGACCGCTGCGCCATTGAGGTCACCCTTCGGAGAAAGTAGGCGCCCCTCGATTGCGTCGAGATCTCCATCGACTCCGTCTGCAGTCCACGTGACTAAGATCGATCCCGACGCGTTGATGGTTGCTGCTGCGTCCCGATGGTCGATTCCTCCCGATGAAATGGTGAACTCATCACCGGCAAATTTTCCGTCACTCTTGATGACTCTGCCTAGAATGGACTGCTTTCCACGGTGACCACTTTGCCAGACTACGAGCGCGCCACCATCAATTAGCTGGATCACCTGAGCGTTTTCCTGATCCCCCTCACCCTTCTGG
>Ga0194128_10002003_pt1 | contig 33975 bp, 41 predicted proteins | sample TA2KigCa65mmetaG_FD_148650 | JGI IMG/M metagenome (GOLD analysis project Ga0194128, IMG submission 148650) | Freshwater microbial communities from Lake Tanganyika, Tanzania - TA2015037 Kigoma Deep Cast 65m | ecosystem: Environmental > Aquatic > Freshwater > Lake | place: Tanzania: Lake...
GCCACGACACCTCGATGCGACGCGCGTCATCACCAGCGTGGGTGAAGGCCAGCACGAGTGCCTCGGGGAACTCACGAGGTGCCAGATCGCCCCATTCCACGATCGACACCGCGCCCGCGCGACGCGCATCGTCCAGACCGAGATCGACGAGTTCGCCGGTGCGCTCCAACCGGTAGAGGTCGGCATGGCACACGGTGAGCGCACGACCCTTGTACTCGTGCACCAAGTTGAATGTCGGCGAAGTCACCTGTTCGCTCACCCCGAGCGCCGCACATACTGCTTTGGTGAACGTGGTCTTACCGGCGCCCAAGTCGCCGGTCAGCAGCACCACGTCACGCGGGCGAAGTTCACCGGCGAGCACTTCGGCGATGCGCCGCGTGTGGTCGAGCGACTCGGCAAGCAGCGTGATGCTCTGCATGTCACGCCTCGCTGTAATGCCGCGGAACGCGCGCGGTGACTGCGCACACCACTTCGTAGGTGATGGTGTCGAGGGCCGTTGCCCAGTCTTCGACGCGCACTGCGGCATTCGCCTGCGCGCCGAAAATCACGGCTTCATCCCCGATTGTCACCGTGTCGTCCTCGCAATCAACCATGAGTTGATCCATCGTCACCACACCGAGGATTCGCCTTGGCTTACCGCCAACGAGGATGCGGGCAGGGGTCTGCCACGCGCGACGCGCGATGCCATCGGCGTAACCAATCGGCAATGTTGCCACGGTCGTATCGCGTGACAACACGGTGCGCAGCCCGTAACTCACACCTTCACCCGCTCGTAGTCGCTGCACGTGCAGCACCTCGGTGCGCAGCGTCATCACCGGCCGCAAGCCACGCGCAAGACTCGCCACCCCGGCGCCAGGGTTCAGACCGTACAGCGCGATGCCAGCACGTACCATCGTGCACTCAGGCAACATCTTGCGCAGAGTCGCCGCCGAATTGGCGACATGCACGTGTCGCAGGCTGGGTGCGACCCGTCGAATCTCCGCCAACACAATTCGGAATTCGTCCAGTTGGCGCGGCGTTGCGGCATGCGCCGTATCGTCGGCGGTCGCCAAGTGCGTCATCACGCCGTGCAGTTCGAGGCTTGCTGCCGACGTGATCATCTTGGCGCGCTCGACAGCGTCGCTTGGCGCGACTCCGACGCGATGCATACCGGTATCGACCTTCAGATGAACGAGCGTGCGGTGCACGGCACGCTTCGACACCGTCAGTTGTGTTGCAAAGTGCTCCGACTCTGCGGCAAGTGCCGCAATGTAGTGCGCGTTGTATGCCACACAAATCACTTCGTTGCGCACGAGGAGCGGAATGTCGGCGACTGGCTGCTCGCTTAGCACCATGATTGGCGCACCAATGCCAGCGTCGCGCAACTCGAGGGCTTCCTGTGTGAGCGCCACGCACAGTCCGTGGGCGCCGGCAGAGAGCGCGGCCTGCGCACACGGCACTGCCCCATGACCGTAGGCATTCGCCTTCACCACTGCCCACAACTCGCTGGTGCCTGCCGCGACCGCCAACGACTGCACGTTGGCGCGCAATGCCGCGAGGTCGATATCGGCGCGCGTTGCACGCCGTGCTGCGGAGAGGCCGTTCGTAGTCGTCATCGTGGCGACCTAGTCGGCGGCAACGACGGCAACTGCAAGATGCTCGGTGTGACTGAGCGAGACGTGCCACGTGGTGACACCGCGCTGCCGCGCCAGTTTTGCCGCACGACCAGTCACCCGCAGCGACGGTTTACCGCCTGTCGCATTGTCGAGCGACACATCGTGGAAGTCGAACGCGCCGAGTCCGACACCGAGTGCTTTCATCGTTGCTTCGCGCACCGCGAATCGAGCAGCCAGCGCGGCGGCCGCATTGGGGCGACGCGACGCGAGATCACGTTCGGAATCGGTGAAGACCCGCTGGGCGAGGCGCGGTGAGCGAGTCATCGCTCGTTCAAATCGCTGGATGTCAACGGCATCGATGCCCAGGCCGATCACGCTGCGAACCCACTTCGACGAGATGCAGTCATGAGCAAAGTCATCAGCAAAGTCACAAGCAAAGTCACGGGCGTGTCACTCACCTGCACGCCACATATCGGCGGTCGCGGTGATCGGCAGAATCAGCGCATCGGCCACCGAAACTTCGGCAAGACGATCCTCGCGGAACGTGTTCTCGGTCTCGGTCACGGCGTCGACGAGTCGGTCGTAGCGATTGTCGTAACCGGCCAGCACCAGTTTCAGCACGCCGGCCGGCAAGCGGTCGTGGAAGAGCACGTGCAACAGCGTGATGCCGGTGGTCTCTTGGCCCTTGGTCTCGGGCACGAAGATGACGGTGCGGTTGTCGCGTCGACCGCGCGCGACCAGAACTTCCTGCGACATCGCAACTCGACGCTTCGTGCCGCGCAACGCGTTCGTGGTGTCGACCCGCGACTGTAGGTCGCGGGCAATTCCGCCGCGGTCGACGATTGCAATGGTGGAGTCCGGCTGCGCCGGGTCGCCCTCGACGCGGTAACGAGTGAAACCCACCACTTGGCTGACTGCCGGGTCGAGATCGGCGAGCACCTTCAACACGCCGTACGGCAGGCGCTCGCGGGCTGCGCCGGCGTTGAGCACGGCCTTCACGAGGGCGCGGTCGAGCAGTCCTTCTTCACTACGCGAGATGCCGACGGTGATCGTCTTTGCCTGGTGCTTGATGGCATCGACGGGTCGTGTGAGTTCGTCGATGGCCCGCGTGAGTGCCGCGGTGATGTCGTCGAGCAGGGTCTCGGGTGTCGCGATCTTGCCGGTGTCACGCTGATAGGTCTGCAGTGGGTTCGCGGCCATTGCCGTGCGCAGGATGCCAACGACACGCACCGCCGTGCTCACTTCCAGATTTCCGTCGTATGCGCCGGTGGCGAGGGCATCGAAGAATCGGTTGGCGGGCACGCCAATCTCAGCGTGCACCTTGGCCAACAACTGCGAGCCCTGACCGCCACGCTCCACCGCGTGCTCCACCACTTCGCGCGTTTGGCGCAGCGGTCGCGCCAATGCATCGATCGCGAGCGCCGCCTCGTAGCCGAAGAGATGGCCGACCATCACCGAGAGGATGAACGCGACACGCGAGTCGACCTCGGGCACCTCGATCACGGCGGCTGCCGCACCGAAACGCTGCTCGCCACGGGTCGCCACCACGATCGGCAGCGCCTTGTGCGCGCGGAAAATCTCGATTTCTTTGGCAACGTCGGCCGCGGTGCCGCCACTCAGGCCGGCTGCGCAGACGAAGATGAGTGGTTCGCAGGAGAGGTCGATGTGCTTTTTGTCTTCGGTGATGTCGCAGGCAATCGACTTGTAACACAACTCGCTCAACTTGATGCGTACTTCTTCGGCGGCGACGGCATTGGCACCGTTGCCCACGATGGTCCAGTAACGACGCGAGGTGGCAAACGTGCGCGCTGCCTCGGCGATCTTGTCGCGCAACTGCAGCACATCCTGCAGCGCGGCCGGCAAACTGCGTAGCGCCATCAACAAGTTGTTGCGGTCGTCAGCCGTGCCCGTGCCGAGCACCTGTGCCACGGCACACGCAACGAGGGCGCCGGCGGCAACCTGTGCATAGAAGGCCTTCGTGCTCGCCACGCTCATCTCGACGTCGCGACCATCAGAGGTGTAGATGACACCGTCGGCCTTTGCCGTCAGTTCGCTGCCACGGCGGTTCACGATGGCCAGCACCCGCGCACCGCGCGACCGTGCCAGATCCACGGTGCGATTGGTGTCGGTGGTGGTGCCACTCTGACTGATCGCCACAATCAACGTGTCGCGCATGTCGAGCGCCAATCCGAAACCGGAGAGTTCAGTGGCCGGCAACGCATCGACACGCAGACGATCATCGGTCAATTGACGTAACAGATTGGCCAGCGAACGACCGGCAATCGCCGCCGTGCCCTGCCCGATCACCCGCACGCGGCGCAATGTGCCGTCGGCAAGTTCGCCGGCAATCCGCGCGGGAAACTGCGATTCGTCGAGCACAACCGCCAGGTGATTATCCGACTCTGCGATGCGACCACGGAGTGTCTTGGCGAAACTGCGCGGCGCCTCGTTGATCTCCTTGGCCAAGAAGTGGCGGTGTTCGCCACGGTCGATGTCGCGAGTGGTGACCTCGGCGGTCAACAGGTTGTGCGTACCGAGCGTGAGCCTGGTGCCGTCGTAGGCCACGAGCGACACGCCCGCCTCCTCGCCCGCCTGGTCGGCATTGAGCACCATGACCTGACCACGACTCGACGGTCGATCGGGGTGGGCCAACGATTCACCATCCATGCGCACGTAGCGCTGCGTTTCTTCCACCACGCCGTACGGCTCGCTCGCAACGACGAAACGGTTTGCCGCCAACCCGACGCACAAACCTTGCCCGCTGCCCTTCAACGCGAGCAACAAGTGCTCGGGCGCGTCGGCCGAGGCTGCCGCAATCGCGACCGAACCTTCGAACGCGGCGACGGTCTCGCGGAATGCATCCGCCAACGCCCCACCGTCGGCGAGCCGGCGCGACACCAGCGCGGGGATGACTTTGGCATCGGTGGTGATCGGTTGCGCCAAACGCAGTTCGTGACGGGCGCGCAGATCGGCATGATTGTCGACATCGCCGTTCAACGCAGCAACGAGATACGCGGCGTCGGCACCTGACTCGAGTTCTTCGCTGTTCACCGGGTGGGCGTTGGGCTCGGAGATGATGCCGACACTCGCCCATCGCGTGTGCCCGAGCACCGCGATGCGTGCTGCGGGCTGACTTACTGCGAGACGTAGCAAGTCGTCGGCAACCATCGCCGCGCGCATCACCCGTGTGTTGTCCCCTAGTTCACCGATTTCGGCGGCCGCCTTGTAGACGAACGACCAGGCATTGCGCGTGATGCGCACCGAGCCCGACGTGAACAGACTGTCGTCGTGGCGTGCGCCAAGCAGGGTGGCGACGCGCGGATCTTCGCGGCGTAGACCATGGTTCCACACCATTACATGCACGCCCGCAGAGTCACGACCACGCACTTCGAGTCGGTCGAGTGCCGAGAGCGCCTGCTGGATCGAGAGGTACGCGCTCAGCGCCGAGCGACTCGCCCCAGCGCCCGCCAACCCATCGACCGCTGCTGCGGTACGAATACGGTCCTTGCGCAGTGACCACGCTGCGTCACGCAGATTCGTGAGCACGTTGGCGGTGCGTTCGAGTGCAGCAGCAGACGAGCCGGCCATGCGTTCGAGACCGCGGTCGGCCTCCAACAGCCACGAATCAAGTTGGTCGAGACGCACGAGCAGTGCCGAGATGAACTCGCGATTGCCGGCCATCAACCACATCCCTGCGTCGCCGCGCAACGTCGCGTCGACATTCGTCATAGAAGTTGCGAATTCGCGCAGACGTTCATCCGCGGGCAATGCCGAGTTACCAGCGGGAAGACCCGCCAAGACCGCATCGATTGCAGCCAGGAGGTCGGCGGCGACCGGCGTCGTGCGAGTTTCGGGTCGCGACAACACCGCGATGATGCCGCACATACCGTCAAGGCTACCTATCGCACGAGGCAGCAGATTCGCAGACGCGTGCTGTGTTGCGCCTCAGGAGCGCGTTGTGACGAGTTGTGCGAGACGATCCGCGACGGCTTCGGCGACCATCAACGTTGGTGCCTCCACCATGATGCGCACGAGTGGCTCGGTACCCGATGCACGCACGACGATTCTTCCGTCATCGCCGAGTGCAGCGCGCTCACGCGCGAGATCTTCGCCGAGCAACGCCTCGACATCGGTCGGCTTCGTCGTCACGCGCACATTGCGCAACAACTGCGGCATGCGCTGTATCACGTTCGCCGCCAGCTCGGCCAGCGTCTTGCCACTCTCTCGCACGATGCGGAGTAGATGGAGTGCAGCCAAGATGCCGTCACCCGTCGTCGCGTCCGACGAGTGAATGATGTGACCGCTCTGTTCGCCGCCGAGCACGAAACCACCTTCGTCCATCGCGGCCAGCACCGCGCGGTCACCCACGTCGGTGGTCACTACGGAGATGCCATGTTGCTGCATCGCACGATGAAAGCCGAGGTTCGTCATGCTGGTCACCACCACGGTGTCGTGTCGCAGTCGTCGGCGTGCACGCAGGTCGAGGGCCATCAGCGCGATCAGCCTGTCGCCGTCGACGACGTTGCCCAGCTCGTCGACGGCAATGACCCGATCACCGTCACCATCGAAGGCCAAACCAATCTCCCCGTGTTGCGTACACGCTGCAGCGAGCGACTCTGGGTGCACCGCACCACAACCGTCGTTGATGTTGCGGCCGTTCGGTGCCGCGTGATGAATGGCGGCGCGCAACCCCAGCGCTGTCATGATTGGAGCAATCACGTGACTCGTCGCCCCGTTGGCGGCGTCAATCTGCACCGCCATGCCGCTCCGTGCGCCCGCATCAGATGCATCGGCAAACACTTGCTTAATCGCTGCTATGTACTGCCGTGCACAACTGTCGTCGTTCATTACCGAGGCACCATCACTCATTACCGAGGTACCACCGGTGGCTTCGCTACTTTCCTGCCACAACGCTTCAATGCGCTGCTGTTCGTGGTCGGTGAGTTTGCGACCGCCCGGTGCAAACACCTTCACGCCGTTGTCATGCCACGAATTGTGCGAAGCGGTGATGGCAACGCCCACACAGCCGCGCTCGGCTGCAGTCCGGGCAATTGCCGGTGTCGGCACGACACCCGCGCTCGTCACGCTGGTGCCCTGCGATTGCGCCCCCTGCGCAAAGGCGCGGGTCCAACCTGCGCCACTCTCGCGTCCGTCGTTGCCGATCACCATCGCGTGATGCGGCCACACCCGCGCAACCGCTGCGCCTAGTCGGGCGACCTGCGTCTCATCAATATCGACGCCTACACGGCCGCGCACGCCGTCTGTGCCGAAGCGCAACATCTCAGTTACTAGTTTGCCCGTCGCTCGGGTGCATGTGCGCACACCACGCTGCATGGATGCGCACCGAGCGGTGCGACAGCACGCCGATTAGCGCTTGGTGTACTGCGGCGCCTTACGCGCCTTCTTCAAGCCGTACTTCTTGCTTTCCTTACGGCGAGCATCGCGAGCCAAGAGTCCTGCTCGCTTCAACGCCGGTCGATGTGCGGGATCGAGCGCCACGAGCGAGCGCGCAACGGCGAGACGCATCGCACCCGACTGACCGGCGGGTCCACCACCGGCGATGTCGACATCAACGTCGTAGGTCTTCAACGTGTCGGTGATGCGCAAGGCCTCGGTCGCGTTGTTGCGGTGAATCGCCGTCGGGAAGTACTCCTCGAAAGCGCGACCATTGACGGTGACGCGACCCGAGCCGGCGCGCAGTCGCACGCGCGACACGGCGCTCTTGCGACGACCGGTGGTTTGTGTGAGTGGCTTGGTGGCCATTGCGGATTCCTCTCCTACGAAGGTGAACGAAACTAGCGAGCCTTGGCGTGGCTCATGTCGACGGGTTGTGGCTGCTGTGCAAGATGCGGATGCTCGGCGCCCGAGTACACCTGCAACTTCTTGATTTGCGCGCGACCCAGACGACCCTTGGGCAGCATGCCGTGCACGGTGCGACGAATCGCCGCCTCGGGGCTACGCGACAACAGTTGCGCGTACGACTCCACGCGAATGCCACCCGGGTAGCCGCTGTGGCGGGCGACCTTCTTGTCCTCGGCCTTGCCACTCGTGAGGATGACCTTGGCAGCGTTGATCACGATCACATGGTCGCCGGTGTCGAGGCTCGGCGTGAACGATGGCTTGTGCTTGCCGCGCAACAGCGAGGCGATCTCCGTGCACATGCGACCCAACACGAGACCGTCGGCGTCGATGACATGCCAGGCGCGCTGCACCTCAGTGGGCTTGGCCGAATACGTACGCATGAATGAACCTTTCAGAACTCTGGACCGCCGCCAGAGCGACGAAATCTCGAACATTGAATGATACGGCTCTTTCCGATGGGTCACACCCTTGCCGATCAGGCCAATCGGGCGACCAGCCACTCCTCCACCCGGGCGGCAAACGACTCGGCGGAGAAGCGTTCCCGCACGTCAGCGCGACAACGCAGTCGGTCGATTGCATCAACTCGCTCGACAGCAGCCGCAACCGCCACCACATCGTCCGCCGGCACGACGAACCCCGTCGCGCCGTCACGCACGATCTCGGCCGGCCCACCCCGGTCATAGGTGATCACGGGAACCCCGCAGGCCAATGCTTCGATGGCCACGTTGCCGAACGCCTCCACCCAGCGGTGCACCATGATGAGGGCGGCGCACGTCCCCAACTGCGCCTGCAGTTCGCGGGTCGGGAGAAACCCGACGTGCTCCACGTCGGCGTGCGGATTCTGCGCGCGGGCGGCATCCCACTCTTTACGATCCTCCATCACGCCAAACACGCGGAGGCGACGACGTGTCCGGGCTGCCACTGCGAATGCATCGCGAATCCCCTTTTCTGGCGAGATGCGGGCGACGAATGCAAGAGCGTCGGTTGGTACCGCGACGAACTCGTAGTTGGAGAGGTCCACACCACTCGCCACGATGGTGACCCGCTCGACAGCCGTCGGGCCGAATGTGGCCGCCTGTGCGCGGCTGTGCATCGCCACCGCATGCGCGTGACTGCGTGCAGCGAGTGCAACCGCGCGATCCATTTCGTCGCTGAGTGAACCCATGCTCACGAGATGCGCCACAGGGATCGCGCACTCACTCGCGTTGACGAACGGCAGCGCATCGTATGCAAAGTTCAGCACCACATCGTGCTGACCGGAGCGGGCGAGTTCTACGACGGTGTTCCACATGTTGACCAACACCGAGTCCGTCGGCACAACGAGCGGTGCCGTGCGATCGAGCGTCTGACTCGGCACATGCAACACGCCAGCGACTTCCACGATGCGATGAGTGCCAAGTCGCGAATCACGTGGCGCCACCACGACGACTTCGTGCCCGCGACGCATCAAGCCATCAGCCAGCGTGCGCATGGTGAGTTCGACGCCACCACCAACGCCCGAGCCGAGCGGCCCAACCGGAGTGGACAGGAAGATGATGCGCATCAATGAACCGCCGGGTTCACTCGAGTGACGACGGGTAACCGACTTCCCACAAACACAAGCCATGTGGTGGGGCCAACTGCGATGCGTCGTGACGGCGACCGCTGCGAATCAGATTCATCATGTCGCTCGGGGGTCGTTTGCCGAGCCCGATGTCGACGAACGTGCCGACCAACGAACGCACCATCTGGTGACAGAACGCGTTGGCTCGTACTTCGAAGGTGACGACCTCACCCTCGCGCTTCCACGCTGCCTGGGTGACGAACCGCGTCATTGTTGCGGGCTTCTTTGCGGCGCCGGACTTCGTGCTGGGTGGCGAATCTGGCTCGTCAGCCGCGTCAGGCTTGCGACAAAATGCCGAAAAATCACGCTCGCCCATGATCGCATCCGACGCCAACTGCATCGCCCGCAATTCAAGTGGCACGTGGATGTGCCATGCGGTGGTCGCCAGAAACGGATCCGGCATTTTCGAGTTGAGGATGGTGTAGCGGTAGTGACGCCAGATCGCCGAGAAGCGCGCATGAAACGACGCTGGGGCCCACTGCACATCGCGCACCGCAATCTGCGGACCACACAGGGCGTTGAGTTTGCGGGCAAGCGACTCGATCTTCGTTCGTGACGGTAGGTCGACGCTCACCACTTGGCCGCGGGCATGCACGCCGGTATCGGTGCGTCCGGCGGCCACAAGTTGCACCTCACTCTGGGTGATTTTTTCGAGCGCTTCGGTCAGCGCACTTGCCACCGTCGGCACATCGGGGTTGGGGGCAAAACCGTGAAAGCTGCTGCCGTCGTAGGCAACGACCAACCGGGCGCGGCGCGACGTGGATGTCATCGGCGTGACTCCGCCGACCGCACTGCGCCGACTAGACGAGTTCGATGCGCGCCATCGGGGCGCGATCGCCGTTGCGCTCACCCAACTTGAGGATGCGCACGTATCCGCCGTTGCGCTCCATGTAGCGCGGGGCGAGGCTCTTCACGAGTTTCGTCGTCATTTCTTTGTCGTTGAGATACGCCTGAATCTGGCGGATCTTGTGCAGGCTGGCGGCGTCGTTGGTTTGCGCCTTCTTCGCCTTGGAGATGAGTCGCTCGGCGATCGGACGCAACGCCTTGGCCTTGGCTTCCGTGGTTTCGATGCCCTCGGCGGCAAAGAGCGACGCGGCCAAGTTGGCCAGCATCAAACGCTCGTGGCCGGATGAGCCGCCGAAACTCTTGCTACGTCGTGGTGCGGGCATGGTGAGTGGTCTCCTTCGTGGGCGTCAACGCGTCAGACGCGAAGCGCGAGTCCTCGCTCGTCGAGCTTGCCCTTCACTTCGGCGATGCTCTGCGCACCGAAGTTCGGCAAGTTGGTGAGTTCTTCCTCCGTGCGAGCGACCAAGTCACCGATGGTGTTGATCTGCGCACGCTTCAGGCAGTTGAACGGACGCTGCGAGAGCATCAGGTCTTCAATCGGCATGTCGAGTTCGGGCGAACCGGTGCCGCTCGTCACCGACTCACCGAGTTCGAGCGCGACGGGCTCGTCGGAGAGCGAGGCCACGAGTTCGAGCAGGTTACGCATCGTTGCACCCGCCGAGGCGAGCGCCTCCGAGGGGCTGATCGAACCGTCGGTCTCGATGTCGAGCACGAGGTTGTCGAAGTTGGTCGATTGCGCGACGCGGGTGGGCTCGACCTCGAAGGTCACGCGACGCACCGGCGAGAAGAGCGCGTCAACGGGGATGACGCCGATCGTCTTGCGCCCCGAGTCGCGATCGCTACCGAGGTAGCCCTTGCCGCGCTCGATGGTGAGCTCGAACGACAACTTGCCCTTCGCCGACAGCGTGGCGATGTGCTGGTCGGCGTTGACGAAATCGACGCCGGCCGGCAACGCAATGTCGCTTCCCTTGAAGTCCTTCGGGCCCTGCACGTCGACACGCACCGACACCACGTCGTCAACCTCGCTCTTCACGACGATGTCCTTCAGGTTGAGGATGATCTCGGTGACGTCTTCGACGACGCCATCGATGGTGGTGAACTCATGCAACGCCTCATCGAACTTCACCGAAGTGATTGCTGCACCCGGAATCGACGACAACAGCATGCGGCGCAGCGAGTTGCCGATCGTGTGCCCGAGACCTGGCTCGAGCGGCGACACGGAGAACTTCTGGCGGTTGCCGACGGCCTCGCCGACGGCTGCGACACTGGGGCGCTGGATGACGAGCATGGTGGTATCTCCTGGCTGTTGGTTGGGGGTTACTTCGAGTAGAGCTCGACGATGAGTTGTTCCTTGACGGGAACATCGATCTGTTCGCGAGTCGGCAGGTCGCGCACGGCCACCGCCTTGCCGCCATCCTGCGCGTCAAGCCACGCCACCGGCGCACGGCCGAGGGTGTCGATGTTGTGCTGGATGACGATCATGTTGCGGGCCTTGTCGGAGAGACTGACGATCTCACCCTTGCCGAGCGTGTACGACGGGATGTTCACGCGCTGACCATCCACCTTCACGAGGCCGTGGCTGACGAACTGGCGGGCCTGCGGACGAGTGGCCGCCCAGCCGGCGCGGTACACCACGTTGTCGAGACGCAGTTCCAAGAGACGCAGGATGTTCTCACCGGTCGGACCCGTCATGCGAACGGCCTGTTCGTAGATCTTGCGGAATTGACGCTCGAGCACGCCGTAGATGTACTTCGCCTTCTGCTTTTCCTGCAACTGGTTGAGGTACTCGCCCTCGCTCGAACGACGACGCGTGCGACCATGCGCGCCGGGCGGGAAGGGACGACGCTCGAGGGCCTTGGTGCCCTTCGCGTTTTCAAAGACGTTGATGCCGAGGCGGCGAGAAACACGAACTTTCGGACCGGTGTAACGAGCCATGACTACGGACGCTTCCTCTTTGATTGACGACAGCCGTTGTGTGGCACGGGGCTGACATCCTTCACGCTCGTGACCTCGATGCCGAGGTTCTGGATCGAACGCAACGCGGTGTCGCGACCCGAGCCCGGGCCCTTCACGAGCACTTCGGCGCGACGCAGACCCATCTCCATCGCGGCACGGCCGGCCTTCTCGGCGGCGAGCTGCGCGGCGAATGGCGTCGACTTGCGCGAGCCGGTGAAACCGACCCCACCCGACGACGCCCACGCAATGACATTGCCGGCCGCGTCGGTGATGGAAACGATGGTGTTGTTGAAGGTGCTCTTGATGTGCACGATGCCGGTGTTCACGTTCTTGCGTTCGCGCTTGCGCGCCTTGCGTGGTGCCGGTGTTGCTGCTGCGTCTGACATTTACTTCCTCACGGCAACTTTCTTGTTGGCGACGGTCTTCTTCGGACCCTTGCGCGTGCGCGCGTTGGTGTGCGTGCGCTGACCGCGCACTGGCAAGCCTTTGCGATGACGCGTGCCCTGGTACGAGCCGGTCTCGATCTTGCGCTTGATGTCGGTCTGCACGTCGCGACGTCGGTCGCCCTCGACCTTCAGGTTGTTCTCGATGTAGACACGAATCTTGTTGACGTCGGAGTCGGTGAGATCGCGCACACGCACGCTCGGGTTGATGCCGAGATCGGCGCACATCTTTGCCGACGTTGGGCGACCGATGCCGTGAATGTAGGTGAGGGCGATCTCCACGCGCTTCTCGCGCGGGATGTCAACGCCGGAGATTCGTGCCATGTTTCGTTCGTCCTTATCCCTGGCGCTGCTTGTGGCGCGGGTTCTCGCAGATCACCATGACGCGACCGTGGCGACGAATGACTTTGCACTTCTCGCACATCTTCTTGACGCTCGGGCGGACTTTCATGACTGATCTTTCTCTTACTTGAATCGGAATGTGATACGGCCTCTGGTGAGGTCGTACGGTGACAGCTCAACTTGCACTCTGTCGCCCGGGTTGATTCGGATGTAATTCACCCGCATCTTCCCGGATATGTGTGCCAAGACGGACCGCCCGTTGGAGAGTTCCACTCGAAACATTGCGTTGGGCAACGATTCGGTGATCGTGCCTTCCAGCACGATGGCATCTTCCTTGTTTTTTGCCAGAACTGACTCCTTCAAGCCCCGCAGGGCGACTCGTAACGCTATCGGCGCGACTGCCCGTCGCCACCCGGGCCGGTGACCCCGGTGGCGGTCTGAATCGCGGCGACCAGACGGGTGAACACCTCATCGGGGGTGCCCACCCCATCCACCACGGAAAGCACCCCGAGTTGGCGATAGTGGGCGATGAGCGGCGCGGTGCGCTCGTCATAGAGCGATAATCGGTGTTCGACGGCCTCGGGGGAGTCATCGACGCGGTGCTCGGCCTCGCGGCGGGCACTGATGCGCGCAGCGACGACCTCCCGTGGCACTTCCAGATCGACGACCACGTTGATCGGGCGGGCACGGGCAATGTCGTCGAGGGCCTGCGCCTGGGTCAAGGTGCGGGGGTAGCCATCGAGCAGGTAGCCGCGTGTTCGCGCGTCGGCCTCGCCGAGTCGACCCTTCACCAGACTCGACATCAGATCGTCCTCAACGAGACCACCCTTGTCGATCACTTCCTTCACCACTTTGCCGACCGGCGTGCCGTGCTTGATCGCGTTGCGCAACATCTCCCCCGTTGAGATGTGGGCGATGCCGTAGTGCGCGGCCAGCCGGGCACCTTGCGTACCCTTGCCTGAACCTTGCCGGCCGAGCAGGACCAGCCGAATCGTCACTTCAGGAAGCCCTGATAGTCACGCTGCATGAGTTGGCTGTCGATCTGGCGCATCAATTCGAGGGCGACACCCACGGCGATGAGCACGGTCGTGCCGGCGAACGGGAACGTCTGCACATCACCCATCCACAAGATGATGTACGGCGTGATCGCGATGAACGCCACGAAGAGTGCGCCGGGCAAGGTGATGCGGTTCACCGTCTTGCCGAGGAACGACTCGGTTTGCGGGCCGGGACGAATACCGGGCACGAAGCCACCCTGCTTGCGCAACTGATCCGCTTGGCGAATCGGATCGAAGGCGATCGAGTTGTAGAAGTAGGCGAACGCGATGATCATCACGAAGAAGATCGTGATGTACAACATGTTCTGGCTGTTGATGAGATAGCGATCGACGAATCGCGCTACAGAACCGCGCCAGCCCTCGGCACTGCCCAGCATGTTCGACAACAGCACCGGCAAGAGCAACACCGACGACGCAAAGATGATCGGAATCACGCCCGACTGATTGACCTTGAGCGGAATGTACGTGCTTTGGCCGCCGAATTGGCGACGACCAACGACACGCTTCGCGAACTGCACGGGGATGCGACGCTGGCCGAGTTCCACTCGCACGACGGCCGCCAAGATCAGCAACGACACGCCGACGAGCACGACGAAGACGAACGTCTTCTTGCTCTGCAACAACGAGTAGTAGCTGTACGGCAGGTCGCTCACCACCGAGACGAAGATCATCATCGACATGCCGTTACCGATGCCGCGTTGACTGATCAACTCACCCAACCACATGAGAAAGGTCGTGCCGGCGACGAGGGATGGGATCACGATCAACGCGCGCGGCATGAACGGGTCGAGCAACACCACGTCGGGCACCGTTGCCGCCGCACCGAAGAACGCCGAGCCGTTGCCCTGCCCGAAGATGAAGGTGAGACCGGCGGCCTGCAGCGTGGCGATGGCGACCGCGACGTAGCGGGTCCACTGGGTGATCTTGCGTTGACCGACCGCACCTTCTTGCTGCCACTGCTCCAACTTCGGGATCACGACCGTGAGCACCTGCATGATGATGCTCGCGGTGATGTACGGCATGATGCCGAGGGCAAAGATCGAGAAACTGCCGAACGCGCCGCCCGAGAACAAGTTGAGGAAGCCGAGCGCGCCCTGCGAACGCGAGGCTTCGCGCAACTGACTGACCGCCTGGGCATCGACTCCCGGGGCGCGCAACGACACACCGATGCGATAGATCGCAAAGATGAAGAGGGTGAACAGCACCTTGTTGCGCAGGTCGGTGACCGTGAACAGGCTCTTCACTCGTGCGAACATCGTTGTTCCCCGATTCCTTGTGAGCGAAAACTAGCGGTTCGTGAACTGACTGCCGCGGGCCGGCGGACGCACGCCACGGAATGGCTTGGGCAGCAGTGTGATCGTGCCACCCGCCGCCGTGATGGCCTGTTCCGCCGTCTTCGACACGGCATGCACCGACACCTTGAGCGCCTTGCCCACCTTGCCGCGACCGAGCACCTTCACGAGGTTGCCCTTGCGGATGAGACCCTTTTGCACGAGCAGTTGTGCGGTGATTTCGGTGGTACCGAGCGAGTCGAGCGTGTCGAGGTTGATCGCCTGATACTCCACGCGGAACGGGTTGTTGAAGCCCTTCAACTTCGGCACGCGCTGCTTGAGGGGCATCTGGCCACCTTCAAAGCCGCGGGCCACGGTGTTGCGGGCGTACTGACCCTTCGTACCACGGCCGGCGGTCTTGCCGCCCTTACCGCCGATACCACGACCGACGCGCTTTGGTGACTTCTTGGCTCCGTGCTTGGGGCCGACTTGATCGACGCGCATGCTCAGCTGCCTTTCTTGTCGCTCACGACAATTTCAATGAGGTGTGGAACGCGCGCAATCATGCCGCGGATTTCCGGTCGATCGGGCAACACATTGGTGTCGCCGATCTTGCGCAAGCCGAGCGCGCGCAGCGTGGCGCGGGTCTTGGGCATGCTGCCGATCTGCGAGCGCTTCTGGCGAACGGTGATGGTCTTGTCAGCCATGATGCTCCTTACTTGGCAACCGATTTCTTCGACTCGTTGAACGCCCGCAACAGACCGCGCGGTACGAACTCGTCTTCCGACAAACCACGGCGCTTGGCCACATCATCGGGACGCAACAGCGAACGCAACCCGTTGATGGTGGCGCGGGCGACGTTGATCGAGTTCGGCGAACCAAGCGACTTGGCGAGCACGTCCTTGATGCCGGCCTCCTCGAGGATGATGCGCGCGGCACCACCAGCGATAACGCCGGTACCAGGGGCGGCAGGCTTCAGCAACACGCGTGCCGCACCGTTCACACCTTCGATGGTGTGGGTGATCGTCGGGCCGGCCAACGCAACTCGGAATACGTTGCGCTTGGCGTCCTCGGTGCCCTTCTGGATGGCGAGCGGAACTTCACGCGCCTTGCCGTAGCCGAGACCGACACGACCGGCCTTGTCGCCGATGACGACGATGGCGGCGAACTGGAATCGTCGACCACCCTTCACCACTTTGGCGACACGGTTCACATGCACGACACGCGACTCACCGAACTCACCGGGCTTGGCCTCGGGGCGTGGCTCGCGGCGCTCGCGCGGACGACGTTCGCGGCGACCGCGACCTTCGTTCTGTTCGGGCTGCTGGACGTCAGTCATCAGAACTCCAATCCTGCGGCGCGAGCCGCTTCGGCGATTGCCGCGATGCGGCCGTGATAAAGGAAGCCACCGCGATCGAACACCACGGTGTTGATGCCCGCCGCCTTGGCGCGCTGGGCGATGAGCGTGCCGACAGCGGATGCTGCCGCGACATTCCCACCCGGCTGTTGCTTGCGGAAGTCGGCTTCGAGCGATGTGGCCGAGGCGATCGTGCGCCCCGACTCGTCGTCGATCAACTGCGCGCTGAGATGGCGGTTGCTGCGATACACGGCGAGGCGCGGACGAGCAGCGGTGCCGTGCACCTTCTTGCGCACGCGGCGATGGCGACGCAACCTGGCCTCGCGGCGCTTCTTTCCGATCGTGGTCATCGTCGTGCCTCCTACTTCTTGCCCGTCTTGCCGGCTTTGCGCAACACGCGCTCGTTCACATAGCGAACGCCCTTGCCCTTGTAGGGCTCCGGGGAGCGGAACGAACGAATCTCGGCGGCGACCTGGCCGACCAACTCCTTGTCGGCACCCTTCACGATGATGCGCGTGGGCTGTGGAACCTCGAAGGTGATGCCCTTCGGAGCGGCGTACGGCACCGAGTGCGAAAAACCGAGCGACAACTCGAGTTTGTCGGCACCCTTGGCTGCCGCGCGATATCCGACGCCGATGATGTCGAGCTCCTTCATGTAGCCCTGGGTAACGCCGTCGACCATGTTGCGCAGCATTGCCCGCACCATGCCGTGACGCGAGCGCAACGAGCGGTCATTACCTTCGCGCTCGACGACGAGCGATGTTTCGACCTTCTTCACCGAAACGCCGCTCGGAATCTCGCGAACGAGCGAACCCTTGGCGCCCTTCACGGTGACGCTGGAACCCGCAATCGTGACGTCGACTCCCTGCGGAATCGCGACTGCTGCTTTACCTACTCGTGACATTGGTTCCTCCGGCTCACCACACGTAACACATGACTTCGCCACCGACGTTGCGCTTGCGCGCCTCGCGGTCGGTCATGAGCCCGTGACTCGTGGACAACACTGCGACACCAAGACCGCCCAACACGCGCGGCACATCCGTCGCGCGACGATAGATGCGCAGACCAGGCGTCGAGACGCGCTTGATACCCGAGATGGTGCGACGACGATCGTCGGAGTACTTCATCTCGATCTTCAGCAGCTTGCTGCTCTTCGTCTCGCCCTCAGCCACCGCGAAGTCGGCGATGTAGCCCTCTTTCTTCAGGATTTCTGCCAGCGCCACCTTCTGCTTGGATGACGGCATCACGACGCTGTCGCGCATGGCGACGTTCGCGTTGCGAATGCGAGTGAGCATGTCGGAGATCGGATCAGTGATCATGTCGCCTACCAGCTCGACTTTCGCAGCCCGGGAATCTCGCCGGCGTGCGCCAGATTGCGCAGGCAGATGCGGCAGAGCCCGAACTTGCGGTACACCGCTCGGGCACGCCCACAGCGCTGACAGCGCGTGTACGAGCGCACCTTGAACTTCGGTGTTGCCGCTGCTTTGTTACGGAGTGACTTCTTGGCCATTGTGTTCGTTGATCCTTTGCTTACGAATTGCCCTGAACGAGTGACTTCTTCTTCAACTGCTTCTTTACGCGCTTGGTCGACGCCGGCATCTCGCCCTTGCGGAACGGGAAGCCGAAGGCATCGAGCAACGCCTTGCCGGTGAGATCATCCTTTGCAGAGGTCACGATCGTGATGTCCATGCCACGCGGCACGTCCACCTTGTCGTAGTTGATCTCCATGAACACCATCTGCTCGGTGAGACCGAAGGTGTAGTTGCCGTGGCCGTCCCACGAACGACCCGGCAAACCGCGGAAGTCGCGGATGCGCGGGATGGCGACGGAGAGCAGCCGATCGAAGAATTCCCACATGCGGTCGCCGCGCAGGGTGACCTTGGCGCCGATCGCTTGGTTCTCGCGCACCTTGAACGAGGCGATGGCGTCGCGCGACTTGGTGACGATCGGCTTCTGGCCGGTGATCGCCGTCAAGTCGGCAACCGCCCCGTCGAGCAGCGATGCCTGCTGGGTCGCCTTGCCGACGCCCATGTTCAAGACGATCTTCTCGATGGTCGGCACCTGCATCGGGTTCTTCACGCCCAACTGCTTCATGAGGTCGGCGCGCACGACGTCGCGGTAGTGCGACTTGAGGCGCGGTACGTAGGTCGTGGTAGCCATCAAATCTCGTCTCCCGTGCTGCGCGCGATGCGCACCTTGTTGCCCTTGCCGTCGACCTTGTGCCCGACGCGTGTGACCTTGCCCTTGTGCACGAGCATCACGTTCGAGGCCGAGATGGGCATCTCGATCTTCTTGATCTCGCTCGCTTGCTTCTCGTTGCGACGTGCGGTGTGTCGGCTGGCGATGTTGACGCCTTCGACGACCACCTTGTTGGCGGCCGGAAGAACGCGCTTCACTTCGCCTTCCTTACCGCGATCCTTACCGCTGATCACGCGCACGTTGTCACCTTTACGCAGTTTCATCTACAACACCTCCGGGGCCAGCGAAACGATGCGCATGAACTTCTTGTCGCGCAACTCGCGGCCGACCGGCCCGAAGATGCGCGTGCCGCGCGGCGTGAGGTCTTCCTTGATGAGCACGGCGGCGTTCTCGTCGAAGCGGATGTAGCTGCCATCGGGGCGGCGCTTTTCTTTCGCCACACGCACCACCACGCAACGCACCACTTCGCCCTGCTTCACGCCGGCGCCCGGGATTGCATCCTTCACGGTGCCGATGAACACGTCGCCGATCGAGGCGTAACGGCGGCGCGTGCCACCGAGCACCTTGATGACGAGCACTTCGCGGGCGCCGCTGTTGTCGGCGACCTTGAGACGGCTCTCTTGCTGGATCATTTCGCACGCTCCAGAATCTCGACGACGCGCCAGCGCTTGGTCTTGCTCATCGGGCGCGTCTCGACGATGCGCACCTTGTCGCCGACCTTGGCGTCGTTCGCCTCGTCGTGGGCGTAGAACTTCTTCGTGCGGATGACGAACTTGTCATACTTCGGATGACGCACACGCTCGACGAGCGCGACGATGACGGTCTTGTTCATCTTGTTCGACACGACGAGTCCTTCGCGTGCCTTGCGGTTGCTACGAATGGTTGCGTCGGTCATTTGCGGCTCGCTTTCGTGGTGATGGCAGCCTCGGCGGCCTCGATTTCGCGGCGACGAATCACCAGGCTGATGCGGGCGATCTGCTTGCGAATCTTGCCGATGCGCGAGGTGTCGGTGAGTTGACCGGTCGCCAATTTGAATCGCGAGTCGAGCGCGTCTTGCTTGGCGTTCTCCAACTCCTCCACCAATGCGGCGAGGTCGAGTTCGTTGAGTTCTTGCTGGCTCTTGCCGTACTTCTCCGCCATGATCAGATGCCCTCCTCACGATGGATGATGCGGCACTTGATCGGCAACTTCTGCGCCGCACGGCTGAGCGCCTGCGTGGCGACATCCGACGTCGGATACGACAACTCGAACAGAATGCGGCCGGGCTTCACGACCGCGACCCACAACTCGGGGTTGCCCTTGCCTGATCCCATGCGGGTTTCGGCCGGCTTCTTCGTCACCGACTTGTCGGGGAAGACGTTGATCCACACCTTGCCGCCGCGCTTGATGTGGCGCGTCATCGCAATACGAGCGGCTTCAATCTGACGCGAGGTCACCCAGCCGGGCTCGAGCGCCTGAATGCCGTAGTCACCGAAGGCGAGTTCGCGGGCACCCTTCGAGATGCCCTTCATGCGCCCGCGATGGTGCTTGCGGTGCTTCACTTTCTTTGGCTGCAACATGGTCAGTCCTTCTTGAAGTGCGGGGTCTCGGAGGAATCCTGGATGCGACGCTCGATCTCGGCTTCCTCATCCATGAGGCGTTCGAGACGCTCGTCGGCTTCACCCAACAGCGGGTTGTTCTCGTCATCGCCGCGCGGGCCAGCCGAGGTGATCACGCTGGCGCGTGGCGCCGCGGCACCGGCCGCAACCGTGTCGCCGGCAGCCATCTGCACTTCGAGCGAAGCACGATCAGCGGCCTGCGTCGAGTACGGCAGGATTTCACCCTTGTACAGCCAGACCTTCACGCCGACGCGGCCGGCGGAGGTGATTGCCTCGCGGAAGCCGTAGTCGATGTTGGCGCGCAAAGTGTGCAGCGGCACACGACCTTCGCGGTACCACTCACGGCGCGTCATTTCTGCCCCACCGAGGCGGCCCGAACACTGGATACGAATGCCCTGCACGCCGGACTTCTGTGCGTTCTGCACGGCACGCTTCATTGCCCGACGGAACGCGACACGATTGGCGAGCTGGTCGGCGACACCCTGGGCCACGAGTGCGGCGTCAAGCTCGCTCTCTTTGATCTCGTTGATGTTCAATTGAATCTTGTTGTTGCCGGTGAGGCGCGAGAGGTGCTCACGCAACTCGTTGGCCTTGGCGCCGGCTTTACCGATCACCACGCCCGGGCGGGCAGTGTGGATGTCGACGCGCAACTTGTCGAGCGTGCGCTCGATGTCGACGCGGCTGACGGCGGCGTCAGCGAGACGATCCATGAGGTAGCCACGAATCTTCCAGTCTTCGGTGACGTACTGGCGGTACTGCTTCTTGCCGGCGAACCACTTGCTCTTCCATTCGGTGGTGATGCCGAGGCGGAAGCCGTACGGATTGATCTTCTGACCCATTACTTGGTCTCCTCGTTGCTGGCGGTTTCCGCTGCGGCGTCTGACGCCGAATCGGTTGCCGACTCGGTCGCTGCGTCGCCCGTCGACTCGGCTGCCGCACGGGCTTTGCTCGCGGCAACACGGCGACGGCGGTCGGCCTTGTCGCTGCGGCCACTGGCGGCGGCAATTGCTTCGCGCGCCTGCTGCTCGTCGGCCGAATACGCCGCCACCACGACGGTGACGTGCGCGCCGCGACGCAGACGTGTGTTCGCGCGGCCGCGCGCGCGTGGACGGAAACGCTTGATCGTCGGCGACTCGTCGGCAAAGCAGGCCTTCACGTAGAGCGCTTCTTCCTCGAGCTGGTCGTTGTGCGTGGCGTTGGCGACCGCCGAGTTGAGCACCTTCGTCACGATCTTGGCTGCCTCGACGCTGTGCAGGCTGAGCACGGCGCGAGCCGACGGCACATCGAGACCGCGCACCTGATTGAGCACGGGGCGGAACTTCGACGCCGACATACGCACCCAGCGCAACTGCGCTTTCGAACCGGACTTCTCGCCGGCGACGCGGTGCGCTTCGTTCAGCTTCGGTCCGGTCACGACGTTGCTCCTGCAGCCGGCGCCGACGGTGCAGCTGGTGCACCTGGTGCCCCCGGTGTTTCCGCGCCAGCCATCTTCTCCTGGCTGGCGTGGGCCTTGAAGGTCCGGGTGTTGGCGAACTCGCCCAACTTGTGGCCGACCATCGATTCCGTCACATAGACGGGCACATGCTTGCGACCGTCGTGCACGGCGATGGTGTGACCAACCATGTCGGGGATGATCGTCGAACGGCGCGACCATGTCTTGATCGGCTTGCGATCGCCACTCTCGTTCATCGCGTCGAGCTTCTTCAGGAGATGCTCGTCCACGAACGGACCCTTCTTCAGACTGCGAGCCATGCGTTAACCACGTGCCTTTCCTGAGCGACGACGACGCACGATGAACTGCTGCGACGCCTTGGACTTCTTGCGCGTACGGCGCTCGGGCTTGCCCCATGGCGACACCGCCGGGCGACCGCCCGAGGTCTTGCCTTCGCCACCACCAAGTGGGTGGTCGACGGGGTTCATGGCGACACCGCGCGACTGCGGGCGCACGCCCTTCCAGCGGTTGCGACCGGCCTTGCCGATCTTCACGAGTTCGTGTTCGGCGTTGCCGACTTCACCGATCGTGGCGCGACAGTCGATCGGCACGCGACGCATTTCGCTGCTCGGCATGCGCAACGTGGCGAAGTCGCCTTCCTTGGCCACGAGTTGCACGGAGACTCCGGCCGAACGGGCAATGCGACCGCCTTGGCCGGGGCGCATTTCCACGTTGTGCACCACGGTGCCGACCGGCACGTAGCGCAACGGCAACGCGTTGCCTGGCTTGATGTCGGCGCGCTGACCGCTCTCGACATGCTGTCCGACTTCGAGACCCTTCGGCGCCAAGATGTACGCCTTCGTGCCGTCGAGGTAGTGCAGCAACGCGATGCGACACGTGCGGTTGGGGTCGTACTCGACGGCCACCACCTTCGCGCGCACTTCATCCTTCGCGCGCTTCCAATCGATGATGCGGTACTGCTGCTTGTGTCCGCCACCCTTGTGGCGCGACGTGATGCGACCGGCGGAGTTGCGACCGCCGCGCTCAGGCTTGGAGGTAATGAGCGAGCGCTCGGGGCGGTGCTTGGTGATCTCCGAGAAGTCAGACGACGTCTGGAATCGGCGACCGCTGCTGGTGGGGCGACGTTTACGGATGGCCATGGTGATCTCTTAGTTCTCGAACAGCGGGATCTGTTGACCTGGGGCGAGCGTGACGATGGCCCGCTTGGATCCATCACGCACACCGACTCGATTCGTACCGCGGGTGATGCGGCGCTTGCCCGGACGGTTGAGGGTGTTCACCTTCACCACTTGCACGTTGAAGATGCGCTGCACGGCGTCGCGAATCTCCGGCTTGCTCGCCGACGGGTGCACTTCAAAGGTGTACACGCCGATGCTCGAGCCGGCGTAGCTCTTTTCCGACACCACGGGTCGGATGATCACGTCGCGGGGGTCTTTCACTTGGCACCTCCGTCGGTCTTGGGCAGGCTGTTTTCGGCGAACACAATCCAGTCGTTGACGAGCACGTCGTAGGCGTTGAGTTCGCCCGTCACCACGACCTGCACATTGACCAGGTTTCGCAGGCTCTTCGCCTCGTTGCTGTTGGCCGACTTCACCACGACGAGCACATCCCCGCTCGTGCCGAGAGCGGCCAGGGCGGCTGCGCCGGCCTTGGCGTTCGGCTTGTCGAACGACCACGAGTCAACGACGATCAACTTGCCATCGCGGGCGCGATCCGAAAGGGCGGAACGCAGCGCCAGTTGCACCATCTTCTTTGGCGTGCGCTGGCCGTATTTGCGCGGCGTCGGGCCGAGGGTGACGGCACCACCCACGAACTGCGGCGCGCGAATCGAACCTTGACGAGCGTTGCCGGTGCCCTTTTGGCTGAATGGCTTCTTGCCACCACCGCTCACCTGGGCGCGGCCCTTGGTGCTTTGCGTGCCGGCGCGACGGTGTGCCAACTGCGCGACCACCACTTGGTGCATCACGGCCTTGTTCGGCGTGAGGCCGAAGTAGTCGTCCGACAATTCGATGCTCGCGGCGTTCTTGCCGGCTTGATTCTTCATCGTGAGTTTGGCCATGGTTACTTGCCGCCCTTCACTGCGTTGCGCACGATCACGACGCCGCCGTTGGGGCCAGGTACGGCGCCCTTCACGAGCAACAGATTGCGCTCGGCGTCGGATTGCACGACTTCGAGATTGAGGATGGTGACTTGTTCGTGGCCGAGATGACCGGCCATCCGCATTCCGCGGAACACGCGACCGGGGAACGAACGCTGACCGATCGAGCCGGGAGCGCGGTGGTGCTTGTGGTTTCCGTGCGCGGCACCCTGACCGCGGAAGTTGTGCCGCTTCATACCACCGGCGAAGCCCTTACCGCGGCTGACGGCGGTGACGTCGACGATTTCGCCGGCCGCCAACTTGTCGACACCGATTTCTTGTCCGACTTCGAAACCGTCGACGGAGTCGAGACGAAGTTCCACCAAACGACGACCGGGCGCCACACCGTGTTTTGCGAAGTGTCCGGCGGCCGCCTTCGTGAGTTTCTTGGCGTCGCGCTGGCCGTACGTCACTTGCAACGCGCAATAGCCATCCGAATCCTTCGTCTTCACCTGCACGATGCGCGCAGGCTCGACGCGCAAGACGGTGACGGGCACGATGCGACGGTCGTCCGTCCACACCTGCGTCATGCCGACTTTTTCGCCGACGATCGCTTTCTGTGCCATGGTGAGCCTTGTTCCGTTTTGTTTTGTTTCGTTGTTCCGTAAATCTCGCGATGCTCGGTTTCCGCTTTCACGAAAAAGCCCCGCGCGGCCAAGCCGGCGGAGCCCCGAGATCGTTTTCGCTGTGAGGTACCTGACGAGTCAGGCGCACACAGACATCAATTGGGTTGCGAGGCGAGCCCCACACCGTCAACTGACGGTTGCATCGGGGCGAGAAACCCGTCCCAAACGCGGCTTGTGACGCTATCGGGGGTTCGCACAATCCCCTACCCGCGTCACCCCGTTATCCACAGGGCAATCCGTGGCGAAACGGGCTACTCGATGGGCTCCTCGCGAAGCGGGCCAGCCGCGCGATGCGCTACTCGCGCGGGCGCGCCACCAACGTGGCCGAAACCGTCACTCGTGCCTTGTCGCGCACCAACTCAACAGCAATCGTGTCGCCGGGGTTGCGGTCGCGGATCGCCGCGACGAGACCAGCCTGGCCGTTCACCGGTTCACCATCAACGGCCAGCACGATGTCGCCGATACGAATGTCCGCCTTCTCGGCCGGTGAACCCGGCTGCACCGTGGCGATGATCGAGCCGACGCCACCATCGGTGCGCTCATTCAGGCTGACACCAAGGAACCCTTCTTGTCGCGTGGTACCAGCGGCCTGTTCACGTAGTTGGGCCAGCACCGCCAAAGTTTCGTCGACGGAGATCGCGAACCCGATGTTGTTGGCCGACGAGTTGCTGTCACCGCGCGCCACTGCGGTGTTGATGCCGATCACCTCGCCACGCATGTTGGCAAGCGGCCCACCAGAGTTACCCGAGGAGATCGCAGCGTCGGTTTGAATCAGACTGTTCAGCGCACCGGACTCGGTGAAGATGGTGCGCTTCAACGCCGACACGATTCCTGTCGTCACGCTCGGGCCGCCGTCGAGTGCGAGTGCATAACCAATCGCGACGACCTGGTCACCGACGCGCACACTGCCGGGTTTGGCAAACGTCGCAGCCACAAGACTCGAGGCATTCACTTTCAAGAGCGCAAGGTCGTTTCCCGAGTCGGCCGCCAACACACGGGCCACCACCGGCTCGGTGTCACCGGCGAATCGAACGCGCACCTCCGTCGCGCCTTCCACCACATGGGCGTTGGTGAGAATCTCGCCGTCACTGGTGATGACCACGCCGGTGCCGGTCGCTTCACCACGCGACGACGCAGAGTCGACTTCGCTCGAGATCGTGACGATGCTGTTCGCCAGTCGCGCCGCAACTTCTGCCACGCCGGTGATCTCCGTCGACTCGTCGGCCGACACCACCGGTGCCGAGGTCACTTGTGTGTAGGGCTCGTCGTTTGCCGACGATGTCGTGTCATCGATCTCGCTGGCGATCACTCCGCCGATGAATCCGGCGATGAGCGACAACAACACCGCCACGATCGCGACGCGCAGCACACGCGGCCGGCGCGCAGGGACTGCCACCGCTGCTTCCGGGGGCGGTGGCGGAAATGAAAAACTCATGACGCCGTTCTACAGCGCCGCACTATCTCGCGACCACCGGGTGCTTGTGATTGTTGACCAACTCTCCACGTGGCGTACATGCGTGCGCGCCCGAAAATGCCCGCCGATGCTTTGCGTGTGACCCGAGTTTCAGCGTGTGGCGAGTTCAACGCCAGGGGCAACGCCACTGGTGGCGTTAGGCCATCTTGATTTCGATGTCAACGCCGGCGGCGATCTCGAGGCGCTGCAGCGTCTCGACCGTCTTGGCGTTGGCATCGACGATGTCGATGAGGCGCTTGTGGATGCGCATCTCGAAGTGTTCGCGCGAATCTTTGTCGACGTGCGGACCACGAATCACCGTGTAGCGGTGCTTGTCGGTGGGCAGCGGAATCGGACCGCGGACGGTCGCCGCAGTGCGCACGACCGTCTCGACGATCTTCTTCGACTCGCTGTCGAGCACGGAGTGATCAAACGCCTTCAAGCGGATGCGAATGCCCTGCTTTTGCGCCATGATCGCTGCCCTGCTGCCCCGTCGACCCGTGTTACTTCAGGATCTTCGTGACGCGGCCGGCACCGACGGTGCGACCACCTTCGCGGATGGCGAAACGCAGACCTTCGTCCATGGCGATCGGCTTGCCGAGCTCCACGGTCATGACCACGTTGTCACCAGGCATCACCATCTCGGTGCCGGCGGGCAACTGGATGGTGCCGGTCACGTCGGTGGTGCGGAAGAAGAACTGCGGACGGTAGTTGTTGAAGAACGGCTTGTGACGGCCGCCCTCTTCCTTCTTCAACACGTACACCTGTCCCTCGAACTGGGTGTGCGGGGTGATCGAGCCCGGCTTGCAGAGCACTTGGCCGCGCTCCACGTCTTCTTTCTTCGTGCCGCGCAAGAGCGCACCGATGTTGTCACCGGCTTGACCCTCGTCGAGCAACTTGCGGAACATTTCCACGCCGGTGCAGACGGTCTTCTGCGTGTCGCGCAGACCGACGATTTCGATTTCGTCGCCGGTGTTGACCTTGCCCTGCTCCACCTTGCCGGTGACGACGGTGCCACGACCAGTGATCGTGAAGACGTCTTCGATCGGCATGAGGAACGGCTTGTCGAGCTCACGCTTGGGCTGCGGGATGTACTCGTCGCAGGCCTTCATGAGTTCCATGATCTTTTCCTGCCATGCGGCATCGCCCTCGAGGGCCTTCAGGGCCGACACGCGAACCACCGGCACATCGGCGCCGGGGAACTCGTACGAGGTGAGGAGGTCGCGGACTTCGCCCTCGACCAACTCGAGCATGTCGGCGTCGTCGACGACGTCGGACTTGTTCAAGGCGACGACGATGTACGGCACACCGACCTGACGGGCGAGCAACACGTGCTCGCGAGTCTGTGGCATCGGGCCGTCGGTGGCGGCGACCACGAGGATCGCACCGTCGACCTGGGCGGCACCGGTGATCATGTTCTTGATGTAGTCGGCGTGGCCGGGCATGTCGACGTGCGCGTAGTGGCGCTTCTCGGTCTCGTATTCAATGTGCGCGATCGAGATGGTGATACCGCGCGCCTTCTCTTCTGGCGCCTTGTCGATCTGGTCGAACGGCGTGTACTCAGCGAGACCCTTGTCGGCCAGCGTCTTGGAGATCGCGGCGGTGAGTGTGGTCTTGCCGTGGTCGATGTGTCCCATCGTTCCGATGTTGACGTGCGGCTTGTTGCGCTCGAATTTACCCTTCGACATTGCTTTCTTCTCCTCTTGTTGCTTTCTCTTGTGTTGAGACCGTTGTTGCTATTCGCCACGCACCCGCTTGACGATTTCTTGCGAGATCGCCTCGGGTACCTGCTGGTACGAGTGGAATTGCATGGTGTACGTCGCGCGCCCTTGGGTGCGAGAACGCAAATCTGTACTGTATCCGAACATTTCCGAAAGCGGAACCTGCGCCTTCACGTTCTGGAAGTTGCCGTTGGCCTCCATGCCTTCGATGCGGCCACGGCGGCTGGACAAGTCGCCGATGACGTCGCCCATGTAGTTCTCCGGCGTGACGACTTCCACCGCCATGATCGGCTCCAAAAGCACGGGGCGCGCCAGGCCAGCAGCCTTCTTGAACGCCATCTGACCGGCGATCTTGAACGCCATTTCGTTGGAGTCGACGTCGTGGTACTGACCGTCCACCAAGCTGACCTTCACATCGACCGTCGGATATCCCGCGAGCACGCCGTTGTCGAGCGCCGCTTGGATGCCTTGGTTGGTCGGCTGAATGAACTCGCGCGGAATACGACCACCCTTGATGTCGTCGACGAACTCATAGCCCTTGCCCGGGTTCGGCTCGACGGTGATCTTCACGACCGCGAACTGACCCGAACCGCCGGATTGCTTGATGTGTCGGTACTCGACGGTGTCGACGGTCTTCGTCACCGTTTCGCGGTACGCCACTTGTGGCTTGCCGACGGTGGCATCGACGCTGAACTCGCGTTGCATGCGGTCGACGAGAATTTCCAGGTGCAACTCACCCATGCCGGAGATCACGGTTTGGCCGGTCTCGTGGTCGGTGCGCACGCGGAAGGTGGGGTCTTCGTCGGAGAGCGACTTGAGCGCCTTGCCCAGTTTGTCCTGGTCGTTCTTCGTCTTCGGTTCGATCGCGACGTGGATCACGGGATCGGGGAAGATCATGCGCTCCAAGATGATCGGGTTGTCACGATCGCAGAGCGTGTCACCGGTGGTGACGTCCTTGAAGCCGAGACCCGCGACGATGTCACCGGCGCGCGCAATGTCGATGTCTTCGCGCTGGTTGGCATGCATCAACAGCAGGCGGCCGACGCGCTCGCGCTTTTCTTTCACTGAGTTGTACAACTCTTCGCCCTTGGCAATTTGGCCGGAGTACACGCGGAAGTACGTGAGTTTGCCGAACGGGTCGGCAACGATCTTGAACGCGAGCGCCGCAAACGGAGCCTTCTCGTTGGCCTCCCGCGAGATCTTCTCGTCGCCCTTCAGGTTGGTGCCTTCGGCAGCCGGAATGTCGAGCGGCGATGGCAGGTAATCCACCACGCAGTCGAGCATCTGCTGCACGCCCTTGTTCTTGAATGCCGAGCCGCACAACACCGGCACGAAACTGAACGCGAGCGTGCCGGCACGAATTGCGCGACGCAGATCGTCTTCGGAGAGATCACCATCGTTGATGTAGCGCTCCATGATCTCTTCGTTCTCACCGGCGGCGAGCTCGAGCAACTCTGCGCGGTATTGCTTGGCCTTCTCCGCATATTCGGCGGGAATGTCGGCCTCGAAGTACTTCGAGTCTTTGTCGTCGCCGTCCCACTGAATGGCCTTCATCTTCACGATGTCGATGATTCCGCGGTACTCCTGCTCGCCGCCGAGCGGCAACTGAATCACGGCGGGCTTGCTCTGCAAGCGCTCCTTGATCATGTCGACGGTGCGGTAGAAGTTGGCGCCGGTGCGGTCCATCTTGTTGATGAAGCACAGACGTGGCACGCGGTACTTGTTGGCCTGGCGCCACACGGTTTCGGTCTGCGGCTCGACGCCGGCAACCGAGTCGAACACGGCGACGGCACCGTCGAGCACGCGCAGCGAACGCTCGACTTCGATGGTGAAGTCCACGTGGCCAGGGGTGTCGATGATGTTGATGCGGTGGTCGCGCCAGAACGCGGTGGTCGCGGCGGCGGTGATGGTGATGCCACGCTCCTGCTCCTGCACCATGTGGTCCATGATCGCTGCACCTTCGTGCACTTCGCCGATCTTGTACGACTTGCCGGTGTAGTAGAGCACGCGCTCGGTGGTGGTCGTCTTGCCGGCGTCAATGTGCGCCATGATGCCGATGTTTCGGTATCGCTCGAGTGGGAACTCTCTCTCGGACATGGGGGGATACTCCGTTTAGTGGCCTAGTGGGGTTCTCGGTTTACCAGCGGTAGTGCGCGAAGGCCTTGTTGGCTTCCGCCATCTTCTGCATGTCTTCGCGCTTCTTCATCGACGCACCGACGCCGTTGGAGGCGTCCATCAGTTCGTTGGCGAGGCACTCGGCCATCGTCTTCTCGCGACGGTCGCGGGCGTTCTCCACCACCCAACGGATGGCGAGCGTCGTCGAGCGACGCGGTTTCACCTCGACCGGCACCTGGTAGGTGGCGCCACCGACACGGCGGCTGCGCACTTCGAGCGGCGGCTTGACGTTGTCGATCGCCCGCTTCAGCGTGGCGAGTGGTTCGCTGCTCGTCTTTTGTTCGATCATCTTCAGTGCGCCGTACACGATTTGTTCGGCGGTGCTCTTCTTGCCGTGCAACATCACCTTGTTGACGACTTGCGTGACGAGCGTGGAATGGAAGACGGGATCAGCGAGCAGTTCGCTGCGTACGGCGGGACCTTTGCGTGACATCGTCGACCTACTTCGAGCGCTTCGCGCCGTAACGGCTGCGTGCCTGCTTGCGATCCTTCACGCCGGAAGCGTCGAGCGCACCGCGGATGATCTTGTAACGAACACCTGGCAGGTCGCGCACGCGACCGCCGCGCACGAGCACGATCGAGTGCTCCTGCAAGTTGTGGCCCTCGCCCGGGATGTATGCGGTGACTTCGACGCCGCTGGTGAGGCGTACGCGGGCCACTTTGCGCAGGGCGGAGTTGGGCTTTTTCGGGGTGGTGGTGAACACGCGGGTGCAGACACCGCGACGCTGCGGCGAGCCCTTCAGCGCCGGGGTCTTGGTTTTGGACGACTTCGAGCTGCGCCCTTGGCGGATCAACTGTTGGATTGTGGGCACGCGAACAACCGATTGCTTTCTTTCGTAGGACTGACGGGCACTGACTTTCACCCAGCCGAGGCGACCACGAAGGCCGCCAGCAGCGAGCGCTACAGCCTACGGGCAGCCCTGCGCGGTCGCCAACCCCCGCCCCGTTACCGGGCGTGCGATACAGCGGTCGTGCGTCGGACGCGGATCAGGCGTTGTCGGCGTCGGACTCGGCATCGTCGCTACCCTGCCCCGACCCCGTGCCCATGACGGCCTGGAAGTCGGCGACGGTAGCCGCGTTGCTCGAGGATGAAGACGACGCGGTGCCGAACACCGACTCGTCAACTTCGACACCTTCATCGCCCTCGGTCGTGTGCGACTGCGGTCGCACGTAGCCCGGGTAGTCGATACCGAACAGGTTGTAGGAGTCCATACCCGTACCGGCAGGGATGACCTTGCCGATGATGATGTTCTCCTTCAGACCAATCAACGAGTCGCTGCGACCGTCGATTGCCGCCTCGGTCAACACGCGCGTGGTCTCCTGGAACGACGCAGCCGAGAGCCACGAGTCCGTCGAGATCGCCGCTTTGGTGATGCCCATCAACTCCGGGCGACCTTCCGCGGTGCGCTTGCCTTCCTTCGAGAGCGAGTCGTTCGTCTCACGCAAGATGCGCGCGTCGATGCGCTCACCCGGCAAGAAGGGCGTGTCACCCGGATCCTGCACGATGTAGCGACGCGTCATCTGGCGGATGATCAACTCGATGTGCTTGTCATGGATGGCGACGCCTTGGTCGCGATACACGCGCTGCACTTCGTCGACGATGTAGTTCTGCGCGTCACGAATACCGCTGATCTCGAGCAACTCCTTCGGGTCGATCGGACCATCGGTGAGCAACTGACCGGCCACGACGGAGTCGCCGTCCCTGGCCTTCAACTTGCTGCCTGACGGCATCTGGAACGACACTTCATCGCCGTTGTCGTCGATGATCTTGACGAGCAATCCCTTGCCGTCGTCATCGCCGATGCGAACGGTGCCGGTCGCGCGCGACAACGTCGCCGCACCCTTCGGATGGCGCGCCTCGAATAATTCCACGACGCGCGGCAAACCGCCGGCGATGTCCTTGCCCGCCACACCACCGGTGTGGAACGTACGCATCGTCAACTGCGTGCCCGGTTCACCGATCGACTGGGCCGCGATCACGCCGACCGCTTCCCCGAGTTCAATCGCATTGCCGGTGGCCAACGAACGGCCGTAGCACTTGGCGCAGATGCCGTTCTTTGACTCACAGGTGAGCACCGAACGCACGCGCACTCGCGTCACGCCGGAGTCCTCGCGCAGCATCGCCAATTCGGCGTCACCGACGATGCTGTTGCGCGGCAACACGGTGCCGTTCGACAGCGTCACGTCGGTGTGCAACGTGCGACCAAAGAGACGGGTCTCCAACCAGTTGCGCTTGCTCGAGGTGTCGGGCTGCACGTCTTCCACCCAGATGCCCTGGCTGGTGCCGCAGTCGTCCTCGCGCACGATGAGCTCTTGCGCCACGTCGTGCAGACGGCGCGTCAAGTAGCCCGAGTCGGCGGTGCGCAGCGCGGTGTCGACGAGACCCTTGCGCGCACCAGGCGTGGCGATGAAGTACTCGAGTGTCGCGAGACCTTCACGGAAGTTGCTCTTGATCGGACGCGGGATCATGTCACCGCGCGGGTTGGCCACGAGACCACGCATACCGGCAATCTGACGCAACTGCGTCATGTTGCCGCGCGCACCCGAGCCGACCATCATGTCGATCGGATTGAAGTCGTCGTTCTTGAACGACTGCTGCATCGCACCCATCACTTCGTTGGTGGCATCCGACCAGATACGCACTTCCTGCTGACGACGCTCACCATCGGTGATGATGCCGCGACGGAACTGCGTCTCGACCTTCTCGGCCTTCTCTTCGTACGACTCGAGGATCTTCTTCTTCTCGGTCGGAGCCTTGATGTCGTCGATCGAGAAGGTGAGACCGCTCTTGCTCGCGTAGCGGTAGCACAGCGACTTGATGCGGTCGAGCGCGACCGACACCATCGACTTCGGATAGTGGTCGCTCAGTCGCTCCACGATCTCGGCGAGTGCCGACTTGCCGAGTGCCTTGTCGATATGGCCGAAGCGCGCGACGTAACCCTCGGGGAGTGCCTCTTCCATGATCAGTCGACCCGGCGTGGTCTCGAGCGGCTTCTTCACCGTCGAGCCGTACCAGTGGATCTTGGAGTGCAGCGTCACGAGCCCCGCATCGAGTGCGTTGTCCAGTTCAGCCATCGAGCGGAATGCGCGACCCTCCCCGGCCCGACCGTCGATCAACTGCGTGAGGTAGTACCCACCGATGATGAGGTCTTGGTTCGGCGCCACGATCGGACGACCCGACGCCGGTGAGAGCAGGTTGTTCGCCGACAGCATGAGCACGCGGGCCTCCGCCTGTGCTTCGAGCGACAGCGGCAAGTGCACGGCCATCTGGTCGCCGTCGAAGTCGGCATTGAACGCGGTGCACACCAGCGGATGCAGGTGGATGGCCTTGCCCTCGACGAGCACCGGCTCGAACGCCTGAATACCCAGGCGGTGCAGGGTCGGTGCGCGGTTGAGCAGCACGGGGTGCTCTTTGATCACTTCTTCGAGCACGTCCCACACCAGTGGGTGACGACGCTCGACCATACGTTTGGCCGACTTGATGTTCTGCGCGAGCCCGCGGTCGTCGAGTTTGCGCATGACGAACGGCTTGAACAATTCAAGGGCCATCAACTTCGGCAGACCGCACTGGTGCAGACGCAGCGTCGGACCGGCCACGATGACCGAACGACCCGAGTAGTCGACGCGCTTGCCGAGCAGGTTCTGGCGGAAACGGCCTTGCTTGCCCTTCAACATGTCCGACAGCGACTTGAGCGGACGGTTGCCCGCACCCGTCACCGGGCGGCCACGTCGGCCGTTGTCGAACAGCGCGTCGGCTGCTTCTTGCAGCATGCGACGTTCGTTGTTGAGGATGATCTCCGGCGTCGCCAACTCCAACAGACGCTGCAGTCGGTTGTTGCGGTTGATCAGGCGGCGGTAGAGGTCGTTCAAGTCGCTCGTTGCAAAGCGACCACCATCGAGCTGCACCATCGGGCGCAAATCCGGCGGAATCACCGGGATGGCATCGAGGATCATCGCCTTCGGGTTGTTCACGAGTTTGCCGTTGTCGTCGCGCTTGTTGAACGATGCGACGATCTTCAGGCGTTTGATGGCCTTCGTCTTGCGCTGCGACGAGAGCGGCTTGCCCTTGTAGCCGTTGGCGATGGCATCACGCAGTTCGGCTTCGTCCTTCACGAAGTCGAGCGAATCGATGAGCGCCTTGATGGCCTCGGCACCCGAACCACCGGTGAAATAGTCGCTGTAGCGGTCGACCAGTTCGCGCCAGAGGTTCTCGTCGTCGATGATCATGCGCGGGTACATCTCGCCGAGGGTCGTCCACGCGCGGTCGAGCAGGTCGATGT
>Ga0194128_10002010_pt1 | contig 33911 bp, 29 predicted proteins | sample TA2KigCa65mmetaG_FD_148650 | JGI IMG/M metagenome (GOLD analysis project Ga0194128, IMG submission 148650) | Freshwater microbial communities from Lake Tanganyika, Tanzania - TA2015037 Kigoma Deep Cast 65m | ecosystem: Environmental > Aquatic > Freshwater > Lake | place: Tanzania: Lake...
GCACACGTATTTCTGGGGCGACCAGCATCGCGACATCTTCCTGGGACCGGAGCGCGGCGCACACATCAGCCCCCTGGCAGCCGCCGTCGCGCGCGGCATCCGCTTCTCGATTCACCTCGACAGCAACGTCACGCCGATGCGGCCGCTGCAAGCCGTCTGGTCGGCCGTGAACCGCCTGACGCGCACCGACAGGGTACTGGGGCCCGACCAGCGGATTCCGCCCCTGCAGGCGTTGCGAGCGGTGACGATTGACGCCGCCTGGCAGGCGCACGACGACACCATCAAGGGATCGATCGAAACCGGCAAGCTGGCAGACTTCGTCATCCTCGCCGAGAATCCCCTCGTGGGCGATCCTCGGCGGATCAAGGACATCCACGTGATGGAGACGATTGTCGGCGGTCGGAGTATCTACCGGCGAGAGTCAGGGAGGACGGACCGATGAGCGGGAAGCAGAAGATGACACCCAGCGAGGCGCTGGTCGAAACGCTGGCTGCGCATGGGGTCAAGGACGTATTCGGCATCGTGGGCTCGGCGTACATGGATGCCCTCGACCTGTTTCCCCTGGCGGGAATCCGGTTCGTCCCGACCGTGCACGAACAGGGCGCCGCACACATGGCCGATGGCTACTACCGGGCCAGCGGCAAGCACGGCGTGTGCATCGGACAGAACGGACCTGGGGTCACGAATTTCGTGACCGCGATCGCCGCGGCGTATTGGGCGCACAGCGCTGTGCTCGCGATTACGCCAGAAACCGGGTCTCTGTCGGTGGGCCTCGGCGGCTTTCAGGAGACCGATCAGCTGCCCATCTTCTCCAAGATCACGAAGTACCAGGCGCACGTGAACAACCCGGCGCGCATGGCCGAACTGACTGCGCGTGCGCTCGACCGGGCGATTCTCGAGATGGGACCGACGCAGCTCAACATCCCGCGCGACTACTTCTACGGGGAGCTCGAGTGCGACATCCCGGCCCCGATTCGCATCGACCGGGGCCCAGGGGGAGCGGCCAGCCTGGATGCGGCGGCGGATTTGCTGGCGGCGGCGAAGTTTCCCGTGATCATCGCGGGCGGTGGCGTCGTCGCGTCGGGCGGCGTGAACGAGTGCCTGGCGGTCGCCGAAGCGCTCGACGCCCCGGTCTGCAACTCCTACCTCCACAACGACTCGTTCCCCGCAGACCATCGTTTGTGGTGCGGCCCGCTTGGCTACCACGGATCCAAGGCGGCGATGAAGGTCATCGCGCGTGCGGATGTGGTGCTGGCCCTCGGCTCGCGGCTGGGGCCGTTCGGCGTGCTGCCGCAGTACGGGTTCGACTACTGGCCCGCCAGCGCCAGGCTGATCCAGGTGGATGCCGACGCCCGGATGCTGGGCCTCGTCAAGAAGACGTCGGTGGCAGTCAACGGTGACGCGCGGCAGGCCGCGCAGGCGATCTCCGCGCGTCTGCAGGGGCGCAGTCTGGCGTGCCACGCCAACCGCGGAGACCGCCTCGCGATCATCAGCGCCGAGAAAGCCGCGTGGATGGAGGAGCTCGCGACGTGGGATCACGAGAAGGACGCGTGGAGCCTGGAAATCGCGAAGGGGTCCACCTACATGCATCCGCGACAGATGCTGCGCGAGCTGGCCAAGGCCATGCCGGACGACGTGATGGTGTCGACCGACATCGGCAACATCTGCCAGGTGGCCAACAGCTACCTGAGGTTCACCCGGCCCAGGAGCATGTTCGGCGCGATGATGTTCGGCAATTGCGGCTATGCGTTCCCGACCATGATCGGGTGCAAGGCTGGCGCCCCTGGACGCACGGCTGTCGCCTACGTCGGCGACGGGGCCTGGGCGATGAGTTTCGGCGAGATCCTCACGTGCGTGCGAGAGCAGCTGCCGGTCACGGCGGTAGTGTTCAACAACCAGCAGTGGGGCGCGGAGAAGAAGAACCACGTCGACTTCTACGCCAATCGGTTCCTCGGCGTCGAGCTGGAGAACCCCAGCTTCGCCGCCGTTGCCAAGGCGATGGGCGCCGAGGGCGTCGTCGTCGACGCGGTCTCGCACGTCGGCGAGGCGTTCCGCGCGGCGTGCGACGCGCAGCGGCAGGGCAACACGACCATCGTCGAGATGATGTGCACACGCGAGCTGGGCGACCCGTTCCGGCGCGACGCGCTGAAGAAGCCGCGCCGGCTCCTGTCCAAGTACGCGAGCCTGAACGCCCCGGAGTTCGCGCAGGTCTGAGGCTGACCGGAGGGGTCGGCCGTGAAGCGGCCGCCCCGCGGCGGCACGCAGGAGCGTCGGCATGAGCGAGCGGGCACAACTGCAGCGGCATCTCAACCCGTGGCACATCGGGGCCCTCGCCCTCGGCTGCATCATCGGGTTCGGCTGCTTCGTCCTGCCGGCGGAGTTCCTGCTCGAGGCCGGACCCGTGGGCGCGTCGATCGGGATCATGCTGGGCGCGGCACTGATGGTGGCCATCGCGTGGAGCTACGGCGTGATGGTCCGCCGCTTTCCCGTCGCGGGCGGCGAGTTCTGCTTTGCCTACTACGCGGCCGGACGGCACCACGCGTACGTGTGCGGCTGGTTCCTGGCACTCGGCTACCTGTCGATCGTGCCGCTCAACGCGACTGCGCTGGCGGTGCTCGGCAAGTTCCTGGTGCCGGACATCTTCACGCAGGGCCTCCTGTACCGTGTGGCCGGCTTCGACGTCGGCGCCGGCGAAGTGCTGCTGGCGTCGGGGGCCGTGGTGCTGTTCGGGGTGTTCAACTATCGGGGTGCCCAGGTGGTGGGGGCGACCCAGCTGGCGATGGCCGCCATCCTGGTCGGCGCCGTGGTGCTGGTGGGCGCCGGCAGCGCGCTGTCATCAACCGGATCGCTCTCGCACCTCGAGCCCGCGTTCAGCCCGGAGCGCACGCCGCTGGCCGGCGTGCTGGCGATGCTCGCCATCGCGCCATGGCTCTATGTCGGCTTCGACACGCTGCCGCAGGCCGCCGAGGAGTTCAACTTCCCGCCGGAGAAGAGCTTCATCTTGATGGTCGGCGCCATCCTGGCGGGCGGGGCGCTCTACGTCGTCGTGCTGCTGTCAACCGCCTTCACCATGCCCTGGCAGGAACTCGTGGCCGCGAAGCACGTGTGGCCGACCGGATTCGTCACCCAACAGTCGCTGGGGGCGGCGGGACTGATGGCGCTCACGGCCGCCGTGTGCATGGGGATCTTCACGGGCATCAACGGCTTCTTCATGGCATCGAGCCGGCTCCTCTTCAGCATGAGCCGTGCCCGCATCCTGCCCGAATGGATGGGACGGCTCCATCCGCGGTACGGGACGCCGTCGAACGCGATTCTCTTCGTGGGCGGTGTGTCGCTCATCGCGCCCTGGTTCGGCCGACAAGTGATCACCTGGGTGGTCGACATGGCGGCGGTCGGCACGGCCATCGGCTTCTTCTACACATGCGCTGCAGCGGCCCTCCTGCTGCGGCGTCAGCGGGCGTCCGTGGCGCGCCAGTGCCTGGCCGTCACCGGCGCCCTCGTCTCGGTGGGCTTTCTCGTCCTGTTGTGCGTGCCGGGCATGCCGGGCTTCATGGCGTGGCCGTCGTGGGTGGCGCTCTTCTGCTGGGTGGCCCTCGGCGCCACGTTCTACGCCTCGCGCGCGGCCGCTCTCGGTCGGCTCTCCAAACAGGAACGCGATCGACTCATTCTCGGGGAGGCGCTGGACGCGCCGCCAGCAGCCGGGCCGCGGTGACGACACGGCCAGGGCACGGGCGATCGCGCCCGATGCGGAGGTGCGCGGCGTCGTGGACCGTCTGCGGTGTGCCGCGGCTGCGATGGGGTGTTTCTGCCCCATGACCAGGCCGATGGCACTGGCGCTCCGGTGTTCCGGCATGTGGCAGGTCCTGACCAGGGCGAACTGCAAACCTTGGTAGAACAGGTCGCCTCCCGCGTCGGTCGTGTGCTGGAGCGGCGCGGTCTGGTCGAGCGCGACGCCGAGAACGCCTGGCTTTCAGATTTCCGTCAAGCCGGCCCGCTGGACGACCTGATCGGCCACTCCATCACCTACCGCATTGCCGTGGGCCCCAGGGCCGGTCAGAAGCTGTTGACGCTACAGACGGTGCCGGCCCGATCGCCGGAGTGGCTGGACGATCCCGACGGCGCGGCACGGGCTGGCGGGTTCTCCTTGCACGCCGGCATCGACATCGCGCCGCACCAGCGCCCGAAGCTCGAGCGCCTGTGCCGCTACATGAGCCGCCCGCCGGTGGCCACCGAGCGCATGGCGCTCACCTCGTGCGGGCAGGTGCGCTATCAACTCAAGACCCCGTACCGCGACGGCACGACGCACATCGTCATGGAGCCGCTGGATTTCGTGGCGCGGCTGGCGGCGCTGGTACCGCCGCCGCGGATGCACCTGACGCGCTACCACGGCGTGTTCGCCCCGCACAGCACGCTGCGCGCGGCGGTGACGCCCGCGCACCGGGGCACGGGTGGATCGAAGCCGCCTGCCACAGCGGGAGAGTCGGCCAAGCCGCCGACACCCCGGCACGTGGCGCTGAGTTGGGCGCGGAGACTGAACCGCGTGTTCGGCATCGAGATCGAGGGTTGGGTTCTGGTGCACTGGCGGCACGAGAGACCAGGCGATTCGCCGGCTCTGCTCTCGCCAGCAGGTTGAGACGAGCGCCCGGCCCCAAAGCCACCTGCGTAATTGGTTCCGTCACTGGCGAGCCTGGCTCCGTTACGGCGGAAGATGACACCCGGGCCGAACGAAAACCGTCGATTATGAATACCCCCTAACTGTGCGCTGGGGAGTACAGATACGTTTCCAAGGAACAGTTGCAACCATCGGCAACGGGCGCCTCATGCCATCGCGGCCTGAGTCACACGCACCATGCTCAGGAGATCCCGGCGCGTTTCAGAGTGCTGGTCGAAAGCTATGGATTCGCCGACTCGATCTGCGTAAACGAAAGCCTGTGACTCCCACGTCCGAACGTACCTGGCGATCTGAGCGCGAGTTCGACAGAGTCGCTTTGAAAGGGATGCGAACTTTTTCAGGCCGAAATCTTGTGGTACAAATATTCGGGTGACGGCGACGGCTGGAGCGGTAGCGACGAGCGGCGCGACCGGGTTCCCGGTGGAGGCCGCGGACTCCTATTTTCGCAGTCAACTGCCGGCGCTCGGTCCGCTCCGCGACACGCGCAAGTTCGCCGTCGGCCAGTCCAATCCGACCTACCTGCTGACGACCGACACCGGTCGTTACGTGCTGCGCGCAAAGCCCGTCGGGCGGCTGCTGCCATCGGCGCACGCGGTCGAGCGCGAGTTCCGGGTGCTGGGTGCCCTGCATGGTTCGCCGGTGCCGGTGCCGCGCCCTATACACTTGTGCACTGACGATACCATCCTCGGCAGCGTGTTCTATGTGATGGAATACGTCCCGGGGCAGGTGTACCTCGACCCCACCATGCCCGGGGCCGACGTCACGCTGCGACGCGCGGTCTACGCGGGCGCCGCCAGCGTGTTGGCTGCGCTCGGCCGCATCGATCCGGTGGCAGTGGGGCTCGGCGACTACGGCCGGCCCGGCGGCTATTTCGAGCGCCAGGTCAGGCGCTGGACCAAGCAGTACCGTGCGACCGAGACGGAATGCCGTCCCGACATGGAAGAGCTGATTGCATGGCTGCCATTGCACCTTCCGCCGGACACGGGTGTCGCGCGCATCGTGCATGGCGACTTCCGGCTGGACAACCTCGTCGTCGGCGAGCATGGCGAGGTGCTTGCCGTACTGGACTGGGAACTCAGCACGTTGGGTCATCCGTACGCCGATCTCGCCTACCAGTGCGCGCAGTGGCGCCTGCCGGCCGGCGAAATGCACGGGCTCAAAGGCGTCAAGCGCGAGGCGCTGGGTCTGCCGGGCGAGGACGAGTACGTGGCCGCGTACTGCAAAAGCCTCGGGTTGGCCCGGATTGAGCACTGGAACACCTACCTGGCGGTCAGCCTGTTCCGGCTCGCGGCAATCTACCAGGGGGTATACCGGCGCGGGCTCGATGGCAATGCTTCGAGCGCGGAGGCGACCGGCTTCGGCCGCAAGACCGATATCATCGCGGCACACGCTGTCGAGATCATCGCCAGCGTCCGCGACTGACTCGGCGCCCCGTTACAGAGGAACTCACGTGGACTTCTCACATTCCGGCAAGGTCGAGGCGCTGCGCGCGCGGCTCGAGGCGTTCATGGAGGACCACGTCGTGCCGCGCCGTGCGGAATGGCGCGCGGCCGCCGAGCGCGGCGAGTACCCTGTGCCGTTTGTCGAGGACCTCAAGGCACTCGCGCGCCGGCTGGGCCTGTGGAATCTGTTCCTGCCGTCACTGCGCGATGACGAGCCAGGCACCCGCCTGACCAATCTCGAGTACGCGCCGCTCGCAGAAATCATGGGGCGCATTCCTTGGGCATCCGAGGTATTCAACTGCAACGCGCCCGATACCGGCAACATGGAACTGTTGCATATGTTCGGCACGGCGGCGCAACGACGCGAGTGGCTCGAGCCGCTGCTCGATGGCCAGATCCGCTCTGCCTTCGCGATGACCGAGCCAGACGTGGCGTCGTCGGACGCCACGAACATCCAGACCACCATCGCGCGCGACGGCGACGACTATGTGATCGACGGGCGCAAGTGGTACATCACCAACGCTGCCGACCCGCGTTGCCGCATCCTGATTGTAATGGGCAAGACCGATCCGTCGGCGCCGGCGTACCGCCAGCAGAGCATGGTGCTGGTGCCGAAGGCGACGCCGGGCGTGGAGGTGCTGCGCAATGTCACGGTGATGCACCACCACTCGCCGCACGGGCACTGCGAGCTTCTGTTCCGCGGCGTGCGCGTGCCCACGGCGAACCTGCTCGGCGCCGAGGGCCAAGGCTTCGATATGGCGCAGGCACGCCTCGGCCCCGGTCGTGTCCACCACTGCATGCGCTCCATCGGCGAGGCCGAGCTCGCGCTACAACTGATGGTGCAACGCTCGCGCGAGCGTCGGGCCTTTGGCCAGTCGCTGTGCGACCATGGCGTCATCGCGGACTGGATTGCGATTTCGCGGCTGGAGATCGAGCAGGCGCGGTTGCTCGTGCTGAAGACCGCCTGGCTGATCGATACGGCCGGTATCGAAGCGACGCGCCAGCACGTCGCGATGATCAAGGCCGTCGTGCCATCGATGCTGACCCGCGTCGCGGACCGCGCGATCCAGGTGTTCGGCGCGATGGGCACGGGCCCCGACACGCCGCTCGCCGAATTCTGGACCGACGGCCGCGCGTTGCGCATCGCCGACGGCCCCGACGAGGTGCACCGGCGCTCGATTGCGCGACTCGAGCTCAAAGCTAGCCGCGACCGCGGTGCGGCGCTGGCGGCCTATCTGGTCCCGCCAGCTGCCGGCGGGCCGCGTCACCCATGAAGTTGTTCGATCTGTCCGGCCGGGTAGCCATCGTCACCGGCTCGACCCGCGGCATCGGCCGCGCGATCGCCGAGCGGCTCGCCGAGCACGGCGCGCGGGTCGTGATCTCCTCGCGCAAGGAGACCGCCTGCAGCGAAGTCGCTGGGGGCATCGTGGCTCGCCATGGCGCCGGCACGGCGGTCTCGATTCCAGCATCGATAGCCTCCAAGGACGGTTCTGGTGCATTGGCGGCAGGAAGGTAGCATCAACGTGGCCGGCGGGAGCCTGTGATGACCCAGCCGATTGCTCGTGACAACCATCGGCAACGGGCGCCTCATGCCATCGCGGCCTGAGTCACACGTAACATGCTCCGGAGATCCCGGTGCGGTTCAGGTCATCAGTGGCGAAGGCAGCCACTCAAGCAGCTTTGGGACCGGGCGCTCGTTTCAGCCTAATGGCGAGAGCAGAGCTTGCGATTGCCTGCTTTCTCCTTCCGCCAGTGCACCAGAACCCTATTTCGAGTGGCTGCTGCGCGATCCCGGTATCCGCTCGCGGCGGTCCTCGCCGGTACGGCGTCGCGGCGTCTTGAGGCCATCTACTGTCAGCGGTACGTGGCGCACGCCGCGCAGGGGCCGCCGGCGTGCAATTTCCCGGCCTCGGCGCACCATCGGCTGATCGGTTCGCCGGGAGCCTCGATCAATTCGCCTCTAAATAACGCTTTTCCAGCTGCCGCAAGAAAGGCCCGGGCGTCAACGGTGCGCCCGTGACGGCGCATACAGTTTCATCGAAATTGCGGCGTGCGCCTTGCGTCCAGATGTTATCGCACAACCACGCACCTAACCGCGCCACGTCGTCGACCGACATCGGGTCCGGCAATGACCCTTGCTGTGCTTCGAACGCTTCCACCAACTGAGCGGCGATCAACGCACCGAGCAGGTACGAAGGAAAGAAGCCGAACAGACCTTGCGACCAGTGAATGTCCTGCATTGCGCCGTTGGCAAAATCGCCGCGCGTATCAGTTCCCAGGAGTGACTGCATGCTCTCATCCCACAATGCGGGTACGTCGCAAACGTCAATCGTTCCTGTCAGAAGACGCCTTTCAATATCCTCGCGGAGAATAATATGCAAGGGATACGTGAACGCATCCGCTTCGACTCTGATTTTTCCGGGCTGTACTCGGTTGGGTTCTGGTGCATTAAGGGACTCTCGAGGCTGACGCTGCCTTTTCTGGCACGGCGGGCGCAAATCACCGCACGCCGAATGCCGGATTTCAAGCCATGTCGAGATCGGAACCTACGTTTCGCCTTTCGGTGAGAGACTGAGATCTTGTCCGAACGCCGCCAATGCACCAGAACCCGATCTACCGTCGCCGGCGCTTCGAGGCCGAGATCATCGAGTTGTGCGTGCGCTGGTACATCACGTATCGGCTGAGCGATCGGGACCTCGTCGCCCTGATGGCCGAGCGCGGATTGGAGGTGTCCCACACCACGATCCTGCCGTGGGTGTCAACTGTCTGCTCCGGCCCGATCTGGGCATTGCGGCCGCACAGGCATTCTCACGCAAGGCATTGGCCACCCGCCTGCCGCGGTGGCCGCGCAAGATCACGCGCGATGGGCATGTCCCGAGTCATCAGGCACTGCGGCGATTAAGCTCGCGGGCATCGAGTTGGCCCATCGGATTCGCAAGCGACAGTTCTCGTTCGGTCCGGGTCTTCAGTGGCGGAGGCAGTCACTCAAGCAGCTTTGGGACCGGGCGCTCGTTTCAGCCTGATAGCGAGAGCAGAGCCGGCGAATCGCCCGCTTTCTCCTGCCGCCAATGCACCAGAACCGCTTCAGGTCCGTCTGCCGATCGGGCCGCGTTACCGCGGGAAATCCACTACGCCAGCCGATACCCATCGCCACTTGCACCGCAATGCGCGCATGGTGCTCAATGCGCGATCCAGAGTGAGGTATCGGCATCGCAATGCCAGTTCAGTATGATTTGGAGACGCCCTGCCTTCCTCGGGAGTGACCGCGTGGGTACGTTCGTTTGTTTCGGCGAGATGTTGCTGCGCATTGCCGCCCCAGGCACGGACCCGTTGCTGCGTACACCCGCGCTCGTCGGTCACATCGGTGGCGCGGAAGCTAACGTCGCCGTGTCGGCTGCCTGCCTCGGTCACGCCGTGCGAATGGTCACGACACTGCCCGACCATTTGCTGGGGGACGTCTGCATCGCGGAGCTGAGGCGCCACGGTGTGGATACCGGCATGGTTCGTCGGGAAGCAGGCCGGCTCGGCCTGTATTTCCAGACCCCACCGGCCATGTTGCGACCATCGCAGGTGATCTACGATCGAGCCGACTCCGCATTCGCCCGAGCCGCGGCGTCGTCCTACGACTGGTCGAGCGCGCTTCGCGGCGCAGACTGGCTGCACGTGTCCGGGATCACGCCGGCACTGGGCGAGCGTCCCCGCCAGACCCTGGACGACGCGCTATCAACGGCTGAGGCGCTCGGTATCGGCATCTCGTTCGACTGCAATTTCCGGCCGAGCCTGTGGCGCGGTCGCGACGCCGAGGGTGCGCGGGCCCTGGGTGCGCTCGCCCGTCGGGCGAATGTGCTGTTCGGCAGCGCATTCGACCTGGCGATGATGTTTGGCAACGAATCGGCGTCGAAGTCCGGCCAGGCGGCATTCGAACTCGGCGCGCGTACGGCCTTCGCCGAGTGCGCCAAACTCGAGTGGCTTGCGACCACTCATCGCATCGTCCACGGCATCGATCATCATGAACTCCAGGGGTTCGTAGCGACACGCACGGGTCTTGCCGTGAGCCGCAGCTTCGAGCTTCGACCAATTGTGGACCGTGTCGGTGCGGGTGACGCCTTCGCCGCCGGCGTCCTGCATGGCCGCATGCGCGGCTTCGATCTCCAGTGTAGCGCCGACTTCGCGGCGGCCGCGTGCGCGCTGAAGCACAGCCTAACCGGCGACTTCAGCGACTTCCGTGAATCCGATATCCAGAGGCTGCTCGTACCGCACGCGCTGGATATCCAGCGCTGAGCCTGCCGCCTCAGCTCAGCAGTTTAACGATCCAGATGCCGATTAAGTTGGCGATGACGTACCCGAATACGCCAACCGCGATCGCCGGCGTAATCAGCGTCTTCCATCCCTTGGCGGTCGCGATCCCGGCACCCGCCGCGGGGCCCACGATGGCCGCCGCCGAACCTATGACGACCTTCGCGAGGTCCCATCTGAAAATCCTGGCGGCGAGAAGCAGTATGACGAACTGTGTCGCTATCATGAAGGCGCAATAGACGAACAGAATCGGCGCGGATCGCAGAAATCCGACGGCATCGGTGCCGGCGCCGATCATAGCGAAAAACGCATACATGCAGAGCATGCCCAGGGAAAAATCGCCCTGCAGGTCGTAGAAGTACTTCGGCGCGACATTGGACAGCAACACGGAGATCACGGTGATGACGAACAGATTGTAGGTTTCGATGCCGAGACGACCACTGATCCAGGAGGACGCCGCGCAGATCAACAGTCCCGTCATGAGCGCTGCGCACACATGATCGAGGCGGAATTTCGGCGTATCGTCCGCCGCCGGAGTCGCGGTCGCGCGATCGGCCTCGTCGATGATCCGCGATGGGATATGGCGGCGGATGAAGCCGATGGACGGCAGCGACACCAGCGTCAGCAGACCCAGGATGCTGACCGGAGCGCTGGCGCTCAGGGCCACGCTGAACACCGTCGGCGACATTTCGACCGCCTGCGATATCGCGACGAAATTGACCACGCCGCCGATGAATGCGCCGGCGTAGGTTCCGGCAATCTTCGCGCCGGATTCTCCCAGATCGAACAAGAAGAAACCGGAAATCGCGCCAACGCACAGGCCGGCGCTTGCCACCAGAAATGCGGGAAGCACCCAGCCGCCCTGGGAGAAAATGGATCGCAGATTCGACTTGAACAGCAACAGGGCGACGCCCAGAGGCAGCAGATACTGCCCGACGAACCCATAGGCCGGAGCCTCCATCGGTATCACACCCGTATTCGACAACAGCAGCCCGGTGCCTATCACCCAGGGAACACCCGGAATCTTGCTGGCGATCGGCTTACGGTCGATCCAGAATCCCAGCCAGGCGAGACCGAAAATCACGGCGCCGAGCACAGTCGAGTTGTCGGCCGGAATCAGCGGCATGATGGTTCCCTCGTCGATCGCCTGCGGCGCCGAGGCCGGAGCCGCCCCAGATCGTAGTGTACGGTCGACGAAGCGCCCAGACATGAGCAGAATTGATCTGCGGATAAGGAACGATGAGTTGTGGGTCCGGACCCGTCACCGATAATTCTGGCGGCTGCCATGCTTGCCCGTGACGGCATGCAAGCGGTTCCATGTTTCACGTGACGGGGCTGGGATGTCAACATTCGACGTAGTCGTTGCGGGAGGGGGCGTGAACGGCCTCGCCTGTGCCGCTGTGCTCGCACGCGAAGGCCTGAAAGTCTGCGTGGTGGAGCGCAATCTCTGGGTGGGGGGTGGCGCCGTCACCCGCGAAGTGACCCTTCCGGGCTTCCGGCACGACATGTTCGGCTCATCGCACGTCTGGATCCAGTGCAATCCGGATTTCGCCGTGATCCAGCCGGAACTCGAGCAGCTGGGCCTGAAATATCTCGCACCGGACGATCACATCACCGGTCACCCGGATCGCCACGGCGGTCCCGGCATCATCATCTACAAGTCCATCGACAAGACGTGCGCGTCGATCGCCCGCTATTCGGCGTCGGACGCCGCCTGCTACCGCAAGGTCCATGACGACTTCGCGCTGGTCAAGGACGGCTTCCTGAAGGCGTTCTTCTCGCCGCCCTCGCCGCCCTCGACGATGGCGCGAGCCCTTGAGACCAGTCACGAAGGCCTGCGGCGTTTGCGGGAGTTCGCGCTCTCGGCCCGCGCCTGGGTCGAGATGAACTTCGAGAACGATTTCGTCAAGGCAGTGATGCTGAACTGGGCGCTCGCGCCGCAAATCCTGCCGGAGCAGGAGGGCGCCGGTCAGTCGTTCTACATCATGATCCCGGCGATCCACATCTACGGCCAGGCCATCCCGCGCGGCGGCAGCCAGGAGCTGCCGAACTCGATGGCCCGATACATCGAAGCTCATGGCGGCACCGTGCGCACCGGCTGCGGCATCGCCAGGTTCCTGCTCGAGGGTGACCGGGCTTGTGGGGTCGAGTTCGAAAACGGAGAGCAAGTTCGTGCGAAGCGCGCGGTCGTCTCGGCGCTCGAGCCCAAGCAGACCTTCCTCAAGTTTATCGGCGAGGACAAGCTCGCGCCTGATTTCGTCCGCCTCGTCAAGTCGTTCTCGTTCGGCAAGATCAGCATCTGCCGTATCCACCTTGCACTGAATGAAGCGCCGCAGTTCCTGAACGGCGAGGACATGACCAAGTGCGCGTTTCACCGGATCGTCGATTCGATGCAGCAGATGACCCGCTTTTACGCCGAGATTGCGATGGGTATCCCGCCCTCCGACCCGTTCCTCTGGTGCGCGTGCTGGACGCGCCTCGATGCGACGCGCGCGCCGGAGGGAAAACACACACTGATCCTGGACACGTTCGTCTCGAACTGGCTGGCCGACGGCCGCCGCTGGCAGGACATCGGCGAGGACTACGCCCGCGATGTCCTGATCCGCAAACTTCAGCAATATGCGCCAAATGTCAATGAGCGCACGATTCTCGGCTCCTACGTCGAGACCCGGGAAACGCTGGAAGCCGCCAATCCGAGCTTCGTCGACGGCACCACCAATGGCGGTGAGCGTATCGCGGCCCAACTCGGGTACTTTCGCCCCTTCCCGGGCTATGCGCACTATCGCTCGCCGATCCGCCAGCTCTACATGACCGGCCCGCACTGCCATCCCGGCGGCGGAATCTCCGCAATGGGCACCATCACCGCGCGGGTCATGCTCGATGACATGGGCATCAAGTCCGCCACATTCTGAGCGCAGCCACTGCACTGGAGGCGTCGATGACTGCAAGGAAGATCGAGAAGTACACGGCCCTGGTCATGCAGCCGCACGTGCACGTGGCCGAAGACCGCAGCGACATCAAGCGCAATGTCGACCGCGCGCTGCAGATGATCGACTTCGGCGTCGGCTACTGCTGGGAGCTGCCGGCGCGGCTGGTCGTCTTTCCCGAGTACTTCATGCAGGGAGTCACGACGCCTGGCAAGGGCGAGCACGGCATCGACAGCTTCATGAAGAAGGCCATCACGTTCGACGGACCCGAGTTCAGGGCGCTGTCGGACAAGGCTCGCGAGTACGGGATCTGGATTGCGGGCGGCGGCATCGTTGAGAAAGTGCCGCAATTCCCGGATCGCTGGTTCAACGCAGCCTTCATCATCGGCCGGGACGGTGAGCTTGCACTGCGTTACCACAAGTGGCACATCCCGGCTTCGATCGGCCTCGGCACGAGTCCGCACGACATCCTCGACGAGTACCGCGACGTATTCGGAACCGATATCCGCACGCTGTTCCCCGTGATCGACACGGACATCGGCAAGCTCGGCACGATGACCTGCCACGACGGCTGCACGCCGGAAGTCTCCCGGGCACTCGGCTACAACGGTTGTGAAGTCATCTGTCACCCGGTCGCGCTGCAGGAGATCGAGGGCGTGTCCGAGCCCTGGGATTTCTGGATGTTCACGCGCCGGACCCGCGCGCACGACAACATGGCTTATCTGCTCGGTTCCAATTGGGGCACGGTGGACTACGCCTACTACCCGAAAGCCTTCTGCCCGGGCGGCTCCTTTGCCATCGACTATACGGGCATGGTGATGCGTCACGCCCCGTATCCGCAGGAACAGGTGCTTGCGGCCACGATCGACATCGAATCACTGCGCGAGCACCGCTCCCGCTGCAATCACAACACCTGGATCGACCTGCGCACGGAGGGTTTCCGGCAGATCTACGACCGGCCCATGTATCCGCCGAATCAGTTCCCGACGGGGCGCCCGCCGCGCACGCTGGCCGACAAGATGGGTCCCGCCAGGGAAGTGTTCCGGGAGCTTTACGGCCGGGGTCAGTTCACGCCGCCCGCCGGCAAGACGGCCGATGACATGGCCAATCTGCACGAAACCCGCATCAAGGCTGCACAGGAGCGCGGCACGCTGCGCAAAGGCTGAGCATGAAAGTCACCTCGCCGCTGGCGAACCTCGACATCGGCATTGGCGAGATTCGCCGCCACGGTCACCATCTGATCCTGCGATCCGCCCCCGCCAGCTCCGTGGACGCGGAGATTTCCATCTCGGCGACCGAGCTCCTGCGCACGATCGGCCGCGTCCTTACGACATCGGCAGGACTAGTATTCGTGCTCGGTCTGCCGTTCTTGTGGATGCGCGAGAAACTGACCGGTGCAGCCGGCGCCGCCGGCGTCGCGCCGCAGCGTCCCGATATCAACAAGCCCTGGTAAGCGCTCGCGAATCAGGTGCGCGCCATGACCGACTTCGATTCGGTGTAGATCAAGAGGCCTTCGAGGCCGTGCTCCCGGCCCCAACCGGACTGCCTCATGCCACCGATCGGCATGCTGAGTTCGGGTATGCCATGGCTGTTGATCCAGACGATGCCGGAGCGGATCGCCGCGGCAACGCGATGCGCACGCCCGAAATTCTCGGTCCAGATGCTGGCGGCAAGACCGAAGATCGAGTCGTTCGACGCCGCAATCGCCTGCGACTCGGTGTCGAACGGCATGATCGTGACGACCGGCCCGAAGATCTCCTGTTCGACGACCGGAATTGCGGCATGCTCACACGCGATGACGGTGGCCGGATAGAAGAATCCGGCACCCACTGCTGGCTGTCCGCCGCAGAGGATCCTGATCGCACCGTTGCGCGGATCCGTAACAATCTCGTGGACGCGGTCGCGATGCGAACTGCTGATCAGGGGCCCCAGCTCGGACTCGGCGGCAAGACCAGGCCCCATGCGCAGACGTGATGCGATCGCCGCCACCTCGCGGCATACCTGGTCGTAGATGCTGCGTTCTGCGTATATGCGCGACCCCGCCACGCAGACCTGACCGGCACCGGAAAAGATGGCGCCAGCCGCACCCCGAATCGCGTCCGGCAGGTTCGAGTCGGCGAAGATCAGGGTTGGCGACTTGCCACCCAGCTCGAGCGTCAGCTTCTTGAGATTGCCTTGGACTGACTGCAGCAAACTGCGGCCAACGGCCGTCGAGCCCGTGAAGGCGATCTTGTCGACGCCCGGATGCTGCGCCAGCGCAGCGCCGATCACGCGACCGCGGCCCGGCAGGATGTTGACAACGCCCGCCGGCACGCCAGCCTCCTGCAGCAATTCGCCGAGCTTCAGCACGGAGAGCGTCGCGAGTTCCGCCGGCTTCAGAACCACCGAGCAGCCGGCAGCCAGCGCGGGCGCAAGCTTCCACGAGGCCGCCACCAGCGCACCATTCCAAGGGATGATCTGCCCGACCACACCGACCGGCTCGTGACGGACGTAGCCATGGAATGCCTGTCCGGGAACCGAAGCCTCGAATACCTGCCCATGCAGTTTCGTGCACCAGCCCGCGTAGTAGCGGAACGTGTCCGCGGCGTGCGGCACCTCGAACTGCAGGCCGGGCAGATAGAGCCGGCCGCCATCGAGGCACTCGAGCTCGGCCAGCTCCTGCGCGTGCGCGAAGATCAGCTCCGCGACGCGCCACAGCACCTTCTCGCGCTGCGCCGGTGACAGCCGACGCCAGCGGCCATCGTCGAAAGACCGGCGTGCCGCCGCCACGGCCAGATCCACATCCGCCTCCGTGGCACCGTGGAAGCGGCCGACCACGGCGCCCGTGGCCGGGTCAATCGCGACGATGGCCGCGGATTCCTGGCGCCCCTGCCACTGCCCGTCCAGCAGGAACGGGCGACACTGGTCGAGAAAGGCGGACGTTGCCGCGCTGATGATGTGACTGGTCGTCATCAGTCAGACCATGACGGGTGCAGGCCGCGATACGTAATCCGACAGCACGCTCAATACCGCGTCGTTCTCGCCGGCAAGCCCGACGGAAATGCGCAGACAATTGTCAGGTCCACCGGCGCCAACCGGTCGCGGTATGATGCCCTGCCTTTCGAGTGCCGCCGCAGCCCCTGCGGCGGTGTGCACGCCGTCCGTGAAACGCAGCAGGTAGAAATTCGCCACGCTGGGGATGAACTCGACGCCCCGGAGGAGGGTGGCGACACGCGCCGCAATCGACTCAAGCTCGCGGTGGTTGTATTCGCGCACGTGCGCGGTCCATGCAATATCGCGAACCGCGGCAGCAGCCGCGGCCATCGAACCCGTGGATGCGTTGAACGGAGTCCGGATGCGCTGGATCGAATCGACGATAGCGGGCGGCGCAAAGCACCAGCCGATACGCGTCGCGGCCAGTCCGTACAGCTTCGAAAATGTGCGCGTCATCACCACATTCTGCGAGGCCGTCACGAGTGCCGCCCCGCTCTCATAGTCGCTCGCCATCACATAGTCCGCATAAGCGCCATCGATTGCGAGCACGACGTGGGATGGCAGTTGTCGATGCAGGTCCCACAGTTCGTCACGACGCAAATACTGCCCGACCGGATTGTTGGGCGATGCGAGCACCACCATACGGGTTTTCGTCGTGACGGCGGCGAGAATGCTGTCGACATCGGGGCGCAGCCCGGGTTCGTCGGCGATGCGCAGCGTAGCACCCCGTGCGGTGGCGTGCACCATGGCCATGGCAAAACTGTAGCGACTGAAGATCACTTCATCGCCGGGTCGCAGATACGCGCGGATCAGCAGCGACAGCAGCTCGTCGGAACCGTTGCCGCACACGAGCTGCTCTACCGGTAACCCAAACACCTCGGCGATTGCCGTCCGCAGCAGGAGCTGAGAGCCATCGGGGTAGGCCGACAGCGATAGTGCCGCCAGGCGATACGCCTCGATGGCAGCCGGCGAGGGACCGTGGTGAGACTCGTTGGCCGACAGCTTGATCGGGCGCTGAATGCCGGCAATCTCGCTGCGCCCCTGGCTGAAGGGGGCGAGTTCGAGCAGCTCCCGATTGGGCTGTGGATCGCCGGCACCGGGCGCGGACGGGCACTGGAACGCAGTCATCTTCCGGTCCCCACGGCAGGCTTGATGATGTGGTTCCAAGGCGTCGCCATGTCACCGCAGGGTACCTCGATCAGCGCCGGCGCGTCAGTCTGCAGCGCATCGCCGATTGCCCGCTGAAGCTCGGCCGGATCCCGTGCACGCCACGCTCGCAGGCCGAAGCTCTCGGCGAATCGCATGAAGTCGGGGTTGCACAGGTCCGAGCCGATGTGCCGGCCACCGAACCAGTCATTCTGCTGGCGTTGCACGTTCTCGAACTTGTTGTTGTTGAACAGCACGGTCACAAGTCCAATGTTGTACTGCGCTGCCGTCGCCATTTCATTGGCGGTGAACAGGAACCCGCCATCACCGGCTATGTTCACGACCGCCTGGTCTGGATGCGCCACCTTCACGCCGAGCGCAGTCGCGTAGCCATAGCCAAGCGTACCCTGATAACCGCAGTTCACGTGATGGCGCGGCGCGTATGTCGGGAAACCGTACCAGGATGCGTAGCCGACCTGCGTGATCTCATCGACGAAATAGCCGTCGTCAGGCAGCGCCGCACGAATGGCCGTGAGGTAGGACAGCTGGGGCTGCACCTTGCCGATCTCGGCAGCCATGCGCGCCTTAAGCTGCCGCAGTTCCTGCTCACGCGAGGTCGCACGCACGCGGCGGCGACGCAGCGCAGCCAACAATTCCAGGATTGCCTGGCCCGCATCGGCATGAATGCCGACCGCGGGTGCTTCGATGCGATCAAGCTCCGCGCAGTCGATGTCGATGCGGACGACCTGCATTGCCGGGGTGGTCTTCCAGTACAGCAGTTGCTGCTCCATGCGCGTGCCGATGGCGAGCACGACGTCTGCCGTCTTCCAGAGCTCGTAGCCTGCCGGCAGGACCTGCGACAGATAGTGCCGGTCGGAGATGATGCCGCGACCACTGCGGAATGCGACGACCGGGGCCTGCAATGTCCCGGCGAGTTCCAGCAGTTCGGCCGGAGCGTCGGCAGCACCACCGCCGATGACGATCATCGGCCGCTGCGCGCCGGCCAATAGTGCGGCGGCCTGCTCGATGCGGTCGAGATCCACCGCGGGTGCGGCGAGCGGCAATGCGCGGTCGAGCAGGGTGACGTCGGCCTGAACCCCCATGATGTCCATGGGCATTTCCAGCGACACCGGACCGCGGCGTCCGCCGGTCAGGCGCGAGAATGCCGCGTTGACCAGCGCCGGAGCAGCTTCCGGCCTCATGGCCCGTTCCGCCCACCGCGTCAGTGAGCGCAATGTAACCAGCTGATCCGGCAATTCGTGCAGATAGCCGATGCCGCTGCCGATCGCGTTGTTCGGAATCTGCCCCGTCACGCACAGCACCGGCGCATTGGTGGCGTACGCGGTGCAGATAGCCGCAGTTGTGTTAAGAACACCCGGCCCCGGCACGACCGTATAGACGCCAGCGCGTCCCGTGGAGCGTGCATAGCCGAAAGCCATGTACGCAGCGCCCTGCTCATGACGGCTGCCGATGAACCGGACCTGTTGCGATGCCCGGAACATGGAATCGAAAAAGTGATCCAGCTGCCCACCCGGCAGACCGAAGATCGTGTGCACGCCATTGCGCAGCAGCTGCTGCAACAACGCATCGGCGCCGCTCATCATCGTCATCGCGACATTCGGCCTGATCGGAACGTGCTGATCAGCATTAACTCGCGTCTGTCATGCCGAGCGCAATTTATTAGAACTCATCGAGGCATTAGCGGTCCTTATTCGCCGCCGCGGCAGCGCCGTCCGAATCCGGGGGCCGCATGACGGTTTCTATGGGGGCTGATAACTATCGCTCTATTGCCCGCCGGCGCACGCCTGACTAGCCTGCGCGCGAGGCGATAGAGTCCAGTTGCAGCTGGGACGCCTTGCCTTCCTCAATCAGCCAGTCCCGGAAGGCCCGCACCACCGGATTGTCCAGAGAGGCATGGGTACAGACGACGTAATAGGCGAACTTGCTCGCCAGGGACAGGGCGAATGGCTTCACGAGTTCCCTCTTGCCGAGGGCATCGGCAACCAGCGCGCTGCGCCCAAGCGCCACGCCCTCGCCAGCCACGGCAGCCGCGGTAACGAGATGGGAGTGATTGAATCCGGGTCCGCGAGTCGCATCCACACCCGTGACACCCGCGGCATCCAGCCAACTCTGCCAATCCAGGTTCATCACATCATGCAGCAGGGTGTGAAACCTGAGATCCGCCGGGCAGCTCAGTGGTCGGTCCGCACCGATCACCGCGGGACTGCACACCGGAAAGATGGACTCGGTCAGGAACTTCACGGCGTCGACCCCCGGCCAGTCGCCTTCGCCGTAACGAATGTCGATATCGACCTCCCCCTTGGCGAGCGCGTGTGTGTCCAGATCCGCGGCGAGGAAACGGACGTCGGTCCCGGGCTGCGAACGCAGGAACCGACCGAGCCGCGGCAGCAGCCACAGCAGGCCGAAGGAATCGAGCGTCGCGACCTTCAGGACACGCTGCCAGCGATTGTCCATGACCGCGCTGGTCGCGCTGCGGATGGTGTCGAGCGCCGCGCTGACGCGCGGCAGGTACGTCTGGCCGGACTCGGTCAGCGCGAGCCCCTGACCTCGCCCGACACGACGAAACAGCGGCACACCGAGCCATTCTTCGAGTCCCTTGATCTGGTGGCTGACTGCAGCCTGGGTGACGTGCAGGGAGTCGGCGGCACGCGTGAAGCTGAGATGCCTGGCGGCCGCCTCGAAGACGACGAGCGCATTCAGGGGTGGCAGGCGGCGATGCATCAACGGTACCCTGCGAATAGTTCCAGAATTCTAACACCTACCGGAAATTGGCCCGCATGAAAATCACCGAAGCACGTGTCATCGTCTGCTGCCCAGGACGGAACTTCGTCACGCTCAAGATCAACACCGACGCCGGGTTGCACGGAGTCGGTGACGCCACACTCAATGGCCGGGAACTGGCGGTCGCCTCGTATCTGACGGATCACGTCATTCCCTGCCTGATCGGGCGCGACCCTCACCAAATCGAGGACACCTGGCAGTATCTCTACCGTGGTGCCTACTGGCGCCGCGGACCCGTCACGATGAGCGCCATCGCCGCCGTCGATACCGCGCTATGGGACATCAAGGCCAAGGCGGCAGGGCTTCCTCTGTACCAGCTCCTCGGTGGCCGCAGCCGGTCGCGCGTACTGGTGTACGGCCATGCCAATGGCCGCGATATCGCCGAGACTGCGGACGAAGTGCAGCGCTACATCGAGCTAGGCTACCGCGCCATCCGCGCGCAGTCGGGCGTTCCCGGCGTGACCTCGACCTACGGCGTTTCACCGGACAAGATGTATTACGAGCCGGCCGCTGCCGGCCTGCCTGCCGAGAATGTCTGGTCCACGACCAAGTACCTCGATCACGTCCCCAGGCTGTTCGAGGCGCTGCGCAAGCGCTTCGGCATGGACACCCACCTGCTGCATGACGTCCACCATCGCTTGACGCCGATAGAGGCGGCGCGGCTGGGAAAGTCAATTGAACCGTACCGCCTGTTCTGGATGGAAGACGCGACACCTGCGGAGAACCAGGCCAATTTCCGCCTGATCCGGCAGCACACGGTGACCCCGCTCGCCGTTGGCGAGGTGTTCAACACGATCTGGGACTGCAAGCAGCTCGTGGACGAGCAGTTGATCGACTACATCCGCACGACCGTCGTTCACGCGGGCGGCATTTCCCACCTGAAGCGAATCGCCGACTATGCCGCGCTCAGCAATGTACGCCTCGGCTGCCACGGGGCCACGGATCTCTCACCGGTCTGCATGGGCGCTTCGCTGCACCTCAATACCGCCATCCCCAACTTCGGCGTGCAGGAGTACATGCGCCACACCGCCGAAACTGACGCGGTGTTCCCTCACGACTACCGTTTCGCCGACGGCTTCCTGCATGTGGGCGAGACGCCCGGGCACGGCGTCGACATCGACGAGCAGCAGGCTGAAAAGCATCCCTACCGCCGCGCGTACCTGCCGGTGAACAGGCTGGAAGACGGCACGCTCTGGCACTGGTGAGACCGGTGCCGGGCACCACCTACGGAAGAGCCACCTCGAGCAGATCGAGCCCAGCGTCGGCCGACAGCGCATAGTCGGTTGCCGCTGGGATCACGCAACAATCCGCTTCCCCGAGACGGTGGTCACCCAGCGTGCTGCTGGACAGCTTCAGCTCGCCACTCAGGACGAACAGGAACAGGAACTCGCCCGTGTGTCGGGTCGTCGGAGTCGCAGCACCGTCGCGTGTGCTGCGCACCACATGAACGCCGGCGAGTCCGTTCGTAGCAATGCCGATGCCCGTGTCGCGCGCCTCGAATCCGTTGCCGCTTCCGGCCGGGTGCCAGGGCGCCCAGTGCGCTTCCGCAGCGACGTGCCGCACGAAACGCTGCGAATCAAAGAGCCGATCGGGCAGCACGCGACCCGTCGGCAGGGCCAGCGCGCGGTCGGCGTGGGTTTCGTGCACGGCAGGGCAGCCGATCTCGACGACCTCGAAACCCGCGGACGTCTCCAGTACCCGATGCCTGATCCCGGGCGGCTGTAGTACGCAGTCCCCCTCGTTGAACGCGAACGGCGGGCCCTGGTCTTCGTACACGAGCTGCGCCGAGCCGCGGCGACAGAAGATCATCTGGAAGCGGATCCGATGGAAGTGCACGTAGTCCGGGACCGGCCCGCCCTGTGGTATCCGGATGTGCGAAGCGACAAATCGTCCGCCGAGGCGGCCCGGGATCAGATCGCGATAGAGCATGCCGGCACGGCCGACACCCCATGACCCTGCTCCTTCGAGGCGCGTCAGCAAGAACTGCTGCACACCGGCGGGCACGTCGACCGGCGCGTCGGTGGCAACGAACTCGACGATCAGGTTACGGCGCATGCCCGGGGCGAGTGCGCGGAGTTCCGGCGATGGCGCACTCGCGCCCGACAGGCGCAACGTGATCGGCGGCGGCGTCCGGTCGTCGTTGATCTGCTCGAGCCGCAACGCAACACCATGCCCAGACACGACGGCGACCGTCGGCGCATCGGCAGGCATGATCAGGTCCACCGCGAAGCCCGGTATGGACGTCAGGTACTCGAGCGTGTTTGCGAGGTCCGAGCAAGGCACGACGACCTGCGCCGCCGTGCGCGCGGGTTCGACGACGATGCGGCTGTCGGTCACGGTCCGAACACAGTCATCGACGGAAATGCGGGATGACTTCCCGTTCCAACAATCCGATGGCTTCGGCGGGATCCGGTCCGAGCGGCCCCCCTAGGCCGATTTCGTCGATGCCGGCCGCGGCCAAGCCCTCGATCTGGCGGATGACCTGTGCGGGCGTGCCGACGATCGCGAGCCGCAGCATGTCGCCGGTGACGAGTTCCTCTGCGCCGGCATAGTCACCGGCGTCGACTCGCGCCTTGATCTGAGCGAAATCCCGCCGCGAGAGCCCCACCTCGGCCAGGGCCTCTTCCTCCAGATAGTGGCCGAAATTCGCAATCATGCTGCGCATCCGGGCGACCGCCGGGGCGCCGTCCGACGAGAGGCTCAGCCAGGCACAGCCTGAAATCGTGAATTGCGATCGCGCACGGCCACTGCGCGCGATGCCACGCCCGATCGACTCGACCACCCGCCGCGCGCTGGCCGGGGGCGTGATCATCGGCTGGCATCCATCGCCGATCTCGCCGGCGAGTGCGTGATAGTCGTCGCCGAACGAACTGACGTAGATCGGGACGTCCGCGCGCAAAGGCTTGAAGCGCAGATAGCACTGATCGGTCCAGGGAAAATGCCGGCTCGTGGACGCAGCGTTCTCGCCGCGCAGCAGCTTGCGGATCTGGTCCACGGCATCCCGCGTGACGCCGAGATACCCGGAAGGGTCTCTGCCCGTCCACGCGATCATGCGATCGGTGTGCAGCCCGAGCCCGATGATGCATCGCCCGCCGGAGATCTCGTCGAGCGTCGCGGCATATGTGGCGATTTCCGCGGGGTCCGTCGTGTACGGGTTGATGCCGACGCCACCGAGCTGGACGCGGCGCGTCATCGTCGCCGCGGCGCTGGTCAACGCCCAGGTATTGCGCATGAACAGGTCGTGCGGAAACCAGACCGAATCCACGCCGGCATTCTCGGCCAGCACCGCGAGCCGCAGCAACTCGCGGGAATCGCCGAGGTACTCGATCAGGCGTAACCCGAATTTCAACGGTCGCCTCCGACACGGTGATCCGCTAACGGACGCGCCGGCCGATCCTCGTAAGTCAGGGCTTCCGCAACCACTGGAAGAACTCGACAGCATAACCGCCGGGATCCTGGACGATGAAATTGCGAATCGGTGCGGACTCCGGTGTGTGGATGTCGACGAGGAAGACGACTGCCGGCTCCGCTTTCAGCCTCAAGTACCAGGCATCGACGTCGTCCGTCACGATGCTGAGCATGACGGCATTGCGCGGTTGCGGCGTGAAGTAGGCTCCCGGCCCGGCCTTGACGATGCCCACTTCCGCGCCCGAGCTGACGCGGAAGAACTTCGCCCAGCCGAAATCGTTCGTCTTGTCGAGGCCGAGTGTAGCCCCGTAGAACCTGTCAGCCGCCGCGAGGTCGTCGTAGTAGAACATCACGGTCTGCGACGAGATCGACGGTCTCTGTTCCATGCGCTGGTTCACGGCCTGTCCCGGCGCTGACGTCGTCGGTATCGCGGCGCTCTCACCGTCTGCCCGTGCCATTGACGTCGCGTAACCGAGCGTCGCCACTATCCCGGCCAGAGCGGGCAGTACGCGCCGGCCTGTCCACGAACGAGCTATTCGATCCACAGATCGCGCTGCACGTCTTTCCAGAACTCGAGACCCATCATGCTGTGGATGAAGACACCTTTGTAGTAAGGATCGTTCTGCTTGTACTCGGCGTACGGCCCCGTGTAATCCTTGCGTCGCGCCTTGTACGCTTCATAGGCGGCCAGGCTGTCGTATTCCCACATGACGAGGTGGCGGTTCGATTCGTTGCCCGCCGCGTGCTTCTCGAAGTAACGCACGCTCTTCCACTCGGAGAACAGCTCACGGTGTGCCTTGACCCAGCCGAGCCAGCGTCGCATCTCCTCCGCGTGCTCCTTTTCCTTGCCTTCGGCCACCACCCAGCTCTCGACCTCGAAGATCGCCATTGCCTGTCTCCCCCGCGAATTGATCGATCGGCCTAGCTGACGAATGTGATGTGTCCGAGTTCGCTGCCATAGCGACTCAGGACCGCCGAAAGCTCATCTTCCGTCACGCGTACTGACGATTCGTCCGGCGCGGGTCTGGGGTTCGCCGACGGCAGGCCGGCCGCGACTGGAATGCCGAGCAATGCCGGTGCGAGCGCGAGAAATTCGCGACGAGAGCGGCGGTTCTCCAGGTGCCCGGCAGACTCCGGAACGGCGTCCTCCGGTCCGAGATTCGATCTCTTCATCACTGTGACCCCCGTGCAGATTGAACGTGACCGTGTCGTTACCGTTTCAGGGTTGCAGCAGAATGTTAGCACGTCGTCCGCGCTCTTTCGCCTTCCAGACCAAGTACGCGGCCGACACCAGGATCAGCCATGGAACGCCGACTATCCACGAGATGTTCCAGAATTTCGTGTCGAGACCCATCGTGATCAGCACGGCCACGAGCACGGCGATACCCGCGAACTGCAGCCACGGGAACAGTGGCATCCGGACCGGGAGATCCGCCGCCACGTGGCGACGGCGAAAGGCCAGGTGGCTCACCAGGATGAAGATCCAGACGACGAGCGCACCGAACAGCGCAATTCCGAACAGGTAGTTGTAGGCGAGCGGTGTCAGCCGCGCGACCGCCGCGGTACACAGGATCGCGATGCCGGTGACCAGGATGGCCGCGAGCGGCGTCTGCCGGTGATTGAGCCTGCCGAGCAACTCCGGCGCATAGCGTCCGCGCGACAGCGAGAACAACATGCGCGACGACAGGTAGATGTTGACGTTCATGCTCGACAGCGCGGCACTGATCACGACGAAGTTCATGATCGCCGCGGCATACGAGAGCCCCGCATACCCGAGCACGCGGACGAACGGGCTTTCTGCGACGACTTTCGCCCCGGTCTCGGTCCACGGTACGAACGTGACGACGATGCCGAGCGCAATGACGTAGAAAAGGAGCAGCCGCAGCGCCATGTTGCGCAGTGCGGCCGGTATCGCCGTCCTCGGGTCACGGACCTCGCCGGCGCTGACGGCGATCAATTCGACACCATTGAACGAGAAGATGCCCATGATGACCGCCATCCACATGCCGCCGAGACCGTGCGGAAAGAAGCCACCGGGCAGCCCCGTGAGGTTGTGGAGACCGACGGGTTCGACGCCTAGCCCGAATATGGCGGCGGCACCGAGAATGATGAACAGCACGATGGCGGCCACCTTGATCATGGCGAACCAGTACTCGAACGAGCCGAAATTGCCGACGGACCGTGCATTGACGTACAGCAGGATGAACGCGAATCCGATCGACCACATCCAGACGGGTGCTTCCGGAAACCAGTATGTCATGTACACGCCGGCGGCGATCGCTTCGCCACCGACGGCCACGACCTGGATCATCCAGTAGGTATAGCGAACGACGAAGCCCGACCACGGGTTCAGATAGGTTTCAGCGTAGACGCCGAACGAGCCGGCCGTCGGGTGCATGACCGCCATTTCCGACAGGCTGAAAACCATGACGAACGCGACGAAACCCGCGATCGCGTAGCTCAGGATGACCGAAGGGCCGGCGTAGCCAATGGCGATGCCGCTGCCCATGAAGAGGCCGGTGCCAATCGCACCACCGAGCCCCATCATGGTGACTTGCGCGCGGCTCAGGCCCTGCGCCAGGCCACGCTCGCGTTCGTCGATCTGCGAACCGCTAATGGCGGCCTCCTTGCGCTCCCGCGCAGGGAGGCCGCCGGATCAGTCGACCGAAGCCTCGGGCAACCAGGCCATCAGAACCTGTAGGCAAGCTGCGCACCGAATGTGCGCGGATGCGGGCGCAGGCGAATGCCACTCACGCCGAAATTCTCCTGCGTGCCGGTGTAGTACTCCTCGTCGAACACGTTCTGCACGTAGACGGTGATCGACGTGTGCTCCCAGTCGAAGCCGCCGCGCAGATTCACGACATCGAACGAGGGCACCTTGTACGGGAATTCGTCATCACCGACGGCCCGGACGAGGCCCTGGTTCGGAGACGGTCCACGTGTCTGCAAGTTGGTCAGCGCCTCGATGTCGGAATACATGTTGTCGCGATGGATGTACTCCGCTCGCGCCCAGGCCTGGCTCGTTCCGATGTCGAATCGGAATTCGCCGAACAGGTTGGCCGTCAGCTCCGGAGCCTTCGGCATCTCGAGGCCGACCGCGCTGACGTTGTAGCCGCCGGTGATCGAAATGCAGGTCGCACTGCCATTCGGGCCGCCGTTCGGTATGTCGCAAATCGGCTCATCGGTGATCTCGGTGTCGAGGTAACCGATGGCGCCGCCGAACGTGAAGTTGTCGACGGGCTGGGCGAGCAGTTCGACTTCGACACCGGTCGCCTCGGCGTCGACATTGATGGTCTGCTCGAAGTTCGACGACAGGTCGCCGGGGGTCAGGAACCTGAAGGCTTCGACCTGCAAGTCCGTCCAGTCCATGAAGAACACCGAAGCATTCAGGCGTACGCGCCGGTCGGCGAACTCGGTCTTGATGCCGGCTTCGTAGTTCCAGAGCGTCTCCTCGTTGTAGCCGATGGTGAGCGGTGCGTTGTTGTTGTTGGTGTCATTGCCGGTGCTCGTGCCGCCCGCCTTGTAACCCCTCGATACCGTCGCATAGACGCTGCCAGTGTCACTCCAGGCGTACCGCACGCCAGCGCGGGGCGACACGTCACTGAAGGACTGGTTGCCGCTCGCATCAGGGCGCGGAAAGTTCACGAAGCTGCCGAAGAATCCGCCAAAATCGGTGCCGGGACCACAATTGCAGGAACCATCGGGCGCGATGCCGAACGAACTACGCTCGTTGAGCACGTCGTCTTCCGTGTAACGCGCGCCGACGATGACGTCGAGCCGGTCCGTGACGTGCCAGGTCACATCGGCAAACAAGGCGATGCTCTCGACCTCGAAATTCTTGTGATTCAGCGCCAGTCCGAGGTCAGTCGGGAATGGTGGAAAGAAGAACCCGGGGACGGGAACCGTTCCACCGAATCCGGGCGGGGAAATGTTCGGATCATTCAGTGCGATCGGATCACTCGAGACCGCAACGTTATTGTCCTGCTCCTGCTGGTCCTCGGCATAGAGAGCGCCCACGACCCAATCGAACGACTCGCTCGTCGATTCGAGACGTCCCTCGATGCTCCAGGAATTACCGTCGTACTCATTGTCGCGGTACAACACGTCCGCGTTGCCGATCAGGTCCTGATCGAACAGACGCTCCTGAGTCGCATCGATAAGGCCGGCGACGGCTTTGAACGTCAAGCCGTCGGAGATCTCGTGCGCGACATTGAGGATCGCCACGGTCGTTTCGAGCTTGTTGTGCTCGTCGACGTCATGACTGAGCTTGTTCTGGTTGTCGGGCCAGAATCCGGTACCTGGATCGAATGCCTCACCGGGCTGGAAACCGAACGTGTCCACCGTATCGAGATCGAGGAAGCCTGACGGGACATTTTCGTCGGTGTTCTGGTCCTGGTCGGAGTAGATCAGCGTCAATCCGACTGACGTGCTGTCACTCAAGTCCCAGGTCGCGCGCACCCGCAGATCCAGCCACTGGTGACCGCTGTCAGGCGCGCCGGGGCCGATGTTCTCGACCAGACCGCTGCTGTCCTCGTAGTACGCCACGCCGCGCAGCTTGAACGCATCACTGACCGGCATGTTGAGGATGCCGGTCACGCTGTACATCTCGCCGGCGTCTTCGTACGACTCGGCACCGACCGCGAATTCGCCACCGAATTCGTCGGAGGGTGCCTTCGTGGTCAAGTTCAACGCACCACCCAGCGAGTTGCGGCCGAAGTACGTGCCCTGCGGCCCGCGCAGCACCTCGACGCGTTCCATGTCGATGAGCATCGGATTCGCGACGCCGCTCGGAACCGACGCGATGCTGAATCCGTCGAGATAGTTGCCGACCGAGTTGATGACGGCGTTCTCTCCCGACACGAGGTTGTTGACGCCCCGGATGGCGACGCTGATGCCCCGCGAACCCGCCTGGGCGTCTTCGGTGAAGCTCACGTTCGGCGTGAGCGCCAGATATTCCGTCGCGCCTCGAATGTTCTGCTTGTCCATCTGCTCCGCGGAGAACGCGCTGACGCTGATCGGCACCTCCTGGAGGTTCTGCTCACGGCGTTGTGCGGTCACCACAATCTCTTCGAGACCGGTGGTGGTCTGTGCTTGGACGAGCGTCGGCGCAGCAAGGATGCTGGCGATGACGCCTGACAATTTCTTCATTTGTCCCCCAGAGTCTTGGTGGAGTCAGCGATCATTTCTCAACACCGGCCGGACCGGACCTAGCGGCGATTGGAGAACGGTTCCTCCGCGCACGACAAGTGATTCCTTCTAATTGCACTCATGATCATAACTTATCGGCGGGCCTCCATCCCGCGGTCCGCTAAATTCTGCGATAAGTACATTTCATGTGACACGGCGGTCTGGCGCCGCGATACCTGATTTAAGCTCTGCGTCGCCGTCGCGGTCTGCTGGAGAGGATTTCGGCTTGGGCGATCGTGTGCGATGGGGAATTCTCGGCACGGGACGCATGGCGGCGGCGCTCGCCACGGAGATTCGTGCTCTGCGCTCCGAGGGTCACGAGCTCGCTGCTGTTGCCTCCAGGCAACGCTCGACCGCCGCCGATTTTGCATCGCAACACGGGATCGCCGCCGGGTTCGGAAGTCACGAGGAGCTCGTACAGCACGACGGCATCGACGCGGTCTACATCGCGACGCCCCACCGTCTGCATGCCGCGAACGCGCTCGCCTGCATCGCGGGCGGCAAGGCGGTACTCTGTGAAAAGCCCTTCACAATCAATGCGGAAGAAGCGGCCGGCGTCATCGAGGCCGCCCGCCGCCGGCGCGTGTTCGTCATGGAGGCGATGTGGACGCGCTTCCTGCCGTCCATAGTCACGCTGCGCCGCCTGCTGCGCGACGGCGCGATCGGCCGCATCGACACAATCGTCGGCGGGGGCGCGTTCATCCCGGCGCCTGCGCCGGGGAACTATCTGTTCGACCCGGAGCTCGGGGGCGGCGTACTGCTCGACGCTGGCGTCTACCTCGTGTCGCTCGCCTCGATGATCCTCGGCACACCGACCCGCATGGTCGCGAGCGGGCTCGTCGGCGAGCAGGGCATCGACGAGCGAGTGTCCATGGTGCTCGAGCATGCCGGTGGCGGCGTCGCCCAGCTCTACGTCTCGCTGCGCGCCCGCCGCTCCCCCGACCTCGAGATCCTGGGCGACCGTGGCCGCATCCGCCTGGAGGCTCCGGTGTTCCGGCCGCCGTCGCTGGCGGTCTGGGACGCGGCCGGCAATGCGACTTCGCTGGCCTGCCCGATCCAGGGTTCCGGCTACGGCTACCAGCTCCGCGAAGTTGCCGCGGCGCTCGCGGCGGGCCGCATCGAGAGCGACATCATGCCGCTCTCGGAATCGCTGTCGATCATGCGCACGATGGACGTCGTGCGCGACCAGATTGGCCTTCGTTATCCGTTCGAATTCCGCTCAGCGGCGGGAGGTTGACCGATCCATGTCAGTCATACTGATCAGCGGCTGCAGCAGCGGCATTGGCGAGGCCGGCGCCCTTGCCTTCGCGCGCGCCGGAAACACCGTCTACGCATCGATGCGCGATATCGGCAAGGGGAACCATCTGCAGCGAATCGCGGCCGATGAGTCGCTCGACATCCGCGTCGTCGTGCTGGACGTGACCCGCCCCGCCACATTTGCGCCGCTCGTGGACCGGATCGTGCGGGAGAGCGGGCGGCTCGACGTCCTCGTCAACAACGCCGGCCTGCTGCGCGCCGGCGCGCTCGAGGACCTCGGTGAGCGCGGATTGCGCGAAGTCATGGAGACGAACTTCTTCGGCGGCATGCTGCTGACGATCGCGGTGTTACCGCAAATGCGGCGTCAGAACGACGGCTGCGTGATCATGATCAGTTCGCTGTCGGGCATCGCGGGGCTGCCCGGCGACGTCGCATACAGCGCCAGCAAGTTCGCCATCGAGGGCGCCGCCGAGGCGCTGCGCCACGAAGTCGACCGCTGGAACATCCGGATCGCGCTCGTCGAGCCGGGTCTTTACGCTACGCGAATCTTTGCCGCGAGTCTGCCTGGCTCCGACGTCCTACCCGCTGGGTTCCCGCCCGACTCACCGTACCGCGCGCTGGTCGAGCACAAGCTGCGCGAGCTGTGCAGCCGGCTCCCGAACGCGTTCGACCCGGCCGCGATCGGCGAACTGCTCGTCACCATCGCGAAGTCCGACGGCAGGCAGTTGCGCTGGCCCGCCGACGCCACCGCACGTCGGGTGCTCGCGACGATGTTGGCGCAGGACGATGCCGCCCGTGATGCGTTTTTGCGCGCCGTGTCGGGCTCGGATTGGTGGAGCAGCGGCGGCATGGCGCCCGGCCAGGCATGAACCGTGCATGCGCCACCATGGCGGCACCACCGTGGTAAGTCGCCGCATCGTTTTCCCGGCACGCGGGCAAGTCCGGCTCGAGCCATTCGAGTGCCGCGAGCCCGCAGCGGGCGAACTGCGCGTGCGCACGCTGTACAGCTTGATGAGCATCGGCACCGAAACGACGATCCTGCACGCGAACTACGACCCGGGCACGCATTTCGCCGCACGCTTCTCCTTCCCCCAGCTCAAGACCGGCGTGCAGGCGGTCGCTGCGGTCGAGATGGTTGGGGCGCAGGTCGACGAGTTCCGCGTCGGAGACACGATCTTCATGCGCATGGCGCACACGTCGTACTGGACACTCGACGCCGCGCACTGCTCGCGCGTGCCGGATGGCATCGATTTAAAGTCCGCGGCCTGGTGCGGGCTCGCGAAAACCGCATTTCGCGCGGCGCACGCGGCGCCGTTTACGCTCGGCGGCGAAGTGCTCATCGTCGGGGCCGGGCCGGTGGGCCAGATGGCCGTGCGCTGGGCGAGGGCCGCCGGTATGAGGCGGATCGTGGTCGTCGACCTGTCGGAGCTGAGGCTCGGGCTCGCGTCACGCGGGGGAGCGACCGATTGCATACGCGGGGCACTCGGCGATCGCGACACCCTGCTGCCCGCGAGTAGCCAGGGGGACGGTTACGGACTCGTCGTGGACACGACCGGCAATCCGGCCGTGTTTCAGCCGGCCCTCGGCAGCGCCGCGATGTTCGGCAGGATCGTCCTGCTCGGCGACACCGGATTTCCATCGAGGCAGGCGCTGACCTCCGACATGATGACAAAAGGCCTGACGCTCGTTGCCACCCACGACCACCATGACCGCGGCGGCTGGACGCAGCGGCGCATCGATGCGCTATTCTTCAAGCTCGTGCAGGACGGGTCGTTCGCTCTCGACGGCCTGATCACGCACGAGTTTGCGCCGCCGGACTGCGAGCGGGCCTACGCGCTCGCTTCCGACTGCCGGGACAAGGCGCTTGGCATTCTGTTCGACTGGACCCGCATGTGAGGCCCTTCCCCGTGATCAAACTCGCGCACGTCTGCATCGAATCCGCCGACCTCGAGGCCACGGAACGCTTCTATGGCTGCCTCGGGATGCGACGCCAGTTCGAATTCCGCAATCTGTCGGGGCTCCTGATCGGCTACTACCTGAAATTCGACGATCAGACCTTCCTGGAAGTGATCCGCGTCGAGGCGGTACGCTCGGAGGGTGTCGTCCGTCATTTCGCCATCGAGTCCGATGACGTCGACGACCTCCGCAGGCGTCTGCTCGCGGCCGGCTTCCAGGCCACCGAGAAGCGTCTCGGCGAGGACCACACCTGGATGGTGACCTGCCGCGATCCGAACGGGGTGTTCATAGAGCTCCACCAGTACGACTCGCGCAGCATGCAACAGCATGGTGGCACCTGCCTCATCGACTACGTTCCGCGAAAAATCGCCTGATGACTGCCCACGGCCCGGTTTGCATCGTGACTGGCGGCGCAGCCGGCATCGGACGCAGCTGCGTGGAGCTGTTTGCGGCGCACGGATACCGCGTCGTGGCCGCCGACGTCGACCGCAATGCGGCGATCGAGACGTCGCGGAAGCTGGATGATGCCCACCCCGGCCAGATATTCGGCATCGGCTGCGACGTGGCCAGCGCCGCCGACTGCAAACGATTGGCGACCGAGACATTGGCACGCTGGGGGCGGATCGATGTACTGATCGGCAATGCCGGCGTACAGACGACCGGCAGAATCATCGACGCCGACGACGAGCAGTGGGATCGTCTGGTCGCGGTCAATCTCAGGGGCTTGTTCAATTCTTGTCGCGCGGTCCTGCCGCACATGATCTCGCAGCGCGATGGGCGGATCGTCCTCGTCTCCTCGATTAACGCCCTGCGCTCCCCAGCCGGCATGGGCATTTACGACATGACCAAGAGCGGCGTCATCGGTCTGATGCACAGCCTCGCCGTGGATCATGGGCGCGACGGCGTCCGCGTCAATGCGGTCTGCCCTGGCGCGACCGTCACGGACCATCACATCCGCCAGGCCGCCGCACAAGGCCAGACCGAGGCTCAGCTTCGTGAGCGCTGCCGCGGCTATGGACTCCTCGGCAGGGTCGCCGAACCGGCGGAGATCGCCGCGGCCGTCCACTTCCTCGCGAGCGATGCAGCATCCTTCATCACCGGATCGACGCTCGTCGTCGACGGCGGCTTCGCGATCCAGGCCTGATACGGTCGCGGCCCTGCTAGTCAGCGGGAGCGCTTCGACCGGCGGCGCCGCTGCGGCTTCGATGACCGGCCCGAAGCGGAAGCGCGCGAAAGCCCCGCGTCGACCGTCGCCTCCACCAACGCGAGCACACGTAGGGGGCTGCCGGAGCCCTGGCGGATCTTCAGCGGCGGGCAAAGCAATACTCGGCTCATCACCACGGCCCGTGTTCGTTCAAGGCACGAAAACCCGGCGCACAGACGCTGGCAGACCCGGGCTCTTCGCGTTTCAGGATCGAGCATTCCCGTTTCGTCTAATGAACCGGAGGGTCTCCACCTAGGTGTGGAGTCTCATGACGTTGTTTCTGGTCAAGCCTAGCCGGGTGATCGGCGGCTGGCCAGCGAGGCTGGCGTGCGGGCGATGCCAGTTGTAGCCGTGCAGCCAGCGCGGCAAGGCTGCGATCCGTTGATGCGAGCGGCTGTAGGCACGGGCATAGGCCCACTCGCGCAGCGCGCTCTGGATGAAGCGCTCCGCCTTGCCGTTGGTGCGCGGCGTGTACGGGCGCGTGCGCCGATGCTTGAGGCCGAGCGCGCGACAGGTGCGGGCGAACTCGCGGCTGCGGTAGCAGCTGCCGTTGTCGGTGAGCACCTCGCGGACCGTCACGCCGAGCGCCGCGCAGTACGCGACGGCGGCACGCAGGAAGGCGCTCGCGCTGACGTCCTGCT
>Ga0194128_10002011_pt1 | contig 33894 bp, 35 predicted proteins | sample TA2KigCa65mmetaG_FD_148650 | JGI IMG/M metagenome (GOLD analysis project Ga0194128, IMG submission 148650) | Freshwater microbial communities from Lake Tanganyika, Tanzania - TA2015037 Kigoma Deep Cast 65m | ecosystem: Environmental > Aquatic > Freshwater > Lake | place: Tanzania: Lake...
CTTGGACCTTGTAGACGAAGAAGTCCCGGCCACGGTCAGTCTGGATGCGCTAGATAGGGAACGGCATCTCTTCGATGACCTTGTCGATAAAGAGGACCGTGTTGACAGCCGTGCGGCGGTCGTACAGTGCCAGCACGCGGTAGCGGGTACCGTCATCGATAAACGTATACTGGACAGGCCAGGAGCGCTCTTGCAGGTATCCCTCTGCACTCGGTCAGCAGGGATCGGACGCGGGTAGCGTGTATACCTGCCTTGCCACGGTAGGGGCATAGAGGAGCTACCTGATGCCCGATCAAGGTCTTGTGGATGGTCCCTAAAGCCAGACGCGTCTCCTCAACCGATGCAGCTCGCTCTGGCGTCTTCGGGCACCCAAGTTGCGGTCTTTCCGCAGCTTAAGAATCTGCTGCTCAATGGTAGGAGTCCGTTTTTGGTTGGGCGTAGTCTTGGGCCGACGACTTTGGCTGTTTAAGCCTTCGAGACCCGCTGCCTGGTAGCGTCGCCAACACTTCCGGAGGGTCGGGCAGGAAAGGCCACACCTCCGACAAACTAGGCCAGCATTGCCAACCTGCTTTTAGCGCTGGACCCAAGTCAATCGCATTCGGATTTCGTGTTCTATAGACAACCAATTTAGTGAAAGGATGTCTATAAATCACACAGTATCACTGCAGCGGCGCAGCAGGTTTAATCCGGGAAAACTGCTGATCCAGGCGCACCCCCAGCCATACCCGGTCCCGCGGGTCCACAGCCACGGGCTCGCCAATAGGCAGGAACACGTTCGACCAACTCGACCCGGCATTGGGCGGCTGGGTGCTGATAAAGGACCGTCCCCCGGAAAACGCCTCGAACCAGCCCAGCCGGCCAGCAGCCCCCGCTGTTCAATCTCCACCTCCACCTTCCCCACCGGCACCTCCGACCCGTCCTTTTACAGATCGCAATACATCAGGCACCCCGGCGAAACCAGCAGGTCCCCCGCCTCTGCCCACAGGTTGCGCGAAACCTGAGACGAAAGGTCCAGCAGTGGGCCGAATTCCAGCCCCGTCTCGCCGCGCAGCGGCCCCACCAAGTCGCTGAACTGCACGCCCTCGGCAGTGGGTGCCGCGCACAAGTCCAGGCCCTCTGGCAGCAGGCGCCCCCCTTTTGGAAGAAAGCCCCGGCGGGCGACGACGACCAAGTCCACCCACTCGGGCAGTTCGACCTTGGTGGAGTGCCCGGCGAAAAACTCGATGCGCCCTTCAAGGCCGTTATGCCTGGCCAGTTCCCTAACAACCCCGAGGATATGGCCCCTCTCGATGGCGTAGCCCCCCCCGCTGCCCCAGCGGCAGGGCAGCATCGCCAGCAGGCCGCTGCCGGTGCCGTTGTTTAGCACCACCTCGCCGGGGTCTGCGGGTGGCCCTCAGCGCCCCGCCCATCGCCCGCACCAGCGGCAGGTCCACCAACATCTGGCGATGCCAATCGACCTCAGGACCGCCCAAACGCCGCCTTGACAGATGGGAAGGGCTGCACTAACTCGCCGCAGCCACGGCCCCGTGGGAGGAAACACGCATGCCGCGCGTCAACATCATGCTCCCCGACGAGATCCTCGAACAGATGGACCAAGTCGCCCAGCGGGAGGGCCTGAACCGCAGCCAGTTGATTCGGCAGGCATTCCTCGTGTACCTGGAGCGCCGCGGCGAGGACGACCAGCGCCAGCAGCGGCAGGCCGACATCCAGAAGGCCATGGAACTCCAGGACCGGCTGCGGCAGCGGCCGCCGCCCTGGGACGCGCTGCGCACCTTGCGGGAGCAGCGCAAGGGCACATGATTCGCTACGCCCTTGATACTTCGGTGGTGCTGCACTCGTTCTCCCAGACCGGCGACGAGGACACCGACCGAGCCCTGCGGCTGCCCCAGGAACACCGCGATCAGTCCATCGAGCTAGTGGTGCTGGACCAGGCCGTCTACGAGTTGATCCATGTGCTAAAGTAGAGCCGGCACTTCGACAGCGACCTGCTCGAAGCCGCCCTGGCCAGTCTCGAATCTCTGCACGTCACCGTGGTGCCCTACAGCCACGAGCAAATGCACAAGTCCGCCCGCATCGCCTTTGAACACGACATCGGCACCTTCGCCGCCGGCGCCGTGGCCCTGGGTGCCCTCCTACGGTGCCAGATGGTAACGGACGACGAGCAGGTGTACCGCAAGATCTCCAGCCTGCCCTGGACCATCCTGCTGGCCAACCGCAGCCTTTGATCAGACCCCCGCCAGGGCTTGTTCCAGATCCGCGATCAACTCCCCCTCGTCCTCGATTCCCACTGAGTAGCGCACTAATTGATCCTTGATGCCGATAGCCTGCCGGTCCTCGGCCGAAAGATCGTAGTAGGAGATAGTGGCCGGATGGGAGACCAGGCTCTCCACTCCGCCCAGACTGGGGGCCAGGTACGGCAGTCGCAGGGCGTGGACAAAGGCCCGGGTCCGCTCGAGATCGCCGGCCACCTCGAAGCTGACCACCCCGCCAAAACCTCGCAACTGGCGGAGGGCCACCCCGTGGTCTGGGTGGCTGGGCAGACCGGGATAGTAAACCTTTTCAATCTTGGGGTGCTCTTCTACGTACCGGGCCAGGCTCAGTGCCGTTTTGTTCTGGCGCTCGATCCGCAGGCCCAGGGTTTTCAGGCCGCGGATGAGCAGATACGCCGACTGTGGATCGACCATCGAGCCTATGATGTTGCGGAAATCCTTGATGGCCCAGACCAGGTCCTTTCCCCCGCATACCGAGCCGGCCAACAGGTCGTTATGGCCGCCCAAATACTTGGTGGCGCTGTGGATGACCAGATCCACCCCGTACTCCAGGGGCCGCTGGTTGACCGGGGTGGCAAAGGTGCTGTCGATGAGCACCTTGAGCCGCCTCTTTTTAGCAAAGAGCACCAGGCGCTCCAGATCCACCACACGCAGGTGCGGGTTAGTTGGGGATTCGGCGAATAGGATGCGGGTGGAGGGCCGCACTGCTGCCTCCAAAGCCTTCCAATCGCCTGGGGGCACCGCAGTGCTCTCAACCCCGAACTTCTGGATCAGCTTGCAGAACTGCACGGTGCGGCGATAGCAGTCCTCCATGAAGACCACGTGTTGTCCCTGCCGCAGCATGGCCAGGAGAACCGAGGTCACCGCGCTCATGCCGGACGGAAAAAGCAGGGCCTCCTCCCCTCCTTCTAAAGCGGCCAGTTTGCGCTCGGCGGCGTGGACCGTGGGGTTGCCGTACCGCCCGTACTCATAGTGTTTGAGTTTGCCGGCCTTGTAGTCGGCGAACTCATCGAGATCTGTAAAAACAAAGGTGGCAGTCTGGGCGATGGGATTGGTGAGGGAACGGGCGAACTTGTCTCGCTCCTCCCCGTCGTGTATTGCCCGGGTGCTCTCCCCTTTGAAGGGTTGTTCTTCGCTCATAACCTGCTCTCGAGGGCTTTGAGGACCGCCCCGCGCACCGAGTCGTAATCGGCGCCCACGTCGATCAAGCGGTTGGCGTGCCGCGCTTCGACCCCGAATTCATGCAATTGATGCTCGTGGTAGCGGATCTTAAAGTCGGGGAACTTAAGGCCGTGGGCCGTGGAGATGACCAGCACCTTGCGACCCGGGACAATCACCTTGCGCTCTACCAGCTTGAAAAGCACCGCCAGCGCCACCCCGGTATGGGGGCAGGTGAAGAGCCCGGTGCGGTCGGCCCGGGCTGAGGCATTGGCCAATTCGTCCTCGGTGGCCTGCTCCACCACCCCGTCGAAGCGTTTCAGGGTGCGGATGGCCCTCTCATAACTGACCGGGTTGCCGATCTGGATGGCGCTGGCCAGGGTGTTTCGGGCTTTCTGAGGCTCAAACCTGGCAAACCCACTTAAAAAACTCTGGTACAGCGGATTCGCGTTGGCCGCCTGGGCCACGGCCAGGCGGGGCAGGCGGTCGATGAGGCCCATCGCCTTCATTTCGAGAAAGCCCTTCCCCAGGGCGCTGACGTTGCCCAGGTTCCCCCCCGGTATGATCACCCAATCCGGCACCGCCCAGTCGTCCTGCTGTACCAGTTCGATGGCCACGGTCTTCTGGCCCTCGATGCGCAGCGAGTTGCGGGAGTTTGCCAGGTAGATGTTCTCGCGCCGGCTCATCTCGATGGCCACCTTCATGCAGCCGTCGAAGTCCGTGGGCAGGGTCAGGGTGATGGCCCCGTTGGCGATGGGCTGTATCAACTGCGAGGTGGACACCTTGTCCTTGGGCAGGAAGACGATGGCCGGGATGCCGGCCGCGGCGCAGTAGGCAGCCAGGGCCGCGGAGGTGTCGCCGGTGGAGGCGCAGGCCACGGCCGGGATCTTCTTGCCCTCGGCAATCATTTGCTTTACCATCGACACCAGCACGGTCATGCCCAGGTCCTTAAAGGACCCGGTATGGCTGTTCCCGCACTGTTTGATCCACAGATCCCCGATGCCCAATTCCCGACCCAGCCGCTCGGCCCAGAACAGGTTGCTTCCCCCCTCATACATAGAGACGACGTTCTCGTCGGCTACCTCCGGGCAGACCATCTCCTTCTTACCCCAGACCGAACTGCCAAAGGGGAAATCCGTGCGCATATAGCGCTGGTCTAAAAGTTTACGCCATTCGCCGGCCGGGCGGGTGGCCAGCGCTTCCATGTCGTGGCGCACCTCCAGCAGCCCACCGCACCGCCGGCACTCGTAGACAATCTCATTGAGCGGATAGCGCTCGTCCTCGCAATGGAGGCACTGGAACCAGGCGCGATAGGGCATGGCTCGACCCAGACCGGAGAGGATTTCAGGGAAAGGGGATGAATTTAGAATCTATTCCAGGGCCGGCGCGGGTGCAAGGTAAAACAATACGGAGCCGGGATGATCCCGGCTCCGTGTCTTCCTGGGGTGCGGGGGGTGAAATCAGCCGAAAAGCGCGTCGATCTCGTCCCGGGAGATGCTGTCCTCCTCCCCCTTTTTGTCCTTGGCCGGAGCGGCCTTGGGCCCGGCCTTAGCTGGGGCTTTGGGTTCCGCTGTAGGCGCGGCCTTCGGCGTCAGGGCCGCGGGCTTGGGTGCCACTTCCGCCTTGAATGCGGGTTTGGGAGCGGGCTTGGCAGGTACCTTGGGCGCGGCCTTGGGTGCGGGTTTGGGGAGTTCGGCCTCCTCCTCTTCCTCCCCGTTGAGCAATGCGCTGAGGTCCTCGTCCGAAACCTCGGCCTCCTGCTGGTCCCCCGCCTCCAATAGATCGCCGAGATCCAACTCGCCCTCCTCCGCAGACTCCTTTCCCACGGCTAGATCATCCAGATCCATTTCCTCTTCCTCGACTTCCTCGACAGCGGCGGCCTCTGGTTCCGCGTCTTCAACTGCTACGGCAGGTTGCTCTTCCAGTTCGAGGTCGCTCAGGTCCAGCTCAAGCTCCTCCTCGGCCTCCACTGCCTGCTCATCCTCGGCCAGGGCCAACTCGTCCTCGGGGGCAGCCTCCTCCTCTTCCTCTCCGACCACCGAACCGAGCAGGTCGTCCAGGTCCCCGTCGGCGGAAACCGCCTCCTCAGGGGCGGCCAGTTCCAGCTCCCCATCGGGCTCTGGCTCCGTCTCCCCGGCCTCTTCCACCGCGCCTTCGTCCAGCAGATCCTCGAGTTCGTCCCCATCCTCCTCCGGCAGGTCCCCGCCGAGCAGGGCATCGATCTCCTCCTGGCTGGAGGCGGCGCCCTGATGCTCGCTGTTATCGAAAAGAGAGTCGATGTTGGCGGCCCCGTTGTGGGGCTCTGCCAACACGGCATCGGCCCGGTCTTCGTCATCGGGTTCCATGCCCAGGTGCTGTGAAGAGGCGCCCAACTCCGGCTGAAGCAGCTCCTCCTCCATGTCAGCCTCTTGCTGGGGGCTGAGGTCCACCGAGGACTCTAAGTCGTCGATGCCGGGGATCTCCAGGCCCGCGTCCAAGTCCCGGCCCAGCAGCCCGGCGCCCATCTGCGCGAAAGCAAGTTGCAGGCGCTCGTACTTGTCCTGGTCGAGCCGGCCACCGGCCAGCAGGAAAGCACTTTGGTGGGCAAAGGCTAATACCTGGTTGAGGTGGGGCACCGCGTCTTCGTACACCGTCAAATACGCCCGCACCTTCTCGCTGGCCACCTCGTCCTTTATCTTCTCGTACCACAGGTTCTTGAAAAGGGTGGACAGGGCTTCAATAGCTTCCAGCCGCTCCGCGATTTGGCGCTGATCGTCTTTTTCCATTGCTCAATCCCTGTAATTGGGCCGGCTTTTACGAAGGTCCGATATCTGGGAAGCAAGAAACATGCCCCGTTGATAATCGGCACCTCCCCCTTGCGCAAGTCCCACCCACCGCGCTTCCCTACCAGCTATTGTGGCTGCCTCCAGGGAAGCGGTGTCGGACAGGCAGAAGATTCTTCCTACCTCAATCTTTTGCCTTGGAAACTAGTATTTGAGGCCGGACTTCCCAAATTCCCAAAAGCATTAGGCCCTTTGCGTTGCCTTTACTGGGGGCGCAACCGGCGCAACATCAACCGCAACAGCAAGACCAGCAATACAACTTCAGGGACCATATAACTGGCATTATACGCAAGAGAATACAGCCAGACTGGCTGATCAGGGGGAGCGAACTGTGCAAAGAAGACCACCCCCGAGAGAAAGTGGGCAACCAGGCGCAGGCTACAGGCGAGCATCAATCCAACCGCCACGCGCAAGGTCGAGATGGGCGAACCAGAGGGCCAGCACACCGCGGCGGTGCCCAGTACGCCCAGGGCCAAGGGATAGTCGAGTATTAACTGTAGGGGATGCACAAAAACCGGGTGGAGGAGGAAATCCACTACCCCATAGAGCGCACCGGCGGTGATGCCGGCCCGCACACCGTGGCGGAGGGCGACGATCAAGATGGGAAGCGCCCGCAGGCTGATGGACCCGCCGTAGGGCAACCGCGGCAGAGGCAAGGACTTGGACACCAGATCAAGCACGGCGGCCAGGGCGATGGCCACCGCCAGCTCTGCGCCGAGGCGGACGTTCATCCAGGATGCAGGGCCCGGGGTGGGAACCAGGCCCGCACATGGGCGTCCCCTCCAATGTGGGTCATAACGGTGATGGCCTGCATTCCTCCATGGGGTCAGGAACTTCAAATGGTTCCTGACCCTATCTAATTGAGGCGGTGGATGATAACTACCCCCATCGGTAAAACCATGGGGGCACAAGTCTGACCGACCTGCAACCCCTGTACGGCCTTTTCGAAATCTGGCAGCAGTTCCCCAGGGCTGAAAAACCCCGTATCCCCTCCGTCCTGGGCATTTGGAGCCTTTGAGAAGCGCGCCGCCAATCCGGCAAAGTCCTCCCCTGCCTTGTGTTTAGCCACCACCTCCGCGGCCCTGGCCTGGGTGTCCACCAGGATATAGCGGGCCCGCATCTTGCCGCCCATCACCGCCTCCACCGCTTCCCGGTTCGCCCGCACCGCCTGCCGCAGACGGGGGTCCTTAGCCAGGGACTCGGCTTGCTGGTACGCGGCAAGCGCTTCGGGGTACTGCCCCCGCCGCGCCAGGAGAAAGGCGATGTTGTTGTGCGCTTCCAGATCCTCGGGCAGAAGTTCGGTTACCCGTCGGAACTCGGCAATGGCCTGCGCCAGTGAGTCCCCTTCGGTGTAGTACACCCCCAGGAAACGGTGCGCCTCGGGGTTTTGGGGGTCCAAATCAAGAGCGTGGGAAAAGGCCACCTTGGCCAGGGCGGAATGGCCGGCCTGCAGGTGTATGGCCCCTACCATGACAGCGATGCCCGAGGACCCTGGTTCAAGTTCCTGGGCCCGGCGGGCGTAAACCAGGGCAGAATCCGGCTGGTCCAGCACCTGGAAGACCTTGGCCAACTCAAAACAGACCTGGGCTTGGGCCGGGTTCTCGGCCAGCGAACGCCGCAGGAGGGCCCCGCCCTTCTCCAGTTGCTCAGTCTGGAGATACAGACCCGCCAGGCGGTTCAATATCTTGGCGCTTCCCGCCCCGACCGCCAAGGCTTGCTCATAAGCGGAGATGGCTTCGCTCAGCCTGCCCTGGTCCGCCAGCGCCTCCGCAGTCTCGGCCAGGCGAAGCAGATCCGCTGCCCCGGCGCGTGCAGCCAGTATCACCAGTGCGACTAGGAGATTGTGCAACATCATTTATGACGATCTCTCCAGCTTTGCCAACACCTGCTGGGTGATGCGTTCCACCAGATCGTCCGGTGACTCCTTCCGGCTGGCTTGCGCTTCCTCTTCCCCGATTTGGCAGGATGGCCGGTCCACGATCCCGAAGCGCTCGCGCAGATCGATAAGTTCGCCGACCTGTTTCAGGTCCAAGGTTTTGACGGACCCAAGCTGGTGGGCCACCAGGGCGATGCGGGCGAAATGCTCCACGGTCTCCATCTTGAAATGGGCGTCCATCGCGTCCCGGCCCAGGGTTACCACCCCGTGGTTGGCCATCAACACCGCGTCGTACTCCCGGAGCAGGGGGCGCATGGGCTCAAAGATCTCCGGTCCCCCCGGAGTACCATAGGCGGCCAGGGGGATGCCCCCCAGGGAGACAATGACCTCGGGGAGGATGCACTGGGTCAGTTCGATGCCGGCCACCGCAAACCCGGTGGCCGTGGGCGGATGGGCATGGACCACGGCGTGAATGTCCGCCCGCAGTTTGTAGATCTCCAGGTGCATGCGGATCTCCGAGGAAATCTTGAGATGCCCCGCCACCTGCCTCCCCTCTAGGTCGCAGATGCAGAGCATGTCCTCCAAGATGTACCCCTTGCTGACCCCGGTGGGGGTACAGAGGATGCGGTCCGCAGCGACCCGCACGCTGATATTGCCGTCATTGGCGGCCACGTATCCCCGCTTATAGATCCGCCGGCCCACCTCGCAGATCTCCCGCCGCACCATCTGGATGGAATTCATCATTCTCGCCTTGTCTCCGGTGAAAGGGCAGATACCCCTACTGTGGAGGCCCGTCTGCTGAGGCGCCGGTGAAGGTGGCCATATAGCAGGGCCCACCCCACCACTCCCGGCAGGATCACATTGATCACAAACTGCACCAAGGCCGCGTTGAAGGCGATGGCCGGCTCCATCCCCAGTGGCGTAAACACTACCAACGCCGCCCCCTCGCGCACCCCGATATCCAATATGCTGAAAGGGAGGAGCAGTTTGAGGGCGAAAAAGACCGGCACCCCCCAGATGGTCCCCGGTGGCGGGAGCCCCCAGCTTAATAAGAGGGCGAAGAATTGCAACAGAAAGACTGTGTTGAACACCAAGGACCAGCCCAAGACCCAACCCACCCCCCGGCCGCCCCCTGCCCCCAGCGCCGCCCTGCTCCGCATCCACCATTTCTGCCCTGGCAAGGCGCCGGCGAGCCTGGGCAGAAGCAGGTACCCCATCACCCCCAATACCACCCCAATACCCAGCAGGGCCAGCGCCAGAGGGGGATGCAGCACCGCCAACCCAAGCCATCCCAGCACCAGGGAAACCACGGCCGAGCAGGCGCGGTCAACCACACTCAGCCCCACCCATGCCGCTTGATCGCCCTCCAGCACCACCCCCCGCCCCAGCTCTCCCACCCGCCCCGGAGACAAAAGGCCCAACCCAAAACCCGCTAGCAGGGATTGCAGGCTTTCCCACCAGGTTGTCTTTGGGCGCACCCACCTCAGGAGGCTTCGCCATTTAACCACCTGCACCCCCAGCCCCAGCCCCCCCAGGGCCAGGCAAAGCCCCAGATCCCCTCCCTTCAGAGCCCGCAGGTGATAATACAACCGCGCCGGCTCCACGTACCAGACCAAGCCGGACATCAGCGCCGCGGCGAGGATCATCCTGCTGGCCCAGAGGAGCCAGGTTGGGAGGAGGTGTGGCGCCAAGGTGGATAGGGTAATTGTAAGGGCCCGTGCGAAATATAGGCGCGGTAGAGCCGCAAAAGTGGAGTTGACACGTTTCGGTGGACACCTTGACACTTGAGTGAAAGGAGTCCATCATGCCTAGATCACGCCCGCCCTATCCGCCGGAGTTTCGGCGGTAGCTCATCGAGCTGGCACAGGACGGTCGCGCCCAGTAAGAGTTAGCCCAGGAGTTCGAGCCCACCGCCCAGACGATCCGTGCCGGGATCGCCCAGTCGCAGCGCGACCAGGGCCAGCGCCAGGACGGCTTGCGCAGCCCGGAGCGGGCTGAGATCACCCGGTTGCGCCGAGAGAATAAGCAGTTGCGGTTGGAGCGGGAGATGTTGTCAAAAGCCGCGGCCCGGTTCGTTCGGGAGACCGGGTCGATACCGGGAAACTCTTCGACTTCGTAAAGACCTATCAAGCCGTGTATCCGGTAAATACCTCCGGCAAAGCCGGAGGCATGAATATGTGAACCGCTCAAAGCGGTTGAAACCTGGCGCCACCTCCCGGTGGCGGCTAGTCACTGAACAAATTCAACTGATCCAGACGACCATCTTCCTTCTGCTGGTTCTGGATATCCGTGCGCACCACCGCTTCGTCCTTGACCACAGGTGGAAACATAATACCCACGTGCCCAAAAATGCTGCCCGGTGAAGTTCTGCCTACGCCCATGAAACCCCCGTGCGATGTGAATGGCACTCTTCCCCTTGCCGAACCCCACCATTTAGGACACCGCATACTTGGCCGGAATGCTCAACAGCATATGCACATGATCGGGCATCAGATGACTTTAAGAACCTCACACTCCTTGCGCCGGTTCTTGGGGATCCTGATCACATGAAACTTGCACTCCCAATGCCTATGACTTAGACTTTAGACCCATTCTATATGAGCCTTCCTTTCTGTGTAAATTGAGTGGTTCACAAAAGTAAGGCTCTTTCTCATTCCCGGAACTGTCAAACCATCGCTGTCCCCCGCCATAGCCGGGGGCTTACCCGTAATAGTCAGGCTAATGTGCCGGCTACTGGGGGTCTCCCCCAGCCGCTCTTACGCCTGGTGTCGGCGCCAGCCCTCGGCGCGGGCCCGGGCTGACCAAGGGCTGCGGCAGCGCATCAAGGCGATTCATGCGTGGACGGACGGTCCCTATGGGGTGCCGCGAATCTTGGAAGAGTTGCGTGGTGAGGAGACCCGTATCGGCGTTAAACGGGTGGCCCGACTGATGCGCCAGGAGCGACTCCAAGGGGTCAGTCGGCGCCCCGGCACAAAGACGACGCGCCGGGCGGTGGATGCGGCCCCGACGACGGATCTGGTGGAACGGGACTTCACTGCCACCGCCCCCAATCAACTGTGGGTGGCCGACCCGAACAATCAGCTGGCCTTCGGCACCCGTTGCCAGCAGGCTGGGATCCGGCCCTCCAGGAGCACGGTAGGCGACTGCTTCGACAACGCCCTGTGCGAGAGCTTCTTCGCCACCCTCGAATGTGAACTGATCGACCGGAGAGCCTTTCACACGCAGACCCAGGCGCGGCAGCAACTCTTCCGCTACAGCGACGGCTACTACAACCCCATCGGCGTCATTCTGCTCTTGAATCTGTCGCCGATCAATTATAAAAAGAGGTAACAGCTCTTGGCCTAATTCGAAAGCCCATATCTGTCCACCAAAGCGGGTGAACTCCACTCAGCCGATGGCGGGTAGGGGCTTGTCCTCGTCGAGGATTTGGCAGACTTGGCGCTTCTATCAGCCTACCTGCTTCTCGGGCACAAAGAGGCTGCAGGTTGAAAGCAAGCGCTTCTCGTGGGTGCAGGTATCCACCAGCCATGCCTCGTAGCAGCAACTGGTCTGATTGGGGTGGATGTCGAGTTGGTCGCCGGCGGTCATGGCCACCTCCTTGAGGGGGATTTCCCAGGCGCACGGAAAATTCATACCGAGGTGCCCTCAGGAAGGCGATACAACCGGCCGCCGGAGAAGAGGCAAGTTTTTCGGCCAGCGGCCGTTGACGGCAGGGCCCGGCACTCCTATATTACATTGACCCTGACCCTGAGCGTGGAGCGCAATGGGATGAAATCCTTTCATCGATACAGTTACCTGGGAACCTCTGGAGGGTAGAGAGATTCGTCCGCCATCCGCGCCGCAACCGCTGACGACCCCTGCCCTTGTGCAGGGGTTTTTTGTTGTCCGCAACCGGAGAGTAAGCGATGAAGCTGTTGGATGACCTGGAGTTCCGCGGCCTGATATACCAGATGACCGATCGCGAGGGGTTGGCCCAGCGCCTGGAGGAAGGGGCACTGACCTTATACAATGGCTTTGATCCCACCGCGGAGAGTCTGCATGTGGGCAGCCTGCTTCCTATCCTGGTGCTGCGCCGCTTTCAGTTGGCCGGCCATCGCCCCATCGCGGTGGTGGGGGGAGGCACGGGCTTGATCGGCGACCCCAGTGGTAAGGTTAACGAGCGCAGCCTCAACTCGGACGAGGTGGTGGCCGAGTGGACCGGCAAACTCAAGGCTCAACTCGAAACTTTCCTCGACTTCAGCGGGGCCCGCGCGGCCCGCATCGTCAACAACTACGACTGGCTGGGGCCGCTGAAGGCCATTGAGCTTTTGCGCGAGGTGGGCAAACACTTCCCGGTGCCCTATATGCTGGCCAAGGATTCGGTGGCCTCGCGCCTGGAGACGGGCATCTCCTTCACCGAATTCAGCTACATGATCCTACAGGCCTATGATTTCCTCGTGCTCAACCAGAACCTGGACTGTCAGTTGCAGATCGGCGGCAGCGACCAGTGGGGCAATATCACCGCCGGCGCCGACCTGATCCGCCGCGCCGCGGGGCGCAAGGCCCACGGTCTGACCTTTCCGCTGGTGACCAAGGCCGACGGGACCAAGTTCGGCAAGACCGAGGGCGGGGCGGTGTGGCTCGACCCGGCCAAGACCACCCCGTATCAGTTCTACCAGTTCTGGGTCAACGCCGACGATCAAAGCGTGGTCACCTACCTGAAATACTTCACCTTTCTGGAACGCGAGGAACTGTTGGCCATGGAGGAAACGACTCGCACCGCGCCGGCGAAACGCGAGGCCCAGCGCCGGCTGGCCGAGGAGGTGACCACCCTGGTACACGGGGAGGCGGCCACCCAGCGGGCGCAGCAGATCTCGCGGGCGCTCTTCTACGGGGAGGTGGCGGCGTTGTCCGCCGACGAGATCGAGGAGGGGTTCGGGGATGTGCCCTCCCACCTTTTGGAAGGGGAGGAGGAGGCGTTGGTCGAGTTGCTGGTGAAGGCTCGGGTTTGTGCCTCCAAGCGCCAAGCCCGCGAGGATCTGGACAAGGGTGCGATCTACCTCAACGGCGAGCGCTGCACCGAGGGGGACAAGGTCCTGCGCCGCGCCGAGGGGCTGCACGGCAGATACCACATCATCCGGCGGGGGAAGAACAAGTACTATCTGATCAGGTAGGGCTTTACTCCCACTCCACGGTGCCGGGCGGCTTGTGGGTGATGTCGCAGAAGACGGCCTCGATGCCTTTGACGGCCAGCAGTTGCCCGCAGATTTCATCGACGAAGGCGCGGGGCAAGGGGCTGGAGCGGGCGGTCATGAAGTCGTCGGTGGAGATGGGCCGCAGCACCACGCTCTCCTGCACCCCGTCGCTGGAAAGGGGTAGCAGCACCGTGGGCATCTGGGTCACCTCCTGCATCAGGCCGTGGCGTTCCAGGGCCGCCATCGCCAGGCTGTCGGCCTGCCGCAAAAGATCTAAGCGCTGGCGGGTCAGGTGGGCCGGCTTGAGGCCCTGGCCGGGTCGGGGCGAGGGCCCCAGCAGGTAAATGACGCGGTTTATCTGGGGGATGGAGTTGGTCAGCTCAGTGGAGAGTTCTTCGAGAGCCTCCCATCCGGCCGCGCCCCAGACCAGGGCCGGGTGCGCGTAGGTCCTCCCGTCCCCCTGCACTCCCACGCTGCGCAGAGGCAGGATCTCTACCGCTAGTTCGCGGCGGGCAGCTAGTTTCCGCGCCCGCTCCTGGGCCTCTTCCACCCCTTCCCAATTGGGCCTGCCGTCTGAGCACAGGGCCCGCACCGCCAGCCCCGGGCCGGGGAAGGGATGGCGCCAGACCAGATGGTGGGGCAGGCCCAGTTTCTCTCCCAATTCCCGCGCCTCGTCCTTGTACAGTTGGGCCAGGGGCTCGACCACCTTGCCCTCAGCCAGGAGTTTCTCGATTAGGTCCACCCGGTTGTGGTGGGTCTTGATCACCGCGGCGTGGGCCGTGCCCCCGGACTCGATGGTGTCGGTGTAGAGGGTGCCCTGGCCCAGAAGCCACTCCTCGGGGTCCAGCTGAAGGTCCGCCAGGGCCCGGTCGCGGGTGTGGAGGAACTGCGCGCCGATGCGCCGGCGTTTCTCCTCCGGGTCCACAACCCCCTCCACTGAGGCAAGAAACTCGGTGCTGGCGTCCACCACGTGCAGGTTGGAGAACCCGGACTCGGCCAGCAGCCGGCGCACCGTGTCGGTCTCGTTGTGGCGCATGAAGCCGTTGTCGATGTGCAGGCCCAGGACCCTTTCCTCACCCAGAATGCGGTTGAGCATCAGGAAGGCCACGCTCGAATCCACCCCGCCGCTGACCAGCAGGAAGACCTTGCGGCCGGAGGTCTGTTTTTTGAGTTCCTCGGCCTGCTGCTCCAGGTAGTGGTCCATGGTCCAGTCCCTGGGGCAGTCGCACAATTCGACGAAGTTGTCGAGGATGCGCATGCCGTGGACCGTGTGGCGGACTTCGGGATGGAACTGCAAGCCGTAGATGCGGCGATTCGGGTCGTACACCGCAGCCATGTGGCAGTCACCGGTGCTGGCCAGCACCTCGAAGCCGGCGGGCAGGCGGCTGACCGTGTCCTGGTGGCTCATCCACACCCGCTCCTCGTACTCCAACCCCTGGAGCACGCCCAGGGCTTTGCCTATTTGTAGGCGGGCCGCCCCGAATTCGCGGGTGTGGCCAGGGGTCACCTCCCCGCCCAGATGCCGGCAGAGGAGCTGGTGGCCGTAACACAGGCCCAGGATAGGCAGGCCCGAATCGAAGAGGGTCGGGTTGTAGGGGGGCTGGCCGGGGTCATGGACGCTGGCGGGGCCGCCGGAGAGGATCAGGCCGCGGACCCCCTGGAGTTCGTCGAGGGAGACCTGGGGCGAGCAGATGCGGGCGTAGGCGTGCAGGCGGCGGATGCGGTTGGCGATGAGATGGGCGTACTGCCCGCCGAAGTCGAGGACGGCGATGCTCAAGGCAGGGCTCGCTGGTGATGGAAGGGGAGGAGATGAATATAAGGCGGTCGCGGCATTTGACAAGACGCGCCCGCCTGGGCTAAAGGCGGGTGTAGGAGCGAGTGCCGTCTTCCTCGACGAGGGTTAGGGTTTCGCGGCGGATGGAGATCTGGCCGATCTTGTCGGTGCGCGGCAGGGGCGGGGGGTCCTCGCCGGGCAGGGACTGCACCTCGGTGAAGGAGAGGCGCAGCAGGTCTCCCTCGAGAAAGTAGTTGCCGAAGAAGGTGTGGCAGGGCGGGGTGGCGGCGCGGTCCACCGGGTCGCCGGGGCCCTGCTGGTGGCAGGAAAAATCGAGCAACTGCACCGAGCCGTCGCTCTTGAAGACATAGACCTCGTTGCGCTCCTGGTCGTTGCGGCCCCAGGAGCCGACCAGCAACTGGGGCAGTTCGACGAAGCGCGGCGAGTGCGGGTCGAGGGGGTTGTCGCGGTCCAGCCTGCCGCAGCCGGCCAGCAGGAAGAGCGCGAGGAACACCAGGCGGGCCATCTTCAGAACCTGTAGGCCAACTGGAGGAGGGGGGTGCCCTGGTGGCCCAGCTCCAGGCCGCTTTCCAGGGCCGGGGCCTTGCCCAGCCAGAAGACGTCGATCCAGTTGTAGGCGCAGACGGCGCCGGCCAGCCACAGGGCGGCGTTGCGCCTGCGGTGCCAGGTGTTGGCCCGTTCGAACTGGTAGTCGAACTGCTCGACCGAGTGGGTGGTGAGCTTGTCGTAGTTTTCGTAATAGTTGCCGCTCTGGACGTGGGACAGGACGCCGGCGGTGAAGGCGGCCGCTTCCAGCCCCAGCAGGGCCCAGCCTTTGACCGGGGCGCCGACCTTGAACTGATAGAGCCCGGGGATCAGGGCCAGGCGTTTGGACGCACCGGCCCCGGCGACGGCGTAGGTGTAACGCTGGGCGTAGAGCATGACCTGGGACATGCGCTCGGGGTCCATGATGCGGTAGACGGGCAGGAGCATGGGGTCCTGGCCGGGCTCGATGTGGACCATCTCGCCGATGGCGAAACGCGGGAAGACCTGGCGCACCCGCAGGGCCCCTACCGCCGTGGGGGTCACCGACAAGGTATCGCCGGTGAGGGGGTGGGTGAGGATCTCGGTGGACATGATGTCGAGGAGATCCCCTTCCATCAGGCCCTGCTGCTGGCCGGCGTCGATGTAGGCCAGGCTGCCGTCGACACGGATGATCACGCCCTCGGAGCGGCTGGTCTCGCCGCGGGCCGGGGAGGGCAGCAGGGTGCAACTGAAGGCCAGGGCCAGGGCCAGGGCCACGGGCGGGCGGATCATTTTCTCTCTTCCTCCACCACGATGTCGTCCTCTTCCTCTTCCTCTTCCTCCATCTCCACCTCGGGCTCTTCGTCTTCCTCTTCCTCCTCCTCGTCCCCCTTGCGGACCTTCTGGAGATTGAAGACGACGAAGCCGACCAGAGCCAGGCCCAGGGCGCCAAGGATGGCCATGAACCAGGTGGTGGTGTAGAAGGGGACCTCCTCGGTGGTCGGCGGGGTTTCTTCCTCGTGGGGCTCCTCCGGCGGGTGCTCCTCCTCGTGGTGTTCCTCCACCGCCGGCTCGGGCTCGTGGTGTTCCTCGGCGGGAGGGGCCACCGCGGTGGTCTCCGGGGCAGGCGGAGGGATCTCGGCGCGCAGCCGGTTGATCTCGTACTGGATAAGCTGGCGCAGGTGATCCAGTTGGGTGGTGGTGAGGGTGTCGCTTTCGCCGCGGACCTTCTCCACCTTGGGGGCGACCAGGGCGGCCACCGACTCGCGGACCTTGGCCATCTCGCGCTTGAGGGCGTTGACGTCGGTGTTAATGCCTTGCAACTGGGCCCGCATGCGCTCGTCCACCTTTTCGAGGCGCTGCACCATGGATTCGAGGGTGTGGATGGTGGTCTGGATGTTTCTGACGTCGCGGGTCAGGCCCGACACGTCGGACTTGAGCTGCTGCCGCTCCTGGGCATCCTCCTTGCGCGCCACATCGACGCGGATCTTCTCTTCCGCCGCATGTACGGGTGTTTCGGCGGCGACGAAGTGGATCACGTCACCGGCGCGCACCGGCATCAGCGGCAGCGCCTTTAGGCGGACCACCCCGGCCCCGGCGCTGACCTTGGCCACCTCGCCGGCGGCCAGGCGGATCTCAGGGGAGCCTAAATTCTCGCCGGTGATGGGGTGGATGACTGCCTCGGTCGGGGGCCGGACCACCACCACCTCCATGCCCACCACCAGGCCCTGGTCGGCGCCCTTGTCCACGTTGAGCGAGAGGCCGCGCACCTTGGTGACCACGGCTTCGGCGGCTCCGGCCGCCTGGGCCAGAATACAGAGGAGGAGGGCGGTCCAGCAGTATCTACTCATGGTTTTCCTCGGTTCAGCAGGCGGCCCGGATCAGGGTGTCGCGCTGCCAGTTCTGGTCGTCGCGCCGCGGGAAATCGCCGTTGAAGTGCGCCCCGCGGCTCTCCTGGCGCCTCCGGGCCCCGTGGGCAATGAGCTGGGCGACGAGGGCCAGGTTCCGCAGCTCGACCAGAGCTGGGTCGAGGCTGTGGTGGCGGTACAACCCCTCGCTCTCCTCGGCCAGCCCGTCCAGGGTGTGGCAGGCCCGCTCCAGGCCGACGGTGGTGCGTACGATGCCTACCTCTTCCCAAAGGCAGCGGCGCAACTGCTGCCGGAGGCTCTCCACTCGCCCTGAGAGGGGAGCCTGGCCCGCCAGCGGCCGCCACTGGGGCAGGGAGGCGGGCCGGGCCGGGGCCGCCTGTTGTCGGGCGTGATTCCAGGCCCGGCGGGCAAAGACCAGGGCCTCCAAGAGGGAGTTGCTGGCCAGGCGGTTGGCCCCGTGCAGACCGGTGAGGGCCGCTTCGCCGGCCGCGTAGAGCCCGGGCAGTTCGGTCTGTCCCCACTCGTCGGTTTTGATCCCACCGCACAGGTAGTGGGCGGCGGGGGTCACCGGGATCAGGTCGGCGGTGATGTCGATGCCCAGTCCGGCGCAATGGGCGCTGATACCGGGGAATCGCCTCCTGGTCTCGGCCGGGTTCTGGTCCCGCACGTCCAGGAACACACATTCGTCGCCGCTTTCCCGTAACTGGCTGACGATGGCTCGGGCCACGACGTCGCGGGTGGCCAGGGAGCCCCTGGGATGGTAGCGTTCGGCAAAGGGATGGCCCTGCCGGTCCACCAGCACCCCGCCATAGCCGCGCAGTGCCTCGCTGATGAGGAAGGAGGAGCCGCCCGGCTGGTAGAACATAGTGGGGTGGAACTGCATGAACTCCAGGTTGCCCACCGCGGTGCCGGCCCGGTAGGCCATGGCCACCCCGTCGCCGCAGGTCACTGCCGGGTTCGTGGTGTGCAGGTAAGCCTGGCCCGCTCCACCCGTGGCGAGCAGTGTGAAGGGGGCGATGAAGCGGTGGACCTGCGCTGCGGCCAGGTCCAACACCTGAGCCCCCCAGCAGCGCCCCTCCCCCAACAGTTCCAGCGCCTGATGATGCTCGTAGATCTTCAACTTGCCCCGAGCCACGGCCGCCAGCAGGGCCCGCGAGATCTCGCGGCCGGTGGCATCGGCGGCGTGAACCACCCGGGCCCGGGAATGGCCGCCCTCGCGGCCCAGGGAGAGTTCGCCCGAGGGCTCGAGCGAGAAGCGGGCGCCCAGGTCCATCAGGGCGGCCACCGCCTCGGGACCTTCGCGCACCACCAGTTCCACCACCTCCGGGTGGCACAGGCCAGCGCCCGATTCCAGGGTATCCTGCACGTGCTGGGCAAAGGAGTCCTGAGCCGAGTCCATCACCACGGCGATGCCACCCTGGGCGTAGGCCGTGTTCGATTCCGCGGCCTCGGCTTTGGTGACCATGGCCACCGAGTGGCCTTCGGCTGCCTCGATAGCAAAAAAGAGTCCGGCCAGGCCACTGCCGACGATCAGATAATCGGTCTGAATGTCCATACCTTTAAAAATAATCAAGAGGACCGGCCGGCGCTGTGCCGGGTAATACCGCATCTTGGAGAGGGTGGCCCGGGCCCCACTACCGGTGGCGGGCCGGGGAGGGGCACTGATGCGGGCCAAAGTGCTCACTGGTAGGGGCATCCTCCGGCGCTGACTGGGGAAATATCTTCCCTACGGGTCCCGGCTCAGCGCAACACCAGCAACTTGCGGTTGACCAGCACAGGATCGACCAGCAACTGGCAGCAGTATACCCCGCTGGCCACCGGGCGGCCCAGCTCGTCGCGGCCGTCCCAGACCGCCGAATAGATCCCCGGGGCCGCCGGCTGCTGCACCAGCCGGCGCACCAGGCCGCCGGTGAGGGAGCGCACCTCGAGCACGATCTGGCTCTGGCGGTCCAGGGCCGCCTTGTTGATACCCACGGTGTAGTCGATGCGTGTGAGGTCGTCGAAGGGGTTGGGGTAGTTGGGGCTGAGGGTGAAATCCACCGGCATCCTGGGGTCGAAGTTGAGGAAGGGCCGCCATTCCACCCAGCCTTCAATGCGGGAGGCGATCCACGCCTCCTCGCCCCGGCCCCACCAGTTGTTGCGGCCGACGAGTTCCACCCCGGTCTGGTTCTCGATCAGCCGGACGGCGTTGTCCACGGCGTTGAGTTCCATCCGCTCGGGCACCCGCACCCCGGTGAGGAGCAGGGCCAGTTCGTTGTCGATGAATGCGTTGCCCACCAGGTGGGGCCGGCCGCTGTCGCTGTGGATGCCGATGCGGTGATCCTCCAGGGTGTTCTGTTCGAGGAGCGGGTTTTCGCATTGCTGGCAGTCGATGCCCACCTCGCCCCGGAACGCATTGCCGGCAACCCGGCCAAAGACCTGGGGGCCCAGCAGGAGGTTGGCGCCGGTTGCCGCGCTGCCGCCGTTGCCGGTGAAAACGCTGCCCAGGCATTCGAGGTAACCGCCGCTGCGCGCCAGACCCAGGACGCCGTTGCCGCTGAGGCGGGCCTCGCTCACTCGCACCGGAGCCGGGCCGCCGAGGCGGATGCCCGCCTGTCCCGCCCCTTCCACCTCCACACCCAGCAGGGTGACTGGTTCCTTAATCTGGTCCAGGCAGACGCCGCACTGGCCGGCCTGGAGGATGCGGGTGTTCTCCAGGTCCAGGGGAAAGATCAATTCGCGGCCTTCCACCCCCACCAGAGGATATTCGAGGGTGGCCTGGCGCAGGATGAGGCGGCCGGTCGGGGCCACGGTGATGCCACGCCAGTCGCCGGGGGCGGGCAGGGGGGCGGCGGAGGTGAAGCGGGTGCGGTTGCCCACCAGCAGTTGCCCCTGCACCACCAACTCGCAGCGGTCCGGGTCGGCGCCGGCGCGGCGCTGGTCGGCGGCAAAGCGCACCAGGGTGCCGGGGGCGAGCTGGAGCCGCGCGCCCGGAGGGATCACCACGTCGGCAACCACCTCAATGGTGTCCTGCCAGGTCTGCGCACCGCCCAGGACCCCGGCCCACCGCCGGTCGCGGACCCGCAGGTCGGCCAGCATGAGTTCGCCCTGGCGGCGGACGCGCTCGACGCTGAGCCCCGGCGGGGAGGCCGGGTTGGTGATGACCGAGTATTCGGTGAAGTGCACCCCGTCGAAGAGGTCGGTGGCGTCCCCCAGGTTGCCCAGTTGGGCGGTGCGGTACCCCTCGTCGTGGGCCCAGAAGTCGAGGTTGTCTCCTCCCAGTTCCGGGGCGGGCCGGGCCCCGGCCGGGAAGCCGGCGTCCAGGTACTGGCCATCAGCGCAGACCAGGTCCACCAGCTTGTCTTCTTCGAGGTTGTTGTTGCCCTGCTCTATGCCGCTGCCTGGCACCCCCGGTCCCAAACCGGACTGGTGGCTGCGCACCCGCCAAATCAGCAGGCCGTCGGCGGGCTGGTGGCGCTGGTAGAAACTGGCCCCGGCGCGGCGGTGCTCCAGGAGCAGATATTCTTCGAGCAGATATTTCTCGCCCTCCGCGCCGCTGGATACCAGCAGCTTGTAGACCTTGCCACCCGTCCGCACGTCGGCGAATTGGGCGTCGGGCAGATCCTCCTGCACCACCATTAGGTTGGCGTTGTCCGGGCCGATCCAGCCCAATTGGCCCAGGGCCCAGGCGCACAGGGGGCTGGGGCTGTCCTGCTCGTCCCAACCTAGGGCCCCCCGCCCCATCAGGCACCAGTAACCCACTCCGCCGGAGTCCAGGGCGGGATCGCCGGGGCCGGTCAGTTGGCCGTAGTCTAAATCGTAGAGGTCGGGCAGCCCCAGGGCGTGGCCAAATTCGTGGGCCATGCTGCCCACCGCCACCTCGAAGGTGTGGGCCCGCTGCAGGGTGCCCCCCCGGCCCCGGGGGTGGTTGTCGGCGCGGACGCGTATAGAGCCGCCGGCGATGCGGCGGTCCCCGGAGACGTAGTCGTCGCCCAGGCCCAGCTTGGCCACCCCGGTGGCGTCGGCGATGATAAAGTTGTGGGGGATGGTTAAGGTGTTGAGGAAGAGGAAGTCCACGTACCCGTCGTCGTCGCGCGAATTGGGGACCTGGTCGGGGCCGTCGTTGTCGTAGGCGCCCAGGTCCACCTCGGCGTCCACCGCCGCCAGGATCTCGCGGGTGAAGCTGCCATAATCCCCCCCCAGCCCAGTGTTGTCCACATACGTGGCCCCCGTCCGGCTGGCCCCGTACCAGCGGGGGGCCACCTCTCCGTTGAGGCGGAACTGGCCCTGGGACATCTCGAGGTAATAGTGGGTCAGGCTGCCGGGGCGCTGGGGGTCGAAGAGGGCGGCGGCGTAGGCGGGCAGAGCGGGGTCGAGGTGGTTTTCGTCCTGAAAGCGGGCAAAGACGGCCAGGGCGTGGAGTTGGCCTTTGGCGGGCAGGTAAGTCTGGGCGGGCTTGGGGGCCGCTTCGGCGCAGACCAGGGCCCAGCCGCACCGGGCGAGGGCCTGGAGCAGGAACAGGGCGGGCCAGATCATACCTTCGGCGCGCCGGAGGCCGGAGGGGTGCGGGCCATGCGCGCCTTGATCTCGTCGAGCTTGAGGTAGAGTTCTTCGCGGATGAAGAGTTCGTAGAGATCGCGGTCGATGTGGGTGGCTTCCACCTCTTCCCGGAGGATGCGCAGGACCACCTCCCGGGGCATGGGCGTGGCTCGGTACGGGCGGTCGTCGGCGCTGAGGGAATCGAAGATGTCCACCAGGGCTAGGATGCGGGCCTGTAGACTGATCTCGCCGGCCTTGCGGCCCAGGGGGTAGCCGGTGCCGTCGAGCTTCTCGTGGTGGGCTCCGGCGATGGGGGGCACCTGGGCCAGTTTGCGGGTGAAGGGGATCTGCGCCAGCATCTTGATGCTCATCGAGGCGTGGTCGTTGATCTTTTGGCGCTCCTCGGCAGTGAGGCTGCCCTTGCGGATGCAGAGGTTATGCAATTCGTCAGCGCTCAGGTAGGGCTTTTCCTGGTCCCCGTCGCGGTAGGTCTGGGCGGCGATCTGGCGCAGCCTTTCCAAGTCCGCGTCCTGCATGAACTCCCCCGGGGTATTGGCCCGCTCCAGAAAGACCAGGTCCTCGTCCAGGGCCCGCAGGCGGTCTGCGTACTGGGCAGTTAGGTCGGCGGACAAGGGGCCGGCGGCCTCTTGCTGGCGGCGCTCCAGTTCGATAATCTTGCGGATCAGGGCGAAGCGGGTGCGGACCAACTTGATGCGGTCGAAGAGGGTGTGCAGCTTGGTGGGCTTGTCCACCACCCACTCGGGGGTGGTGATCTTGCCGATGTCGTGCATCCACGAGGCGATGCGCAGCTCGTTGAGTTCGTCCTCGCTGAACTGCCGAGCCCCCAGGGGGCCCTCCTGGCAGGTGTTGACGGCGTGGGCCACGGCCATGGCCATCTCGGCGACCCGGCGGATGTGGCCGCCGGTGTAGGGGGAGCGCTCGTCGATGGCGGTGGCCATCACCTCGACAAAGGAGTCGAACAGCCTTTCGGTCTCCTCGATCAGCAGCACGTTGTTGATGGCCACCGCCGCCTGGGAGGCCAGGGACTGGATGAGGGACTGGTCCTCGGCCGAGAAGGGCAGCACCTCGCCGGTCCGGGGGTGGAGGGCGTTGAGCAGTTGCAGCACCCCGATGATCTGATCCTCGTGGTCCTTCATCGGCACCCCGAGGATGGAGCGGGTGCGGTACCCGGTCATGCGGTCGTAGTTCTTGGGGCCCTCGAAACGGTAGACCGGGTCTGTGTACACGTCCTCGATGTTGAGCACCTTGCCGGTGACGGCCACGTACCCGGAAACGCTCTCCCGGTTGAGCGGGACCGGCGGCATATCCATCTTGCCGTGGGTGCCACCGGCAAAACTCTTGAGGGTATCGTTCTGGGCGATCTCGAAGCTGAGGTGTTCGCCCTTGAGCAGGAAGAGTGTGCCGGCATCGGCGCGGGTGAAGCTGCGGGCTTCCTGCAGGATGCGCTCCAAGAGCACGGTAAGATTGCGCTCCACCGAGAGGGCCACGCCGATCCCGTTGAGGCGGCGGAGGCGATCTTCCAGGTCGAAGGCGGAATGGCGCTGCTCGGCCATAGGAGTCAGGGGTTCGCGGCGGGGGCGGGTTGGTTTAACTCAAGTTATCCACCGCTTTCCCGCGTGTCAACTTCCCCGGGGCCGATCTAGATGCACCTGGAGGCCGGCGTGGTGCCGGCCCTGCTGGTGGCATTACCGGGCGGCCAGGCGCAGGGGGCGCCAGGTATGAGCCGCCAGCAGGTACCAGCGCCAGCCCGTCCCGGATAGTGGGTGCAGGCCAACGGCTCCGGGCAGATCATATTCGTAGAGGCGGCTGGCGTAGGCGGTGGTGTGGAGACGCCTCACGTGGCAGGTCCACTCCAAGCCCTGCCACTGGCCGGCGGCCCGGCAGGCGTAGAGGTGGCCCCGCTGGTTCTTGGGGGTGCGGGGGGCCGCGGCGCGGGCGCTCAGTTCAGAGAAAAGGCCGGCCCTTCACCCCAGGTCCGCCCGGGCGCGCCGGTCCGGCCCCTGCCCCTGCTGGGCGGCCGAAAACCAGCCCCTGCCCAAAGCCGGGGCGCGGATCGCCGGCGCTGAGCGAGAAGAGGCGGCGGGAGTGACGCCAGTGGTAGTGGGCAGCGGCAAAGTCGCCCCAGCGCGCTTTACCCACGTCCCTTTCGACCAGTGTCTATGCCTCCTGGCTCGGGCCTTTCCAGGCCAGGCGCTAATACTGGCGGGTGCGGCCGGGGGTGCCCGGGGCGCTTAGCCGCAGGGAGAGGTCGCCGGACAGGATGGCGGCCGGTTCATGTTCGGCGGCGCTGTCGTTGCCGGCAAAGGGGTCGGGGTCCTGGGCGTTTGCAGGGCCGGCCAGGAGCAGGAAAGGCGCCAAGGGCAGCATGGACGGGCAGGACTGCAAGGAGCGTGCCCGGCCCGGCTCTCTGAGGAAGGTGGGTGCGGGAGGCGATAAAAGCGCACATCTGGCGTGGGAAAGGTGACATGGTTAATTTCCCTCGGCCTGCCGGAGGAGGAGAAGCGCTGATGAAATTCGCCACCTGCAACGAGTACTTCGAGAACTGGCCCATCGAGGAGATTTTCGCCTACGCCGCCGAGGTGGGATACCAGGGGGTGGAGATCGCCCCCTTCACCCTGGCCCCTTCGGTGGAGGAGATTTCGGCGGGCCGGCGGCGGGAGATCCGCCGGGCCGCCGAGGCCGCCGGGGTGGAGATCGCCGGGCTGCACTGGCTGCTGGTCAGCCCGGCCGGGTTGTACATCAATCACCCCGACGAGGGGATCAGGAAGAAGACCCGCGATTACTTCGAGGCCCTGATCCGCTGCTGCGGCGACCTGGGAGGGCAGGTGGTGATCATCGGCTCGCCCAAGCAGCGCAACGTGCAGGAGGGCTGGGATTACCAGCAGACCTGGGACCGGACCCGGGGGGTCTTCGAATCCTGCCTGAAGGCGGCGGAGGAATGCGAGGTTTACCTGTGCATAGAGCCCCTCAGCCCGGACCAGACCAACCTCTTCACCACCGCGGCCCAGGCCCGGCAAATGGTGGCCCAGATCAACCATCCCCGTTTCCAGACCATGGTGGATGTGTGCAGCGGCTCCAGCGAGGCGGTGCCGGTGCCGCAGTTGCTGCGCGATTCAGGGTCCCACCTGTACCACGTCCACGTCAACGACGCCAACAAACGGGGACCTGGTTTCGGGCAGAGCGATTTTGTCGGGGTGCTGAAGACGCTTAAGGAGTTAAACTACGGGCGCTACGTCTCGGTGGAGGTCTTCGATTTCATGCCCGACCCGCGAACCATTGCCGCGGCGAGTTTGGCGTATTTGCGGGGGGTTCTGGCTACTTTGGGTGCGACGGGGAGATGACCCCAGCGGCCTTTCCCAGGGGAGTGGTTGGGAAGGTAAGGACGTGGGAGGGGAGAGTGGAGCCAGAGCAAGCAGGGCGGTAAGTCCGCGCCCTGGGAAAGGTTAAAGTGGGTTGCTCCCCGGCGCTAAGGGAGAGGTTCCTGCTCCTGTTCCTTCTGCTGCTGGCGGTCGAGGATGTCCTGGATCAGCTTGCGGTACTCCTCGTCGGCCTTGGCCTTCTTGGCCTGCTCGGCCTTGATGATACTGGTCAGGATGGTGGCCAGGCGGGCCGGGTTGCTCTCGCCGATGCGGACCATGGTCTTGATCTCGGAGATGGAGCGGTCCAGCCGGGAGGGAAGCGGGGATTTGGGCGCGGGTCTCTTGCGGGCCGGCGTTTTTTTGGGCTCCGGCTCGGCCTTGCCCTTGCCCCCGAAAAGGCGGGCCAGCAGAGAGGGCTTGGCCTTTTTATTTTTCGGTTTCACCGAGCGGCCAGGTCCTCGTGCAGGAAATCGTATCCCAGGCCCTTGAGGGTCTCGTAGTCGGCCAGCAGGGTCTGGCTCATCTGCTCGGCCAGATTGAGCAGGATCTTGCAGCCCAGGCCGGGGTTGGTGATCATGAGGTCCATGAGGTCCGGTTTAAAGAAACCGATCAGCTCGCTGCGCTCGGCCGCCACCACCGCCGAGGTGCGGGGGGTGCCGTCCACCAGGGCGAACTCCCCCAAGAGTTCCCCTGGTCCTAAGTTGCCCACCAGGTCAGGATGCCCCTGGGCGTCGGGGCGCTGGATCTCGACCCTGCCCGAGCGGATCAGGTAGAAACCCGACTGCTTGGCCCCGCGGCCGATGATGGTCTCGCCGGCGGCGAAGCGGCGGGGATGGACGATGCGCGCCAGGACCCACAATTCCCTCGGAGAGAGGGCGCTGAAGACCGGCACCGCGGCCAGGATCGCTTCGAGTGGGGGCTGGGTCTGGGCCTCCTGGCGAAAGAGGTTGGACCATTCGGGATCTTCCCGCTCCGTGGTGGCTGCTTCCATGGTGGGCTCCTGTGGTGGGTTGCCGCAATTCTAAGCAGGACCTTCCTAAAAGGAAAATATCGGCGCGCCACCCCTATTGACAAAACACTTTTTTTTCGGAATTTTTGCCAGGTCTTGAAGCGGAGATGCAGCTGTGGCAGGCAGATTGAGGGTGGGCATCGTCGGCCTGGGGCAGCGGGGCTTGCAGCATCTGGGGGCGCTGTGGCACATCCCTGAGACCCAGGTGGCGGTCCTGTGCGACCCCTTTTCCGAGAATCTCGCCGAGGAGAAGCTGCGCCGCTTCGTGCCCGGCCTTTCCCTGGCAGGGATTCGCACCTGCGACCGCTTCGAGTCCTTGCTTGACACCCCTCTCGACGCGGTGTATTTCTGTATTCCCCCCGGCCGGCACCAGGGCGAATTGATCCGCGCCGCCGAAAAGGGCCTCCACGTCTTTGCCGAGAAGCCCGTGAGCCTCTTCCTCGACGAGGCCCTGGAGATGGAGCGGGCCATTCAGCGGGCCGGGGTAGTGGGCACCGTGGGCTTCCAGCAGCGCCACGACACCTGGCACCTGGCCATCCGCGACTTTCTCAGGGACAAGCGCCTGGTGCTGCTGACACAGGTGACCAACGGTACCCTCGAATCTCACTCGATCAAACACACCCGCACCGAGGAGTTGGGCGGGCCGTCCAACCGGGTCTGGGCCGCCAACCTCGCCTGGTCCGGCTCCACGGTGGTGGAGGCCGGCATCCATCCCCTGGACCTGATGCGCTTCTGGGCCGGGGAGGTGGCCTGGGTCCGTGCCAACTACATCCCCCGCGCTCCGGAAGACATCGCCGATGGGGGAGATAACCCCTGCGGCTACGCGGTGACCTTTGGGTTTGCGTCCGGGGCGGTGGGTACCCTCAACTTTACCCGACTGCGCCGGACCTTCTGGGGCGACGGGTACCAGGATCTCGCCTGGGACCACGGACACCTCCAGATCGAGGCCGAGGGGCCGGTGGCTTATTATTACGAGGGGCCGTATCCACCCCAGGGTAAGGTGGACCCGGCGGCCCTGCGCCATCCCCTCCAGACCGGGCCACGCGGCGACACCACCCTGGCCATTAGCCGGGCCTTTGTCGATGCGGCGCAAAAGGGGGATGCCTCGTTCCTGCTCAATACCTTCTCTTCCAGCATGAACAGCCACACTGCGGTGCTGGGGGCCAACCTCTCCGATCAGTTGGGCGGGGAGAAGGTGGACCTAAAGGAGTTTTTGACCCATCCCAAGTACACCGCTTTCAGAAGGAAACCCGCGTAGGGGCCAATCGCGATTCACCTCTGCCATACATAGGAGAAGATGATGCCTGCTTACACCTTGAACCACCTCCACCACGAGACCCGGGATGTGGACGGGAGCGTCGCCTTCTACAAGAAGGTCTTTGGGGCCATCAGCGAGCCGCCCTTTGAGAGAGGGGGGGCCACCTGGGTCAAGGTGCACCTTGGCGATGTTGCGATCATGGTCACCAACCGCCCCTGCGAAATCAATGCCCTGGCCCGGTACCAAGGACTGGACCACTTTGGGGTGATGACCGACGACTTCGACGCCACCATCGCCACCATCCTGAAGGAAGGGGCCAATATCTGGTTCGGGCCTACCAAGCTGGACACTGGCATGCGCATCGCCTTTGTCAGTGGGCCGGACCACATCAAGATAGAGGTGATGGAAAAGATATGAAGGTCGGGGTGATCGGCCTGGGGATGGGCCGAGCCCATCTCCAGGCGTACAAAGCCTTTGCCCAGGCCGAGATCGTCGGCATCGCCGATCTGGACGAGAGCCGGCTTAAAGCCAGCGCCGCTGAGTACGGGATCGGCCACACCTTCACCGATTACCACCAGCTCCTGGCCCTGCCCGAATTGGAGGCGGTGAGCGTGTGCTTGCCGAATCACCTGCACGAGCCTGTGACCGTGGACGCGCTGCGGGCCCGCAAGCATGTGTTGGTGGAAAAGCCCATGGCACGCACCCCGGCCGAGGCCCGGGCCATGAAGGAGGTGGCCGAGGCCAGCGGCAAGGTTCTGGGCATCTCCATGAACTACCGCTGGATCGTCGGCCCGGATTCCTGGTACCTCAAACACCTGATCGAGCAGGGCCGGCTGGGCCATATCTACTACGTGCGGGCCTACACCCTGCGCCGGCGAACCTTTCCGCGCGGGCACAAGACCTGGTTCACCCAGAAGGCCCTCTCGGGTGGGGCGGCGCTGATGGACATGGGGCCGCACCTGTTGGACCTGGCCATGTGGCTGGCCGGCGACTACCGCCCCAAGCAGGTGAGCGGAACGACCCGCACCGCGCTGATGACCGACACCGACGTGGACGATTTCGGGGTGGTGCTGGTGCGCATGGCCGGCGGAGCGGCCATCTACCTCGAATCCACCTGGGCCTCCTTCACCCGGCCCGGCGTGGGCCTGGTGGTGATGGGCACTGAGGGCGGGGCCATCCTCGACCTGAGTGCACCCCAGGGCAAACGACTCACCGTGATGGGCGCCGAGGGCGAGACCCACCAGGAAATCACCCCGGTGGACATCCAACTTCCTTTCACCCCCGAGGCTTCGATACAGGAGCACTTCATCCGGAGGGTGGCGGCGGGCCAGCAGCCCGAGACCACTGCCGAGCGCGGCCTGGCCGTGGTGCAGGTGATCGACGGGGCATACCGTTCCAGCCAGAGCGGGCACGAAGTAGTGATCGAGTGAGCCAGTACGAAACCGTCATCGGCATGGAGGTGCACGTCGAATTGCAGACCGCCTCTAAGATGTTCTGCCGCTGCCCGGCGCACCACTTCCGGGTGGAGGCCAACCGCCACATCTGCCCGGTGTGCACCGCCCAGCCCGGGGCCCTGCCGGTGATCAACGGCCGGGCCCTGGAACTGACCGCCATGACCGGCATGGCCTTCGATTGTCAGGTGCAGGAGCGTAGCGTCTTTGCCCGCAAGAACTACCTGTACCCCGACCTGCCCAAGGGCTACCAGATCTCCCAGTACGAGCTGCCCCTCTGTACTCGAGGCTGGGTAGAGGTGGAGGGCAGGCGCATCGGCATCGAGCGGGTGCACTTGGAGGAGGACACCGGCAAGCTGGTCCACCAGGGGAGCCTGAGCCTGGTGGACTACAACCGCGCCGGGGTGCCCTTGATGGAGATCGTCTCCGACTCCTCCCTGCGATCGGCGGACGAGGCGTACGCGTACCTGGTGGCCATCCGCCAGGTGGTGCGGTACCTGGGGGCTTCGAGCGGGGACATGGAGAAGGGAGCCATGCGCTGCGAGGCCAATATCTCGGTGCGCCTGGCCGGCGCCAGCGAGTACGGCACCAAGGTGGAGGTGAAGAACCTCAACTCCTTCCGCGCCGTGCGCAACGCTATCGCCTACGAGACCGGGCGCCAGGTCCAGGTCCTCGAGGAGGGCGGGCAGGTGCGGCAGGTGACCATGGGCTGGGACGAGGAGGCGGGGGTGACCCGCCAGCAGCGCAGCAAGGAGACCTCCGAGGACTACCGCTACTTCCCCGAGCCAGACCTGATGCCGGTGGTGGTGGGCGAGGCCTGGATAACCCGGGTGCAGGCCCTCCTGCCCGAGCTGCCCCAGGCCAAGGCCGCCCGCTTTGCCAGCCAGTATGGCCTTTCCCCCCAGGACATCGGGGTGCTGGTTGAGGACCAGGAGGTGGCCGCCTATTTCGAGGAAGCCGCCTCCCTTGCCGACCCCAAGCTGGTGAGCAACTGGGTCACGGTGGAACTCTTCCGCCGGCTCAAGGAGGACGGCGTCGGGATCGGGCAGAGCAAGTTGACCCCCCAGGCCTTGGCCGAGCTGATCGGGCTGGTGAAATCGGGGGCCATCAACCAGAGGGCGGCCAAGGAGGTCTTTGGGGTGCTCTGGGCCGAGAGCGGCTCGCCGGCGGCCGTTGTCGCGGCGCGCGGCCTGGGGCAGATCTCCGACACCGGGGCGCTGGAGCGAGCGGTGGCCGAGGCCGTCGCCGCCAACCCGGACGCGGCGGCGAAGATCCGCGCCGGCAACGACAAGACAATCAAGTTCCTCATCGGCCAGGTGATGAAGGCCACCCGCGGAAAGGCCAACCCCGCCCTGGTCGAAGAACTCCTGCGCCGGCAACTGGCCGGCTGAAAGGAGGGCGCGATGGTGCTGGCGGGCAAGAGGGCCCTGGTGACGGGCGGCGAACGGCGCATCTGCAGAGGGGTCGCCCTGGCCCTGGCCGAGGCTGGCTGCGAGGTGGGCATCAACGACCTGGAAGAGGCTGAGGACGCCAGGGAGACTTTGGGCCTGATTGCGGGTCTGGGTCGGCAGAGCGCTTTTTTCGGGGCGGCGATCTCTTCGGCTCCCCAGGTGGAGGAGATGATCGGCGCTGTTGTCGAGCGCTTCGGCGGAATTGACATCCTGGTGAACAACCCCTTTTACTCCCGCCACCAGCCCTTCCTCGACATCGAGGAGGGGCAATTCGACCGCACCCTGGCCGGCTGCCTTAACGGTTCCTGCTGTGCAGTCAGAGGGCGGCCCGCCGCATGGTGATCCAGGGGCGGGCCGGCAGCATCCTCAGCATCTCCTCCGTGCACGCCCAGGCGGTGTGGGACAAGGACACCGCCTACGGGGTGGCCAAGGCCGCCATCCTGCCCGGCTTCATGGATACCGACCATGTCTTCGGCGAGCCGCTGCCGGCCTTCGATCTGGGCCTGGGCCCGCCCCGCGCCCACCACATCCCCACCCTGCGCCCTTCCACCCCGGAGGAGATCGGGCGGGCCGCGATTTTACTCTCCTCCCCGGCCGAGGGCAATATCACCGGGGTCTGCCTGCCGCTGGACGGCGGGCTGCTGGCCGGCTAGCCCGAGCCTTTCGTCCCGCCATGTCCCTCCCTCCGCAGTTGCAGCGGGCCATCGAGCAGGAGGCGGGCCGCTTTCCGCCCAGGGAACTGGGACAGGCCGCCCTTGCCCTGTCCGAGGCGTACCGGTCCGGACAGCCCAGTGCCCTCTCCCTAAGCTCCGACCTCCATCGGCTGGCGTACGCGGCGGCGCGGCTGCCGGCCACCTTTGCCGCCCTGCACCGGGTGCTAGCCGAGCTTTGCCGGCGCTGGCCCGGGGCCGGGCCGAGGAGTCTGCTGGATCTGGGGGCCGGGATGGGCACCTCGGGTTGGGCCGCCGCCGAGGTCTTTCCGGGGTTGGCGGAAGCGACTTTGGTGGAGGCGGACGCCGGGATGATCGGGCTGGGCCAGTCCCTGGCCGGGGAACACCCGCTGCTGGCAGGGGCCACCTGGGTGAGGGGTGACCTGCGCGCCCTTCCGGCCCTGGCACCCCGCGACCTGGTGGTCTGTTCTTATGCGTTGGGGGAACTGGGGGAGGAGGAGGTCCTCGCCGCGGCGAGGGCGGCGTGGGTGGCGACCAGGCAGGCGCTGGTGCTGCTGGAGCCGGGCACCATGCGGGGGTTCGGGCTGGTGCGGCGGCTGCGCGCTGCGCTGATTGGGGAGGGAGCACAGGTGGTGGCCCCCTGCCCGCACCGGGATGCCTGCCCCTTGCCGGCGGGGGACTGGTGCCATTTTGCGGCGCGACTGGAGCGCTCGCGGCTGCAAAAGCGGCTGAAGGAAGGGACGGTGGGGTACGAGGACGAGAAGTACACTTACGCGGTCCTGGCCCGCAGTCCGGGGGTCCCGGCCCTGGCCCGCATCCTGCGCCATCCCCGGCGTCGCGCCGGCCATGCCGATTTGCAGTTGTGCACCCCGGAGGGGCTGCGGAGCATCGTTGTCACCCGCAGCGACAAGGCGGCGTGGACGGCGGTGAGAAAGGCGGAGTGGGGGGACGAGTATCCCTTCAGCCCACCGCCCGGCTGAAGGCCCAAGGGCGGGCTCAGCGGCCGGTATAGCCCAGCTCGTTCCAGACCTGGCGGGCCAGGGCCTGGCCTTTGGGGTTGGGCTGGACAAAGCCCAGGATACTGGGGGGCGGCTGGCCGGGGCCGGCGTGCTCGGGCCAGGGGGACCAGTGGTCGTCGGCGACGAGCAGGCGCGAAGCTTCATCCCGGAAGTCGGGCACCGCGATGGGGCGGCCCCCCTCCAGGGCGCTCTTCCAGGCCAGGATGCCCACCGAGGACATGGCCACCCCGCGGTACACGTCGAGGAAGGGCGGCTCCCCCGAGCGGATGGCGTGGGCGAAGTGGAAGCAGGTCCAGAAATCCCCGCCCCCGTGGCCAGCCAGGTCGGCCAGGTCCCCGTGCTCGGGCCAGTCGGGGGCGTAGATCCGCTCCTTTTCCTGGCCGGGCCGCAGGTCCCACTCCTCGTGCCAGACTCGGATCTGGCCGGCGCCGAAGTACCCCGCCCCGCGCACCAGTTCCATGGCCCCCCGCTCCCCGTGCAGCCGGTACCAGTTGCTGTGCCCCGGCAGCAGCAGACCGAAGATGCGGAAGACGGCGCCGTTGTCCATGCGGCAGAGGATCACCGAGCCGGGGTCGGCTACCCGCACGGTATCCGCGTCCACGGAGCGGCAGGCGATGGAGAGGGCGTTGATCTGCTCAGGCCAGGTGTCCGTTATGTACACCAGGGGGGCCAGGGCGTGGGTGCAGTAGTAGGTGGAGGGGATCCAGGCCCGCCAGTGCTCCAGGCCCGGGGAGATGCGCAGGCGGTCGGCGGGGGCCATGGGGTGGTTGTACTCGCCCTCGGCATAGAGGACCTGGCCGATCTCGCCGACCCGGTACAGGCGGCGGAACTCCTGGTTGAAGGCGGTGTAGGGGTAGTTCTCCGCGAGCATGTAGGTCCTGCCACTTTGCTCCACAGCCCGGCATAGGGCCACCCCTTCGGCCAGGGTGGTGTTGCAGGCCGTCTCGCTCATCACGTGTTTGCCGGCACAGAGCGCCTTGATGGCAAAGGGGGTGTGCTGGTGGAAGTAGTTGGCCAGCACCACCGCGTCCATCTCGTGTTCGAGGAAGCTGTCGTAGTCGGTGTAGGTGGCTACCCCGTACTTCTTGCCAACCTCGGCCAGTTTCTCCTCCCAGGTGTCGCACAGGGCCACCAGGTCCATGCCCAGGGCCGCGCTGGCCCCCTGGGCAAAGCTCTGGCCCCGCCCCACCCCGATCACTCCCACTCTGATTTTGTCACTCATGAAGGCCCCGGCTGTGGGTGCAGGGCGGCATAGCGGTGGGAGAATTCGCCGTTGGGCAGGTGCGGTTGGTGGTTGTGCCGCAGCTCCGGCCGCAGGCTCTGCACGAAGTAAACATCCAGCTCTCCCTTATTTTTGGCCGGGATGCGACCGCAGTACTCGCAGAGGAGGAAATCCGCGACTAGTTCGTAGGTGGCCGGCGAGATGTTGACCTTGCCCACCACAGCTGAGGACTTGCATTTGCTGGCGGTGTTCGCAGTGTCGCTCCAGACTGGAGTTTCCCCGATTTAGTGGACAGTTTTGGTCTTTCGGATCAAGCCGAGAGATGATACCTCTTTTCATAGTTGATCGGCGACAGATAATCAAGGGCGGAGTGGCGCCGATGGGGATTATACCAGCCTTCGATGTAAGGGAAAAGCTGCTGTCGCGCCTGGGTCTGGGTCTGGAAGGA